>Ga0163147_10000259_pt1 | contig 82329 bp, 57 predicted proteins | sample OliLakLV19MP6G1_FD_148597 | JGI IMG/M metagenome (GOLD analysis project Ga0163147, IMG submission 148597) | Freshwater microbial mat bacterial communities from Lake Vanda, McMurdo Dry Valleys, Antarctica- Oligotrophic Lake LV.19.MP6.G1 | ecosystem: Environmental > Aquatic > Freshwater > Lake >... | reverse complement strand
CCCAGCTACTCTTCGAGTCTAACGCACGCAAGTAGGAGGCCGCTACAGCCTCCTAAACAGATATCAGAACGTCAAGTGGTAAACTTTTCGATTGCCGCGGTGGTCAACTTTTAATTTGCCAAACACAAAGCGAACCCCGCTTTTATAGGTATCTCAAAGGTTTGCGACGAAATTACTAAGGTGAGGCACGGCGATACCGCATTAGGTGCACCCGCTATAGAGGATTCAGACAAATGGTTTGTTTCTAAAAAGATCGATCTGCTATTCGTGTGCGGTATTGCTCCGTGGATTTTAGGAATGATCGCGTATTTCATCGTTAGTGGATTAAATGGTGATTTTCAGTCAGGTTTTCAATCTAAGCTGCTCACGATTTTTATACTTGCAACATCATTTGTGATTGGTGAATCTCATCAATTTATCTCTTTAATCCGCTACTATTCGAAGAAATTTCGAGAGAGACGTAATGCGTATATCTGGCGCAGGGTACCTATCTGGGCGATCTATGGTCTGGCTGTAGGTATCCTGTTCCAGTCGATACCCCTGGGTAGTATTTTCTGCTCTTTCTCATCCTATCTTTATGGCATTTTCGCCTATTATGTTCGAGAAGTTTTGCTCATGCTCTTTCCAGTTTTTCTCGCACATCACCTTTGCAGTCAGGCCCTCGCTGTTGGTTTGAAATATTGCCAAAAGCAAAATCATTACCTGTCGGGGAATGAATTGGTGGCACTGAATTTGGTGTCATGGCTATGCGTGGCAGTCGGTTCTGTTACGATTGCCGTGCCGTTTGACATGGGTGCCTACTTTGGTCAAAAATGCATGCGAATCTTTGACACGGTGGCGTTGATGTTGTCGGATATCGTGCTCGCGACAGCCGTGATGGTCCTGGCGCTGGTAACGCACTTCCTGATTAAGGGAGTCAAGAACAATGAGTGGTTGCCAGTCGGTGCCACGTTAACCTGGTTAACCGTCGTCGTTTTGATGCTGCTTCCTTTGGATCAACTCCGTTACGTGTGGATTTTTATGCCCGTATTTTTCCATGCATCTCAAAGTTGGATTCTGGCTTGGAGTGCTGAACAACGTGAAGTGATCGAGCCGCGAGGACGAATGGAGCATGACTCCTCGAGGACCAAAACGCAAAAGTTTTCTTACTGATTTTTGCAGTTTGGTTTTGCCGGTTCAACTGCTCACAGTTATCGTGATGTTCGGAGCATTAATTTGGTTCAACCTATGCAGTCGCTCGCCAGCTGAGTGCATTGTGACGCTGCCGGGATGGCTCGCAATCTTCGTCTTCTATCTTCACTATTTCACCGATCGCATTGTCTGGCGTCCCACTAATTAAGGAGTGACTAGCATGTTCATTAAAGCGGAGCCAACCAGGATCAATTTGACCCTCTCAGGAAAAATTGCAATTTCGTTTTTGTTCTATTCATACTTCTGTATTATTTCTGCTTACGCAGCAAATATGGAGTCAATTGATAACAGCTTTCGCGAGCCGCCCCGCATCGACCTTTTATCGTCGGCAGGAGACCTTACTAAGGTCGAAAGGGCAAGGCTAATGTGGAATATCGATCCGGTCGCTGTACGTTTGAAAGCGATTAACCATTCGACTAGATTAGAGGTTCCAGTTCTTAATTCATTTTGCTTTTTTTGAAACGTGCAACTGCGGTTTTTGATAGTTTTGCCGCCGATTAATCGCTCAAGATTGCATGCGCAAAGAGCTATAGATGCCCATGATTCTGGCTTTGCTGGCGGTTTCTCGGATTGCTGTCCAAATACCCTGGGTTTGCTGATTCGATGACAATTCTAGTTCCAGAATGTATCGATACTGCCAGGTGCGTTCCGGAATGCAGAGTGGAATTATGTTGCTGACCTTGGCGTTGTGCCGGCCAATTGTCGCTGCTACAAATGGCGCAAACTCGACGGTGTCAGGGTCTAGCTCGACACAGCATGTGAGCTTTGGTCGAGCCGGAAAGTTTTTCGTGACTGCATCCATTGCCACCGATACTGGTGCAATTATGCCGAAGCGTGTTTCGTTATGAGTGAAGTCCTCGATGTCTCTAGCCAGGATGGAGAGTCCGGTAAGCCGCGCTGCAGGCTCGCCCGCGATGGCTACCAGCGTTGGATCATTGGTCTCTTTTACATGAAACGCTGCGCCGCTGGTGTCCCAAAAAGCTGTGGGCTGCATCCAGGGCATTGTGTTCAAAAACTTGATACATTGTTTGAGCGCCACCGGATGCGATATCACCGTTTTTACGGTTTTTGGATCGGTGTTCGGCAGTCCAATCAGCTGGTGGTGGATGGGCACATAGACATCGCTTATCAGTGAAACTTGATACTGCAGGCTCAATTCCCATGCCGGCATAATTGCTCCAACCGAAGAATTTGCTAGTGGTATCACTCCGAATTGACTGGCGCCTGTGGCTACTTTTTCAAACACCTCCTGAAAAGTTCTGGACGAATTGAATGAAATTTTTATGTCTTTTGCCGCGTCCGACTCCGTGGGCAAACCAAGCTCTTTGCCGCGCTTTGCGAGGAACAGCCTCGCTGCTACGTGACTGTACGATCCAGGTGCGCCTTGGAATGAGATAGATAATTCTGAACCAGAGGTTCTTGGTTGCGATGTCGCGTTGGGCGCGTTCATAGTGTTGAACTTTCTATCAGGGAACTCCTCTACGGAGAATTTACAGCATCACTGGCGGTATCAGTCTTTCGAATTGAGCAACTTGCTGAGGTCGGCGATTGGAAAAGAGACTTCGTAATCAACGACACCTAGCTTGGTTTGCGGCAAAACTAGTTTGATGTTTTCGCCGTGACGTTTCTTATCCTGAGCCATCGCAGTTATCAGCTCGTCTTTGTTGATTCCCTTCGGAAGATCATGGGGTAGTTCTGCGCGGAACAAAATATCTTTTACACGTTCCGTTGCTGCTTTATCGATCAACTTTTTGCTAACCGACAGCTTCATTGTTTGTGTAATGCCGATACCCACGGCTTCTCCGTGTCCGAGTTTGAAGTCGCCCACTTTTTCCAGAGCGTGTGCGACTGTGTGTCCGAGGTTGAGAATCCGTCTGAGATTTGTTTCTCGTGGATCTTTTGACACTATATATAGTTTCATCTTAATGCAGCTTGTAATCAATCCGGAAATCGCCGGATCCTCCAGATCAAAGCCATCCTGGATCACTTTGTCGAGGACTTCGAGCAATGACGTCGGACCCATGTCGTAGTCGGTTGTTTTGGCTACGGTTTCTTCGATCAACGCGTATTTGAGAATCTCGCCGATCGCGCCCATGACTTGCTTGCGCGGTACAGTGGAGAGCATCTCCTGGTCTGCCAGCACCGCTTTCGGGAAGTAATATGTGCCTGCCAAATTCTTGCCGGCCGGCAAATTGATTCCTGTCTTTCCGCCGATGGCAGCGTCCACTTGCGCCAGTAGCGTGGTCGGGACAATGACGAGGTTGAGTCCGCGCAGGTAAGTGGAGGCAGCGAATCCAGCAAGGTCGGAAACCGAGCCGCCGCCCAGAGCTACGATGCTGTCATGGCGATCGAATCCACGTTCTTGTAAGTGCTCCCAGACTCTGATCAGCCAATCGGTGGTTTTGCATGCGTCGCCATCCGGCACTTCCAGTGTGGTGACTTTGAAGTCTTCGCCAGGGAGGTTTTCCAGCACGTCTCTCAGCCAGTGCACGGCTGTCGACGCCTGGCAGAGCACTAGGACCCGTTTTCCGGCGTTGAGTTGAGCCAGCGTGCTCGACAATTTCGTGCGCGCACCAGCTCCCACAGCCACTCTTGTGCGAACGTCGAGCGCCGTGTTCCACATCATCGTGATAACAGGTCCCCGGTGTTTTGCTTTGTGACGCATTGCCTTGTGGTCCCCTTTTAGACAAACAGTAGCTTAAGCTCTTAGACTCTATGCCCAAGCTTTAACTACCTCTCTCACATACGTAATAGAGAATTGGAGGCAAGGCGTTTTCAGTTTTTTGACTCGGCTTAATCGCTGTCGCTTCGGGCGTTCGCGCCGACACGCAGCTTTGTCCGATAATTCTCGTAGGAATGGCGAATGTCTGATATCGAGTCGCCACCGAATTTGTCCAGGAAGGCGCCGGCCAGCGTGATTGCCACCATTGCTCGAGCCACAACTGAGGCTGCTGCGATGGCACAAACATCGGAGCGCTCGTAATCAGCCTTGTGAGCTTTGAAATCTGGATACGAAACGGAATCAAGTCCGCGCAGTAATGTTGGGATCGGTTTCATGAAGACGCGCGCAACAAGCCGTTCTCCATTGGTCATGCCGCCTTCCAGTCCGCCGGCTCTGTTGGTTACTCGTTTGAACGGAAGCTCGCCTGCGGAAGGATAAAGTGCATCGTGAACTTGTGAGCCCTTCAAGCCCGAGGCGGTCATGCCGTCACCGAGTTCGACTGCCTTCATTGCCTGAATGCTCATTAAAGCTTGAGCGAGACGACCGTCGAGTTTGCGATCCCACTGAGTGTAACTTCCCAGCCCGACTGGTAATCCATCGGCAAGCACTTCGATGACACCACCGAGACTGTCGCCTTCTGTCCATGTTTTTTTGATGAACTCTTTCATCTCTTCGGCTGATTTTTGATTGGCACAAAACAGCTCAGAATCAGCGATATCGGCATCGAGATCGGCGAGATTATCGTATTCTTTTAGTTCAGCTTTGACCGACCCAACCTGTATTACGTGGCTGGAAACTTTGATGCCGAAGGCGGCTAATAGCTGTTGGCAAAGCGCACCAGCTGCGACTCTTGCTGCGGTCTCGCGAGCGCTTGCCCGTTCTAAAACATCACGAATGTCGTCGTGACCGTATTTGATTGTGCCTGCCAAGTCCGCATGACCAGGACGAAAGTGCTTGATCAATTTCTTCGCCATCTTCTCGGCAATAGCGCTGTCGGTGAGGTCAATCGGCGTCGTCGACATGACGTCGAGCCAATTCTCCCAATCTTTGTTTTCAATCACAAGAGATATCGGAGCACCAGTGGTGGTGCCATGCCGAACACCGCTCATGACGACGGCTTGATCTCTTTCAATTTTTTGACGCGCGCCTCGACCGTAACCTTGCTGGCGTTTGAACAATTCGTCATTGATTTTTTCGACGTCAACGTCGAGCCCGGCGGGAAAACCCTCCACCATGGCAATCAAGCCTTTACCGTGTGACTCGCCGCTTGTTAAGAACCGCAACATCTGAGCAATCCTGCCTCGAATTAGTGCTGATGATCTTACAATAGTGTCTGCGACTAAACGCTTATCTAGAACAGATGTAAACGTCCATTCTTCGCGGGAATCATCAATGCCTCCATTATCCGGCTCACTCACAGTTCCTGGCGACAAATCGATATCGCACCGAGCGCTGATTTTTTCAGCGTTCAGTCAAGGCACGAGTGAAGTTTTTAATTGCTCACCGGCGCATGATGTGATCAGCACGGCCGAATGTCTCAATCGGCTCGGATTATCTGTAAAAAAACAAAAGAGTGATGGACCGCAATCTCAAAACACTAATTTCTTGATCGAAAGTGGTGGCATCAAATCTTTGCGATCGCCGACTGAATTACTCGATGCCGGCAATAGTGGAACGACGATTCGATTGATGTCCGGTCTGGTCGCCGGGTGCCCGTTTACAACGAAATTCGATGGCGATGAATCTCTTCGCAAGCGAACGATGAAACGCGTGTTTCAACCGCTTGCTGAAATGGGTGCTCAGGTTACTGCCACTGAAGATGCTTATGCTCCTTTTGCTATCACCGGCGGTGCTCTCAAGGGTAAGGAATTTGTTTTAAACGTGGCATCTGCCCAAGTGGAAGCGTGCATTCTCCTCGCCGGACTCCAAGCCGAAGGAAAAACAAGCGTGACGGCACCGCGTACGGTGCGCGATCATACTAGACGGATGTTCGAATACATTGGCGTTTCGTTCGTGTCCGGCGATAAGAAACTCAGTGTAGAGGCGCTAACTAAACCCATACCCGCGTATAAACTGACGGTGCCTTCCGACATTTCGTCGGCCGCATTTTTCATGGTGGCAGCTGCCTGCATTCCTGACTCAGATCTGACTCTGTTGTCTGTTGGCATAAATCCCGGACGTACACTGATTATTGACGTGTTGCGTGACATGGGCGCCAGTATCGATGTAGTCAATGAACAGGAACTTTGTGGCGAACCGGTAGCCGATATTCGAGTGCGATATAACGGCAGATTGACCGGAGTGAATGTCCCCGAGGAGCACATCGCGACAGGCATAGATGAAATTCCTGTGCTCGCAATTGCTGGAGCGATTTGCGACGGCGAGTTCAAAGTTTCCGGCGCGGAAGAATTGAGACACAAAGAAAGTGATCGTATAAGCGCACTCTGCAACAATCTCAAAGCGGCAGGCGTCGATGTCGACGAAAAATCTGACGGGTTTATTATTCGTGGTCAGAAGACGATTTGTGGTGGCAGTTCTTGGAAAACGGCGCTGGATCACAGGCTGGCGATGACAGCAATCGTGGCATCTTATGTTTTCGAAAAGCCTCTGGAAATCGATGATCCGGACTGCATGAGTGTGTCATATCCGGAATTCCGAAATGACTTTGAAAAAGTAATGAGCGAGTAACTCGTACTCGCTCATCGCAGTGTCTTCTTGGTTTTTAATGGATTCGCTAATTACTTGCAGTCATCCGGACAGGCAATCTCCGTAAGTTCTGGCTTTGAGTAACTACTTGAAGCTTTGGTTCGGCTTCTCGTTATGTGCGACGTCCGTTGTTGCCAGCCGTCGTTTGATTTCGGAAACTTGTTTCTCGGCCGCTGCTTCTCCAGCTGCGATCGCTCTCTCCATTGATTTGCGATCGAACGAGTGCATGGTCATGTATTGAACTTCCGGCTCAACCAGAATGTCCGCATCACCGACACCTTTGCCTTCGATTTCCGCCATGAATATACTCGTTACCCGATCCGCCATGTCCGTGTTTGTATCAAATTCCTTTGGAGAAACTTTTTCCAAATAGGAGTGCAACTTAACTGCCACTACCAGCGGTGCTCCGGCGGCTTCGGCGATCTCAGTCGGCAGGTTGGTGCGGATACCGCCATCGACCAGTTGTGGCCCGTCTTTAGGACCAGCAATTTTATACATAAATGGTACCGTGTTGCTCACCCGAACCGCTTGAGCGATGCTGCCTTTGGTTAACCAAACTGGTTTTGTGTCCACCAAATTGATTGCAGTGACAGCAACAGGAATTTTCAAATCTTCAAAGTTTTCTACGCCTTCAGGAAGATTCTTTTCGATAAATCGAGATATCGATTTGCCGCTGTACAAGCCAATTTTTGGCTTCAGCAAAACTGCCCGCTGGGCAAAGTATGGGACGCTATAGAAAAATGATTTGACATTCTTCGGAATTGGAAAATACGCCTTCTTAAATTTCCCTTCTAGCGCTAGTTTTTCGAGTTGAGCAGGTGAGACGCCTGCTGCATACAAACTTCCGATCATCGCGCCGACGCTGCTTCCGGAGATAAAATCCGGTTTGATTCCTTCTCTATCGAAGACTTTCAAGACGCCGATGTGTGCGGCACCACGGGAGCCACCGCCAGCCAGTGTCAACGCCAGCCGGATGTTTTTGCCATTTTTTGCGACTTCTTTTTGCAGACTGGCTTGTCCAGCCTCAGTGCCTTTTGATGCTGCCGGCTGGACGACTGTTTCGCCGTTGGCTTTCGATTTGTCCGCCGAACTATTTTGAACTACATCGTTTTCTTCTTCTTTTGTCGCATAAGCCGGTGATGTGGCCGCGACTGAGATCGCGCTTACCGCAATCATTAAAGCAACCTGTCTTGTGGCTTTCCGCATCGCTTGTATCCTCCAAATCGGTCCACTCTGCGTGACCTATGAAGTCACATAGCATATAAAACTAGAGTGATACTTGAGGGTCGCATGAGGCGTTAAGCGCATGAGGCGCAGGCGCACGAGACGCAAGCGTATGAGGCGTAAGCGGTCCTCGCACGCCATCAAGTCGCCCAGGTTATCCGCATATCATTATGATCGGCTTCGCGCATCTGACATTCCGATCCGCAATGTTAGTTACTCACCGGTGATTCAGTATCTTCGGTTCTGCCGAATACGGATTGAAGAAGTTCTTCGGGATGCTGATTTACTACTCTTCTGGTGTGGAAGGGCGGATAGAGTCCCTCAGATCCGCGCCACCGTAGTAAGAGCCATTTATCGGATATCTAAATTGAGTCCTGCTGTTGCTCGGTTCTGCTTTTCTTTCAGTTTCAAATGGAAGAAGAGCCACCTTGTATATGCCCAAAAGCCAGAACGCGAATATCGCGCTAAACATCACAATCTTGATGGACTGCCTCGCTGACGTTGTGTAGCCAACCCACATGGTAAGCCAAGCCGCGGTAATTCGCGAGAGCACCATATACGGTACTGATAATTCAAAAGCGCCGTTCATTGTCGAATGAGACCCGGACGTTGTCGTTAGACCAGTTTTGAATACTCTGCGTACCGGTTTTCCAGACTTGATTGTTTCCAAATCATCTTTCAAATCAGATACCGATTGATAGCGATTATCAGGATTTTTTTGAAGACAACGCATGATTAAATTGTTTAGATCTTCTGAAATTTGATTTCCGGAGACGCGCTCATTGATGGACTCCGGATATTCTTTGATATGTTTGTAAATCAACATCGAAGCTTTGTTCGAAACAAATGGAGCTCGCCCGGTGAGCACCTCATACATGAGGCAGCCGAACGAATAAATATCGGCGCGATGATCGGGTTTGGCGCCGCTGTATTGTTCTGGGCTCATATATCGTGTATCGCCGTACTCCATACCGCTTTCGGTGAAATAGCGCGTCTCACGAGTTGGGTCCCAGTACATTTTTCCGATTCCGCCATCGGATATTTTTATGACCTTCGCACCGTCCTCCTCTTCTTTGATGCGCACGTTGCTCGGCTTGACGTCACGATGAGTAACGCCCATGTAGTGTGCATGTGCGAGCCCATCAGCGATTTGCACAAACAGGTCAATGGCGTCGTCTTCGTGAAACGGACCATCGGCGTCGAGTGTGTCGCTGAGTCGTTCGCTGCCAAACAAATCCGTGACTACGAAGGGGCATAAATCATCAGTGATACCTGCGTCGTACAGCGCGATTACGTTGTGATGATCAAGTTCTTTGACCAACTTCGCTTCGGCAAGAAAGCGTGCGTTTTCGCGCGCGGTGATTCGCGTAGTCGGATACAAAATCTTGAGGGCAAAAACGCCAGGAATACCATCGCGATTAACTTTATAGACGTTGCCGTTGAAACCTGTGCCGATGAATTCGATGACCAAATAGTTGTCACCTATTATTTTGCCGACTAGCGTTTCCGGCTGTGAGAGCGCGATTTGAGCGGCGGCAAGGATTTCGCGAGTGACCGTCTCTCTCAGGGGCTCCGTTGCAGGACTCGACCGGGCGATATTTTTGTGTGGGTTAAAATCAAGCGGCGAAGTTTTTGGTGCGGATGGATCAGTAGCTGCGACCGCATAGAAAGGAACGCTCTCTGCTGCAACAGTGACCTCGCCCGGAACGCGGTCGGGAAACCAGGCATTGGTTGTTGGCGGTGAGTTTTCGACGAGACGCAGCTTGGGCGGGTTTTGTGTTTTCGTTTCTTTGGCGTTGCCGCTACCGGCTTGCTGATCGCTGCGCTCATGCATATCGCTTCGGCGTTGGAAATCGCCCGGGGTCTGCATTTCTGCGGATTGCTGTCCATCCGAAGGTTTCAGTTCTCCATCCTGAGCATCAGAAGATCCAGATGGTGTCTGCTTCCTCCATTCCTCTGCGTCGGCACGATTTGTGCTGTCGCTACTCGTTGCAATCAGCGAAGCGAGTGCAGCAGCCTCTTTATCGCCGGAATCAGCCGATGTACCAGAGTAAATGATTTGCGCAGTCCGCTTCTCGGGCTTGCAGGCGCAATAGATGCCATCAAAAATCCACATGCTGATGGTGCCTGAAGCCCCGCTAGTCAGCGGCTTATCGCACGTATCGCATATTGTCTTGTCCGTTTTCTTCTGCGCGACCTGGTCGGTTTCAGTCGCGATTTCGGATTGGCTTTGGTCCAAGGAAAGATCCCCGCCACGAGGTTGCTATTATCTTTCTTCCCAAATTCCATCAATTAATGGCGTCCGAGGACCGCGTCCTCCGGAAAATGTTCTAAAACGTTTCCGCGGACGAAGAGTCGCGAACGTTACTTCGACTTTTTCGTTTTCTTAGAAGCAGATGTCGTCTTTGAACCAGCAGGTTTCTTCGTCGATGCTTTCTTCGGAGTCGATTTGCGATTCGCAACCTTTTTGCCGTTGGTTTCGACCTTCTCATCCGGCTTTGTCAATAATTTGGTCAGCAATTTTTCTTTCTGAACCAACGAGAAATTAGCGAGCCCTACTCTATTTGGCAGCGTGCGAAGTTTCCCGCCGGTCGATTTATAGCCACCGGCCTCGCGTTGACCAAAATCGCTCGCCTTCACTTCCAGAATATCTATTGGTTCTTTGCAGTAGATCGAGAAGTGACAAGCCGCTTCCAGTGCGACTCTACACAGTTCATGTCCATCATCAATCAATTCATAAAGCGCGTATAGCGTGCCTTGTGAATAGTCAGAACCCGCACCCTTGGCTGCGTAACTGTCATACTCGTGCACGCTCAAATTGTTTGAGATGCCAAAAATACTGGTCGGAGTAACAAGCAGGAAAACGTTGTAGATGCCGGCATAGGTTTCTTTTCCAGTGTCGACCAGTGTGTACGTTTTTTTCATCTCGTTGTACATTTCGAGGAAGAATTGAAACACTTGCGCCCGATTTTTGAAATCGGACTCCATCATTTTGTGATTGTGCTCATAAAGATGTTCGATAATATTGTCGAGAAGAGTGTATCCACTGGTTGCAAGGTAGGCATTTTTCAGTTTGATAATCTTTGAGGCATTGACCAGGTCCGTCGTATACTCGCTGCCGAACGTCGTAATGCGGTCGGCCCCCATGAATATCCTGCCGTTCTTCTTGACTGCAACTAGGATTGTCATCCTATTCCCCCTGCGAAAGTTTCCATTTTGCTATCCAGTTGATGCGTTCCCGGTGGGCGCGTATTTAAATCTCTCTACTAGTGGAACAACATATTGACGCTGTCGTCCGCTTAGAATATGGTACGCCCAGTACAGGTTAAATTGGCTTTCTTGATGACTTGTGTAAATGCCTTTGACAAAAAAATATCGCCTTTGAGAACGATGCCGCTGATATTGGCTCTGACTCTGGGTCTTGGTGGACTCGCCAATCCAGCGTCCGCTCAACAAATCCCATACACTCCGCAGTATCAGCAGGTTCAGAATCAAGGCGCGCCCGGAATTCAGGGCAACATGCCGGTTGGCTACAATCAGCAAGGCGCTCCGCAGCAGCCTCAGGGAAATTTTTATCCCCCGGCGCAAAACAATGGTGGGCAGATTCAGCCGGACAAGGGCAAGTCCGCGGCGATTGCTCAGTGGTTTCAAAACTACGATGACATTCGCAGAAAATCTCAAATGAATCCGACCGAGAAAGCAAAAGCTGATGCGCTGATGTCTAAAGCGTTTTCGATGTTCATTCCAGGAAACGATAAAATTGCAGCACAGAAACTTTTGACGAATCTGGTCGCTCGCTACAATCAAGCGACCGAAGATATGAAGCGGCTTCCGCTTTATCCCGAGACAGAAAAATTGCATCGCGGCTATTATCAATATTTTGCAAACGCTAAACAACTGTTCGGCGATTATCTAACCGTGCAGCAGAACCCGTTGTCCACCGATAGCAATGGCACTCCGGTTGCTGGTTCGCTGATGACGCGTAAGAATAATTTGGAATCTTTGGACCAAACCAATAAGGCTCTCGATGGGCAGTTGCGCGCGCAGTTCAACATTCCTGCTTATCGCTATCAGTAGATTTGATTAATCAGCGAATTCGAACCTGTGCTTTTGTCTGGTATCGTATTTAGTGCGAGCGTTTTGAAAACTTAAAGCGGGATGTCGACTTTCTTCTCGTAGAGTTTGGACAACGTGTTGATGTCGCGCTTTGAGATACGTGAGTTCTCGTCGGTTACGGTGTACATCATGTCGCTCTTCTCTGTGCTGTGTCCAAGCAAGCCGAGCGCGTGTCCGAGTTCATGCGTGACTATGTTTTTCAATAACATGATACGAAAGTCCGGCGTCTTTGCGTCGATGAGATCAATATTTACTTCGATGATTTGAGCGGGCACCGTGTACTTCGGACCCAGTCGTGGAATGTACACTGGAAGCGGAATCGAGCCGAAGTCGATGGTCGACAATTTGCCGCCTTGATTCTTTTGCCACTTAGTCACAGTGTGTGCACCAAGCGCGCAATTCTCGCCGTCGGTCGACATGCCAAGCCGGCTCCAGGTGACTTTGATTCGTGCTTGCGCAGGATTACTGACTTGAACAAAACGCACTTTTCCATTTGTGCGATGCTCCCAGGACTCGAAACCCTCGACACACGCGCGTGTATAACTGCGCACATTGTATGGTGTGATGTAAACCGGAATCGGCATCGCCTTGAATCGCAGAACTTGTTGTTTGGTGGCCGAGAGAATGTTCGGCAGGTAATCATCTTCGGCAACCGGCTCCATTGGCTCGACGCGGAAGAAGTTGGGCATCCGCGTGTTGGCCGGCGGGAGCGTTCTTGTCAGTTCCATAATGCGTTTTCTAATCGGACTGTTATCCGCTGGCGACGCTGGAGTTTTTCCTGGTGGTTCATCAGGTGTGTTTTTTGCATTGATGGCATCAACTTTTTTTCGAACGCTGTTGATCCGTTCGATTACAGTTCCGGTTTGTATTTCGCCGAAGACTTTGAGTTCCAATCCAGCCAGACGTTTGCTAAACGGATCGGTTCGAATGGCGACAAGACCCGCTTCGTTTTCCAGGTCGTCGAGGATACTGTCGAGAGAAGCTTCTTTTGCGGTGGTCTGAGCAACTGCAACGGTCGACGAATCAGGTGTGGTCGGCGAATTTAGACCACAAAAAACAGCGGCACCAAATATGATGCGCACCACTGTCCGATATCTCGAGTTTATTACCAAAGTTTCTGCACTAAACCAGATCGATTTAAGACCAATGGTCCCGGCCAAGCTAAAAAAGTTAGAGAGGTGCGGACTAATGCCATTCTAAACCGGACACGGCTATCAGACTACTTTTAATTTTGCGGCGCGATCAATCTACTTTCAGCTCTGCGATGACCTTGTCGAGAAATTCGATCAATTTAAATCTGACGTGATCGTAAACCCTGATCAATTCGCGTGACTCGCAGAAAAACTCGGCACCCGTGCGTTCGTCGAAGCTGAGGCTGAAGAGCGCGTCTGTCGGGGCATCGATTTCGTCGAGTTGCAGCTCGATTTGTTGGATGCCGATGTTGCAAAAAATTTGGCGTTGAGCCAGTTCTGGTTCCACGATGGATACTAACCTTCCGTTTGGGTCGATACGTCCCCAGACGCCATCGAGGAAGCGGTAACTCGGAACTTCAAGGACAGGGCGTTTTCTAGATTCGGAAATCCAGGCCAGAAAAATGTTGAGCCCTATATGCTGCTCGGAGAGCGCTTCGAGGTCATCTTGACGATAGCCCAAAAGTTCGCGGTTGACCCAAACCAACCGTTCTTCAGGAACGATTTCGCGGAGGCACCGCAGCACCAACAACAGCGCGTCAGAGAGCTTCATCTCTCTGTCGACGATCTGATGCCTTATGCTTTCAAGCTTATGTAATAGAAGCATGGAACACCTGCACAACTCTTTCCACTATAGCCAAGACGGATTGTTTTATGCGTTAAATCGCTTGGCTGGCGTTCGATTTAATCAAACCTACTATTCTTGGTGGAGGCAATGGCTTGGTGCCAGCGGCGTTCCAGGCAATTTTCGCTTTCGTGCAGTGCCACCAGAAGCACTACCAGAGTGGTGTCGAAAATGGGGTTACTTTATTTCCGGTAGCATATTGTGACGAAATGAATGCCTCAGGAGGTAGTCAGACTGCGGAATTTTGGAGTACCAAATGACTTTGACGGATCGCTTTTGTATATATGAATATAGGTTTTCCAATTTACAAATCTTATGATAGGGTAAGTGTAGGCAAAAGGCAGTATTGGCCCGACTGATCAGTGCTATTAACGGAACATGGAAATGACACTGCCGTCACGACTTCAGGAACTAGCTGAAAACCGCTACAGTCAACAGGAGTTTTTGAGCACCCTGTTCGAGTTGGCTTTGGAAGAACAGTGGTTTGATCTTCAGCACATGATCCAGCACGACATGGCAAAGGCGATTCTGGCTGACTACTCTTTTGAGCAGGGCAAAGATTATCTGAACCAGGAAATTTTCTTCAATTGCTGGGAAGAGGTGATTGAAATCGGTTGGAATAAATTTTGCGGGCACACTGGCTTGTCGCGCGATCAGGTCAACTCGCATTTGCGTCAGTTGCGGGAAGCGATTTAGAGCAGCACTGCGATTCAGGTCGCGGTGAATTCAGGTCGCTGTGAATCTAGATGATTGTGAAACGCGAGCGCCTGTGGAGCTCGTCGCTTCTATGAATCTCGTGCGTTGAACTTTATTGTTCCATTTCCGTCATTGGTGGCTGACCGGGCCGTCCTTTCAGCTCGGAGTACCGAACGACGCATGCCATGCCGCCTGGGAATCTGCCCTTGTGCGTTGATTGGTGAGCGCTTTCTGATGCGAACGACCAAACGCCTGGATTATCGGCAGTGATATCAACGTCGACACGATCGGATGGAAATAAACAAATAGTGTCGCGGTAAACGTGCGGCTCCAGGCGGTCGCCTCCGTTTTGCGAGACGATTTCCAATTTGTGTCCGCTCAGTTGAATTGGAACCGATTCTTGTCCGGCGTTGATCAAACGCATCCGAACACGTTGTCCCTTGCGCAGCTCGATCGGCGCAATGCCTGGTGCTGGCCTGCCGTTGATCAGATAATCCGTTTCAACATCCGGTGGCGTGCTGCCGGTGGTCCACGCCGTCGCCGTGTAATTATGACCGCCGCTTTTGGTTTGAACGTCTTCGGAACTGACTGTAGTGGAGCGTCCCGGAGTTGCGCCGGCTCTCGTTGCCGTCACTCTATGAGTGGTCGCACCGCCGGCAGTGCCGCCGCTACCGCCCGGTGTTTTGCGAAGTTCGGAGAAAATCAGAGTGATGTCTTGATCGTATGGTCGCGAGCGCACTTTCGGATTCACCACGATTGCACCGAACATGCCCAGCTGTTTTTGATTCGGATGAACTAACTGCGGGTGATACCAGAACGTGCCCGCTTGCTTGGCAATGAATTGATAAACAAACGTTTCGTTAGGCGCGACAAGACCGCCACCGGTTCTCGGAATCCCGCCTACGGTGTGCGGAGTAATCAGACCGTGAAACTGCAAACTCGTGGGAGTCTTCATCTGATTGTGCAAAACGATTTTAACGAAATCACCTTCGGTCACTGTAATTGGCGGACCGGGAATTTTTCCGTTGTAGGTCAGGCATCTGACCGTCGAGCCTTTGTATGTTTCCCAATCGCTTTCGCGGGCAAACAAGTGGAACTCTTTTGCATTCTGGCGATTCGAAATCTTCTTGCCGAGTGCGTCTAGCTCGTCCATCGCATCATCAATGGTCGAATTGATATCTCCCATCTCTTTTCGCATGTCGCGCATTTCTTCTTTTTCTTTGACTTGCTCTTCGGCCAAGTCCCCGTCGATCAGCTCCGCAAATGCGGGTTGCGCAGCTGCTGAAAATGAAACCGCAACTAACGAAGCCAGAAAAAATGCGCATTTATTTTTCAGATCACGATTCATTATGTATACCGTCCGTTTGTCGGTCACCTTGACTGACCACGATCTCCGAGCAAATAGATGGCGACTGCCGCCAACCATCAGCAATCGTTAATCGCGAGCTTTCTTGGGAAGTTTCACCATCGCTGTAGAGCACTTTGCGTGGGTGATTGTGCGAATGGCGGCGCTGCCGACTAACGCATGTTCTAAGAATTTCTTTCCGCCACCGCCGGTTACGATCAACTGGGCATTGGCGTGTTCGGCGTAGCGAATCAATTCCCAGGCGGCTTCACCCTGGACCTGACGCGGCTCCGCGTTCATGACGCCCAGCTCCTGGAGCACCTTGAGCGCTTCAGCGATGAACCCTTCGCCTTCCATTTCCATATTCTTTTCGAGGTTAACGGACATCTCCGGCGGTGAGAACATTGCTACCAGGGGCGGTACTGCCACTGCATGTAATACCGTGACTTTTACGTTTCGTTCGGCCAATTGCAGTTGTGTAGTGACTGTTCTTATCGCGTGCAAAGATTCTTCAGTGCCGTCGATACCAAACACAACATGTGTGAGCTTGTCGTGTCCACGATGGTCACGAAGAACTAGTATCGTGCCTGGTGTCAGTTTTACAACAGAGCTTGATGTTGAACCCAGAAAAAACTTTTCGATATTCGAGTGCTGACCGGGTGCCACCACGGTGATGTCATAAGCATGATCCTTGGCAATTGTGGCGATGATGTGCTCAGGCGGACCGGAGGCAATCTCTGTGGTCACGGTCGCGCCAGCCGCTTCCAGCCGCTCTTTCAGCGGAGTCAGAATCGAGTCGGCCTTCTTATCGACCTGGTGCGTCCAGTCGTCGGGAAAATCTCCCATCGAAGAGACGAGACGTTCGTAGGAAGGAAGCAGTTCTTTGACGAACAACAACTTTACTTCGCTGCCCTCCAATGGGAGGATCCAACTGACATGTTCTGCCAGATCTTCGTGGGGATGCGCAATGTCAACAGGTAGTAAAACTTTCATCTTCTTATTGGTTTCGCTGAGAATTGGTAAGCATTGTGACTAACTCGACTTTTTCGAGTCGAGCCTATTTTAGCGCGTTGGCGCATCCGATTCTCTTGCGTTTTGTCAAAGTTGATAAATGAACTGGAGATCGAACCTGAAATCGGCGACGATAGAGGCGTTCAATATTTTTTGAGGTCTACAGAATCTGTGTTTGAGCCTTTTCTCATCGAGTGGAAATTTGCTCGTGGTTTGAGTCTCGACCTTCTGTCAACGCTCTCGCGAGACGACCTGGAATATTCGCCAGGTTTCGGCATGGGTCCGTTTTGGAAACAATTTCGCCACATCAGTCGGGTTCAAGAAGATTATGTTGCCGCGGTATTGAACGGCTCTGTCAGTTTCGGGATTCAGAATAAATCGACCACTTACAACAAGAAGAAGCAGAACGGCGACGACCTGCGAACGCACTTATATACGGTTGACGAAGAGATGCTAAGAGTTCTTTCGCAAGCCGATCCGGAATCAAGGATTGATTGGTTCGGCGAGAAGGTGCGCGCCGTCGAGCACATGTGGCGTCTGGTCGGTCATGAAACTTTTCACCACGGACAGTGGGTGATGTATATGCGCGGATTGGAACGGAAGTTTCCGCCGAGCTGGTCGGCGTGGGGATTTTAGCAGGCGCCTGCGGGCGGCGCGTCTAAGCTTCGAGTCCGACTTATAGCGGGCTTGGATGGTCGTAAAGTGGACCGCGCGCGACTAAACAAGATTTTTGTCAGATCAACGAAAACACTGTTGTCAGAATAACCAAACTCTGTTGCCAGAAACCGCTTCGACAAACAGGCGCGGGAGTTTGTCCGAGCCCATCTTTCAGCGCGATTACGTGTGGAACGCTTTGGGAAGCAGATTTCGCTTTGTCAGATCTGCAAATCTGCGTCAGATGAACCTTGTCAGATGGTTCGCAAACTAAACGATTTGTGTGCCTCGGTGCGCTAAAATAAGCTTCTTCGGTGAGCGCATCTTGCACGCATGAATGCGACGCGGCGTTTTCCATCTGTTGGGTCAGATTTTCGGATCGTTTTTCTGACCAAGCAACTGGTTCCATTTTTGGAACCTCGCTCATCCACGAAAGATTTTGAACCAGGAGGCTGCCGAGTGATCGACCGATACACAAGACCCGAAATGGGCGCAATTTGGACAGACGAAGCCAAATTTCAAACATGGCTAGATGTCGAGATTGCCGTCGTAGAGGCGCAAGTCGAGCTGGGCACCATTCCGAAAGAAGCGCTGGTCGAGATCAAAAAGAAAGCGAAGTTTGACGTCAGACGCATCTCCGAAATCGAATTGGAAGTGAAGCATGACGTGATTGCGTTTCTGACCAATGTCAATGAAAACGTCGGCGACGCCGGTCGCTACATTCACCGCGGCATGACTAGTTCTGACGTGATCGATACCGCGTTGGCGTTGACTTTGCTCCAGGCTGCAAAACTTTTGACAGTCGATTTGCAAAGATTGCACGATGCAATTCTTTTGCAGGTTCAAAAACACAAAAGGACGATTACGATTGGTCGTTCGCATGGTATTCATGGCGAACCAACCACGTTTGGATTTAAACTGGCCGTCTGGCTGGAGGAAGTACGACGCCACCAAATACGGTTGCAACAAGCAATCGAGATGATTTCGGTTGGACAATTCAGTGGAGCGGTCGGAACGTTTTCGAACATCACTCCCGATGTTGAAGAAGCCACCTGTAAACTGCTTGGTTTGACGGCGGCACCGATTTCTACTCAGATCATTCAACGCGATCGCCACGCCCAATTTGTTTTCACGCTTGCCTTAATCGGCAGCAGTCTCGACAAATTCGCCACTGAAATTCGGCATCTTCAGCGCACTGATGTGCTAGAAGCTGAGGAACCTTTCACTGCTGGACAAAAGGGCAGCTCTGCCATGCCGCACAAACGCAACCCGGTTGCATCCGAAAACATTTCTGGTCTGGCTCGCGTGCTGCGCGGTAACGCCATGGCGGCTCTCGAGAATATTCCGTTGTGGCATGAACGCGACATCAGTCACTCGTCCGTCGAGCGGATTATTCTTCCCGATTCAACAATTCTTCTCGACTATATGCTCAATCGTTTTGCCGGGGTGATCGAAAATCTGGTTGTCTATCCCGATAACATGCGGCGCAACATGGACGTCTTCGGCGGTGTAATTTATTCGCAAGCCGTGATGCTAAAACTGGTTGAGAAAGGTTTGCAGCGCGAAGAAGCGTATCAAATCGTTCAATCGAATGCGATGGCGGCCTGGAACAAAAATGATGGTTCCAGTTTTCACAAAAATCTGTTGGCTGACGAGCGAGTCACCAAGCTGGTTACGAACGATGAAATCGAAGCCTGTTTCTCTCCGGAAACCTATCTCAAAAATATTGATGCTGTCTTCACAAGGTTGGGTGTATAACGATGCCGATCAATCCAGATAACAAAATAGCCGGTGTTTTAATTCCTGCATTCGCCCTGCGTCGAGATGACGACCTCGGCATCGGCGACACGCTGGCGATGAAGGATGCCGTCGATTTTTGCGCGAGAAACAACATCACTGTTTTGCAAACACTGCCCATTAACGAAACCAGTGGTGACAATAGTCCTTATAATGCGATCAGTGCAACGTCACTCGAACCCAGCCTTCTTGCCATGGTGCCGGATGTGGTGCCTGGATTGAAACAGGAACACCTGCTGGAAGAAGTCGAGAAAGCCGGTGTCGATGCCGCCAGCAATCGCATCGACTACGACGCTGTTCGAGCGTTGAAATTGAAACTGTTGTTTGTCGCCTTCCGCAATTTCGAAGAAGTTGGTGCGGTAACGCAACGGCAAGAATTCGAGAAATTTAAAGAGCACCACGCAGAGTGGCTCTCTCCTTATTCATTGTTCCGCACGATCATGGCCGAGCACAATGGCAATCCTTGTTGGACTCAATGGGACAAAGAGCTGCAAACCGTTGCCGGCGCTGAGAAGTGGCTGACAAAACAGGCGGACAAAGCGCGACTGGAAGAAGCTCGTTCATATTGGCAATATGTCCAATGGGTTGCTTATCTGCAATGGGACGCCGTCAAAAAACACGCCGCCTCTAAAGGTGTTCGTTTGATGGGTGATATCCCATTTGGTGTCAGTCGCTACAGCGCCGATGTCTGGAGCAATCAGAATTTATTCGATCTGGAATGGGCCGGCGGGGCGCCACCGGAGCCAGTCTTCGCGGCAGATCCGTTCACTAAGAAGTGGGGACAAAACTGGGGCATTCCAATTTATGATTGGCAGACCAACGAGAAAGAAAATTTCAAATGGTGGAAGCAACGCGTTTTGCGCAACCTCGATCACTTCCATGATTACCGAATCGATCATGTGCTTGGATTTTTCCGCGTTTACGCGTTTCCCTGGATTCCTGAGCGTAACTGGGAATTCCTCGAGCTGACCGAGGAAGAAGCCGAAGAACTTACCGACGGAAAATTGCCGCAATTTCTTCCTCGCGATGACGAAACCGAAGAAAGCGCCGAGCAAAATAAAGAAGAAGGATCCAAGATTTTAAAAGTTCTTGGTGATACCGCCCATGATTGCAACATCGTGGCCGAGGATCTTGGCATTATTGTGCCGGAATATCTGAGACCGGCTCTCCATGAGCTCGGTATGGCTGGTTTTGCTATTCCGATATTCGAGCGCATCGAAGAAACTCGTGAGTTCAAGCCGATGGGTGAACATCATCCACTTTCATTAGCGACTTACGCGACGCACGATCACCAGCCGATCGCGGCTTATTATCAGGAGCTCGTCGACCGGTGGCACGGTGAAGATGGTGAAGAAGGTTGGAAGGAAGTTCAGCGCTTGATGCGCCTTTTGGATCTCGACGATGAAACCGCACCACTTGAGTTTACCGAAGATCTGCATGAGTCCTTCATCAAGGCATTGTTTGAAAGTCCATGCTGGCTTGCAGTTTTCATGATCACGGATTTGCTCGCCACGACCCAGCGCTTTAATCAACCTGGTCTTTCCGGCGAAGCTTGCTGGACCGAAAGACTTGCCATGAAGTTGAGTGATTTTGAAGCCGATCCGGTTTTTGGCGTGCGAGTCCGACGCTACAAAGACGCCATTCTCGATACCAAGCGCCTGTCGAGTGCGCCTGTGTTTTCGGGTAGTTAACTCGGATAATTTTAAGCCCCGTTTAACTATTTCACCTGGTCAAACAACACCAGTCTCAAAAGTTTTGTTATAGTGCTCTATTAGTTGTAGAGCGATCGTACGAATCGACCTGAGGGTATTACCAGCGCATGCTACCGGCATTCTTGATCCGCGCAGCAGTTGATTATGTTAGGCACAGCGATGGGCTGAAGGATTCCAATCCTTACTCTCGCTGCGAGGAGGCACTCAATGTCTCCAATTCTTTGTGGCTCGAAAAAATCGGGCGTGTAGACAAATCGCTTCTAGAAGTCGCCGCGGTGACCGCATATTGGGAAGAATTTTTCCACGCCGAAGATGCGCTTCATGACGAACGCGAATGGCGAGAAGGGCTGGCAAAGCGCTCATCAAACTATGATTCGTTTGAGGAATGGCAGGAGTGGTTTAAGAAAAGCTACGCTCAGGTCTATCAAGACAACAATATCTGGACCAGCGTGTTAATGACTTCGTGGGCTCACACTCACCAGTATCAATTGATGTACAACGACAGAGAATGGGACTTTAGGCCATCGAAGTCATACTTGCCGACATCGCAAACCTGGCGCATGGAGCGGCACATATCGACTGTGCAACAGGTTCTTGCCGATTGTTGGCGTGACGAACTGCGCAATTACGCCGAGACCGGCTTCAAGATCGAAGAAGAATCGATTCACTATCTCGGGCGCATCGAGTGCCTCGGCTTCGATACGCATCGCCATATTTTGCACTGGCCGGTTCACGCAGACCAGGAGCCGGAGCCGATTGACGTTGGTGAAATGGTGGCTGATATTGTGGTGCCTGTTGGTGACAACTGGTATCGACATCCGGACAACATCATCTTCGCGCACGATCACGTCGACGTTACCGCGCTGATCAATCGCGCAAAATATATTCTGGGAAGCAAACGCAGAGTGCTCGAATTGCGCTGCCACAGCGGACATCAGAGTGCCAGGCAACAGGCGACTGCTGAAGGTTGGATGGTAAACGAAGAAGAAGCCGAAGTGGATCTGGGTGCGCCTCTGGCAGTCAGCGGCGGCGTTCCGGCGATCGAGTAGAACGCAGCCGACCTCAGCTAAACTGCTGGTCGACTAAACCGAATGATTCCTGGTCAACTAAAAATCGAATGGTTTCCTGTCGACTGAACCCAACGATTCCTGTCGACTGAAATCCAACGACTCCGGTTCACCTAAAAACCGAAAGTTGTCTTGCTCCGATTGATTGGTCAACTGTCGGTTTGTAAACCGGTTTGCTTCCAGTGCCTGATAATATCTGCCCAGGGTCTTGGAAAATCATCGGGCGTGCTTCTTTTCTTTTCGATCGAAACGATCACATGCTCGGTTTCGGCGACCTGAATTTTCGGCACGATAATCTTCGGTCTTCTCCCGCCCAATGGGTTCCAGCAGTCTTTGATGTCGTCGACTTCCTTTTCGACCTGGCTGCGCGACTTCTGGCAAAGCAGGCGGCCGCCGACGTTGAGGCATGGCATGGCCAGTTCGATAATGATGCCGAGGTGTCCGACCGCTCGCGACGTAACGAAGTCGAAGGTGCCTCTTTTGCGGCTTCTTGCCAGTTCTTCGGCGCGTCCGGTTATCACTTTGACCCGCTCAGAGAGCGCCAGTTCTTCGATCACTTCCTGCAAGAACTTGGTTTTCTTGCCGACGGAGTCGATCAAGGTGACTTTCAGATCGGGGACGGCGATTGCGATAATGAGCCCGGGCAGCCCGGCTCCGCTGCCGATATCCAACAATCGTTTTGCCTTGACGCCTGGTGTGTCTGGCTTTGGCTCAATATCCATCGCCTCGACCAGTGCCAAACAGTCCAGGATGTGCCGTTTTACGACGACTTCAGGGTCGGCGTTCGAGACCAGGTTGACCTTTTCGTTGTATTTATAAAGCGCTTCCAGGTAAGACCGAAAACCCGTCAGCGTTTCAGCCGATAGGCTCATCGAACATCGCTCTGTTTCGGACTTAAGAAAGTCGATTGCCGCCGTGTAGTCCAAGAATCTTTCCTTTCGAAGTGCTGCCAATAATCTCTCTATTTTGCCTATTTATTATTTTCCTTTTCAAAAGATGTTAAGGTCTTCGGAAAATTGGCAATAAGGTTAGTGATGAGGAAGATAAGGTCTCCTTGTCGCTTAGCAACAGAAGAATCGAACTACCCACCGATGAGTCCACGCGCTTTTCAGACAATTATCGTTGCCTCAATGGGCTCGAAAGATCGACTTGAGCTCGAGAGCAAGGTCCTTGCTGCTGCGCTGAAGCAGAGCCACGCGCGCGGAGATTCGTCCGGAGTAAGTCTGGCACATAAACAGATATTTTTGCTGTTGCGGCAACAACAAACGGCTGAGAAGAAAGATTCCGGTGAGCAAACGCCGGTTGTTCGACCAGAGCGCGAACCGGAAGTCGAGGTGCCGGCGGAAGTAGCCGCGGCGTCGAATGACGAGTCTGGCAAAAAACGCAAGCGCGTGATGCCGGATATCGTCTGGACTGAGGAAGAGAGCCCCGCCGGTGCCAAAGCTGAAGGTCGCTCGGACGAAGATGCCGATCGCGAAGTGGCTGTTGCTGAGACTAATGGCGAGGTTGTGACTGGCTCTGTTGAAGAAACCATTACAGATGCCAGTGAAGAAACCGGCCGACCAGCTCCTTCAGAGGAGCGCTCCATAATTGATTTTTCGACCAGCTCGGAAGATTCAGAAGCTGACGAAGAAAGACCGGTGGCGAAGAATGCGGATTTCGAAGGCGTTCAGCCGAATTTCAACGCGTATGGAATCCTTGATGTAGAGCAGATTGCCAGCTTCGAGGAGATTCATCGCTCGTTCTTATTTCTGGTTCGCCGCATTTTACTCTCGCTCAAAAAAGCGAAACGCAAACAGCGAAAACCGTTGCTGGAAGAGCTTCAGAACCTCTGGATCGCCCACGACATTTTGAGTGATCCGGTCACTCGCACCGATTTCGATTTCCGTGTGCTGGGACTGAGAGGGGCTCCTGATGTCTTAATTCATAGTGCGCCGGAAGACAAATCACATTCAATTTCATCGCGCACGCCATTGCGAATTGGTGAGCTGATGCAATGCGCCGGGCTGCTGGAGCCGACCGAGCTTGAGATCGCCGCCGATATGCACAAGGCAATGCCTGAGATGTTGTTTGGTGCCTTTCTTGTCAAACAAGGCTTCATATCTGAAGAAGACCTTGGTCAGGTGCTAACCGGGCAGCGCTTGTTGAAAAACGGCAACATGACCGTCGGTCATTATCAGATTTGTATGAAGAGCTGGCGCGAACAACGTGTTTCGATCGAGGAATCGGCGGTGTCGGAAGGATTCGTCACCCCGCAGGAAATGGAGCGCGTGATTGTCAGTGGCCAGCGCGAAACCGTACAAGGCGTCTCTGCTTACCAGAGCGGTTCGACGACGTTAAGGTCGACGGCACCACAGTTCAATGCAGAGGAAGCGGCCAAGCGCAAATTCAGTGCCGGACACGCGGTTCCATTGTGGAAGGATCAACTCGATTGGTCCGAGCCGGAAGCGATCGAACATTACGTCGATGATGAGCCCGATTACGAACATCGCAAACAGGTTGAGAGTTCGCTGGATATCGAAGGCATAACCGATGCTGTCACCAACAAGGACGGAAAGAAATCGCTGCGCAGGCTGATGGAGGGCATTCATTCATCAGGAGAGCCGGCCGCTTCCGAGGATTTGTCGGTTAGCAGGTCGCTAAAAAATGTTTTTGGTCAGTCGTCGGATTCCGGGCCGCAGGCTCCGATTCGCGCCGATCGGTTGGCAGCTGGAACTGCCGATAGACCGCAGGAACAGTCAGTTGCGGCGGATGCCTTGGCAGCAGAGCAGGAACTAAAAACTGCGCAAGCTGCAGGCTCGACGTCTGGTCATGACGCTTTTACGGCGCCGGAAGCAAGCAGGCTTGAAGAGGGGCACGCTGGCGAGTCCGGCGTCGATCAAGGTGATACCGGCGGCTACGAAGTCCAGCATCAACCGGCTGAGACTGCTGGATACGAAACGGTTCATCAACAAGCTGAAACCGGTGGGTATGAACTGATGCACCATCAAGCTGAAACCGGTGGGCATCAATCAGCTCACCAACCAGAAGGCTATCATGATGCTGCTCACCGGCAGGGTGACACCGCCGGTTTTGACGCGACTGACAATCAAGATCGCGCCACCGCAAGTGGTGGCATGTTCGGTGAAGGCAATACCGGTTATGGAGCACAGGAACCTGCTGATCAATCCCATATCGGCAGCGAGTCGCGTCCAACCGCTGAAGTGCCGCTGCCGAAAATAGTAATGGAAGAACGCCATCACCCGCCTGTCGAGCAGGATGATCAAAACGTTTTTGGTGAGGTGAATTACGATGACGAAGATGACGCCGAAGATGATTTAGAGCCTTATGATGTCGATCCGGAGGTTTACCAGACTCGATCTTTCGAGGCCGCTGCTCCTGCCGCGGAGCCGATCGTCGAACACTATGCGATGACACCATCCTCGGTGACTGAGACCGCTGCTATCGAAACGTCGGAAAGCGAGTCAAGCATGGACGACTTGCTCGACTTCAGGACTTCGTCGGACATTGAGCCGCCATCGGAAATCAGAAAGGTATTAGACGAAGCGTTCCATGGCGTTCGAACTTCGGAACCGGAAATAATCACCATTCATAAAGAGGAGGTTGAGACTCCTGCATTGCCTATCGAATCTCAATTCGAGGCGCTTCCGGAAGAACGTTCTGACATCGAAAGTGGAGTGTTTCTCCAACTTGATTCTCACGATTCATTCGATAACGAAAATGAATCTGCTACTGACAAGGACACTGTTCAGCAAACCAAGTCGTTCCCGGTCAACGGTGGCGGTCAGGGGAGTGGTGCGGAAATCAGCTTGTCCTCGAGCATTCTAGAATCGCTAGGCGAAGACGATGAATCTGATGAATCCACTAGCGAGACAGCCGCGATTGTAGCTGCGCCTGGCACCGAAGCCGTCGGCAACGAGAAAAGTAATGCCACCAGTGACGGGCTTGCCGTTGATGCTGACCCTATAAGTAGTGTCACCCAAGATCCGAATCCCGGCGATCGCAGAGATTCAGACAACGTCGCAACAATTGACGATGATACTGTGAGTGGGGCATCACAAGAAGTTCCAAACTCCTCAGAAGAAACGCAGAATCCACCTGTCCAGGCACCATTGCAAGCACCAGTTCAAGCAGAGACTAGCGACAACGCAGTTGCTGAAAAATCGACGGACAAACCGACCGGCGAAATGGACACGGTAAAACTCACCGACGTAAGCGGCTCGTTCCCGGGTATCGCCCCTTTGGAGGAAGCACCAGGTGCGCGATTAAAATCAGGTGAATGGCAAATCGTTTACAAACTGGAAGGATCTATTGCCGACGCGTTTCTCCTGGACGATTCTGAATCTGAAATGCCGAAGATGCGTCCGCGCCTGACGGAGATTGATTCAATCATTCCTTCGTCGATCAGAGAGCTTGCTAAGGCTGATACTACCAGTAGTGACTCTGAAAAAGACGCCGATGAACACGGCGGCAGTTCCGACCAAAACGCATCTGACAAACCCGTTATCAAGCCCGTTTCTAACAACTATTCGCGACATGAAAAATCTAAAGGCGATAAGAAAGACAAAGGCGACAAGAGCGATAAGGGCAAAGGCAAGAAAGACTAGGGTTTAATACGCGCAAAAAATTGCTTCGCATCTCGCGCGTTTTTTTCTTAGATGCTCTTGATCTGCGCTCCCAGCGCGTAGGCTTTGCTCGTCAATTGTTTTGAACGTCTTGAGAGCGTTTGTGATGCAGTCTAAATACGCGCAGAATGATTGAGAGCTGATCGCAAATAATTCTGACAACTTTTTGGTCACCAGGCTGATATGCACTATTAGTGGGCGGAACGACCACGAGCAGACCGAGCCGGCCGCCCTGCACATCAATAGGTTGGGTAATTGAGTTTGATGGATAATAAAGTTGCTTTGCCAGTTTCGACTTCAATGGTGGCAGCCCGAGCTGCAAACTCAATGTGCTGACATAGGTCGTGAGCGCAGCTTCCGAAACGTGCTTGGCGCAGTCCGTGAACACTGACGAATGAGAGCCTTCGTTGACGATCAATGCGCAGGCTTCGTAATCGAGAATCGACGATAGCAGTTCGAAAAGTTTTCCGGCAAGGATATTTAAATCGGCGGTTTCTTCGCTGAGCTTTCTGACTTCATCAACAATGGTTGCTTCGAACAACAAGCGTTCCAGCAGCTGATTGAGCCGCGCGTTAATTTCTTGTGGCGTTGGAGACAGCGAAGGCTCGCCGACCAGTCTAAGTTTCGGTTCGCTCTTTGTGGTGTCGAGCAGCTCTCTGACAGCCTTCAAGAGACTCGGATAGCCCGGCTCTTTCGGAATAAATCGATCGGCTCCGGACTTCATGCCCCAGAAACGATCGACTGAGCCGTCGAGTTTTGTCAGAAGAATTACCGGAATCGATGATAATTCCGGATCGCTTTTAACCAGTCGGCACAGCTGATAGCCGTTGATTCCCGCCATGACGACGTCGGAAATAATTAAGTCAGGCAGCTCGTTGTACGCGCGAACAAGCCCTTCAGAAGCGCTTTTCGATGAGAGAATCGTATAGCCGGATGACTCCAGCATACTGCGCAGTGTTATTAACTGCGTAGGACTGTCTTCAACTAGTAATAGGCGTTTCGACATTTTTCTAGTCGTGCTTCACGACAATTTTTTTTCCACTACTTAGGATTCTTACACAGATTGAGGATAATGAAGCGAGGTTTCAAAGACCAATCTAGCCTTGCTTCCATCCTTCACTCAGAACAATGGCTTGTACTCTAACTCTCCCGGATTTTTCAGCTTTTCAAGTCCTTGACGTATGTGGAAAACCATAGCACTGGAAATTCCATTTGCTCTTGAAGAAACTTGTTTAAAATCCATATGTGAAACTGTAGGCGTGCAACGCAATTGCGTCAAGCCTTTAGCTGCGCTTGACTACCAGTTTTTAACCTTCGTCACCATGTGCGGTGAAGTCAAAATCGATGTCGCTAAATCTTCCATCTCTATCTGCGTGATATCACGGGTAGTGACCACTTTATAGCGTTGTCTATATTCGTTCTGGATGTCAGTGGTATCTGTTTTTATTGCAATCAAACTGCCCATTGCAAGCGCTTCCGGCAAGTCCGACTTACGTTTTAATACGTTGTCGAGATTGGCCTTGGCTGCGCGCCAATCGCCCATGTCGATATACTTTGCGGTGACAAAAAGTCCCGGCCATGGTGACTGCGGATCGACTATACCGGCGGCCCGCATGTTATCGAATGCTTCTGACTGACGTCCTTTGCTCATCAAAATTTGTCCAAGCGCGTACCGAGCAAGAAACTGATTCGGATCGTTTCGCAACGAAGCCGAGAGCGGTTGAATCGCTTCATCCCACTGGCCCAGCATCCAGTTACACAGACCAATTCCAGCGGTGGCCTGCCAGTGAATGAGAGTCTCTTTCTTCTCGGCCGTTTGAAAAACAAATAACGCCTTTTGATAGTCGCCCGCCAGGAAATACAGGGCACCAAGATCGCAAAGCGTGTTGAAGTCAGCGACAGAAGCGTCCACCGTTTTTTGAAGTTGCGCTGCTTTTGTCAAATTGCCGGCATGGAGATAGAAACTCATCGCTTCGCCTCCGGTCCAACCTTCTGGTATCGCATGTGGTGACGGCTTTGGATCAGCAGGACGGAGATGGCCTGAAACCGAATCAAGAAAAACGTTGTCCGAAGCCAGCTGTTGACTGTGGATAGTTCGTTTCAGTAGCGCCAATTCACGGTCTGCCAGGTTATTCATCGAGGGCTCGTCGAGCATGATATAGTGAAAATCTTTTTCGTCTCCGAAAACTTTTCTGAAATTCTCATCGATGTTTTGAGTCGAATTGTTCATGTCCTTCGAAAGCTTGCCTTCTATAAGCAAGTTGTCATCAGTATTTAGAACGATTTCCTCTAAGCTCTGGTTGATGCTCGAAGGCAGCTGCATCGCATTGCTATATAAGTCGAAAACATTATTCACGCCGATAGTTTGTAATTGCAAACCGACTGCAGTTGAGTCAAGACGTTTCTCAACGACTGCCAGCGAACTTTTCTCGCCAATGCAACCTGCCAGAATCAGTTCGCCAGCTCGCGGCGGATGCCAGATCGTAGTTTGGGGAAACACGTGCTGAAACGTCTGCACCAGGCAGCGCAGCTGCGCAGGTGTGAGAGAGTAGAGCGGCACCCACTGACAAAACATTCCAGTGCCCTTCAATCGCTTCTTCACGAGTTGATAAAACTCGACTGTGAAAAGATCGGAGGCCCCACTCAACCAGGGCTCGGCAGGCTGGGATACGATGAAGTCGAATTTCCGATTTCTAATGGATAAATAGTTACGTGCGTCTGCTATCACTGGCGTGAGTTTTTTCTGCAGTTCTGGCCAAGGCGCCTTTTCGTTGCCTCGAAAGCCTTTAGGAAACAGGTCGCGGGCGTCCCATACGGCTTTCTCTAACTCCACCGCAGTGAGATTGTGCACCCAGGGTGCAGGAAGTATCGCATTGCATGTGGTACCACTGCCGTAACCTATCACTAAACCGTCGAGTCCGTCCCCGGCGCACTGAAGAGTAGGAATTATTCCCAAAAGTTTTTGTGTCGGCAGATCGCTTTCCGGCGCCGGAAAAAATGGATCGGCTGGAACCGCGGCCTCGACTTTTCCATTGTTTCTCAGGTAGACCAAATTCGCAGACGGTTTCTTAACCACTGAAACGGTGCTGTTTGAGCCTTCTCTGTACATCAAAAGTTCAAGATTGGTGTGACCATCAATGTCCTTCGACGTAAGCGCGTTGAGCAAGCTGGGAACACTAAATTCTGCGATATCTTCGGCTGACAAGTTGGATAAGCCTGACGAAATTAGCAAAGCATCCCACTTTGGACGCGCGATAACCAAAATCGACGTAACGACCAGAACCAGAACACAACCGCCAGTTATGGTCATTGGAAATATTGACCTGGTCGCAGGACGATTCAGAGGACTCTTTTTACCTGATTGATCGCATAGCGCGCGAAACTCGTTCATCAGCGACTTCAACGAGAAGTGTTTGATTTGTTTTCCGAACGTTTTCACCAGGACTACTAAAGCGGCAAGTGCGTACAGAATTGACACGGATAGAGTGGTCACTTCCAGCCCGCTGGTAAATTTTTGTGCCACTACGGGCAGTAGCGAGAAGCTATACGCCGATGCGACTACGGAACCAAGCAGGCTGGCGCAATATAGCACTGCGGTCCTGTAAGGAAGCGCTCGCTCGCTAGCTGCTACTCGACCGCTCATTGCGGCGTTGCCTTCAGCCTTCAGCAGTAGTGGAAAAATCATTCCGATTAATGTTGAGGGCAAAAGCAACAGTGGAATAGCAACCACGAACATTGGCAGAGAGTCGCACCAGAACCCGGGTCCGATTAGTTCTAGTAAGAATTTTTTCGCGTGTAGAAAAACTTCAGGGACGTTATTAAACTGATGTAAAACGCACGCCATCACCAGCGAAGTAAGTGTGAGCGTGATAGCAGTGTGGGCAGCAATCTTGCTATTAAGTTGTTGGGTTTTGTTCCGGGAGATCAGCCAGGCACCCAGTGTGAGCCCTGCGATATAAACAGATAAAACGAGACTTAATGCATGCGTAGACGAACCGAATAAAAATACTAAAAAGCGAGTCCACACAATTTGCATTGTGAATGAAAGGGCGCTCGTGAATAAGGCAAGTGCTGCATTGAAATAGGCTGGTAATGTTGATTGAGTGCGCCTTCTCGGTGAAGTTTTGACATGCGATTCATTCGTTGCGGGCTGGGTTTGCGGCGACGCGTGAGGGGTTTCCGGCGAGCTGTGGTGGGATTCTTGCTTAGGACCACCATAGCTTCTGCTAACGTTTCCACTATCAGGATATTCGAGTTCTGCAACTCGATAATCGGTTTCGAAATCTCGATTAGCCAGTTCTTGATTCTTCAGAAACGCCGGCGACAGCTGACTCACCTGTACTGAGCGTGACGCTAAGAACGCCAGACTGGAAGAGAGGAAGTTCAATCCCGCCGCGAAGATCAATGTGCCACTAATGCCGAGCAAAGGCAAAAAGAAGAAGCCTGTGAGGAAGGCACCGAATACGGCACCGGCTGAGTTAATCGAATAAAACCTGGTAAGCAGTGCACCGCGCCTTCTCGACCTGGCGAAAAAACCGGCAATGATCGGAAGGGTCGCACCCATCAAACATGTGGGGATGGCGATCAGCAGGAAAATGAGAATTACACCCATCAGTATTGTGGCGGTAGCACTATTTGTGGTGGCGCTCAGAAAATCGGTGAGCATCGTGATCACGCTGCTTTGGCAAACCGCTATCGATGCCAGTGCCGATATGCCGATGGAAAGCTCGATGGCGGACAGCACGACAAGTGGGTCGCCATTTCTTCTGGCCAAGCGCGCACCGATGAATCCGCCAATTGACAGACCAATCATGAAGGCGCAGATGATCATCGCTATTGCTGGAGTGGTCGCGCCAATCACGCGTACGAGGACGCGCTGCCAGACGACTTCATAAGTCAGAGCGGCAAGACCGGAGAGAAAAAATGCAGACCCGACAAGGTATAAAGTCTGCCCGGGTGGGTCGTTTTGAGAATCAGAGTGCTCGAGAGACGCGTCATCTTCATCTGCCCAATCAGCAGGCAGCTCGCGATTTTTGTCAGGTTGCCCCTTGCTAAATTCTTCTGTTTGAGACATTGGTTTTGGCTATCTATGTGCCAGAAGTATTAGTTTATGCTACTTTGAGAACTGACCACATTATGTCATGGTGTGCCTGAGTATCCAGTGTATATACTCGCGTATTCTGGCTTTTCATGCTGCTGCTGCGAGCTTCGGGTTCAATCGCGTGATAATCAGGTCGCTCACTCTGCATAACTTTATGAGCTACGCTGACGCGCTTATCGACCTCAGCTCGGTTTCCGTTGCCTGTATGTCCGGACATAATGGCGCCGGCAAATCGGCCTTGCTGGATGCGATTACGTGGGCTCTGTGGGAAGAAGGGCGCGCGTCGTCGGATGAACTGATTCGTCTGGGACAAAAAGAAATGTGGGTCGATCTCGTTTTTGATTACGAGGATCGCACTTATCGAGTACGGCGTTCGCGATTGCGACGGGCTTCGAAAGGCGGTGCTAGAGCCGCCTCCAAAGGCACACTGGATTTGCAATTATTGGCACCGATTTTGGAGCGCGGAAACCATTCGAGATCAAACGATGACGCCGATCGCCATCAAGAAGAGTCAGTGTCCGTCCCGGCTGGCGTGGGTGTCGCGCAGTCTGCCGAATCAAGTCCGACGTCATCGGTTTCGTCTGTTCCATCATCATCATCATCATCGTCAGCTTTTTTGCCATCAACAAACCAGGAAACTGGTATCACTTCTCACCCATCGTTCGATGGTACTGTCGATGGTGTTGAGCAGCTCGGGCATTGGCGCAGTTTAACGGCGGCCAGCATGCGCGAGACACAGCAAGTGATTTGCAATCTTTTGCGAATGGACCATGACACATTCATGAACAGCGCCTACTTGCGGCAGGGTCGAGCTGATGAATTTACGACCAGACTTCCATCTGAGCGCAAACAAATTCTTTCCGAAATTCTTGGGCTTGCATATTTCGATCGGCTGCAAGAAGCCTGTCGTCTCAAGGCTCGCGATATGCGAACGCGGATGGAGATCATCGAAACCAATCTGCTCAATCTTCCCGAATTGCAAATGGAAAGCGACAACATTGTAATTGCTCTGGAGCAACAGCGTTTAGAACTGACAACGCAAGAAGCCGACGTGAAGCTGATGGACGAGTCGGTGACTCAGTTGCAGCTGGCTGTTCAACAATTGAGACTGATGAGTCAACGTGCTTTGCATGGCGAAGCGCAGCTGGTTGAATTGAAACGCGACGTCGGCAACTTCTTGATTCAGAAAAACGAGTTACAAAGGAAGCAGACGGGGCTCAGTCAGCTAATCGAACGTTCCAGTGAGATCAGACAAAAGTCCGAAGAATTCGATCGTATCAAGGCTGATATCGAAAAACTGGATCACAAGTCGTTGATTGCCCAAACTTTTTTAGAAGAAAAAATGCGACTGCAATCGCAGCTGGCGAGCATCAGGAGCCGACTTGAAGTAGAGTTGGACCACTACAAGCAAACTACTGAGGGCTGTCGAAAAAAGATAGATGTGCTGAAGAACGATACCAGAGATGGTGACAAGACCGAAGTTGCGCATGCTGAGTTTAAAAAACTGCTCAAAGAAGAATCGGACCTGTCTCAGAAGCAAGATGCTTTCACGCGCTTGACGGAGCGGGCGGCGCTACTTCAATCGATGGTGATCGAAGCGAAAATCAAATTGGAAGCCGAGATCGGTCAAAAAGAATTGACGCTGACAGAATTGGAACAGGTGATCGCCTCTGAAATGATCGTGGCGGAACAGAAGCAGGCGCTCGAACAAGACGTCCGTGAGCTGGAAAAGGTAGAGTGTGAATTTGAACTGGTAGAAGAAAAGGGTTTGCGCCTGAAGTCAGATCTTGAATCTATTGATGTCAAAGTTGAAGAAATTCGCCGCCGCCAGGAAGAGAATAAGGAAAAGGCACGAGAGCTTACGGAGCACCGCCACGAGAGCATCTGCCCATTGTGCGCCGCGCCGATCGTCGACCGCCTGGCCGTGATCAACAGCTACCAAATTGCCAATCAGTCGCTGGAGTCTGAAATCACAAGATTGTTCAAAACTAAAGAAGATTCGGAGGACGAACGCAGTGAACTCCGCGTTCGATACGCCCAGCTCAAGCGCGATCTCGGTCGTCGGAAACAGTTGGATAATCGCATCGGTCAATTCAACGAAAAAGAAGCGACAATTCAAAGGGCGCGTGAATCACGTTTGAAAGTCCACAGCGAGATATTGCTGTTGGGGCGCCGTCTTGACGATATGGACTTTGCTGTAATTGAGCGCGAAAGTCTTATCAACGTCAAAGCCGAGATTCACAAACTCGAATTCGATCCCGCTTACTATGCCAATTTGCAATCACAAATTCGCGCGCGCAGGCACATAGAGTCACGATATCTGCAATTGAAAAAGGATCTGGCCGAACTGGACAAATTAGAAAAGGAACTCCCTCTAGCGATTGAAAAAGAAACAAAGGCTACTGAAGAATTGTCGTCGGAATCGTACGGCGAAGACCTCCGAGAGGCTCTCAAGTTCTTGAAAGTCAAGCTCGAAGAACTCAATTACGATAAGGACGAACACCAGTTATTGAAGACGCAAATGGTTGATGTGATGCCGTTTGTCGAGCAAGTTCGCGATCTGAGAAAGGCGATGAGCGAGCTGCCCGCTGTCGAAGAGTCGCTTGGCCACGTCGTCGGCATGTTGGCCGTCAAGGAAGCGAAAATTCCGGAAATCGAATCCGAGATCGAAGAATTGAAACACGTGACAGGTGAACTCAACGAGCAGCAATTCTATCTCGGTGAAAAACAAGAATTGCTCGAATCGTTGCGAACCAAGTTTCACCTGCTGGCCAGGGGAGTTGCGGTAACCGAGAGCCGAAAAGAGCAAATCGATAAAGAACTGAATGGGCTTAACGAAAAACGGAAGGAGTTATTGTTACTGAGCGAGGAGCGCGAAGATCATCTTTTCCTGGCCGAAGCGTTTGGCAAGCGCGGCATTCAGGCTGTCATCATAGAGAATGCGGTTCCTGAGATCGAGGATGAAGCGAACAGAATCTTGGCGCGACTGAGCGATAACAAAATGCACGTGGCGCTTGTTACTCAGCATAAAACTCGGTCCGGGACGATTGCAGAAACTCTCGATATCGTGATCGGGGACGAGATTGGCACCCGGCACTATGAGCTCTATAGCGGCGGCGAAGCCTTCAAGGTCAACTTCGCGATTCGCATTGCGCTGTCTCGATTGCTGGCACGTCGAGCGGGCGCGCGCCTGGAAACTCTGATCATCGACGAAGGGTTTGGCTCGCAGGATGAGCCTAGCCGTGAGCGTCTTGTTCGCGCTATCAAATCGATTCAGTGCGATTTTCGAAAAATTCTCGTGATTACGCACATCCTCGAAGTGCGCGAAATGTTTCCTGTTCAGATTCTCGTCCAAAAAGAATCCGGCGTCTCGCGTCTGCAGGTAATCTGCTGAAACGTTCCGCCGGACCTTGATTGGGGTTGTTAGATTGACCGATTTCGATGGGTGTTAGACTACCGTGTCGGATCTAGTTTCGATTGTTGAGATCTAGAACATCTTCTTGAGGAAGTGGACGCCGCCACCAACTGCAGTGCCTATAGCGGCAGACTTAACCATCGTGCTTCCGCGTCTGCTTGATGCAGCGCCAAGCCCGAAGCCGACTGCGGCTCCGGTCGCCATATCTTTGGCGAGAGGGTGACGTTTCATCGTTCTGCTCGAGCGAATTAGCCCGACACCAGCTCCGGTACCGCCACCAATTGCTGCACCTCGGAGAACTCCGCGTCCGCTGACCAGACCGGCTACGGCACCGCCGGCAGCGCCTACACCGGCACCGACTACGGCTGATTTTACTTTAGGATGTTTTTGAAAATAGGGACGGCGGTCTTCATAGTAGACCGGCTGTGAAGCGCCGGTCTGGTAGACGTTTCGGTTGATTACAACCGGTCTGCGGTTGTCATAAACTGCTCGTTGCGCGCGAATCGTCGGAACGGGTTTGACTGCTGGTGCCGCCTGATATACGGAACCCGCTAATGTAGTTGCCTGGCTGAATGCCGGTGGTACTGCGGCAATCGCAATCATGGCGGTTAATAGTAACGCCACCATTTTATTACTGAATTTCATAGCCTCAACCTCTTATTTCCGAGTTCAGCCATCTGTGCGGTTGAACGGAATCACCACTTGCCAGAACCTGACGACGCTCGCACCATTTTCAGGTTCCCGGATTTCAGAAAATTCATAAAATTATCGCCAGAATGCCACAAATTCTGGGCACTTTTCAGGATGATCGCTGTCACTAAGTGTTAGTCAGCACCGAACGGCGTCATTTATGCCATAGATAAGGTAGGGATGAAAGCTGGTTGTCAGAATGGTTTCCACCGACACCGTGATTCAAAGGTTGTCTTATGAATAACAACTATATTAGTCGCACACTCTCACTCGGGCTTGTGGCCGGGGTTCTCGCCAGCTGCTCGTTGAGTGATACCACTGCGCAAACAGATTCAATTCGCAGCAACGTGAAAACAGAAATCGCCAGCGGCAATAATCAGAAAGCCGCAGAACTGCTCGACCAGGCACTCTTGAAGGATAAGAAAGCCTTTGGAGAAAAGTCGGAACCAGTCGCGAAGGACTACGCTCTGATCGGCGAAAATTTAAAAGCGCAAAGTAAAACCACTGAAGCGCAAGACTATTTCCAAAAATCGATTGATGCTCGTCGGGACGTAATCAAGCCAGGGCTGCTCAATCTGGCTGAAAGCATGAATCAACTTGGCGACTCGTATGTCGATCAGGGCAAACTCGCTGATGCCGAAACGCTATTAATTCAGGCACGCGAGATCAGAAAACAAAATCTACCCGGTAATTCGCTTGAGCTCGCTAAGAGCCAATTGAGTCTGGGTAAGCTTTTCCTTCAAGGCGGCGTTTATCCTGAAGCAGAAAAAGAGTTGAAACAATCTCTGGCAACCTTCGAAGCTAAAGTCGAAAAGGATGATGTTCGACTTGCCGATGCAAGAACGAATCTTGGTTCGCTGTATTTTGCGCAAGGCAAATACGACCAGGCCGAGCCACTCTTGAAGTGGGCTCTGGAGATCTACAAGGCCGGCAATCCAAATAGCATTGATACCGCTAATGGTATGAACAATCTTGCTGAATTGTACCGTGCAAAAGGCCGATTGAACGACGCCGAAAAACTCTATACCGATTCGATCGTTATTTTTGAAAAGGAAAAGCGAGGCGGGGCCAAGTTCGCCACGGTTCTCAACAACAAAGCTGTTCTGTATCAATCACAGAAAAAGTATGCCGAAGCCGAACCTTTATATAAGCAATCGATAAAAGTCTATGAAGATTCAGTCGGCAAAGATAGCGCGGAAATCGCCAACACACTCAACAACTACGCAGCGCTTCAGAAAGCACTGGGCCGCAACGCGGAAGCCGCAAAGTTAAGTCAGCGTGCCAGCCGAATCATCGCTTTGAACTAACTGCACTTCAGAAAATGATACTATATCCACCTGTCATTTGATGGGTATATTCAACATGTTGCACACGCTCAAATCATACAGCGTTCGTTGTGCTTTGATGCTTCTAGTCACCGTTTTGTTAACCGAGCAGCCGATTGATGCCGCAGGTAGTGCATTGAAAAAACACTCACCAAAAGAACCAGTTAATATGATCAAAGTGCCGATGACGCGCCAGTCGACGGACTATACCTGTGGTGTGGCTGCGGTTCAATCCGTGTTGATGTACTATGGCGACGAATTTATGGAAGGCGTTCTTTCGAAGGACCTCAAAGCCAATCCCAAGGTAGGAACGGCGTACAAAGAAATTGTTCGCCTGGTCAAATCAAAAGGGTACAAGGTCGAAGTCCTCCAGAACATGACGATAGAGAGCTTGAAAAGCCTTATAGACAGTGGAAAGCCAGTGATCTGTCTGATTCAGGCGTGGCCAGAGAAAAAAGTAAACTATGCAACGGACTGGGAAGATGGGCACTATGTTGTCGCGATCGGATACGACCGACAGAATGTCTTCTTCATGGACCCATCAACGCTGGGAAACTATACGTTTATCCCGACGAAAGAATTTTTGACGCGCTGGCACGACACGGATTCCAAAGTTAAACTGGAACACTTTGGCATGGTCGTAGAAAAGGCGAAACCTGCATACAAAGCCGGTTCCATTCTGAAGCTTGAATAGTTGCAAATGTCTAATTGGAACGTGAGCCGACGTTCTAATCCGTGAGCAGTCGTTCTAATCACGCGAGCACTCTTTCGAACCACGCGAGTAGTCGTTCTCGTGACTAGTTGTCGTTCCAGTTTCGTATCGCTGAGTTAGAGTGACACTACTCAGAGGGTTCAAGTGATCTTGTTTAGTGTCGATACACTGGCCGTCTGCGTACCGATGGAGGGTCTGCACATGGATTTTGCAACATTCCGTTTTCGCCTATCCACTGCCCTGATGCGCTTGTATGATAACCGCCCATCGGTGCCATCGGTGCTATCGGTGCAGCTCCGGGAGCCATCATATGGACCGGCGGTGCGCCAGTTGCCATGCCTTCATGACCGGTATTATAAATTACGTATTCGGTATGCGATGATTGATATTTCGGAGCGCTAGGCACCGCCGATGGTGCTGCTCCATTTTGAGTCGCTAGATCGTGAGGTTTAATCCAGTCAGCAGGTGGCTTTGGAGCCCCGGCTTCAGCCGCCGGCTGTCCAGCTGCGGCTGGATCTGCTGCTGTTTGTGCTTGTCGAGTTTGTGCATCGGCTGCACCGGGTGGAGATTTCTCTGCGATAAGCTTCGGTGCGCCGTCTGCCGGATGTGTCGCATGAGCTGATTTGACCCCGACGACATGCATGCTCATCATCGTGAGGGCGATACCAATAGCGATACCGGTGATCAGTAGGACGAGTCCAGTTATGTTGAGTCTTTTCATAATTCTGATTTCGTGAGGTGTTCGAGAGATTTCGATTGTATTAGAAAGAAAGCTGTAATGCACGCAAATAGTGGGAGAACTACGATACTTTCGCCCAAATTAAGTTGAATACTAGTCGCAAGAAACCGGGCCCGCCGAAACCAACACCGCCGAAACTGGCGAATTCGTCGTGCCTTTTCCAATTCCTACGAACGAACTAACTAACTAACTAACTGCTTTGCGCCAGTGCCTTTCTGCGACCGACTTCGGCTTCAATCTCCTCCTCGGAGATGCCATTGATTTCCATCGGACCGCGGCACAGGTCTCTCCAGGGTGCGCCGGCGACAGCCTGTTTCACCACGATATCGAACACCGCTTGTCGCAGCGACTCCAAGGATGCCGGGCTGCCGTGCAGAGTCTCTTCGCGTAACAGTTGAGCCTGGTTGGTGTCGGCTGGATCAAATGTGGTCTGCCATGGAGTTTCATAGCGCGCCAGTTTTTCGTTTAACGTATTTCTCAGCGGATCTTTCTCTGGCGTGAGTTCCAAAAGACCCTGCACGATTTCCCGGGCCTGATCGTTTTTCCCTGATCGATAAGTCAATTCGGCGTGGTGCGAAATAATCTCTCTGTGGTCGACATCGCTTTTGTTAACCTTGCCCTCAGACGCGGCAACCCACTTCTCCAGCGCTAATAGCCCTTCGTTGTATTTGCCCTGCATCATCAAGCAAGTGGCAATGCTGTCGCAAAGTTTTCCAGAACGCAAATCTTCGAAACCGAGCTTCTTTTCCGACAGCTCGAGTGTTTTTTCAAAAAGCTTTTTAGCAATCGGATATTGCGCATGGAGAGCCACATGCTTGCCCAACTGTGTCATGCCGTCAATCAATTCCAGATTGTCCGAGTCTGATTGAATCGCGTCATCAATCGCGTGAACGTATAGCCACTCGAACGTGGCGTCGGTTCTCAACTTCTGGTGAAAAACCACTTCGATTTTTTTCAGATCATCCTGCCACGACATTTGCGATTCCCCTGTTTAGAGTGCCGTCCGTCAAACTATTGTTCCCCTGTTGGCTGGAAACTTTGCATCGCGATCACAACTTTTGCTGGTTTTATTTGTCGAGCAGGGACGGAGGTAATCTCCAGCTCTGTGAATTGTTTGCCCACGAGAAACAGCGGCAAGCTCCAAGTCTGTGACTTTCCAGTCTCAACATGTACTGACGTTCTGACTAATCTAATTCCGCTGAGTTCGCAATCCGAGTATTTTTCCAATTATTTAAGTTTCAAACTAGGGATTTTCATCTTCTACTCTTTCACAAATTTTTGAAGATCGTCGGACATTGCCTGCAAACTCGGATATCGATCGTCTGGATTTTTCTCGAGGCATTTCTTGAGCACGTTGACTAGCTCCGGAGGCACGTCTTTGTTCTTTTCCAAGATGTTATCCATCTCGTCACTCATGTGACCAAACAAAATTTGAGTGCTGGAGGGTCGTTCGAACGGCGGTTTACCACATAAGGCCTCATACAAAGTGCAGCCTATCTGATACTGGTCGGTCTTCGCAGTCGGCCGCTGCCCCTTACAAAATTCCGGACAAATTCCGTCTGGATCTCCATACAAGTTTGCAGTGCGAGTTTCGGTCGAAACGCCCTCCCAGTCCATGTCCTTAAAGAGACGCTCGGCTAATCCAAAGTTCGTAATCAATCCTATTCCGCGATTCCCCGCTCCACCGGCTACGCGCAAGTTACTGGTATTGATCGCACCATGCACGATACTGCGTTCGTGAGCGTAACTAAGCGCTCCCAAAATATCTATGAAGATTCTTGCCGCACTGGCAGGGCTAAAACATTTCCTTGCCTTAATTTCACGTTGCAGAGATTTCGAGATCACATAATCACTCACCATATATGGTGTCGCCAGATGTTGCCATCCGCGGTGGCGGGGTCTAATTGTCACATTGACGGAATGAACTTTAATTAAATTCGGATGAGATAATCCAACCGCTGTTTTCGCGAGGTTCAAGAAACGAGTGACAGTTTTGGAATCGCGGGCGGCGATCTCATGAAGGTAGTTCACAAAAACCATTTCGTTTTCGTTTAAATCTTTGGCCAGGTAGCTCTCGAAGAGTTTGTCTTCGCCCCAAAACCAGAGCAGCTCAAATCTCTCTTCTAGAAGTGGAGGCGGTATCATCTCGGCCTCTATCACCTCAAGTTCTTCATTGTCATGATCGCAGCGCTTCTTATAAAATGCGTGTCTGGCTGAACACTTTGGGCACCTTTTGTTGCCTCTAAAACCGTTTCCCGCCTGTTCGTACCAGGACTCTTCGAATTGAGGATTTTGCAGAAGTATTGTTCTGCATCGGGGACAGACGACGAAATTTGTTTCTAGATAGTCGACGCTACAGGAAGGGCAGTGTTTTGACTGCTTGGGCGATTTCAAATCCACATCCGATTCCGTGGATTTTTCGGGCGTATCCACTCCCAGTGCCGCTTTGCCCGCCGCGATCTTGTCTCTTATGGATTGCGCCAAACTCATGGGTGTGATTTCGTCGTCAGTGTTTTCGTCGTCAGTCATTGCTCGACCTCAAGGCCTCTATGCTAAGGATATACCCCGCGCGTAATTTGAAAACGTCTCGGGGGCTATCACATCGTGTGAGTTCTGAAACCATAAATCTGGTAGAGCATGATGAACGACCAGAAGCAGATGAACGTATTAAAGACAACGAATGCTACGACGAGTCGTTTGCCCCAAACCGGACCGAGCAGGTTAAGCCCCAGCACCATCGCCGCAAGGAATGGAACTTCCGAGGTAAACAAATAGCGTCCCTGCGGTCCGCCCACGTTGCCCGTAGAGGCAAGATTCATCGCCACCAGGTTCGCAATCAGGCAGACGAACATGGTCGACCAAATCGCTACGGTTGTGTTTATCGAAAGATTGGCAGCGTCTTTTGGGTTTAGAAAGTTCGAAAATATACTGGTCGATTTCGATTTGAAAATTGCGTACTGAACTTTGATCGGACCAATCACCGATAAAACCCAAAAAACTGTGTAGGTCCAGTAAAGCGCCTTGGGAAGCGGACGATTCATATAGCCGAACATTCCCCAATAACTGAAGAACATCATGCGCCACCACTTACGATCGAACAAAATCTGCAGCGGGCTAACGTAGTATTCGAGCGGTTTGTCGTAGATCAATGCCCAGTGCATGCGCATCGATCGTGTTCCCATAAAGTCGCCGTTATACAATTGATAGTTCCTGACAAACCACGGAACTGCAATCGCTGCCGTCACTCCGAGCGCACTGAGAGCGCATACGGCTAATTGTTTGATACCACTTCGGTTAATCCACGCTGCCAGAATAAAACCGGCTGCCACCGCGGGTAATACCGCATAGCCGGTGTATTTTGTCAGCATCAACCAGCCGCAGAGGACGCCAATCAACGCCGACATCTTCAAGTTTAGTCCTCGCTTAATCAAAAGCGCGGTCAAACACAAAAGCACTGTTGCCAATGTGGAAGAGGTCACGTCGTTATTCGCGTAACTGTGCACCAGAACTAATTGAGCGTGGAAAATCACGAGCAGAGGGACTGCAATTGCACACAGTTTCGACTGGGGGAAAAGTTGGCGACCAAGCCACCAGGCGCAGAAAGTCATAAGGGGCGCAAGCAGCAAGCTGCCGAAACGCAGTGCAATGGTCGGATCGAACAGCCACGACAGCGACCACAACGAAAGCACGTGGGGAATGTAACCGAACTGCGGCAGAGGCACATAAACCGACGCTCGGCCCCCGCTGCTCAAATCGGTCGGTCCTGGCAAGCTAAGATTATCGGCTAAATATTTAATGATGAAATAGTGAGTATTTTCATCAGGAGCCTCGTACATGGGTACCATAAAAACCCAGGGCAGTCGCACTGCAAGGGTCGCGAGGATCAGGTAGTAAAGTTCTTTCCGGTCAGCCATTTGAATCAGTCTAGCTTTCAGCCTCGAGTGAAGATAGGTCCGATTCTTAAGAAAACCAGGAGTCTGCTTGCAATGATTTATCATCGAGTTAGAGGTCGAAATCGCGAATGGCGCCGAACCACCCCGAAGACATTTATGGAGAATCCGAGTTCCGGATTCTTCTGGATTCTGTGCCCGCAATGGTTTGGTACAAGGACCGGCATAACCGGATTCTTAATATCAATAAGCACGCCGCTGAAGCAATCGGTCTAACTGTCGAAGAAATCATCGGTAAAAAAACAGAAGAAATTTATCCGGACGACGCGGCGAAATATTATGCCGACGATATGGAAGTAATGCGCTCCGGGAAGCCTAAACGTCGGATTCTCGAAGCCGTGCACCGGCATGATGGCGAAACCGTATGGGTTTCCACCGATAAAATTCCATACATCAAAAACGGTCAAGTTGCAGGCATCATTGTTTTTTCGACCGACATCAGTGAATTAAAACGCGCAGAAGATGAACTTCGCAAAATTAAATTCGAACTGGAATCGAAGGTTGAAGAACGAAACAAAGAACTCGCCACCGTCAACATCTTTTTCACACTGTCCAGAGAACTGCTCTGTATCGCCAATACGAAAGGTTACTTCACTCATTTAAACCCCATCTGGACCGAACGATTAGGTTTTTCCCTCGAAGAGCTATATTCGCGTCCTTATGTGGATTTTGTGCACCCGGACGATCGCCAGAAGACTGAAGGGACTACAAAGGACCTAAACGATCTCGGTGAGATTTCGAACTTCGAAAACCGCTATATGACTAAGGATGGCGGCTATCGCTGGTTGCGATGGAGTGCCATCGTATTTGGTGAATCGGTTTATGCTGTGGCCTACGATATTACTGATCGGAAAAGGGTCGAGCAAGAACTTACTGAAATCAACGAACGCTTCATCGATATCGGCAAACACATGCCGGGTATCATTTACCAGTTTCTGATCGACAAGGATGGCGAGGCCAGTTTTCCATACCTCAGTGAAGGTTGTCGCGATATTCTCGGCTACGAGGCTCATGAAATTCAAAAAAACTCGATGCTGGCGTTTGAAGTGATGGACCCGGAAGACGGGCGTATGATGATGGAGAAGAGTCAATTAGCTGCTAAAAATCTGACTAAATTTCAGCACGAAGGCCGGGTGGTGTCGCCCGATGGATCGGTGCGTTATATCCGTGCAACATCGACGCCGGAAAAGTTGGAGAACGGAGACGTACTGTTTAACGGTCTTGTCATGGACATTACCGATTTGAAATTAGCGCAAGAAGAAGTTCGAAAGCTCAACCGATATCTGGAAGAACGAAACGAGAATCTGACTAAGATAAACGAAGAACTCGAATCGATGACGCAGAAGTGGGAGCAAGCCTACGAGAAAGCCTTAGAGGCTTCGAAACTAAAATCGGAATTCGTCGCTAATATTTCGCACGAAATTAGAACGCCATTAAGTGCGGTAATCGGAACGTCGGATTTACTTCTCGACACTTCTCTCGATAGCCAGCAGCGCGAATATGCCAGCACCGCCCGGGATTCAGCCCAGTCATTATTTACTATCATCAATGACATTCTCGATTTCTCGAAAATAGAAGCCGGAAAAATCGACCTTGAAAATATCGATTTCGAATTGCAGAATATTGTCGAAGGCAGCGTCGACTTTTTTATCAAAGATTCGACTGTGAAAAGACTATCGCTGCTGACTTATGTTGATCCGACTTTGCCGCGGTTAGTAAACGGGGATCCCGTGCGTATTCGTCAAGTTTTGATCAACCTGGTCAGCAACGCCGTCAAGTTCACCGCCGCTGGTGAAATTCTTGTGCGAGTGGTGCGATCGGTCGAGAGCGATGAGAATCAACCGGGCGGCAGAATCAATTATGTTAGATTCGAAGTGCGTGATACCGGAATCGGCATGCCCGAATCGGTAAGGCAAAGGCTCTTTACGCCGTTTGTTCAGGCTGATGGTTCGACTACGCGCAGGTTTGGTGGCACCGGATTGGGGTTGTCTATTTGCAAACGGCTCGTCGAACTGATGGATGGTGTGATCGGATATGAGAGTGCGGTTGGTCAAGGCTCGTTGTTCTGGTTTAGCATCCCGCTGCCGTCGGCTCAATATGTGGCCCAGTTACCGAGCCACACGCCGCTGAAGGATCAAGCGGTGTTTCTCTGTGGCGGCTCCGAGAGCACAGTTGCCGTCGTCGGCTCCTATGTCAAAGCGGAAGGGTTTCATTTTCATAACGCCACCAGTATCGGTGGCATCCTTTACGCTATGGATAATGTGGCCGCCGATGGTCTGACAGTTCATTCCGTAATTGTTGATGGTGGGCATAAGGCGTCCGATCCAATTCATGTGATTGATGCAGTCAGGCGTGACAAGCGATACAAGAAAACAAATTTGATTTTTCTAGTTGATGTTCATGAACGCGAAGCCAGTGTGATCGCTTGCGAGCGTGGTGCCGATCTTTGCGTTTACAAACCATTTAGAAAAACTGATTTGTTGTCGGCAATATTTTTCGGCAAGGGTGGAGCGAATCTTGCCGGCGCAGCCGGACCAAGGACTGGAGCCAAGCGAAAGGTAACCGAGACGATTCGCATTCTTGTCGTTGAAGACAATAATTTGATGCGTGGGCTCACGATTAAGCAGTTGGAAAAGTTTGGTATTGAAACCGACTTTGCCACCAATGGTGCTGAAGCGGTTGAGAAAACATGCGCCAACGAATACTCTCTGGTGCTGATGGATTGCCAGATGCCGATGATGGATGGTTTTGAAGCTACCCTGGAAATTCGCAAACGTGAATTCGTAAAAGGCGGGCACATTCCGATCATCGCCATGACCGCTTTTGCAATGGCGGGCGACAGAGAACAGTGTATTGCCTCCGGCATGGACGACTACTTGAGCAAACCGGTGACGATGGAACAGCTGGAAAACATGCTTGAGAAGTGGCTTTCGGATGTTTTCTCTCCGTTGCTGCTTTTGCAAACAGAAAGCAACACCAACTTAAAAGCGTTGGACTCTCAGAAAGGAGAGACTGACAAGAAAGGTGTCGGGAAAACGCCTGGATCTTTGGCAGGTAGAGTGTCGTCCAATGCACGAGAGGATGAAGCGGCCAGGCAAGTTGATTCGGGCAGGCAGAGCATAGAGAGTGTGCGGGCTAAGAAAACCGACAAGAAGGCAACCATCAGCGCAAACAAAAAAACTGGTGGCAAGAAATCGGTAGGCGACGGTAAACAAAAGGAAGCTACTTTTGCTGATACCACCAACGGTGACGAAGGTGCGCAGCCGGATCTGACCGGACCGCCACCATTGGATATCGAAAAGGTAGTTAAATTCTACGGGAAGAATAGTCTTAATGAGATTCTTGCCAGTTTTGTCGACGAACTGGAAGAATTGGTTCCGTCCATAGTTGACGAAGTCAAGCGTGGCGGTTATGAAACAGTCGCACGCTTAGCTCACCAGCTCAAGGGGCTGGTTGCGGTTTTGTCCGCAGCCGAGTTGGGTGAGATCGCAAAACGATTGGAAATGGCTTGCCGTGAGGGTCGCGTTGCGGATATAAAAACGCAAACCGACGAGATGGTGCGCTCCAAAAAAGAGCTGATTAGTTTTATAAACAATTTTTTGTCGATCGATTAGAGCTTCACGCGAGCAGTGTTGGCCGAAGACGTCTATAATCGAGGCGTTGTGAGAGCGATTTACCAGGAACCCGCGCGTGTTAAAAATTGTCTTGACAATAGTGGCTTTGTTGATGCTTCTCACGCCATTGGTCGGCTGGTGGATGGCGCAGAGCAGCTTGCCCAAAGTGGACGGTGTTGCCGTCGTCCGATCGCTGCATAAAGAAGCGGCGATTGTTTCCGACGATCGAGGCGTGCCGTATATCTCGGCTTCATCCGAGATCGATCTTTATAGAGCCCAGGGATTTTGGACAGGTTCGCAAAGACTATTTCAAATGGATATGCTCCGACGTTTGGGTCGCGGCGAAATGTCCGACGTGTTCGGTCCGCATTGCTTGCCGCAAGACAAGCTCATGCGCCAGATCGGTTTTGCTCGCGTCTCCAAAGAAGAACTGAAATTGCTTTCGTCCGATGCGAAAAAAGCGCTCGACGCGTATTGCCAGGGTGTCAATGAAGCGATCATCGACGGCGAATCACACAAGCCGATCGAGTTCTGGATGCTTGGGTACTATCCAACTAAATGGACGCCTGAAGATTCGCTCGTTGTGATGAAATATCTGCAGTACGTTCAAGAAGAATCCTGGAGCCTCGATGATTTGCGCCAGAGAATTCTAAACAAAGTTGGTCCGCAAGTCGCGTCGCGATTGTTCGAAGAAAGCTTTCCTGCACCGGCAAAGGACGCGAAAACAGTCGGCTTCGTAAGCCCGAGTCTGGCTCCGCTTCTCGAGTTACCGGAGATTCCGGCAATCGCTCGCAAATGTCTTGAAACTTTGCCTGGTATCGGCAGTAATGGCTGGGTCGTTGCCGGGTCTGGTACCGATAATGGTGGCTGCCTGCTTGCACTCGATCGACATTCTCAGTTTGTCGAACCAAATATCTGGTACGCGTGCACGCTTTCAACCGGTGAATTCAAAGTTGCAGGCATCACAATGCCCGGCGTTCCCGGCGTGATGTTTGGTCGCAACGCCGTTATGTCGTGGGGCGCAACCGCGTACAAAGCGGACACACAAGATTTGTTTATCGAACAATTCTCGAGCGAGTTTCCTAACAAGTACAAAACTCCTGAAGGCTGGGCAACCGCTCGCGAAGTGATTGAAGAGATTCCGGTCAAAGATACTTTTCAGCGCCAGGTGATCCGACACAAAGTTTTGATCACAAGACACGGACCAATTTTGATCAGCGGTGAAGGCATGGCCAACGCCGTTGCACTGGGCTGGAGCGGCACCGACATTGCCACTCCGCAATTCGAGGCGTATTATCGGCTCAACAGAGTTTCGGATTGGAATGGATTTCGAAACGTTCTGAGAAATTATCGCGGCGCGCCGCAAACATTTTTATTCGCAGACAAAACCGGCAACATCGGATTGCAGGTCGCCGGAAATTTGCCTGAGCGCAAAGAATCCGAAATCACCAAGAAGCTCAGAGCAAGCGTGGTTCTGCCTGGCTGGACGGGCACTTATGATTGGACCGGCCGGTTTGAATACAATTCGATGCCAAACAGTTTCAATCCTAAAGAAGGATTTTTGGTGGCAAACAGTATGAATTTGCCGGGCTTTGAAAATCCTGCGACACCATATCCGGTGCAGCGCATTCAATCAGTTTTGGGCGGCTACAAACAATCCGGTCGGCGCCCGGGCCTTCCGGATATGGCTATTTTGCAGGGCGATGAGTATGCGCCGCTAGCTGCCATGGTCAAAGATACTTTGCAGAAAAACATAATCAAGCAAGAAGTAAATGATCAGATACAACTAAACGGTTTGCAGCTTCTCGACCAGTGGGACGGCTATCTGCGCAAACAGAGCGTCGCTGCGTCGGTGTATGAATCATTCATTCGAACCGTCGGTCGCCGGGTGTTGATGGGCAAAATGGGATTGCCGTTGACCGATCAGTATCTGCGCCGCTGGCCGCGCTGGAGCGTTCAGGTCGAACATATTTTGAGCCAGAAGAGTCTTGATTGGCTGCCCGCCGACGAGCGCAAATTCGACACCTTTATCGTGACTTCCTTCGGTCAGGCGCTCAGAGACCTGCGTTCGGTAGACGCTAAGGCAGAACTCGATCCCGCTTCCATGGGCTGGGATCGGTATCATAAAGTTACATTTCGCCATTTGCTCTTCGATGCAGAGCCAGACTGGGAAAACACCATCGGGCGTTTAATCGACATCGGGCCTGAGGGTGTTGGCGGAGACGCTGACACAGTCAACTCTTTCAACTACGATGCCTCGGGGGCGCCTGGCGAATTTAACTCGACTGTTGGACCCACAGAACGGCTGCTCATCGATATGTCCGACGGTGAGAAGTTCTATGAAACGCAACCGCTTGGCCAATCGGGACATCTCATGTCACCAAACCGCTCCGATCAGCTAAAATCTTGGCTGCAGGCAAAACCGCTACCTGTCCCCTTCTCGGATGAGCAATCCGACCGGCAGCAACGGCACAAGGTGATCCTCACTCCTCAGGCTCCTTAACCGTTTCGCTCCTCGCGTTTTGATCTTGGGGATTTTTGGTTTTGCCGAATGCGGATCTGAAAAGGAACTAGACATGGTTAAAGCAGAAACAAAAACTATTAAAGCAGCCGAAGTCGTGGCACTCAAGCGAGTTTTGGTCGCTGATCAAATCAGCGAACGCGGTCTTGAAATCCTTGGCGAAAAGCTTGACGTTACTTACGATCCGAAAATAACTGCTGAACAATTATTGGAATCAATCGGCGAGTTCGATGCCCTGCTGGTTCGCAGCAGAACGCAAGCAACTGCTGAAGTGATCAAACGCGGGACGAAGCTAAAGGTAATCGGCCGCGCAGGTGTCGGTGTCGACAACATCGACGTGAAAACCGCTACCGAAGCCGGAGTTCTCGTAGTCAATTCGCCGGAAGGCAATACCGCAAGTGCAGCCGAACATACAATCGCTTTGATGTTCTCTCTGGCACGTCAGATTCCAGCCGCGGATGCTTCGATGAAAACAGGCGCCTGGGAGCGCAGCAGATTTATGGGAGTCGAGTTGTTCAACAAGACACTCGGCGTAATCGGGCTTGGTAAGATCGGCAATCGCGTAGCGACAGCCGCTCTGGCTCTGGGAATGAAGGTCTTGGTATACGATCCATTCATCAGCGAAGAGCGCGCCAAGCAACTAAACGTTCAATCGGTTCCACTCGAAGATATCTGGTTGAGAGCTGATTTCATCACGATTCACACGCCGAAGACACCGCAAACTACAAACTTAATTAGTGGCGATGTTCTGTCGAGAATCAAACCGGGAGTGCGAATCATCAACGCGTCGCGCGGTGGAGTAGTCGACGAAGACGCGCTGGCCAAAGCGATCAAAGATGGTCGCGTTGCCGGTGCTGCACTTGATGTGTTTGTCGACGAGCCACCAAAAAATTCAGCGCTGCTCGAGTTGGGCGAGAAAGTGGTGCTCACACCGCATCTCGGTGCATCGACAGTAGAGGCGCAATTCAACGTTGCAATCGATCTGGCGGAACAGATTAGAGATTACCTCTCTGATGGTATGGCGCGCAGCCCGGTCAATCTTCCCTTCATGCGTCCTGAAACGCTGAAGAGCCTCGGCAAATACCTCGGGCTGGCTGAAGCCATGGGTGCTATCGCCGGAGAGCTCGGCACAGGAAGCGTGAAAGAATTCGAACTGATCACTTATGGTGGAATGGCTGCTAAGGAAACTGAACCACTGATAGTGGCAGCTCTCAAAGGTTTGTTCATGGGCAAGATGGAAGGCGTCACTTTTGTGAACGCTCAAATCGTCGCCAAAAATCACGGCGTTGTGATTAGAGAAAGCCGCTCACCAGAGTCGGCGGAGCATCGTGATGGTATCAAAGTTTTGATATCGACAGATGGATCGGTTACTTCAATCGAGGGCACCGTTCTTGCGCACAACGATCCGATTATCACCAATATCAACGATCATCCGATCAACTTGACGCCGGCGAAGTACATGCTTTTCACCATGCACAAAGACCAACCCGGCATGGTCGCAAAGGTGGCAACAGTGCTCGGCGAGCAGGACATCAACATCAGCACGATGAGCGTGGGACGCGTCGGTGTTAGAAAAGATGCAGTCATGGTTATGACTCTCGATGATCCACTGGATCCGAAAGTAGTGAGATTGATGAGTGAACAATCAGGCATTCACACTGCTCGATTTGTTTCGCTGGATGCAATGTCCATGCCGCTTTCGTAAAGTCGAGAATCTAACAGGCAATTGTGGTGTGCGGCTGATTAACGGTATTCGATGAAAGCGCTTTACAGATTAGTTGTTTTAGCTCTTGCTCTAAGCTTTATCGGAAACGGCTTACTGCCTGTCTATGCGCAATTGAACGAGTCGGATCTGCCTCCGAATTTGCAGCCTTTTCGTTTGGGTAATACCAAAGATCCTCGCGATCTTCGGAATCAGAAACCAAACGAAAAGAAAACACTCGAAGATATTTTCAGAAAAGTCGATCCCAGAGCAATCGAGCCGCCACCGATGGACCTGTCGGCATCGCGGGTTCCGGGCTTGTCTGACAAGGCGATGATGCAACTGTCCATGAATTATTTCGTGTCGATACAGGGCGCGCCGTATAAGAAGATGTCGGATGTTTATGCTGAGAACAGGGCGGAAGGCAAGCCCAACTTTGTCACCGTAGACAGTATCATGCATCCGTACTTTGGTTTCGCTAACGGCATGTTGGCCAGTGCAATCGAAGAAGGCGTGATCAAAGATTTGCAAGTGCTGTTGAGGGCGATGCTGACCAGCTCTATCGCTGATTACCGGCGCACTGAAGACGAAGAAGTCCGCGACGATATTCAGCGCAATTTAGCGTTTCTCTGCGTGGCGCTGAGACTGCTTGAACCAACTACAAAGCTGCCCGACATTGGTGGTGCATCACAGTTAGTCGACGCCGATTTTTCGCTGTTGGAAAGCGGCAAATTTGGCAAATCGCGAATCTTCAGTGTGGAAGAGGATTTCGGTACGTTTAAACCATGGGGTTTCATGGCTCAGCGACCGCGTTTGAAGCGCTTTTATACAGCCTATCAGTGGCTCTCGCGAATGGCGTTTCCACTGAGCAACAGTTCGAACAATACTCTTGATGGTGGTGGCAATACTTTTCGGCGAGCAGTCTTGTTGTATCGCAGTATCGTTCTTGCAAACACGGGCAAAGAGCCGGCTCTGGAGAAATGGAATCGTATCGCGTTGATGATGGCGATGACCGGATTCGATGCCAACGCCAGAAAGAAAACAATTATTCCGCCTGAACTTGCTCCTGTTTTAAGATCATCGGAAACCGATTTTAATCGACTGCTGAATTCGCTTTCACAGCCATTCTTGCGAACAAAGTTGCTGCTATCTGTTCGAAATGCGCGGCCACTGGAATTGAATGCACGGTCGGTTTTTGAAATGGATTCCGCGTCTTCTAAAAGCAGCGATGACGTTGTTTTTCGATTCTTCCCGCTTGTCGATCCGCCGGAGATGGTTTGGCTTCGCGAAGAAGGTCATGATTACGTCGAAAACAACGAAGGTCCCAACAAGGTGCCGTTGGGATTGTTGTCGCTGCACGCGCATGGTGCGCAACAGGCGACCAATGTTTTGAACGAACAGCTTGATTCACTGGACAAGGGCTTGGCGAAGCGCGTTCCGCGATTGGAACGTCTGGTTAGAGCGCTCACTGCTGAGGACGCCGGCAGCGATCGGCATTGGGGAATTGTTTCGAATCTCTGGCGTGCGAATCCTGATACTGTGCAACTGGCTTTGCGTACTGAAATGTGGATGAACAGGCAATTGGAAACGTCGCTTGCCGCCTGGATCGATAGTTATACTGCGTGCCTTGTGATCCCGCTTCTGGACCCGAACGCGCCGGCAGCTGCAGCGCCGGATGGTGGTGCAGGAGCACGTGCGGCAGGAACAGATGGTGCAGGACCAGGTGCGGCGGGAACAGGTGCTGCACGAAAAGACACTGCAGGAACCGGCACTGCAGGAACCGGCGCCGCAGGAAAAGACGCTGCAGGAAAAGGCACTGCTGGAACCGGCGCCGCAGGAAAAAGCTCTGCGGAAACAGGCTCTGCTGGAACCGGCGCCGCAGGAAAAAGCTCTGCAGAAACAGGCTCTGCTGGAACCGGGACCGCGGGAAAAAGCTCTGCAGAAGCAGGCGGCGCAGTAAAAGGCGCTCCAGGGACCGGCGCTCCAGCTACAGGTGCCGCAGCTACGGGTGCCGCAGCTACAGGTGCCGCAGCAACAGGTGCCGCTGGAACAGGCGCTAAAGGATCCAGCGCAGCAGGAACAGGCGAAGCGCCGGCGAAACTCGCAACGAGCGTTCAGGGTGGCACTGCGGGCGGTGGCGTCGCTAGCGGCAGTCACGCCGGCGGCAGCAGCGCAAACAGCGGCTCCGTTCCCACTAAAGACAACAAAGGCATGCGACCGCCACGGTTTCACTATTTGGAACCGCGGTTAGAGATCTACAAAGTTTTGCAGCAAGACGCCAACAATCTGGTCAATCAGCTAACTGAGCTGAAGTATATGCCGCAGCGATATGTTCAGCGCCAGCAGGATTTTTTGAAACTGTTGAAGCGGCTTGTAGTTATTTCGGAACTCGAGATCAAAAACGAGCCCATCGGTATGGCGGACTTCAATCTGTTGGCGAATATCGATCGCGTGCTGCAGCCCGTGGACAGCCCGTTTGCGTCGTACGTATATCTAAACGCGATGCAAAAGGATGCGCCGAAAGTAGCAGATGAAAGTTCTGCGAAGCCTGTTAAAACGACTGGCAATAAAACACCGTTGGAGAACTCTATTAAGGAACGAGAAGGTGCATTCCCACAGCAAACTGGGGCGACCATGGGGATTGGTCGAGCTGGAAAGGTATACATCGTATGTAGTACCAGTCAAGGCAATATGCTGACCAGGGGTGGATGCTATACGTTCTATGAAATTAAAAGCGGACCTTTGCGAGACGAGCACTGGGAGCGGAAGTTGACGTTTGGACTTCTGCAACCTCCGTACTGGACGCGCAAATTCAATATGGTTCAAGAGTCGACAGAACCAAAAAAAATGACGATAACGAAAGACTAGGAGTAGAGCCAATCTTCGCTGGTTTGAACATTGTGATATTGCGCTCATGCATCTTAGCATTGCGTAATTTTGTTTTATTACGACAGCAATGGATCTTGAAAACGCCTTGTCGGTGCGCATCTACCGGTTAAGTGGGAAAAATCCCACTTGCCAAAGGATCTCTATGTAATACGATAGCTTCAGCTTACCAGTTGATGCACACCCCGATTTTCCCCTCTGTGCATGGTCGATAATTCCGCATGGTTTATTCACCTCCGTCGAATCCACACAAGTCATTTCCGCATTCAGGTGCGAAACCACGTGTGGTGGCAAATGAAATTGACGCCGGCGCGATTAAATTGCAGCCGCCGAAGATTCGTCCGATTAATCGTGCACAACCAAAGCGTCGCACCGCATCTGCCGATAATTTGATCAGACCTGCGGTTCGTGCGGTTTCCGCTGACGACAAGCGCAGTGTTGAGATATCGGAAGAGTTTCGCTCCGCAACAACCGCTTCGACTTTAGAACTTATTGCAAGCAGCACTGATGTGATTGGCTCTGTAAAAACGGTTGAGATGCTCACGCACAAGGTCGAAGTGATTCGCAATGAAGCAACCGCAAAATTTCATTCAAATGCGGCCACTGTGGTTCGCACTGTAACTGCCGAACACCAACAGTTCATCGATAAGAACACCGTTGAGCGACAAGGTGCGATTACCGAATGGGAAACGCCGTACAACAAACCGTCGTCTGAGTCGCCTGAGAATATTCAGTACACCCGACTTGCTCTGCAATATTTGCAGCAAGGACGAATCGAAGACGCAGAGCGGCTCTACAAACAGGCGCTCGTGGTTGCAGAACGAACTTTTCCGGAAGGCGATTCAGCCATCTCTCGCGCCGTTGAAGATCTCGCGACGTTCTATTATGGTCACGATAAATTCAAACAAGCAGAGCCTTTTGTTTCGCGACTCTTGAAGCAGCGAGTTGAAAATCTTTCTTGTGATGATTGGTTGTTGATTCGCACGGTCGATCAACTTGCCGACGTTTATGAAAAGTGCGGAGAGCCGGTTCAAGCACAGGCACTTTATAAACTTCTGCTCGCTCGTCAGGAAGAATCTGCCGGTCACAACTCACCGGTTTGCGCGTTCACTCTAAGCCGTTTAGCCGACAGCTATTTGCGCCAGGAGCATTTCTCTGCAGCTGAATCATTGCTGCATACCATTCTCGGCATTCAAGAAACTCTGCATGGTCGTTGCTCAATCGAGATCAGCACCACACTGCAAGAGCTGGCCAGCATTTATCAAAAGCTTGGTCGCTACGACCGTGCCGCCGAAATGCTCGAGCGTTTACTTCACGTTCTTGAAACTATCCACGGCGACAACGGATTATCCGTTGCAAGTTGTCTTTTGAAACTCGCCGATTTGCTTACGGAAATCGAAATGGTATCTGAAGCCGAGCCGCTATACAGGCGCGCTCAAGAGATATACACGCTGAGCTATGGTGACAGAACTGCAGCTCATTCGATGTTCAAAAAGAAAATCGAACGTGTCACAACCACCATGACTAACTTATCTAGCTTGCCGAAATTGTCTAAATTGTCCAAGGACAAACCACCCGAGCAAGAAGCGTGTTCGCGCTTCCCGGCTATACGACTCAATCTCGATGATATGCTGCCTTCTAAGTTAGGAACAGGTCAAGTCAATCGTTGTCTCGGGCACGCGATTTCTCCCGACGTTGTTGCCGAAAATGTCGTTCCTCTTTTCGAAGAAAACGTTATTCATTTAGAATCGGCAACTTGTGAAATGTCAGTGTCCATGTTGACTTCAGCAGTTAGCTCGGACGAAGACGCGTCGGGTGCAAGTGAGTTTTCGTCCACGATCGAAATGTCGGTTTCAGGTTTTGAAACTTCAAGAACCATGGAAATGTTCGCGCCCTCGTTTGACTATTCACCAACCGATGAGCGTGAAAACCTGGTGTCTGAACTGGTCAAGACAAGCGAAGTCCGCGCGTCTGAATTCGACTTCTCGGTTTCCATCGATACGATTGCAACGGAATTTTCAGTTCCCGGCGCATCATTCGCACCCGACTTCTCTGTCACACGCGAGATGATCGCACCGCAATTCAACTTCACGCCTTCTTTCGAAATCAATGCGCCTATCTTCGATTCCGCACGAAACACTTACGATTTTGTTGATTCAAAATTTGAATCGAATGGCGAACTTGATTCGATCCTCGATCCGTTTTTCGCTTCCGAGTTGGCGATGATCTATGAAACAACAACCGCTGATAAAGTCGATGGCATTGTTGATGAACGGCTAGTTCAGCAGCCCGTTCAGCAGCCCGTTCAGCAGCAAGTTCAAATAGATCAACAAGACACGATTCTCGATCTTGAACCAGCGACGACGCTAAATTTGAATCGTGTGGTTGAGACGACCAATCTTTCCAACGGCAAAAAATCTCCGAAAAAATCAGCACGCACCACTAGCGTTCTCGATGCTGTCACAACGACGAAACCTTCGCGGTTAGCTGATAAAACCGAGGCGCTACCAGCGCTTTCCATCCCAGTTCCTGGTTTGGTTACCGTGACAACAGCACGCGTCAGTACCGAAACTGAAGTGAATTCACGAACCCAATCACAAACACCAGTTCAACTCCGTGAAACAGTTCGCGAAAAACCGATTTTGCTTCCGGAACCGTTTCCATCATCGCGTCGCAAGTCCGCGACTCAGTCGATGTTCGCAGTGACGCATCCCGGCACAAAAGCACCGCGATAACACGCACCTGAAATCGCCAATTAGCGACCTTTCTTTTTGCCTTTATGATGCTTTGGTTTTGCAGCAGCTGGCTCCGCCGCTGGTGCCGGAATAGCGGTATTGTACGACGCAAGAGTTTTCGCGATTGTCGGATCTGATGGATCCAATTCGCTAGCTTTTTTCATCGAAGCAACGGCGTCGGGAAGCTGGTGTTGATGCGCCTGGGCGACGCCGAGATGATAGTGCGCATTGGCATTTTCCGGAGCCATCTGGACAGCTTTCTTGTATTTATCGAGTGCGCTTTGCCAGTCTTCTTGATCTTGATAGGCTTTTCCGAGCGCGATATATGTGCCACCAAACGCTGGTGCTTCAGTGGCGAGCGGTTCGAGCGCGGCGATCAATTGCGTACCAGTGTTATCAAACGCGCCTGCGAATCTCGCGGAAAAACCTTTTGGTAATTTTGGATTCGGGACAACCGTGAGAGTGACAAGGTCACTGTGCATCCGCGCTGGTTGTCCTTGCACTTCGCTAAGTGCGATGTTCTCGAATTCACGACTGTCGGCTGCAGGGATGGTGCCGTCGACTTTTACTTGGCCGGCCGCAATCTGCTTGCCGTCCGCACTTTGGATCGTGTAATCGACCACTGGGTTGGAGATGTCGACAGCGTTGTGGTTCTTGAATTCAACCGAAACGACTGCTTTTCCACCGACCACTTTTGGGTCTTTCAAGTTGACGGAGATGTTTCGCTTATAAGAGTTGACTTCAAAGTTGGTGATGAAGTTGAAAGCCTGGAAGCCGGCAAATCCGAAACCGACCAGCGCGACTAATCCTAATCCCGTGAATATACTTTTGGCGGTGCCGCTCTTCGCATTCTCTGCGGCCTGACGGTCCATGAAGTTTGACTGAGTGTTCTCGCGATCTCTCGGCATCGTCTAATTTCTATTCCTCTTCTTCGGTTGTTTCTTCTGTTTTTTCTTCTACCGGTTTCGCCTTTGGTGGCGGCGGAAATTTTGGTTTCATGGCGCGATAGTGATCAAGGTAGTCCAATCGCAGCTGACCATCGGGATCTTGATAGTACTGTTGAAGAATTTGATCGAAGCGCCAGCCCTTGTTTGCGAATTCATTGGCACCATGTTGGCTCAAACCACGAGCGCCGTTACCCGGACCGCGGTATGTGAACATCCAGCCGTTCCCTTCTTCATGGACATCAAGAATGCCTGCTGTAGCCAGTCCTAGCATTTTAGCAAGGGCGACGCCATATACTTCACGCGTTTTCTTCTGACCCATCACTTGAACGCTGCGAGCATTGCCGTTGACGTCCCATTGTTTGACTGCAATTCCCTGGATGTCGGAAATGCCGGTGATGCTTTCGAGTTTGGCGTTGGCGACGTGGGTTTTGCGCATGTTTAAGTTTTCCATGGCATCGCCCACGGTGGCGCGATAAAAACCAGGTTTAACTTTGCCGGAATCTTTTAAAACCAAACCGCGTGTTTCATACACCGCTCTGTAAGTAGTTGGTGCCTCACGCGCAAGCCCTTTATAAGCCTGATCTCGCACGTCAGGGACAAGATCGTAACCCTGTGATTTGAGCCACTTCGATCCTTTACCTAAATGCGCCCAAGCGTAACTGCGGGCCGCGACGGCTTGCGCTTTCAGTGCCTCAATGTGCCAGCTGGCAGGCATTTCTGCCGGCACCACGCCGAGCAAATAATCTTCGAGGTCGACGAGATTGATAACGTTTAATTTTCCATTCATGGTGACTATTTCAAGACAACCACGCCACCATTTGTCGCAAAAGATTCTGTAGTCGGGCGATGAGATGTATGTTCGTTTCCCTTGAGGAATTTGAAAAGATTTTCCGGTGGCAAGTTCTTTGATTTCGCTCGGAGTGATCACGTAGATCATGCTTGGTTTCAACGGAAACACTGGACGACCGTCGACGAAAACCGCTCCTGGTGCCCAGATCGCAAACTTCGCGATCGGCTCTTGACGAACAATTCCGATACGCACCGGATGTACCATGGGTGGATATGGATTGAAAAATGGCACCGTATTTGATTGCGGTGCTGCATCAGGCTTCGCACCCTTAGTTGCGGCCATCGCTGTTTCCGTAAGCGAAACAGACACCAGAGCAAGAAAAGATAACAACAAATATCTGGACTTCACGCCACGACCTATATTATTCAGACACCTTAGTATCTCGTGCGGAATTTCGAATTATTCTGCAAATCAAACCGAATTCGACTACACTTATTAAAGTTTTAAGCCAGGTTAGAGAGCCTAATTTCTTCGTTTCCTCTGTCGATAATACTATGATCGTTGCGCCTTAGCTTTATAGAGAGACATGAAAAAGATACTCATCGTTGACGACGAGGTCGACATAGCCAATTCCATTCAGTACGTCTTGAGCCAGGAGGGATTCAACACCACCCTTGCTCACGATGGCTTGCGAGCCATGGAGCTGTACGAGAAGGATCGCCCCGACCTGGTAATTCTTGACCTGATGATGCCCGGCATCGATGGTTACGAGCTTTGTCGCAGGGTGAGAGCTCTCGATAAGAAAACGCCAATTTTGATGCTGACGGCGCGGACTTCAGAGATTGATACGGTCGTTGGGCTCGAGTTGGGCGCCAACGATTACATTGCTAAGCCGGTCCGGCTACGGGAATTGGTCGCTCGTGTCAAAGCTCATTTGCGTGAAGCCCCTGACGCTCAGCGGCAAGTCAGCGGAATTCGTCTTGGTGAGCTGCATATTGATGTTGACAGCCGAACGGTTCGAGTTTCTGAAAAGGACATCGATCTGACATTCAAGGAATTCGAATTGCTACTGGCAATGGCGCGCCAGCCCAACCGGGTGTTTTCTCGCGACCAATTGTTCTCGCAAGTTTGGGGCTCTGATTTCCTCGGTGAGAGCCGAACGGTGGACGTTCACATAAGATATCTCAGGGAAAAACTGGAAGATAACCCGAGTCAGCCGAAGCACATCCTCACGGTGCGCGGCGTCGGCTATCGGTTGGTCTGGGAATAGGGCGGCGCGCCGTGAAACCTGCTCAAGCTGAGAGCCGAGAGATTTAGACAAGATTTGAGCCCTTCTGCTGTTTAAACATATGGGCAACTAAAGTGCGCCATACCAGTATCCCGAGATGCCGTTGGGTCGCTGCTATTCGGCATTTTTTGCCATTCTTGGACTTCTCCTCGAATCATGGAGACAGGCGAGGTGACCGCAAAGGAACCTCTCAACGATGACTCGTGGCCGGAAAAGCAGGCGGGGCCATAATCTGATGTCAGATAGAAGTTGAAATGATTGATTTTATGCTCTAACAATTTAAACAAATCGGCAACAAGCGCGCGCGCCAAAATCGCTGGAGAAGCCGATCGAACGAAGCTATACAGTACTTCGCGACAGCCGGTTCTGGTCTCAACAGGGCGTTTAAAAAGCCTGAAGACACTGGATTGGCTTATATTCGATTGACCACTGAAGACACTGGGTTGGCTTATGTTGGATTGAACGTTTTGTCTTGACATGCGTTTTGCTCGTGTGTGACCAAATTTTAAGGTTGTCATGGTGGGATTTCCCCCACCCGCCTCTCACCGAATCAGCTTGTCGGCCAGTGTAATGCGTAGATTTCCCAGTGACACGAATGGAGTCCAAAACATAAACTCTAAGCACGATGAAGTTGGCGTAAATACATCGTTGCACCGCTCAGTGCAGACCTCTCGACAGTTCAAGGGATTCAATGAAAGTAACTTCGGCAGTCTTAATCGGCGTAAACGTGGCAGCTAGCCTCTCTGTAGCAGCGCATCCAGCCCTGGCGCAGGATGGCAAAGCACTGCCGACAGCCGACTTTCTGAAATCAGCTCTCGTGAAGGGCGCTCCTGCGGCTCTCGATGCCACGCCGGCAAAATCCCTGGCGGTTTATAACAACGTCAGCGCCAGAAAAGTTTCAATGTCAGAACCGAGATCGGTTGCCACGCGCAAAGCCCTCGCCACGACCTCACCAGGGGTCAAGCTCAGAGCGTTTGTGCCAAACCGCACTTTGCCAAGTGCCGGCGGCTCACTCGTCTCAGAAACGGCTGTGATGGACTACAGCAACCAGGCGCCAGCTCTTGATGGTGGCGTGTCAGAATACTCTACCTATTATGCTGATGAAGCAGCGATGGGCCCTCGTGGAAAGTACGCGGTCAAACAGCAACAGCGCCGCGCCCAAACCTCCCGTGTCGGTGGTGCCGCGAAAGTTGCCAGTTCGTACGCTCGTCAGACGACACCGAGGGCGGTGCCAGGCGGCAGCCCAGCTATCCCAGGACAAGTCGGACTGCCTTGCGCAGAGCCAGGGTTCAGTGTTCCACCTCCTGTCATCGGTATGCGCAAATCGGCACCACGCTTGCCTCATGTTAATGAACTCCCTTCGATGCAGCCTCGAATGCAGCCTCCAGCTCAGATGCCACAAGCTTTTGCTCAGGCGCCTGCCGTTATGCAGGACGAGCCCGTGTCACATCCGCCTCGGCTCTCGCCGCAGGAACAGCTCGAAATGAACAAGCTGGTCGAAAACGCCTGCATTCAACAAGGCATCAATCCGACTGCCGTTGGATCCAACGCCAGTCCTGACTTGTACTCTAGAGTCGGTGCTCCTCCGTTTCCGCTCAGCCTGATCCCTGAGCCGATGATGAAAGATTTCCTCAAAGGTGCGCGCGCGAAGAAGAGTGCCATTGCCGGTTCTAACCTCGCTATGGGTAGTGGCGGTGGAGTCGGAATGGGCGGTGGAATCGGCGGACCTGGGCACAGTAACCCACTTCCAACAGCTGGTTTCCGCAGCTACCTGCACGGCGCCCAATCCACATCGGCGGTTGGTCAAGTCAATTTCCAACGCATCTCAACTGCAATGCCGATTGCCAAGCATAATCCTCATCCCGCTGTGAAGCCGCAGCCTCACCACGTCGCGCCGAAAAAGGCAGCGGTTCAACCGATGTCGGTTCAAAATCATGAAGCCCCGAAACAGCAGCAGATAATGACTTATCCGCCTTATCGCAGTCAGGTAAATTTCGGTTCGTAGAGTTCAGTTTTTCCGATTTGTAGTTTGAGCAACTTCATCACGAATGTCGTTCTTCCGATAATTCGTGGATAATTCTTGGTCGGACATTGTCGAGCGTCAGATTTCAAAATCTTTTTTTTCAAATTGGCGGCTTGTCTGAGCGCTAAGATTCCCAAAGCGTTGCATCTTCAAGCTTGATCGGACGAATGTGTCTAAAAATCCCACACTGTGGATAAATACGGCAACAATTGCGTTTCTCGCATATCATCTATGGGACGGGGTGGCCTGTCGAGGTCGTCATGGGCAAAGGGTCCAGTAAGCAAAACCAACAAACTTCCAACATGGATCACCATGGCGAATTAGCCTGGGAGCATTTGCAGGCTGGCGAATTCGAGCAAGCCTGTCAGGAATACGAAACAGCGATTGCCGTTGGCCGCGATTTGAAGCAGCTCAGAAACGTTTCCGTTTACCTCAGCTATCAAGCGATCGCGAAGATTGAACTGAAAAATGCGGGAGCCGCCGAAACTGATTTGCGCGAGGCGATCGCGTTGGCGCATGCCAATGGCGATGCGGCAATCGAAGGCAATGCCAAACTCATTCTCGGCGAATTGCTGCGCGATGCCGGCAAACTCGAACCCGCAATCGAACAGTTTCTCGATGCCTACGACATCGCCTGTGAAATTCGCGAACCGGCGAGTGCTGAGTTGGCGCTCGGAAATCTTGGTCGCTTGTATCTCAGCCGCGGTTGGGCAGAACAAGCCTGCACCTGCTTCCTCGAAGCTCTGCATCAACGCGATGAAACTCGCGACAAAGCGGCTTTGCTCGGCAGCTTAGGGCTGTGCTGGGCAGAACTCGGTAAGTTCGATCAATCGATTATGTATTATCGAACCGCCTACATGGAAGCGGAATTCGTGGAAGATCCGCAAACTATGAGCGTTTGCAGAGGGAGCGAAGGAAACACATTATTCGAAATCGGCTCGTTTAAAGAAGCACTCAACTGTTACGAGGAGGCGTTGGCGCTTTCGGAACAAGCTGAAGATCCTCGCCGCCAGGGCATTTGGCTTGGCAATCTCGGTACTACCTGGCTGAAACTTGGCGACGCCGATAAGGCATTGGCGTTTTGCACACGCGCGGAAGAAATGGCTCGGAGCAACGAAGACGCGCAGTCACAGGCAGCTCACCTCGACAGCATTGGTGATTGTTACGTCGAGAAAAACGATTTAGAAAAAGCAAAAGAGTATTACAACCAGGCACTCGTGCTTAGCGAACAAATTGAAGACCGGCTTGGTAAGCGAATCTACCTGGCTAATCTCGGTAAGCTCAGTGAGCAAATCGGACAGCTTCAACCAGCGTTTGGATATCTCGCTCGCGCCGTCGATCTGTTTGACGAACAACGCGCCAACATCAAAGCGGACGATCTGAAAACCAGTTTTGCTAACCGGGGCGAAGAGCTATATAAGAATGTAGTGCGAGTTTGCCTGTCACTCGGCAAGCGGGTCGAGGCGCTTGAGTACGTCGGGCGCGCCAAGTCACGCGCGTTGATTGATTTGTTGAACAACTCGCCAATCGATATTAGTCACATGACTAGTAGCGAAGATGAAGGACTGAAACGGTTGATCATTTTGGAGCGAGAACTGCGCGCTCAAATCGATCGATTAGAACGAATTTTCTGGCAGGGTCCGTCAATGGGCGACTCGGGACACCGCGGCGCATCCGGCGCTGTGAGCGCGGAAGAGGCGCAAAAGGTCTATGCTGAATGGCGCGACGTTGTTAATCAGTTGAAACGCCACCATCCGAATTATGCCGATCTGGTATCATCCAGCACGCTTGGATTCAAAGAAATCAAGGCGCTGTGGAACGACGATGAAAGCCGCTTGCTGCGCGACGATACAGTGATTATCGAATACTTCTGGACCGATGAATATCTGCTCGCTGCTTCGGTTTCAAATTCGCAGAAAGAACCTGTTGTTCACATGCTTGCGGATATTGGCGACCGAGACTCGCTCACCGAGGGACTTGAGACGTTTCTTGAAATGTCATCGACGGAAGGTTGGGAAGTGCCACCATCGTTGTGCAAGCGTCTTTACGATCAATTGCTGCGTCCGGTGCTCGAAGGAATTTCCCAGGACATCGGTCGATTAGTAATCGTTCCGCACGGCAGCTTGTTCCATCTTCCGTTCGCCGCCTTGCACGATGGTGAGAGCTATCTGTGCAAAAAATATTCGTTCAGCTATTTGCCTTCGACAAGTTTGATACCAGTTTTGTCGCGCAACAGCAGTTTTGAAAATCGTGAAACCTCGAAATATTTGGTTTCGGCAATCAGTGATTATTCTGCCACCAGACGTGATGGTTTGGTGTTTAGCTCATCGCTTAGATCCGCAGCTGGACTGGATGATCTGTCGTATACGATGGAAGAAGCGCGCAACATTCTGGCGGGTACCACAGCTGAAAACGGAAAGTTGATTACCAACGAAGAAGTCAAAGAGAACTTCTCAACGCTCTTCGGACAATACCCCGTCGTGCATTTCGCCGGGCACGCCGTCTTCAATCCGGAAGAACCAATGGCATCAGGTTTGGTGCTATCGGATGGAACTGTTTTAACCGCTGCATCGATTCTCGAACGCAGTTCTCTACGCACACAAGTAGGGCGTCTACTGGTCCTCTCCGCGTGCCAAACAGGCGTCAACATGGTGACACCAGGAGGCGAAATTCTCGGTCTTGCCAGAGCGTTGATGTATGCCGGAATGCCGAATCTTGTTTTGAGTTTGTGGGAAGTCGCGGACAGATCGACTTCGGATCTGATGCAAGATTTTCACAACCACTGGCAGTCTGGAAAAACTTCGATTGCCGACGCGCTAAGAGCGGCTCAGCTAAAGGCTCTCGAGAGCGGACAGCCGATCCATGCCTGGGCACCGTTTATTCATTTTGGCATCGATTGAGTTCGTGGATCATTTCGATTTGAACTGAACATCAGTGTAATCATCTCTGATTTTCAAATGCTGAATTATTCGTCAGAACTACTGGATGGCTCTGGTACTGAATTTGGTGGTGATACCGCCGGTGGTGGTGATGCCGCCCCTGGTGCCGTCGTCTGAGTGGTTGCCGGAGCAGTGCCAGGTGTGGCAGTTGCGGGATCTACTTTCTTTCTGATGATGCGATGAAGCTTACGGCGCTTTGGTCTTGGTGCCGGTTCTGGTTCATCTGCAATAATTACTGCGTTTGACAGAGTGTTGTCATCCAGTTGGTACACCTGCGGTGTCAGTGGATGGTGGCGGCGTTGAAATCGTTTGCGGACCTGCTCGGCGAAGCGCTCCTGGTGCGGCGCTTCAGGTGACCAGGCGATTAGATAATCTCTGTTTGGAATGCCGACATAACATTTGTCTCCCAGATCTTTTTGCAATCGTTTGCGAATTTCAGGAAGGAGAAGTCGCGCGGCCGCGTAGCCATCAGGAACTGAGATGGTGATGTATTTTGATTTAGGGTCTTTGAGACCGTCGTCATTCAATTCCAGTTTTAAATTTTGTGAGTTCTTACTGAGATTGTCGTATGCGCATTTGCTGACTGCATCAAGGGTTACGTTCCATTTTTGCAGGTGTTCTTGATAAACATACTGAAACGTGTTTTCTGAATCGATTACAAATCCTTCGTACAACTTTGTCGAAAATGTCAAAGGGCGATGAACAGGAATCTTCTTGGATGGCTGACGGCGCGCGGAATCCGCCGAAGTTGACGGATTAACTTTTACTTTCGTGGCTGGAACAATTTGCGGTCGCAATTTTGCTTTAACGTCATCCCATGCGGGTATGTTTTTCGCTGAACCCGTGGTACTCAATTCTGTAATGCTCTTCAAAAATCTGCGAATTTCTTCGTCTTCTTTTCCTGGCTCTGTGTCTTGCCTGATCGTTTTATAAAGGTTGTCGAGGGAAAGGTGATTGCCATTAACCCAGGTGCATTGAAGTGGTTTATCGGTTTTCTTTAAATTGAGATTTGGAAATTCTTGCGTTGCAATTTGCATTACATGCTGGCTGAACGTTTCGCGATCATCGACCATTTTGGGCTGAGCGTGAGCGTTTTGTACGCCAGTCGTCGCGCTGCTGAGAAGAAACAACGTCGCTGCAAACAAGCTCGCCGATCGCATCGAAAGCTTTCGGCTTCTGAGGTGTCCATGTGTATGGGATTTTAAAACGTTCTCTCTCATGTGACTATTGAAGCGGTTTCCGAAATTGAGCAGATAGGAGATGGCAAACGGATCGAGAATCGGTCTGCATGCAGATCATTCTAATGCACCGTACCACTTAATACACTTCTAGGGCTGCCGATTTGTATCAGTCTCGTGAACATCCGGTTGCGGTGGTTCGAATCTTTCTCGTGAGTGTCTAATCAATCCGCCTGCGATCACGGGCAGATGGTTAGCTGATTTCGAGCAGTTTTAATTGTCCGAATCTGTTTCGATCGGAGCTGCAGGTTCCTTAGGAGCGCCGCTTTGCGCTGGCTCTTCAGTCATAATCGCTATGAGCTTTTTTCGCTGGTCCGGCGTCAAAACTTTGCGAACCTTGAGCAACAGCTTGATCCGATCAGTCGACATTTCTCCGGTGAGCTTATTGATTTCTTCTTGCTTCGCGATCGCCTGGTCCTCGGGCGGATCGGGCTGCAGTTGAATTTGTTTCAGTTGCTGATAAAGCGCAACAAGCGACTTGACCCGCACTCGCTGTGTGTTTTCGAACTCTTTTGCCAGCGATCTGATCTGCTCTTCCTGGTCGGTGTTGATGCCAGCCATCTTGTAAAGCGCCAGAGGATCCTGCATTCGGGGATCGGTTTGATCGCCGCCGCGTGCAGCCTCTCCTTGCGCCAACGCGACTCCGGCACCGCTCAGCGACATGACCGTAGCCGTTACGAGGGCGAACAATTTGCTGGTTTTCATCTAGGATCCTCGGAAAATTCTCTACTTACTATAACGTCTTGACACCTGATTTGTTCCCCGCGCGCCAAACGCGTGCCGGATATTGATTATTAGTGGAACTATTATTGGCACCACAAGCTTCGTTGTTTCTTTGTTTCGAAGTTTTCTTGCCATGATACCGATAGTAGTACCATCATTCGGATGCTTTGCAGTCGCTCTGTTGATGCTTTCGGTATGAAACTAAGTTGCATCTCGTCGTCGGAAATTACCGAAGGTCGGAGTATTTTGCGTTTGGGTTGAAATTGTTTCGGGGTGAGGATTGTGAAAAGGTTTTGCCTTGAGGTTGGAACAATTTGAGTTGAGGTTGGAAACGTTTTGAGTTTTGCATTGGAAAATTAGGGAGTTCTGTGCAGCGCAAATGGCGCTATATGACTAACAACAAAGTGAAGAGGGCGAAACAGTGATCACTGAAGAATTGAAGGTCGTATTGGAAGGTCTGAGCAAAGTCGGCGGCGAGGATTTGAATGCGCTAGCGGATTGGTTTCGAGGAAATGGCAGAGCCGCACTGCGGGATCGCGGCGCATCGGACGAACTGCTGGGCGGGTTTCGATTTGAAATCGACAAAGAGGGTGACGCGTCGATGAGTTCGGGATGAATCGGCGCGCTCCAGAAGCAGGGTGCGTTACAGATCAATCGGTGAGTTCCAGATGGACCGGGCATTCCAGATAAGCGGGTGAGTTCTCCTTAAATCTGTATGTAAGCGGTCGCCGGACCTCAGCTATTGTCCGGGTTGGTTGATGGACGCCTGGGTCAAAACGGAAAACGTTTCCATTTTGCCTGCCAGTAGATCACCGTCCGGCCTGGTTTTGCGGGCTTAATTTAAGTCCGGACATTAAACCTGCCGGAAATCGTAATTATGCGATTGCCTTCACCCGTCCGCAAGCATATACTGGGCTTGGCGATCGGGGAAACGGAATGTCCATGAGCCACTCGGACTCATTTAATTTTGCTCCTTTAGCGGAGGGGCACACTTCGGCGTTGTGGCCTGCGGTTGGCACGTCGACGTTTAATCAATCTTTTGCAGCAAGCGCTCTTGTGGCTCCGGCTGCTGGTCACATCGCTATTGTTGGCGCCGGAAACGCCGCAAGATCGCTTGCCTGTTTCCTTTCCAAGCAAGGCTTTTCACCCCATATATTAGTTCGGTCCGCCGAGAAAGTTAAAAACCTCGCCCAGCGTAAGTCAATCGCATGTGTCGGTAAGGTCGAAGGCGACTTTTCAATTGTCGAGGCGACAATCGATCCAGGACCGATGCTTGCCAAATGCGCGACGGTCTTCGTTGCCACAACGACGGACGCATACACTGATGTTGCTCGTCGACTGGCACCGTATTTGACCGAGCATCACGAAGTAATTTTGTTCTCCGGCAAATTTGCTGGAGTGGTTGAGTTTAAAAACGCACTTGGCGCGCGTGCAAACTATCCAACGATTGTGGAAACTGATTCGCTCTTCGCAAGCCGCATTCAAGAAGATGAATCAGTTTGGATTCGCGGAATAAAAAAGTGGACTTTGTACACTTCGTGGAACAAGTCACAAACAAAAAGAAGCAGTTCGATCATGCGTAGATTCTTTCCTGGAATCGATGAAGCTGAGAATGTGGTTCAACGCGGATTGACTGATTTCGGGGCTTTCGCGCATCCGAGCACGATGATTGCGAACATGACCAACGTAGATAGAAACACTGGATTTCTTTTCTACTATGAAGGTTTCACTCCGAACACTTTGATTTTGCTCGAGCAACTGGAAGAAGAATTTCGTTCGATCGCTCGCGCGTACGAAACCAGCATTATTCCGATGAAGGAATTGCTAAACCGTTACTACGGCTGCGATACGAGCGGCGATTTGCTTCAGGCGATGCGCACGGTTCCAAACTATTCCTTCAGCAAAGCGCCTGGAACATTACAACACAGATTTATCGAAGAAGACGTGGCATCATCCCTGGTGCCTATGCAGCAACTCGCTGTAAAAGCTAAAGTCCGAATTCCGCTAATCGATTCAATCGTAAGTATCTCTTCAGTCTTGTTGCAACGAGATTTCGCCAGCAATGGTCGGACTCTTGGTAAACTGGGCTGGGCTGATATGAGTCATGCGGAAATTCTACGGGCGATCTATGAATAAGTTGGAAAAGTCTCAACACTCCGAGGCCTCTAACCAAACTAAACCAACTGACGACAAAATTACCAACACGAAAATCTTCTCTTCTGCTTGTGTCGTGGTGGCAATTCTCGCCGCCTCCATAGAGCCAATCGTAGTCAAGCTCGGCTACGAGCAAAATCTTCTGCCGCTGCATTTGCTCGTTGTTAAAACGCTCATCGGTTCGATTTTAATTCTGCCGCTGACAAGAACATATCGCTGGATTGGTTTTAAAAATCTCGCGCGAATTATGTTTCTTGCCTTGTTGCTCCTCAGTACAAGCGCGTTGAGCATTTTTGCGCTGAAACATATTTCTGCGGTGTTAGCGATTACGATCATCACAACCACACCTGCCTTCGTTGCGATTATCAATCAAATAATCGGACGAGATGAACTGACGCCGAAATTCTGGCTCGGTTTTATTCTGTGTTTCGTCGGAGTGTGCCTGGGTCTTGAGTGGTCCGCTCTGTCGATGAGCTTGCTTGGTTTTGTCCTCATATTTGGTGCAGTGCTCACTTCCACTACCTATCGCGTGACGATGGAAGGCACTGCTAATCGGCTTTCTCCAGCGCTCATATCGACCTATTTGTTTTTCATAAATGGAATTATTGTCGTTGCGTTCATCATGCCGTTTGCAGGAAAAATACCCGACGGTGCCTGGCAGATCGGCTCGTGGATGGGCTTGGCATCGGCATGCGCGAACGTTGCCTTTTTGTTCGCACTGCATTTACTGGGTTCGACGCGAATATCGATTATCAATATTTTGCAGCGCCCGGCAATCATTGTCGCAGCCGCGATCATACTGAAAGAACCGCTAAGTCTGGCTCAGGGAGTGGGTGTAGCGCTTGTGTTGATTGGTGTTCAATTGGCGCAAGTTAAACGCAAGAAGAAAACGTAAGAGCCACAATTTCAGCGCTTCCAGATAAGCCTAAGGTTTAGTTATATTTGACTGAAACTTCTCATTTTGCTGGTACAACTTTCCTTTGAAATACTTTTGGAGGGTAATACCATGGCTGTCAAACCAATTCCGGACGGTTATCACACAATCACACCGTACGTCATCGTCGAAGGTGCCCTTGAAGTTATGGAATTTCTCAAGAAGGCTTTTGATGCAAAAGAAATCGGCGAAACCATGAAGTCGCCTGATGGCAAACTTCGGCATGGTGAGCTGCAAATCGGCAATTCGCGCATGATGATTTCAGAAGCGTGCAGCGAGAATAAACCAATGCCTGCGATGTACTATTTGTACGTCGAAGATTGCGACAAAGCTTACGCCAGTGCCATCAAAGCTGGTGGCGTGTCAATCAAAGAACCTGCTAACCAATTTTACGGCGACCGCTCCGGCGGCGTGCGCGATTCCGCTGGGAATCAGTGGTGGGTTGGAACGCACGTAGAAGATGTTTCTCCTGAAGAAATGAAAAAACGCATGGCTGAGCAAAGCAAAGAGAAAGCTCACGCGAAATAGATTTCGAAATCGAAGTCACGCATAAAGTTTAAACGCACGAGCCACATCGGTTCGTGCGTTTGAGTTTTAGACATTTCCAGTTACCTGTTATTCTCGAGTCGCTCAGGCTCGCGCGTCGAGTTTGAGCAATTCCTATTACTAGTTGTCCGAGACTTGCTCAGGTTCGTGCGATGAGTTTGAGCAATTCCTAGTACTGGGTATTCTCGAGTTGCTCAGGTTCGTGCGCTGAGTTGGATCAATTCCTATTACTTATTGTTTGAGAGCTGCTCTGGTTGAAGCGCAGTGAAATGTATGGTGGCAAAGTTATCGCTGAAATCAATTTTGGACACGCTGCCGGTTGGAATGGAAATTCTCCAGAAGTTGATCAGCGGCATGCCTAGCGCTTCCACCAGGATCGATCGAATCACTCCTGCGTGAGAAACGATAGCAATCTTCTTTCCTTCGTTCTGTTTGATAACGTCTTTTAATTGACCTTTAATCCGTTCATAAAGATCAGTGATCGACTCGCCGCCGGGTGGTGCATTATCGATTGGATTGGCGCTCCAAGCCTTATACGCGTCGGGATCTTTTTCTTTGACGTCGACGTAAGTGCGCCCTTCCCACTCACCAACACTCCATTCATTCAGGTGCTCAATTGGGATCGCTTTCAATCCAATTGATTTCTCGATGACCTCGGCAGTCGAACGAACACGTCTCGCCGTGCTGCATGCGAGCACATCCGGCTTGATTTTTTCGAGCCATGCTCCGAGCGCCTGCGCTTGATCGCGTCCACGTTCTGTCAGCTCAACGTTTGGATCGTTATATAGTTTGCCTTTCTCGGTTTCTTCCGTATGCCCGTGTCTGAGCAGATAAACGGTTGTAACTGTTTCAAGTGGGTGAAGTGGTTCGCTCACTAGTTGTCTCCATCGACGGTGCAGGCATCCGGGCTGAGAAGCGCCTCTGCGCTTGCAGGCTTTTGTAACCCGTAAACGCCTACGATGTCTAGAAGCTTTTCAACCTGCGGTTTACGCAATGTTTTGACACCACCTAGAAGATGCGCGACAAGCATGGTTTCTGCGTGATGCTCCAACGTTTCTAATTTGTAATATGCGTCCCAAATATCTTTTCCGAGCGCCAGAGCACCATGGTGATCCATAACCAGGGCATCGTATTTGGTGACCAATTCGGAAATGCTTTCTGACACCTCATTGGTGCTTGGTGTCGCATATGGTGCGACCGGAATGAAGCCCAGCGTGCAAACCACTTCAGGCAGCACGCATTTCGCCAGGCTCTGACCAGCAACCGTGAATCCGACGGCAACGGTCGGATGCGCATGGACAATGGCTTTTATGTCAGGACGTTTTTGATACGCCGTTATGTGCATCGCCAATTCCGTTGATGGGCGGTGGGTTTGACCTTCTATTGGTTTCCCCTCTAGATCGGTTAGAACCAGTTCATCTGGCTTCAGTCTGCCTTTACAGGTGCTCGCTGGTGTTGTCAGCAAAAGATTTTCACCGAGCCGAATGCTGAAATTGCCTTCAGTGCCGCAGATATAGCGGCGTTCGTAGCAAAGTTTGCCAACTTCTACGAGGCTTTCACGCTGCTCCTGATGAGTGTCCGTTTTTCCCACGTCGTGCCTCCGATACATTTCTAACGAAAGGTGAACAAACCTTTATAGATGTCATTTATTTATATAAATTGGGGATTTCCCGATGGTCTCGCTCGGCAACCTAGGATTTTCCGCCTACTTGATTTGTCAAGTATGTTGTAGAATCCCAGAGTTCTCACCGAGAACCAAACTTCCCCAGGTTTAATCTGGTTTCGGACGAAAGTCCCAGTTGCTCGAACAGTAAAACAGATTTGCCCGACGAAGTGCCAGTCCCCTGCGTGACGGTGATTGGCCGAAACCCAAATGAAGAGGTCCACATGCGTTGTCCCGCCTGCACTCAGAGAAATTCTGTAGCGGCTCGTAACTGTAAGTTTTGCGGCGCTAAATTCAAACCCAGCTCTCCGGAAGTGCCGCTTAAGGCGCTCGCGGGCGTGGTTGCAGTGGGTCTGGTCATCGGCGCCTCGTCGATGGTCGGTTCATTCTTCAGCGGTGGCGGATTTGGTGGGAAGCCTGCTCCTAAGCTGAAACCAATTGCAGAACGCATGGCTGCTGGTCCTAAGACCCCTGAAGATGCGCAGCTCATGCGCGTCGAACTGGACAATGCTGTCGTCGCTTATCTTCAGCAGCACGGCTCGCTGCCGTCATCTGACCTTTTGACAAAGTTGCAGTCGGAAGTTCCATCCAGTGCATTCGAAGTGCTGGTGTTCGATTTGCCCAATAACATAAAACTGGTTGAGCTCGCTTGCGTGTTGCAGCCTTCTGATTATTTGGTCGTGCCCGGTAAAGCCGGTGCGCCGAATGTCACTCGTGTCGCCGGTTTGAGCGTTTTTGACGCCGCGCGTGTGATCGATGCTAAACCCGATCCGGCTCTAGTGATCCTGGGGCACTCCACCGGAGAGAAAGCCGGAGAGCCACAGTTCAAGGCAATTGCGCTTCTTGCCAGCGGCGAAACCACGGATAAATCCGACAAATTATTTCCGCATATCAAGGGCACCGGAACTGCAAAGTTCATTGACGCCACCAACGATATCAAGATCGACCGGAGTGTTGTTTCCTCTGCTAAAGACGAAAACCTGTTCGATAAAAGTGTGAACTTCAAAGATGAGCCGTTCACGACCACATTGACGTGGCAGAATGGAACATATAAGCCGTCTGTGTCTCTGGGAAGCAGCGAAATCGGTGCACTGTATGCGGTGGCATCGAGTTTGGTTGATCCAACTGAAACGGAAGTCTATCGTCAGCAACTTTCAAGTCAAGTAAAAGACGTACTCAAAGGTTTGGAAGACAAACCAGTTGTTGCTCCGGGAAGTTTCAAAATCACCAAAGTGACTAAGGAAGCTGCTCCGCGGCGCCGACGCTCAAGAAGATCGGCCGGCGGCGAAGGCCTTGCAACATATATTCTTTCCACCAGCACGCGTGGTTTTGAAGTTGGTTTGTTGAAGGCTGGTCGTTGGTCCGCGACAACATTGAAAGAGACGGAAGTGCCGGCTGAAGTTGCTGCTGTAGCTACAGAGCCAGCCGTGCAGACTCCAGCCGTCGCAGAAAAACCTGTCGAAGAGACACCGGTAGCAAAAGTTGAAACACCGCCAGAACCGAAAGTTGTGGAACGTGCTCCTGAACCTAAAATTGTAGAGCGCGCACCAGAACCGAAAGTCGTAGAGCGCGCGCCTGAGCCTAAAGTTGTCGAACGAGTGCGCGAGAGAACGAAAGAGACCACGAAGGTTGCCACTATATCTGGTGCTGGCGATTCGGAGCGAGTTTCGGATAGAAAGCGCGATCGCGATCGGAAGAATGATTCCGAAAGATCCGAAAGATCCGAAGCCCGGTCCAAAAGCGAATCCCGCGAAACAGAAAGCGCGAACCGCAGTAAGAAGGGTTCGGGCGTAGCTTCGGAAGTCGCTCGCCGTGTCACTATGCGCACCGGTCCGGCACGTCAGAACGCCGCCGTCATGGATGTTTCCAAAGGTGCGACAGTTCGAATTTTGGAAGAAAAAAATCACTGGTATAAAATCTCAGCTGATGGAAAAGAAGGTTGGGTTTATTCGAGCTACGTCAAACGTGGTAGCGGTAAATCGTCCGGTTCCAATGTAGCGAGCAAGCCGGAAGAGTCAGAGCCAACGCCGTCGAGACGCGAGAGCGAGCGTGAACGTGAACGCGAGCGTGCGAAGAAAGTCACAGCGACAAAGCCTGCTCCACCGAAGCCGTCGACTAAAACTACTGCGACGAAAACCACCGCGACGAAGACAATCACTGCCACTACGAGTAGTGTCGACAAATCTAAGAAATCCAGCAGCAAAAGCAAAACACAGATCTCCAGCAGCAAACCACATGCCGCGCCTAAAGAAGCTAGCGATGAGCCTGATTTCGTTCCGTAGATTTAGTCAGTGAATCGCGACTCTAATATTTCGTTGTTCTCGATTGATTATTTCGCGGCGCGGCGATGCCGCAGGCAAGGGTTTGACAGCGCCTTCATTTGAGGATGTCTCTGGAGCACGGGGTTGTCAACAGTGTTTGGGTAAACGCTGAGAAGCCTCGCTTTCCTTGAATAGGCGCCGTATACCGGGCGGACCGAGTAATTACTGCAAAATGGGGGAATAACTCAAAAGGCGGGAATTTTGGAGTACAAGCGATGACAGACAAAGTTACGGAAGCGAAACCGGAAATCAAAACTGTTGGTCAAGCCGCCCCGGAAAGTGGCGAGAGTTTGTCGACAACGAACCAGGAGAAGACTGTCACGTTCGCCGAGAGCCTCGATGGACGCGTAAAGTCGATCAGTGCGCAGCTTGGCGAAAACGGGTTGATGCCGGCAATGAGTCAGGCTGAAGTGCCGTCCACTCTCGCGAAGGCTGTGGTATTGTTCGACAGGCAAAACATTGGTGTTCCAGCAGACGGTGGGCGTTCGTCTGGTTCTGCTGTCAGTGCTTTACTGAAAGCGAGTGGTGCTGATGTTTCACCAACCATGGACATTGGAAAGCTGCATGGACAGCTGGCTGCCAAAGGTTGGGAATCCGTTGAATATAAACCTGGAGATATTTTAAAACCTGGTGATCTGCTCTTTACTGACCTCAATCCTCACCGTCGAAACGTTGGGATCGTCGGTGAGAACGGCAAAATTTACTCGCACAATATAACAATGAACCAGTTCCAGGGGCGGGAAAATTGGACCAGTAAGTTTGTCTCAGTGATGCGTCCGCCGGGTTCGGATAAGTAGCGAGCTCAGCGTCCTAGGTTCGGAGCCGCGGTTATACAGCCACGGTAGTACTGAGGTCGACGACCGTAGTACTGAAGTTGACGACACTGAAATTGACGACCGGAGTCACATAGTCTGTAGCGCGAAAATGCGCGCGAGAGTAGCGACTCTAATTGCTCGTAATTCGCCTGGTCCCAGGTTTAATTCTTGCCTTAAACACTGAATGCTCTCCGATTGACGTATTCTGAGAATTCGCTAAGTTGAGCTGCAAACTTGCGCTGCGTAACAAGTTGCCAATCGCTGGCGCGCCCGAGTATATGCGCCGTTACCCCGATCGCATTCCCTATTATGTGAATGCTAAAAGGTAGCTCTTTGCTAGCCATGTTATTATCTGGCATCGCTTGACCTCCTCCGCGAGATTGCCGGAAACCTCATGCTATTCAGCAGCTTCAACTATCTGGTGTTCTTACCAATCGTGTTCGGTTTGTATTGGGTGCTACCCGATAAATTCCGCAAACCGTTGTTGTTGCTCGCCAGCTATTTCTTCTACATGAGCTGGCTGCCGAAGTACGGTCTTTTACTTTTCGGATTGACGATTGCAAACTATTTTCTCGGCTTGCTGATCAGCAAATCAGTTGATCGCAAAAAACTATTTTTGACGATCGCGGTCTCAATCAACCTTGGATGCTTGTGTTTCTTCAAGTACACAAACTTCTTGCTCGACAGTCTCTGGCAGGGACTGCGAGGCTTCACGCAGGTCACTGGCGTGACATTGGCGCAAACAACGAACACTCCGATGTTCGACATTTTGTTGCCGTTGGGAATCTCATTCTTCGCATTTGAATTCATTCACTACGTGGTTGATGTCTACAAGGGCAGTCCACCAATGCGAAACTTTTTCGACTTCGCGCTGTTCGGTGCGTTTTTCCCATCGCAGATCGCCGGTCCTATCAAACGTTTCCAGGACTTCTCGAAACAACTTATTCATCCGCCTGTTTTCAGCAAACAAGATTTCAATGACGGTGTCGTTTTAATTTTGCAGGGATTGTTCAAAAAAGTTTGTCTCGGAGACATGCTTGCCCAGCTGATTGTCGACCCTGGTTATGCTAATCCCGCTGCGCTTGGAACACTCGATGCGTGGATCGTTTTCTTCGCGTTTACGTTCCAGGTGTTCTTCGATTTTTCCGGTTATACCGACATAGGGCGCGGTTCTGCATTGTTGTTCGGATATCGCGTTCCGGAAAACTTCAACCTGCCATTTCTATCTGCAAACTTCCTCGAAATTTGGAGGCGCTGGCACATCTCGCTCAGCACCTGGCTTCGCGATTATTTGTATATTCCACTGGGTGGATCGCATTGCAGCGCCTGGGCACAAAGGCGCAACTTGTTCTTGACGATGGCGCTAGGCGGACTGTGGCACGGTGCGGCTTGGCACTATGTTTTCTTCGGTTGCATTCAAGGTGTCATTCTTGCCACTACTCGCGACTGGCAGAAATATACTGATAAACATCCAACGCTTTCAGTGATGAAAAAGTCACCATGGTGGCATTGGTCGGCTGTTGTCGCGACGTTCTGGTCGTGGACTGTTCTTCTGGTTATCTTCCGCGCACCGAGTGTTACTCATGCTTTCAGCATGTATGCGAAAGGGTTTAGTTCTTCGCCTGCTGGTGAAATCACAACTACATTTATGACCTCGACACTGCCGGTGACACTAGTACTTTACGGACTGTATTGCATTACGTGTGCTCTGGCTAATCGAACTATTGAGAAAGAGCAAGCACTGCCGGCAGTGGCAGGCTGGGTTGCGAATGCTTGGAAGCAATCGGTTCCAGCGCGGGCTATCGCGTATACCGCGATGGCGGTTGTGATTCTGGCATTCGCGCCTGGACACGTTCAGCCTTTCGTTTACTTCCAGTTCTAATCTCAAGACCTCTGAATTCCCAGTTCTAAATTTCACGACAATCGAACCAACTGCAAGACATAACTAAGTACGAACACTAAATTCAACACTAAGTACGAAAACTAAGTTCAACACTAAGTACAGAAACTAAATTCAAAAGCTAAGTACAGAAACTAAATACAAAAAATCAGGCAACAACAAAGTCAACATGCAAACGATCACAGCACCACCAACTAATGAAACGAAGAACCGCGAACCACGCGCTCCTCGGAAACCGTTGTGGAGAAGCGCTGTCGAAGTAGTTATCTGTCTCATGCTTGCTGTTTTTGCATTAGAAAGTTTGTTTGCGATCGCCGGTGTTGGTGGTCAGGAATTCATGCAAATCGACCACAAGCTAGGAACCAAGCACATTCCGAATAAACAAGTTATCTGGAGAATGGAAGGTTTTTCTGCGGACAAACTCAATTCGTTTGGTTATAGGGACATCGAACACACAGTCGCCAAGCCGCTCGGCGTGAAACGAGTTGCTGTGATGGGCGATTCGCATTCCGAAGGTTTGCAAGTTCCGCTTCAAGATACCTACGCGCGAAGACTCGAAGAGTCGCTCAATGACAGCGCTCATAAGACTGCGGACAAGACCAATTACGAGGTTTTGAACTTCGCGTGCTCCGGTTATTCAACCGCACAAGAGTATGTTCAGTTCTCGCAGGAAGTTGTTCCGTACAAACCTGATGTCACCGTGATCCTTATGCATTGGGGCAATACGACGGCGAACATCGTTGATCCGAACAAGCGTCGTCTTGCGCAACCTCGTCCGTACTTCTATTTGGATTCCGAAGGTGCGCTTAAAGAGGACGATTCCGTTTCTGACTGGTATTACAAACCGGGCGCAGAAAGTGAACCGCTTGCGAAAACAATCGCGTTCCTGCAGCGACACAGCCGCATTTACGGCGTTTTGTGCCAAACCGATCTCGCGCTCAACATCAACGAACGTCTCTATTGGAGACTGCGTGGTGCCGTTCAACGTGGCATCACAATGGCGCAGGGTAAGAATCACAAAGCCGAACCGCCTGGTCCTGCATACGTCGAACAAGATGCCACCGAAGTCACCGAAGCTCTCGTGGTGGCACTCTCGAAAGAGTGCGCAAAGAACGGCAGCAAGCTCGTCATCATGCTCCTCCCTGATCCGAGCGGCAAGGCGTCCGAGAAGCTTTCAAAAGAGCTGACAGCGCTCGGTGCTCAAAACAGTTTCGGCTTACTCGATCTTTCCGATGCATTTAAAACGCACCCAGCGTCGAAAGACCTGTTCCTACGTGTCCACCTGTCCAGCCAAGGGCACAAGTTCGTGGCCGACACCCTCCAGTCGTTCTTGCAACAAAATGGCTACTTATCGGCTAATTCCGAGCCCCTTGCAGCCCAGCAGAGACAACTATAAGAACCGTAAACGGCTTCAACCAATCCCGCTAAGCCGCACCCAGTGGCGCTCGGTATGACCTTGAAAAGCCCCCGCTCGCGAAAAAATCTCGACCGTGTGATATATTTGATGGCCGGGACGTGGCGCAGCTTGGTAGCGCGGTTGCTTTGGGAGCAATAGGTCGCAGGTTCAAATCCTGTCGTCCCGATAGGTTTCGGAATTAGTTAACGATTTTGTACAGACGGTTTAGAGAAGTCAAAGCCGTTCCATGCAAGTTTCTGCAAGTCAAAAAATTCTCAGTCAACTTTGTGGGTTACAAATCAAATCTCTCGGCGTCTCTCAAGGGCGTTGTGGATTGAGCAAGCGTGCCGACCTTCAAATATGCGCTTTCGTTCCCAGCTCTACTGCACTAGGAACTGTTGCCATACTGCGGCTTTGTTTTTGTTGCCTCGACGCGTAAGGTCGTCAATGCGTTCTTGCATTATGTTGGACAAGCCTTCTTCTGCAAGCCAGGATGCAAGCAAACTAACATGGGCTGGTTGCAAGCAATTATCGAGTGTTTCGAACAGTTTTGAGGTGTCCACGTCGTTCATTGAAACCAGTTGATTGAGCACCAGATATAGTGCTTGCTTCGAATTGGCCTCTGCAAGGCGAACTGCGATATCTTGAATCAGGATCGCGTTCGGACCGCGAGCTACCTGGCGTATGATTATGTCTGTCAGTCGTATGTTGATCTTTGCGATTTCGTCGATTAACGTGAAAAGATCATTTGCGTCGTTCAAGTAATCTATGACGTGTACCATAACGTGTTTTGCTGCAAGCGTGTGACTTCTGGCCAGCTCGACAGCGATGAAAGCCGGCACCATTGTGTGGTTGCTCGATACAAGCTTCTGTGCTATCGACTCGAGAACTTTTAAATGTCTTTGGCCAGCGAGCCGTAAGACCATCTTTGATAGGCAATCTTCTTTGCGGAGTTCTGCCAGTTCAATTGCCATCGATGCAATGGTTTCTATTCCGGCTTGGTTTTTGGCGAGTCCTGATACGCACCATACTGTCAATCTGTCATATTTTGCATCGATCGAAGTATTGCATTCCTGAACCAACTCTCTGGAGTTGGCTATATTCGCGCGCAGTTTGCTGACGAACATGCGAGTGTAGTGCAGACCGACAATGGCCGACATGAGCTGCTTGTTTAGATGATGTTTAGGCAACCCTTTCGGCTGTGCACCATCATTGGTGTCAGGTAAATTTAGTTCGGCGCGCTCAATCATTTGCGGCCGCGTGTCGAGCATCACTGAACCCCAGCGAATGGCGGCGCTGTAAATGTTCACCAGATCTGTGTCGCGTACTTTACCGTTGATAAACATTCTGGTAAGCAATGCCAGACCATTGGTTTCTAACGTCGCCGCTACACAACAAACAATCCCACCAATCGTCTCGAGGTCGGACCGTGCTGCCAGCACAGGAAACAGAGAATTCTCGTAATTGTTTGAATTGATGAGGTCTTTTGCAATTGGTGCAATCAGGTATAGACGACTGGTCTTCTGCAGATAGCTAAGGACCGCTGCAAGGCTTTGGTTCTTTCCGTTTTGAATCAGTTGCGTGAAGATAAAGCTGACATGAGATGCGTCGCCATCAGGTTTCAAACTAAAAAGATAATCCATTAGTTGAACGACAAGATTGCTTGGGTCTATTAGCGTGTCATTGTTGTCGATTTTTACCAATTCGTTGGTTACAGGCAAAAGCGTCGCATAATCATTGGAATGGGCAAGCAATTTTGCAACATCAAAGAGTATTTCTGGTCGCCCTCTTTCACCCAGGTATTTCAATGTGGTTTCCATTATCGTGGTTTGTTTGTCATGCATCAGTCGTTGAAGAACAACTGCTATGACCTCGCGCTGATCCATCAAGACTAGTTCCTGGATGAACAGATGGAGGGGTCCTTTCTGATTATTCCGGGCAAGCAATGAAACCCAATTGATCAGTTCTTGTGCATGTTTGTCTGAGACGAAATATATAGCAATCTTGTTTGCGGATTTTGGGTCGCCAATGGCCTTGAGCACGTACTTCAACTTGTGCAAAAGAGTGAACTCGGACAGTCCATTTTTTTCAGAGATTCTACTTGCTGCCTCCGTTGCCACCATATGAAGTGCTTCTAAAACCAATTCGCGATCTTGACGGTCTTCTTTTGTTCCCGAAGAGATAATTTGTCTAAATTGACTAACTGTAAGGCTCATTATCATTTCACGAAGCAGTGTCGAAAGATCTTTGGTATTCTTTTGGGCGATCAGATCAGATGCGATAATTGCCAGGACTTTTGTCGAGCGTGTCTTCAACGCAGATTCGATCAACGCGTTGGATGAATTCCATGTGCAATTTTCGGACAGGTATGTTGCTTTGAGACAGTGACTGATGACAGCATCGTCTTCGGACTCCAGGTTTGTTGTCAGCGTAGAAGTCAGGACGAGTCGATTGTCGTAACAGTACTCCAAGACTACTTTGAGAGATTCAGAATACTCGGACTCTAGACCAAGACTATGAAATCTCTGTGCGACATTAAGTAGGAGTTTGTATATGTCGGCTTTGTTCAAGTAAGCACTGGCCGCGGTGGCAAGTTTTAACATCTCTTTGGGGCTGATTGCGCCAAGTTGTGTCAATTGGAAAAGCTGTACTCCAATTATTTTGTCAGACTGGTATAAATTCATCGCGACTACACCGCAGAAATATGCAATGTGAGAAAGTTCCGTTAACTGCATTTTGTCCAATCCTGCAGCCAACTTGAAGAATCGAGCCTGCGTCTTCGAACCGTCGCTTTTCGGATCATGCATCAAAATAATCGAAGACAGGTACGAGTCGATCAACTTCGTGTCGCAACTTGTTGATTGCGATTCCAGTAGGTTCAGAAAGATCATTTCGGCCCCTGACAGAAGTTCTATTCTGAGGTTCTTGCCGCCTTTGCCTTTTAGTTTGACTGGGTAAGCGTTTAAACAATTGTAGGCCGATGTTCGTGAGAGATAGATATTGGGCAACTCGTCTTCGATGACTGAAGAGAGATCGGTGAGGAAGTTTTTGTTTTCGTCGATCAATCGAAATGCTGCAGTCTCATTGCCATCGCTGTATTTGCTCACGGCAAGGAGCAAAACCGCTTTCCTGATTTGTCGCGGCGCATCTGCTTTTTTTGCCGCCGACAGGGCCGTGAAAAATGAGTTACCGGCCAGCGAATGCTGTCCGGACAAAGCGCGGCAATAACCCAGCCAGATAGCCACGTTGAAGTAGGTCGCTGATTCTTGATTATCATCGAGCAGTTTGAAGACTTCCAGGAATACTTTTGTTGCTTTGTCATAGTCAGCGTTATAGAAATGTGCAAGTGCAACTTTCAGCTTGCGGTTCAACCAGTACAACGGCATTGTGCTGTATTCCACATTGTCTGCGACTGCCCAGATCTTGGCTCTGGCTTTCAGTCCGGCTTTAAAAGTAGTCTCAGACATTTTGGTAAACCGGCTTTTGCGCTTGAGTTTTCTTTTGGCGCCAGGTTGAACCGTTTTGTCGACGTTAGTCGTAAAGTCGGTGAGGTGCAAAAGAGAATCCGTGTCTATCTCGTAGGCGGCAGGAGCGATCGTGTCCAGTTCGGCCTTGTTGCTGATGGTATCGGATTTGGTATAGCCATTTTTTGAGCCTTCCGATGCTGTTTCCGTTGACGGCATTTGAATATCGATCGATACAGCAGTTCTTTGCTGTCGCCGCCGGGGAAGCCTCTCTAAGTGCTCTGCGGGCGCTCCGAGGTATGGTATCTTATCTGGTGGCGCCCACAGCATGCGCATGAGCAATTTTGCGGTTTCACTTATATGTTCCGACTCATGCTCAATCAAAGTTTTAAACGCCAGAGAATTCTCCGGGTTTGTCAAATCCTTGCGTTTAAACAATAGGCATTCGTCGCCCCCTCCAAGTGTTTTATATAGAGACGGGTCAATTGCAATGGCAAGTAGCGATGCATGAATCAGCCAGCAAGAGAAGTTGTCGACGTCCGGATCGTATTGATCTTCTGAGCGCTCTGGGTGCTGGTAATTGGGGTGACCGAATTCGAGACTCTTTCTTCCAGCCAGTGCCGGAACGAACAGGGCATCGTAATCTACAAGACGCAGCCCTTCCGTGGATACCAGAATATTGCCGTGCTGCAAGTCACCATGACCGATACCAGCGCCTTCAAGTTCTCCAACCAGTTTGTGGAACTCTTTGAGCAACTCGGCCATTATTTTGTTGTCTTTAAAGTTCTTCTCGACGTACTGGTCAAGCGTGGCTCCGTCGACCCAGATCATTTTCAGGCAGGGATACCAGACACCTTTTACCTTGATGCCATTGTCGATGTGATAAAAATCGACTGTCGATTCGAGATCATCGAACAACACAAAGTTGGAGATATGTTTGTACCTTTCCGTCTGGTCTTGTCGATTGGTAAGGAAGCAGCGCACGGCCCATGATCAGCGACAATGGTTTTTGCCGCTTGGCGTCAGACAGATTTGCCGCTTGACTGTCGCTGAATGTCACTAGATCTTAAATGTCTGAATCTGTATTTGCAGAGCTTGCGACAGTACGATTACCGCC
>Ga0163147_10000257_pt1 | contig 82838 bp, 92 predicted proteins | sample OliLakLV19MP6G1_FD_148597 | JGI IMG/M metagenome (GOLD analysis project Ga0163147, IMG submission 148597) | Freshwater microbial mat bacterial communities from Lake Vanda, McMurdo Dry Valleys, Antarctica- Oligotrophic Lake LV.19.MP6.G1 | ecosystem: Environmental > Aquatic > Freshwater > Lake >... | reverse complement strand
ACAAAACACACTGTGCTCTGGCAGAATCATTCACGCGGGGTGCCTCCGTGTCTACTTGGGCCTTTATTCACTACCCTTTGGACGCAGCGGTGCCCCGCTCAGTTCACTTCTTCATGAATAATCCGGGCTAGGCATCCGCCATCGTTGCGAGTCGGTCCACGGACTACGTCCCCCGGGGAGGCTTCGCGCTGGCCCAAGGACAGGCTGCGCGCTCCGTGACAATGGGGCGGAACCCCACAACGTCATCGCGAGTCGGTCCACGGACTTCGTCCGTGACTATTGGAAGAAACTCTCCGTCACCCCGGCGAAAGCCGGGGTCTAGGCCGCAACGAAAAGTGCCCAAAATGGTGCGTTCTCGAACGAGTTTCTCAGCAGGGACCCGAAGTTTCGGGCCGGACCGGAGGGATCTCTCAGCTTGGTAGTGGTCCCCCAAAGGGGAGGCGTCGCGCTGGCCCGCGGGGCTAGGGCAAGGGCGCCCAGCGCGCCATTCGAGGTGAAGCTGCGGCCAAGGCACTCTGGCGTTCCCTTCGTCTCCGTGGACCGGCGCGAAGCCGGCCCTTGGGGCCAGCCTCGCGGTCCCCTGCGCTCAGGGAACGGTGCCTTGGCATCCGCACGCAGGGTTAGTGCGCCTCTCCGCGCCCTCGATTCCGCCGGCCCCGCTCCTCATTCGCCCAAAACCTCAAGTAGAGAAACGGGCACCACGACCAACCCGTCCTCGCCGAACCAGAATCTGAGGGGAACAACCAAGAAGTTCGCATCGGCCAAGCTTGAGGAATCTAAAGTGCCACTTTAGAAAACTCAAGGCACGCTCCTTCGAGCCTTGAGTCTGGTTCATCAGCCGCGCCAGACCCCGGCCCAAACGAGCGCAGTGGCCCAGGGCGTTCGAGCGCAGGCCCTGGCCGCTCGGCTGGGTATGAACCCCGGTAATCTGTACGCCGTATGATTCAACTACGATCTGCATGCCATCTGCGAGGATTTCCGGCGGAAGCACTCCTCTTCAGGTCGCGCGTGGTGGCGCGCGACCGGCGCCGTCCCGTGGTCTGCGTCAGAGAAGCCCGTCGAGCAGTGAGGATGCCGCGCACCTAACGACCCCCAGGCGTGCCCGCATCGCGGGCCACCTCTGCCGACGGCGGTTCGTCACCCAACCCCGCGTTGGGAATCCTTGATTGAGTACTTGGATCTTCTTATGGCAAACGAAGGATCGACGGGGTTTCGCGGATGGAAACGGGCTTTCGCGCTAGGCCCCGGCTTGCGCCGGGGTGACGTGGGTATCTCCGGGCGGGGTCGGGGCTTCGGTTGCAGGGGCGGGGCCCTTGGAAGGTGATTTGGGCCGTGGTCGTCGGAACCGGTTACGTCAGGGAAAACTTCTGAACGACTTGCTTTCTTTTCCAGGGGAACGTAGTACTATTTTTCCTACACCTTTCAGGAGGGTCGGATGAATACTCGCTTTTTCGGTCGTGCGCTCTGGGCAGGCGCCCTTGCGCTCCTTTCGGGGGGCCTTGCCGAAGCGCAGGTCCATCGAACCTTCGTCTCGGTTTCGGGCAACGACAGCAACGATTGTTTGAATCCGGGCAGTGCGTGTCGAACCATCAACGGCGCCATCGGCAAGGTCGACGCGAATGGCGAGGTCATCATCGTCACCACGGGAAGCTACGCGGGCGCCAACATTACTAAAGCGGTTCGCATCAATGCGCCGACCGGCATCGTCGCGTACGCCGCGCTTCCGGTCACCATCAATGCCGGCGCATCGGACGTTGTGGTGATTCGAGGTTTCACGCTCAAGGCTCTCACTCCCGGTGTGGGTACCGGCTTCGTAATCAACTCCGCCGGGCAGGTGACCCTGGAACGGGCGGTAATCGACGGTTGGGCGACCGGCGTTTCGGTCGCCTCGGCCAACACGACGCTGGTTCTCTCGGACTCGGTGGTGCGTAACAACACCACGGGTCTTGAGACCACAGGAGGCGCCACCGCTCCCAAGGTCTCGATCCTGAAGACCCGCTTCGAGAAAAACGTCACCGGCGTCAACGCGCTGACCGGCACGGTCGCGGTCGCGCGCTCCACCTTCTCGGGCAACACCACCGCGGGGATCTCTCAAGCGGGGACGGTTTCGACCGCCCTCGACCGATGCCTCGTCTCGAACAATGGCGCCGGGATCCTGGTGACGGGGACGGGCACGATGCTTCTGTCCAACTCCCTGGTCTGGAAGAACACCACCGGGGTCGACGTCGCGGGCGGCGCCACCGGCGAGTCGTTCGGCTCATCGGGCATTCGGGGCAACACAACCAATGTGACCGGCACGCTGTCGGCCGTGGCCACTCAGTAAGGGGCAAGGGATCCACCATGAAAAGACTATCGATCGGCGCACTCCTGATTCTGGGCCTCGCGAGCGTCTCGCAGGCGCAGGTCTCACGCACCTTCGTCGGGGTCAACGGCAACAACTTCAACGACTGCCTGCAGCCCGGAACGGCATGTCGGACGCTGAACGGCGGCATCGCCAAGGTCGATGCGGGCGGCGAAGTCATCGTCATTGAAACCGGAAGCTACGCGGGCGCCACCATCACCAAGAGCGTCAAGATCAACGTGCCTTCGGGCGCCGTGGCCTTTTCCGCGCTCAGTCTGACGATCACCGCGGGCGCGAACGACGTGGTCGTCATTCGCGGCGTCACCATGAAAGCTCTCACCCCCGGCTCAGGCACCGCGATCAACATCACGTCCGCCGGTTCGGTCCTCATTGAGAACTGCGTCATCGATGGATGGTTGACGGGAGTTGCTGTCGCTACCGGTGCCCGCGTGGATATCAAGGACACCACCATGCGCGGGAATACCACTGGCGTTTCCGTGACCAATGCAAACGCGCGGGTCAGCGCCGATCAGGTGCGGGCCATCCGCAATGGGACGGCCTTCAGCGTCACCGCGGGCTCAGTTGCCACCATCGGACGGAGTCTCATGGCCGGCAACACCACGGGAGCAACCGCGTCGGGTGGTGGGTCCGCTCTCACCATCAGCCGTTCGCAGATCTCCGGCCAGACCGGAGATGGCGTTCTGGTCGGCGCCGGGGCCTTCGGTCGTATCACCGACTCCCTCGTTTCCGGCAACGGCGTCGGTTTGAATAATTCGGGCACCCTCACGAGCCTTGGCAACAACGCGGTGAGCGGCAACACCACCAACACCAGCGGCACCATCACCGCGGGCGCGCTTCAATAGGAAACCCTGAATCATGAAAAGAGCTGTCACGTTCCTGATGTTCTCGGCTTTCCTCGGCGCCCCCGCCGAGGCGCAGATTTCCCGTGTCTTCGCGGGTATCAACGGCAACGACCTCAACAACTGCCTGGAGCCCTCAACCGCCTGCCGCACCCTCAACGGAGCCATCAACAAGGTGGACGCCGGCGGGGAAGTGATCGTCACCGAAACCGGAAGCTACGCGGGCGCCACCATCACGAAGAGCGTGAAGCTCAACGTGCCGGCCGGCCTCGTCGCGTTCTCGGCTCTTTCGATTACGGTCAATGCGGGAGCCTCGGACGTGGTGGTCATCCGTGGACTGACCCTGAAGGCGCTGACCGTCGGCACCGGGACGGGCCTCAACGTGGTGAGCGCCGGCGCGGTCTTCATCGAGAACAGCGTGATCGACGGCTGGTCCACCGGTATTTCGGTGACCTCGGCGAACACCCAGCTCTTCGTGAAGGACTCGACGATCCGGAACAACACGACCCATGGTATTGACCTCAATAGCGCAAGCGCGGTCGCCGCCATCGACGGCACCCGGTTCGAGAAGCAGTCGGGTGGCGTCGCCGCGGGCCTGACCGTGCGCAACGGAGCCAAAGCGGGGGTCACCCGCAGCTTCGCCGCCCAGAACGCATTTGGTTTTGTGGTTACCGGCGGGACCTCGGAACTTGTCGTCGACCAGACCGAGGCATCGAACAACACCACGGCGGGCTACCAGGCTTCGGCGGGCGCCACGCTGCGTCTGCTGGACTCGGTGGCCGCGAGCAATGACAAGGGCGTCGTGAATTCCGCTTCCACGGTGGAGACTTTCGGCAACAATGTTTTCGAGGGCAACACCAGCGGAAACACGGACGGCACCATCACCGGCGTTACCAAGCAGTAGCTCATCCTCGTATTGAGGAATCAACGGGAGGCCCGCAGTGGCCTCCCGTTCTCTTTTGGGCAGCGGACGGCCGGTCGGTGTAGCCTCCGTGGCGACCCTTGAGCGCCAAATCCAAAACCGGACGGCACGAACGTGCCCTGATCTGCGGGACGCATCGAACCAGCCGGGAGCGTGAAGCTGCCGCGATCTCCCTTGAGGAGATGACGCAGTTGGCCCAGAGTGCCGGGGCCACGATCGTCGAAGTGATCTCGCAGGAGAGAAAACGTCCTGATTCGGCCACCTATTTCGGCAGCGGCAAGGTGGATGAGCTCAAGGAACTGGTCCAGCAGAAAGAAGTCACCATCGTCATGGTCGACGCCGAGCTGTCGCCGGTTCAGGCGCGAAACCTCGAGACGAAGCTCGACGTGAAGGTCCTCGACCGCACTGAACTGATTCTCGACATCTTCGCCCAGCGGGCCCGCTCACGCGAGGGCCGTCTCCAGGTCGAGCTGGCCCAGCTTCAATACCTGATGCCGCGGCTCACCGGCAAAGGGGTGTCGCTTTCGCGTCTGGGCGGCGGCATCGGCACGAGAGGACCGGGAGAAACGAAGCTCGAGACCGATCGACGGCGCATCCGCACGCGCGTCTCCGTCTTGAAGGAGTCGATCGAACACGTCCGGCGCGAGCGAGGGACGCGCCGCGAAGGGCGTCGTCGCCGCGCCGAACCCGTGGTCTCGCTCGTCGGCTACACCAACGCGGGAAAATCGAGCCTCTTCCGCGCGCTCACCGGCGAAGAGAAGGTGGAGATCTCGGATCGTTTGTTCATGACCCTCGATCCCCTGATGCGCGGGGTACGCATCGGCGAGCGCGAGAACATCGTCCTTGTCGACACCGTCGGTTTCATCCGGAGCCTGCCCCACGGCCTCGTGGCCGCGTTCCGCGCCACCCTTGAAGAGGTGGTCGAAGCCGATCTCATCCTCCACGTCATCGACGGGACCGACCCCGAGATGAAGGAGAAAGAGAAGGCGGTGCGCGAGGTTCTCGAGGAGATCGGGGCGGAGGAGTCGCCGAACCGGCTGGTGGTCATCAACAAGATCGACGGCGCGGATGAAGCGGCCCGTCTCTCCCTGCGGGCCGAGCGGCCCGACGCGATCCAGTTGTCGGCTCAAACCGGCGAAGGCCTCGATGTTTTGAAGCGAACGATCGCCCTAACCCTCGACATGCTCCCGAAGCCCGTGACGATAAGGGTCGACCCCAAGGACGAGCGCCGGATCGCGAGCGTCTATCGCCACGCCAAGGTTCTTTCGCAAACCCGGGATGAGTACGGCCAGGTCGTGCTCGAGGCCGAGGCGTCCGCCCGCGCGCTTGTAGCCATCGCATGAGCGGCAAGTCGCCTCAGAGATTCACCGGTCGCCGGGTCCGCGCAGCGGATTTCTGGATCCTCGCCCTCGCTCTCGCTCTTTTTTTTCCTGCCTGCGGTCCCACCCGTGTGGAGGGGCCCAGAGTCGACGACTCCGACTACATCTTTCCCGACCTTCAACGCGGTGGGCTCGAGTCGCGCGACGAGAAGGCGCTGCGTCGGGCGTGGACCGATGTGCTTACCGGCCAGATCGCGCGTGCCGAACAGGCGGCGGCCAAACTGCTCTCCGCGAACCCGGGGCTGAGCCCGGCCCGGGTAGTTCTGGGCTTCGCGGCCCTGCGCGCCAATCGTCTCGAGGATGCCTCGCAGATCTTCTCGGCCCTTTTGAGCGCCGAACCGGAGAACGCGGTGGCCCTCGTCGGCCTCGCGTCGGTCAGGCGGAAGTCGGGTCTGCCCGAGCAGGCCCTTCCTCTATATATCCGCGCCGAACGTCTGCGGCCTCGAGACGGAGCGCTCGCCCGCAGAGTGGGGGAGATCAAGGTCATGGTCGCGGAGGCGGCGATCGCGGAGGCCGGATCGCTCACCGCGGAGGGCCGCAAGGCCGAGGCGATAACCATGCTCGAAAAGGCCCTGACCGTGGCGCCCGAGTTGTCGCCGGTCCGGCTGGAACTCGCCGATCTGCTGGTCGAAGCGGGCCGGCGGACCGCGGCCCTCGCCGTTCTGGGGGCGGCCCACGATGCCGACCGCAACATTGCGTTGCGTATCGCCACGATCCGGTTCGAGGACGGCGAACTCGATGCGGCCGAGATGGCCCTCAAACGCGGCCTGCGCGACGTGGCCGAGGATTCCGAGGCCGCGGCCCTGCTGGCCAGGATCCGGGATCGACGGTCCCTTCTGGCCCTTCCAGAGCCCTTGCGGGCCATCGGCGAAGCTCCCCGGGTGACCCGGGCGGAACTCGCCGCCCTCGTCGTGGTTCGCGTCGAAGCCCTCAAGTCGCGTGGCCCCAAAGTCACGGGAGTCGTGGCGTCCGACCTTTCCCGAACCTGGGCCCGCACCCAGGTCCTTCGCGCCATCGAACTCGGCCTCATGGACGTGTATCCGAATCACACCTTCCAGCCTTCGGGGGCGGTGCGGCGGGGCGAACTGGCGGTGGTGGCGGCGCGGGTGCTTGATCACGTGGGCTGGGGGAGATCGAACGCGACGCCGCCGAGGGACATGTCGCCTTCGCACCTTCAGTACGCTTCCGTGTTGCGCGTCCTCGGCGCCGGGGTCATGCAGACCACCCCCGCCGGGGCCTTCGAGCCCTGGCGGATTATCTCCGGGGCGGAGGCCAAGACCGTGGTGGATGGCCTGGCACGCCTCTCATCCCAGCGCTGAAGCGAGGTTTTCTCCGAGAGCCGGTCTTGACTTCGCCCTGCTCTCCGGTAAACTCCGCAGTCCTGTCTTAGAGGAGTGACCGAAGTTTGCCTACCGTCAGCCAATTGATCCGAACCGGCCGCACCAAGCTCAAGTCGAAGACCGCGAGCCCGGCCCTGCAGGAGTCGCCCCAGCGGCGCGGCGTGTGCGTGCGCGTGTTCACGACCACCCCGAAAAAGCCGAATTCGGCGCTGCGCAAGGTCGCGCGCGTCCGGCTGACCAACGGCATTGAAGTCACCGCCTACATTCCGGGCGTCGGCCACAACCTCCAGGAGCACTCGCTCGTCCTGATCCGCGGCGGCCGCGTCAAGGATCTTCCCGGCGTGCGTTACCACATCGTTCGCGGTTCGCTCGATGCCACCGGCGTCACCGGTCGCAAGCGGAGCCGCAGCAAATACGGCGCGAAACGGCCTAAGGCCGCCTAGTACCAAAGCGCCCGGGCGGCCTTTTTTCGAGGTTTCTGCCCGCAACAGTTTAGTTTTTAAGAGTTTTCGTCTAAGATCGCCGTCCCTTCGCGGTCCACAGAAAGTCTGAAGCCCGAAGCAAACCGTAAAAAAATCAGAAGAAGCCTGGGAAATCCCGCCGCAGAAGCTCTGAAACAGCCTGAAAAGCTGGATCAGCGATTGGGCGAAAGATCCTTGAGCCGCAAACTTTCGACACTGCGAAGTTCTTTTCGCGTCGAATCCCGAAGGGTGTCGCCTTCCGGGCTTGTGCTCCAAGGGTCTTTCATAAACCTAAGTTCTTGCAGGTTTTCGTCAAAGGCCACTCACCAAAGTTTTCAAAGTACTCGTCATTTAGTTGACCAGGAATCTGGAGCTCTAAGCAATGCCACGTCGCGGCACCGTACCGAAGCGGGATGTTCTCCCCGATCCTCTCTACAACTCGACCCTCGTCACGAAATTCGTGAACTGCCTCATGAGCGAAGGCAAGAAGTCCACCGCTCAGCAGATCATGTATGGCGCGCTCAAGGCCATCCACGAGAAGACCCAGGATGAGCCGCTCAAGCTCTTCAAGAAGGCGGTCGAGAACGTCAAGCCGACGCTCGAAGTCAAGAGCCGCCGCGTGGGCGGTTCGAACTACCAGGTTCCCATCGAAGTGAATCCCAACCGTCGCAACTCTCTCGGGATCCGCTGGATCATCAGCTACGCGCGCCTCCGTTCCGAGCGCGGCATGATCACCAAACTCGCCAACGAGTTGATGGACGCGTCGAACCTTCGTGGCGGCGCCATGAAGAAGAAGGACGACGTTCACAAGATGGCCGAGGCCAACAAGGCTTTCGCGCATTACCGCTGGTAATCGGTTCCCTCTTTTAAGGACGCCTGAGAAACAATCGTGGCTGCTCGTTCTACCTCTCTCGAAAAGACCCGCAACATCGGGATTGCCGCGCATATCGACGCGGGCAAGACCACCACGACCGAGCGGATTCTTTTCTACACCGGCGTCAATTACAAGATTGGCGAAGTTCATGACGGCACCGCCACCATGGACTGGATGGAGCAGGAGCAGGAGCGCGGGATCACCATCACCTCCGCCGCCACCACCTGCTTCTGGAAGGACCACCGGATCAACATCATCGACACCCCGGGGCACGTCGACTTCACCGCTGAAGTCGAGCGTTCGCTCCGCGTGCTCGATGGCGCGGTCGCGGTGTTCGACGCGGTCTCCGGGGTGCAGCCCCAGTCCGAGACGGTGTGGCGCCAGGCCGACAAGTACAACGTCCCCCGCATTGCCTTCATCAACAAGATGGACCGCGTGGGCGCCGACTTCCAGCGCTGCATCGACATGATGATCGATCGCCTGAGCGCGAAGACCCCGGTGGCCATCCAGCTGCCCATCGGCGCCGAGGACAAGTTCATCGGCGTGATCGACCTCGTGGCCATGAAGGCGTATCGCTACGTCGACGAGACCATGGGCGCCGAGTACATGACCGAAGAGATTCCCGGCGACATGCTCGAAGAGGCCAAGCTCTCCCGCGATCACCTCATCGAGAAGGTCTCGGAAGTCGACGATCATCTCACCGACAAGTTCCTGAACGGCGAAGAGATCACGACCGAGGAGTTGAAGGCGGGCATCCGCCGCGCCACCATCGCGCTCAAGCTCTTTCCCGTGGTCTGCGGCACCGCGTTCAAGAACAAGGGCGTCCAGCCCATGCTCGACGCGGTCATCGCCTACCTGCCCTCGCCTCTCGACATCCCGCCGACCGTCGCCATCGATCCGGACACCCGGCAGCCGGTCGAGCGTGCCTGCGACGACAGCGCTCCGTTCTCCGGCCTGGTCTTCAAGATCATGACCGACCCCTTCGTCGGCCAGCTCGCGTTCATCCGCGTCTATTCGGGCCAGATGAAGGCGGGCGACACCCTCTTGAACGCCACCAAGGGCACGCGCGAGCGCATCGGCCGCCTGGTCAAGATGCACGCGAACAAGCGTGAAGAGATCAAGGAGATCTACGCCGGCGACATCGCGGCCGCGATCGGCCTCAAGAACGTTTCCACCGGGGACACCATCTGCGACGGCGACAAGCCTGTCCTTCTGGAAGCCATCGTGTTCCCGGCCCCCGTCATCTCCCTGGCCGTGGAGCCCAAGACCAAGACCGACCAGGAGAAGATGGGCGTCGGGCTCGGCAAGCTCATGCAGGAAGATCCGACCTTCAAGGTCGAGAGCGATCCCGAGACCAACCAGACCAAGATCTCGGGGATGGGCGAACTCCATCTCGAGATCATTGTGGACCGCCTGAAGCGCGAGTTCGGGGTGGAAGCGAACGTGGGCAAGCCCCAGGTTGCCTACCGCGAGACCATCCGCAAGAAGGCGCTGGCCGAAGGCAAGTGGATCAAGCAGAGCGGCGGCAAGGGCCAGTATGGACATTGCAAGATCGAATGCTCGCCCGCTCCCGGGCAGGGGTTCGTGTTCGAGAACGACCTGACCGGCGGATCGATTCCCAAGGAATTCATCAAGCCCATCGAGATGGGCATCAAGGAAGCGCTCGAACGAGGCGTCCTCGCCGGATTTCCCATGGTGGACGTCCATGTTCGGCTCTACGACGGCAGCTACCACGACGTCGACTCCAGCGAAATGGCGTTCAAGCTGGCGGGCTCGCTCGCCATTCAAAATGGCGCGCGCAAGGCCGATCCCGTCATTCTCGAACCCATCATGAAGGTCGAAGTCACCACCCCGGACGAATACACGGGTGTGGTCTCCGGAGACCTCTCGTCCCGTCGCGGCCAGCTTCAGGGCAACGAGTCCCGCGGCGGCACCAACATCATCAACGCGATGGTTCCCCTCTCCAACATGTTCGGCTACTCGACGGATCTGCGGTCGCGCACGCAGGGCCGGGCGACGTACAGCATGCACTTTGAGAAGTACGAAGAAGCGCCCAGGAACGTGGCTGAAGAAGTTATCGCCAAGTCGTCGGGCAAAGCGCAGCGCACCACCTAAGTCCGCAAAAGAACTTTTAACTTTCAGCAAAGCAACCAGATAGATCCTCAGGAGCAAGACCCATGGCTAAGGAAAAATTTGATCGCAGCAAGCCGCACGTCAACATCGGGACGATCGGCCACGTCGATCACGGCAAAACCAGCTTGACCGCAGCGATCACCAAGGTTCTGGCCGGCCAGAACCCCAAGAACTCTTTCAAGGCGTACGACCAGATCGACAACGCCCCCGAAGAGCGGGAGCGCGGCGTCACGATCAACGCGTCGCACGTCGAGTATGAGACGGCCAACCGTCACTACGCGCACGTCGACTGCCCGGGTCACGCCGACTACATCAAGAACATGATCACCGGAGCGGCGCAGATGGACGGCGCCATCCTCGTGGTCTCCGCGGCCGACGGCCCCATGCCCCAGACCAAGGAACACATCCTCCTGGCCCGCCAGGTCGGCGTGCCCTCGATCGTGGTCTTCCTCAACAAGTGCGACCTCGTGGACGACGCCGAGCTGCTCGACCTGGTTGAGCTTGAAGTGCGCGAACTGCTCAAGCACTACGGTTTCCCGGGCGACGAGATCCCGGTGATCCGCGGTTCCGCGGTCAAGGCCCTCGACGGCGACGGCAAGGACGCGGGTGCTGAGCCCATCCTCAAGCTGATGGCCGAAGTCGACCGCTACATTCCGATGCCCACCCGCGAGATCGACAAGCCCTTCCTGATGCCGATCGAAGACATCTTCACGATCTCCGGCCGCGGCACCGTGGCTACCGGCCGCGTCGAGCGCGGCAAGGTCAAGGTGGGCGAGGAAGTCGACCTGGTCGGCCTCCGTCCCACCGAGAAGAAGGTCGTCACCGGCATCGAAATGTTCAAGAAGCTCCTCGATGAGGGGACCGCAGGCGACAACGTCGGCGTTCTCCTCCGCGGCACGGAACGTAAGGACATCGAGCGCGGCATGGTCCTCGCCAAGCCCGGCTCGATCAAGCCCTTCGTCAAGTTCAAGGGCGAGGTCTACATCCTGACCAAGGAAGAGGGCGGCCGTCACACCCCCTTCTTCACCGGCTACCGTCCCCAGTTCTACTTCCGCACCACCGACGTCACTGGTGTGGCGACCCTGCCCACCGGCGTCGAGATGGTCATGCCCGGGGACAACACCCAGGTCGAAGTGACCCTCAACAATCCGATCGCCATGGAAAAGGGCCTCCGCTTCGCCATCCGCGAAGGCGGCCGCACTGTTGGCTCCGGCACCGTGTCGGACATTATTGAATAGTGAGTAGTCGTCGCTACTCAACCGTCGATTAAAGAAGCGAGTTCACAAAAGCCATGATGCTCAACGAGAAGATCCGGATCCGGTTGCGCGCGTTCGACTACCGCGTCCTGGATCAGTCAACGTCCGAGATCGTCGACACCGCGAAGCGGACCGGCGCGCGGGTCGCCGGCCCCATTCCCCTCCCGACCATCAAGAACCGCTGGACCGTCCTGCGCTCACCTCACGTCGACAAGAAGAGCCGTGAACAGTTTGAGATTCGCACCCACAAGCGAATCATCGACATCTGCGAGCCCACCCCTCAGACGGTGGACGCGTTGATGAAGCTCGACCTCCCGGCGGGCGTTGACGTCGAGATCAAGGCTTTCGGCAAGGAGCACGCGAAGTAGAAGGAGATTCGCGGCCCTCACCCCTGGTGAGGCCGGCGGACAATCACGATGCCAGTTCAAGGAATCATCGCAAAGAAGGTCGGCATGACCCAGGTCTACGGGAAGGACGGCAGGGCTATCCCCGCCACTGTCCTCACCGCCGGCCCCTGCGTCGTCGTCGAGCGCAAAACCACGGCTAAACACGGCTACTCGGCGGTCCAGGTCGGATTCGTCGAAGAGAAGCGCGTGAAGCACACCACCAAACCCATGCAGGGTCACTTCAAGAAGGCGGGAATCCCGCCCACTCGGATGACCCGTGAGTTCCGGGTTCCGGAGTCCGAGGCGATCAACCCGGGCGACAAGGTGAACGTGTCTCTCTTTGGTCCGGGCGACAAGGTGAGCATCACCGGCACCAGCAAGGGCAAGGGCTTCGCGGGCGTGGTCAAGCGGCATCACTTCCGCGGCGGCGACGGCACCCACGGATCCATGCACCACCGCGCACCGGGCGGCATCGGCGCTTCGGCCTTCCCCTCGCGCGTCATCAAGGGCCTGCGAGCGGCCGGCCACATGGGCGACGAGATCGTCACCACCAAGAACATCCAGGTGGTCGAGATCGACGCCGAGAACAACATCCTCGTGGTGAAGGGCGCCGTTCCCGGCTCCATCTCCTCCTACGTGATCGTCAACAAGGCCGGCACGCGCCGGACCGGAAAGTAAGGGGAGGCGAAAATGGCTGATAAGAAAGCCGCCCCCAAGGCGAAGGCGGAAAAGCCGGTGAAGAAGGCCGTTCCGGCGCCGAAAGCAGCGAAGGCCGCTCCCGCAAAGGCCTCGCCCGCGAAGTCCGCCAAGGCCGAAAAGCCGGCCAAGATCGCGAAAGCGAAGGCCGAGCCCAGGGTCGCGGTACCCGTGAAGTCCGCCGAAGGCGCTTCGATCGTTCTCGGAACCAACGGCAAGGTCGCCGGGGAAGTGAAGCTCGCTCCCTCGGTGTTCGAGTTGCGGCCGAACGACCACCTCCTCTACGAAGCGGTCAAGCTCTATCGCGCCGGCGCGCGCTCGGGCACCCATAAGACCAAGAGCCGCGGCGACGTATCCGGCTCCGGCAAGAAGCCCTGGAAGCAGAAGGGCACCGGTCAAGCGCGGGTCGGCGAAAAGCGCACGCCCCTGTGGCGTCACGGCGGCACGGTCTTCGGACCCCAGCCCCGCGACTACTCCTACTCCATGCCGAAGAAGGCCCTCACCGCTGCTCTTCGTCAGGCCCTGTCCACCAAGAACCGCGTGGGCGGCCTGCGGATCGTCGAGTCCTTCAAGGTCGACGCTCCGAAGACCAAGGCGCTCAAGGCCGCGGTCGACGCCATGAACTTCGACGGCAAGACGCTCTACGTCGAGAGCGAGCCCTCGGACGCGCTCATTCTCTCGAGCCGGAACATCCCGGGCTTCCGGGTCATGGAGTCCTCGCATCTGACGGTGTACGACATCCTCAACTGCAAGACGCTCGCGGTTTCGACCGCGGCGCTCTCGCGTCTGGAAGAGAGACTCGCACGATGAACAGCATCTTTGAAGTCATCCGTCGTCCGCTCGTGACGGAGAAGACCACCCTCCAGAAAGAGGGCATCCGTACCCTGGTCTTCGAAGTCCATCGCGACGCCACCAAGCCCGACATCAAGAAGGCGGTCGAGAAGCTCTTCTCGGTCAAGGTCGAGCAGGTGCGCACGGCGAACCTGCCCGGCAAGCTCCGCCGCCAGGGCCGCTACCAGGGGCACCGTCCCGACTGGAAGAAGGCCTACGTCCTCCTCAAAGAGGGCGAGAAGATGATCGAGTTCCACGAGGCAGTCAACTAAATTCCCATGGCTCTCAAGACCTACGCCGCCTACACCCCCAGCCGCCGCGTCATGGCGACTCCTTCGTTCGAGGAGATCACCAAGACCCGTCCTGAAAAGGCGCTGACCGAACCCCTTCGCAAGTCGGGCGGACGCGACTCGCGCGGACGTCTCACCATCCGGTTCAGGGGGGGCGGCCACAAGCGCCGCTACCGCGTCATCGACTTCAAGCGCAACAAGGACGGCATCACCGCGAAGGTCGCGGCGATCGAGTACGACCCGAATCGATCGGCTCGTCTCGCCCTTTTGCACTACATCGACGGCGAGAAGCGTTACATCCTGTGTCCCGACGGCGTCACCGTGGGCAAGACGGTGATCTCGGGCCCGGGCGCCGACATCCTGCCCGGCAACTCGATGGCGATCCAGCAGATCCCCGCGGGCACCATCATCCACAACATCGAGCTTCGCCCCGGCAAGGGCGCCCAGATGGTGCGGACGGCGGGTGCCTTCGCCCAGCTCATCGCCAAGGAAGGCGACTACTCGCAGATCAAGCTGCCTTCGGGCGAGATCCGTAAGGTGCACGTCCTGTGCAAGGCCACCATCGGTCAGGTGGGCAACTCCGAGCACAAGAATGTGAAGCACGGCAAGGCCGGCCGCAAGCGGTGGCTCGGCAAGAAGCCGCACAACCGCGGCGTCTCCATGAACCCGGTCGACCATCCGCACGGCGGCGGCGAAGGCCGCACCTCCGGCGGTCGCCATCCCGTGACCCCGTGGGGCAAGCCCACCAAGGGCTACAAGACGCGCCGCAACAAGCGGACGCAATCCATGATCGTGAAGAGGCGGAAGTAGGACTCAAATGGCTAGATCAACCTCCAAGGGCCCGTTCATCGACGCCCACCTCCTCAAGAAGGTCGAGGAGCAGGGCAAGACCACGGAAAAGAAGGTCATCAAGACCTGGTCGCGCCGCTCCACCATCTTCCCGGAGATGGTCGGCAACACCATCGCGGTCTACAACGGGAAGAAGTTCGTCCCTGTGTATATCTCGGAGAACATGGTCGGGCACAAGCTCGGCGAGTTCTCGCCCACCCGCACCTTCAAGAGCCACTCCTCCAAGGTCGAGAAGGTGGCGAAGACGGCTGCCGCCGCGGCCCCCGCCGGCCCAAAGGCTTAATCCACCATGCTCGAAGTCAAGGCTGAAGCCAAGTACATCCGCACCTCGGCCCAGAAAACGGGTCTCGTGCTCGCCACGATTCGCGGCAAGTCCGTGAGCGACGCCATCGCGGTTCTCCAGTTCTCGGAGAAGAAAGTGGCGAAGAGCGTCGAGAAGGTGCTCCGTTCCGCGATCGCCAACGCGACCCAGGAGGCCGAGCGCGTTCAGCAGCGTCGCCTCGACGAGGAGGACCTCGTGGTCTCGCAGGCGTATGCGAACCAGGGCCCGTCCTTCAAGCGCGTCCGGCCCGCTCCCATGGGCCGCGCGTACCAAACGATCAAGCGCACCACGCACATCGTGGTTCATCTGGCGGAAAAGGAATAACCGACCATGGGTCAAAAAGTTCACCCTACGGGCCTGCGGCTCGGATATAACAAGCCCTGGCGCAGCCGCTGGTTTGCCGCCGCCGACTACGCCAAGCTCCTCCATGAGGATCTGAAGCTCAAGAAGGACCTCAAGGCCCGGTTCCAGCACGCTGGAGTCGCCAAGATCGAGATCGAGCGCGCGACCAACAAGCTCAAGGTCGGCATCTTCACCTCGCGCCCCGGCATCATCATCGGCAAGAAGGGCCAGGAAGTCGAGAAGCTCAAGCAGGAGCTCCAGAAGAAGACGGGCAAGGAGGTCTTCATCAACATCCAGGAGATCCTGAAGCCCGAACTCGATGCCCAGCTCGTGTCCGAGTCAGTCTCCGGACAACTCGAGAAGCGCATCGCCTTCCGCCGCGCCATGAGGAAAGCAGTCGAATCCGCTCTCCGCTTCGGAGCCAAGGGCATCAAGATCCGCGTTTCCGGCCGCTTGAACGGCGCCGAGATCGCGCGGTCCGAGTGGTATCTGCACGGCCAGCTGCCGCTGCACACCATCCGCGCCGACATCGACTACGGCTTCTCGGAAGCGAAGACCACGTACGGCCGCATCGGCGTGAAGTGCTGGATCTACAACGGCGAATCCGAGCCGGTTTCCGCGCGCAGTCGCAACATGGCCCAGGCCGGCTCAACCCTCGGGGCAGGAGTCTAGAACCATGTTGATGCCCAAGAAGGTCAAGTATCGCAAGCAGCAGCGCGGAAAACGCGCGGGCAAGGCCTGGTCGGGGAGCGATGTCTCCTTTGGCGATTACGGTCTTAAGGCCACGGAAGTGGCATGGGTGACCGACCGCCAGATCGAAGCCGCCCGCATCGCGATCTCCCGCCACGTCAAGCGCGAAGGTCGCATGTGGATCCGCATCTTTCCAGACAAGCCGGTCACCAAGAAGCCCCAGGAAACTCGAATGGGCAAGGGCAAGGGCGCTCCCGACCATTGGGTCGCGGTGGTGAAGCCCGGACGCGTCCTCTACGAGATGGAAGGCGTGACCGAGGAGATGGCGAAAGAGGCGTTCCGTCTCGCCTCCCACAAACTCAACGTGAAGACGAAGTTCGTGCGGCGGTTCGAGATGGAAATGGCGAGGTAATTCTGCGGTGAAAATCGAAAAACTGAGAGAACTGGGCCTCGACGGCCTGACCACTCTGGAGCGCGAGCAGCGGGAGAAGATCTTCAAGCTCCGCTTTCAGCACTCCATGGGGCAGCTCGAGAGTTCGGCCAGCAAGCGCACCAGCAAGCGCGACCTCGCGCGCATGCTCACGGTCGCGGCCGAGAAGCGCCGCGCCGCCAAAGCCTGAAGGAACCACACGTCATGACCCCCCCCCAGACCCCATCGACAGTTGAACAGACGGCTCCGGCCGAAAAAGCGCGCCGCCAGAACACCAAGGTGGGCGTGGTCATCTCCGACAAGATGGAGAAGACCCGCACCATCGCGGTCCAGCGCTCGGTCCGCCACCCCTTCTACAAGAAGATCATCCGCCGCACCTCGACCTTCCACGCCCACGACGAGAAAAACATCTCGCACGAGGGAGACACGGTGAAGATCGTCGAGACCCGTCCGCTTTCCAAGCTCAAGCGCTGGCGCCTGGTCGAAGTCATCGGGAAAGCCAAGGCCACGGCCTGAGGCCGATCACCGGTCACGACTGAAGAGAGACAAGAACCATGATTCAAATGCGAACCGTTCTAGACGTCGCCGACAACTCGGGGGCGCGCAAGATCTCGTGCATCCTGCCCGTCGGCAATGCCACCGGCCGTTACGCCGGCCTCGGCGACATCATCACCGCGAACGTGAAGGAATCGACCCCCGAAGCTCCCGAGAACGTCAAGAAAGGCAAGGTCGTGAAGGCGGTCATCGTGCGCTGCAAGAAGGAATCGCGGCGCAAGGACGGCTCCTACATCCGCTTCGACCGCAACGCCGCGGTTCTCATCAAGGAAGACAACGAGCCCGTGGGCACGCGCGTCTTCGGGCCGGTTGCCCGCGAACTGCGCGACCGCAAGTTCATGAAGATCGTCTCCCTCGCCCCCGAGGTTCTCTAGGGCTCTTCGCTCAGGCTCAAACAACAACTATGGCATTCAGGTTTTCCCGTAAGAACGGTCCGGCGAAGGTGGAGAAGATCCGTCTTCGCAAGGGCGACCTTGTCGAGGTGCTCACCGGCAAAGACCGGAGCAAGCGCGGCAAGATTCTCGAAGTCAATCGCGCCACCGGGCGGGTCATCGTCCAGGGCGTGAGCATGATGAAGCGCCACACCCGACCAAACCCCCAGCGCAACATCAAGGGCGGCATCGCCGAGCGCGAGGGCTCCGTGCACGCGTCGAACGTGATGGTGGTCTCCTCGGAGAACAACAAGCGCTCACGCCTTGGCTCGAAAGTGGTGGACGGCAAGCGGGTTCGCGTGGCCATCAAGACCGGTGAGGTACTCGACAAATGAGCGCGCGTCTCAAGGAAGCGTACACAAAGACGCTGGTTCCCCACCTCATGAAGGAGGGCGGCTACACCAACGTGATGGCGGTGCCCCGTCTCAAGAGCGTGGTATTGAACATGGGCGTCGGTGAAGCCACCCAGAACATCAAGATCCTCGACGCCGCGGCCGAGGAACTCGGCCGCATCGTCGGGCAGAAGCCGGCCATCCGAAGGGCCAAGAAGGCGATCGCCGCGTTCAAGCTTCGCGAGGGCATGCCCATCGCCTGCACCGTCACCCTTAGGGGCGACCGCATGTTCGAGTTCGTCGATCGTCTGTTCAACATCGCCCTGCCCCGCGTCCGCGACTTCCGCGGGGTGTCGAGCAACGCCTTCGACGGGCGGGGGAACTACACCCTCGGCCTCAAGGACCAGATCATCTTTCCGGAGATCGACTACGCCAAGGTCGACAAGCTCCGCGGCATGAACGTCACCTTCGTCACGACGGCGAAAACCGACGGCGAGGGCAGGGCACTGCTCAAGGCCCTCGGCATGCCTTTCCGTACGTAGCACTTTAGGAGAACCCCTCGTGGCCAAGACTTCTCTCATCGCAAAGGCGCTCAAGAAACCGAAGTTCGCGGTTCGAGCCTACACGCGCTGCCGCCGTTGCGGCCGTCCGCGCGGGTATCTCCGGAAGTTCGAAATGTGCCGTATCTGCTTCCGTCAACTCGCCCTCTCCGGGGATATCCCCGGAGTCGTCAAGGCGAGCTGGTAGGACGTCCTCATACAGGCCTCTTAAGGTAAGCAAAGCTCATGAATATGACCGACCCCATCGGGGACATGCTGACACGCATCCGCAATGGCGTGCGCGCGCGCGCTCCCAAGGTGGATGTGCCCGCCTCCCGTCTCAAGACCGAGATCGCCAAGATTCTCAAGGACGAGGGCTACATCGCCAACTTCAAACCCTCGGATCCAAAACCGGTGGCCCAAAAGCCCCCGGTGATCCGGATCTATCTCCGGTACGGACCCAATCTCGAAAAGGTCATCACCGACCTCCAGAGAGTGTCCCGCCCCGGTTGCCGGATCTACTGCCGCAAGGACGGGATTCCCCGCGTCTACGGTGGTCTCGGCATCAACATCCTTTCGACTCCGAAGGGTCTCATGACTGGTCGCGCCGCGAGTCAAGCGGGCGTGGGCGGCGAGATCCTCTGCAACGTCTGGTAACCGATCCATGTCCCGCATAGGCCGCAAACCGATCTCTCTTCCCAAAGGCGTCACTGTCAGCGTCGCCGCGGGCGCCGTCACCGTGAAGGGCCCCAGGGGCTCTCTAGAGGCCCCGCTTCCTCCCGGTATCTCCGCCGAGGTAAAGGGGACGGAACTCACGTACGCCCGCAAGGAAGACAACCGCCAGCAGCGGGCCTTCCACGGCCTCGCGCGCGCCCTCGGCTCAAACGCCATAAAGGGCGTCACCGATGGGTTCACGAAGGAAATGGACATCGTGGGCGTCGGCTACCGCGCCCAGTCGGAAGGGAAGAACAAGATCGTCTTCTCGCTCGGCTACTCCCACCCGGTGGAATACGTCATCCAGGAGGGCGTCACCGTCACCGTTGACAAGCAGACCCACCTCGTGGTGACGGGCATCGACCGCCAGAAGGTGGGCCAGGTCGCGGCCGAGATCCACGATCTCCGTCCGCCCGACCCCTACAAGCAAAAGGGAATCCGCTACGTGGGCGAAGTGCTCAAGAAGAAGGCCGGTAAGGCCGGCGCGACTGGCGCCAAGTAACGGCTTTTAGGAAATAGCGCAATGAAGCGAACCAAAGAGGACATCAGGACCAGGATCCACCGCCGGATCCGCAAGCGCATGACCGGGACCGCCGATCGGCCCAGGCTCGCGATCTTTAGATCGCAGGCTCACATCTATGCGCAGGTCATCAACGACGAATCCGGCACGACGGTGTGCACCGCGTCTTCCCTCGACGAGGCCCTCAAGAAGGATCTCAAGCGGGGAGCCACGGTGGCGGCGGCGGTAGCGGTGGGCAAGCTCATTGCCGATCGCGCCAAGGAGAAGTCGGTGGAGCGCGTGGTGTTTGACCGCGGCGGCTTCCTGTACCACGGCCGTATCAAGGCGTTGGCCGACGCCGCTCGCGAGGGAGGCCTCCAGTTCTAGCCATGCGTAAAGGCATCGAAAAGATCGATATTCAAAGCCTCGACCTGAAGGATCAGGTCGTGGGAATCAACCGCGTCACCAAGGTCGTCAAGGGCGGCAAAAACATGTCGTTTGCGGCCCTCGTGGTCGTGGGCGACGGAGCCGGCCACGTCGGGTATGGCAGCGGAAAGGCGCGCGAAGTGCCCTCCGCCATCAAGAAGGGCATCGAGGCGGCGAAGAAGAACGTCATCCGCGTGCACATCACCAAGGAAGGCCTCACGATTCCGCACACCGTCACCGGGCGTTTCGGTTCGGGCGCCGTCCTCCTGAAGCCCGCTTCCGCCGGCACCGGCGTCATTGCCGGAGCGGCGGTTCGCGCCGTGATCTCCGCGGCGGGCATCCACAATGTCCTCACCAAGAGCCTTGGCAGTTCGACCGCGCACAACGTGGTCAAGGCCACGATCGATGCCCTGCAGCAGCTCAAGGATCCCCAGAGCGTCGCGCGACTGCGCGGCCGCGATGTGGCCGAGTTCATGGCTGCCCCCAAGGCCCGCACCAAGGGCAAGGTCGATGGGAGTGCCGTTGTTCCCAAAGCCTCTGCCGCCCCCGCGCCTCCCGCGGTTCCGACGCCCGAAGCCGTCTAGGCGACGCCCCAGTCAACCCTCAGCAGCACGGATAGAAGCGGACAGAAGCGAAGACACCTATGACGGCCAAGAAAACCAGCAAACCCAAAGCGACCGGAACCTTCAAGGTCGAGCTCTACGGCAGCGTCATCGGTTCGACCGAAGGCCAGCGAGCGTGCGTGCGCGGCCTCGGCCTTCGCCGCATGCGTCATGTCGTCGAGCGCGCGGACACCGTCGAGAACCGCGGCATGGCGAAGAAGGTTCCGCACCTCGTCCGCTTCGTCTAAGCCCGAATCCCAAGAAGCAAGAATCAAGGAACCACAGAAGATCATGACCACCCGTCGACAGGGTTCAGGGACCACCGGTCTCGCCGATCTCCGCCCCAATCCGGGCTCCACGAAGAACCGCAAGCGCGTGGGCCGCGGGCCGGGTTCCGGCCTCGGCAAGACGTCCGGGCGCGGCGAAAAGGGCCAGAAGAGCCGCAGCGGCTTCGCCCGCAAGCCCGGTTTCGAAGGCGGCCAGATGCCGCTCTTCCGCCGCCTGCCCCGTCGCGGCTTCAACAACATCTTCCGGGTTGAATACGCGATCTTGAACCTTCAGCAGCTCGAACTCTTCCGCGCCGGCTCCACCGTCGGCCCCGAGGATTTCTATACCAAGGGCTTCATCGGCAAGAACGAGACGGGCACGGTCAAGGTCCTCGGCAAGGGCAAGCTGAGCAAGGCCCTCACCGTCAAGGCCCACCGCTTCTCGGCTTCGGCCAAGGACGCGATTGAGAAGGCCGGCGGCACGGCCGAGCTCATCGGCGCCCCGGCCGCGGCTTAAGGCCGTTTCCACCATCTTTCGAACAACGAGTCACGAGACAAGCACGGTCGAGGCCAGATGAACATATTGCAAAGCCTCCGCAACATTTGGGATGTTCCCGATCTCCGGAAGCGTGTCCTGTTCACGCTCTCGATGCTCGGGATCTATCGCCTGGGCTCCCATATCCCGACGCCGGGCATCAACTCGAAGTCGCTGGTCGAATTCTTCGAGCAGAACAAGAGCAACATGTTCGGCCTCGTCGACATGTTCTCGGGCGGCAACCTCGGAAACTTCACGATCTTCGCCCTCGGGATCATGCCGTACATCTCGGCTTCGATCATCCTGCAGCTCCTGACCGTGGTGTGGCCGTACCTCGAGCGCATCAGCAAGGAAGGTGAACTCGGCCGCCGCAAGATCACCCAATACACCCGCTATGGCACGGTGATCCTGGCCATCATCCAGTCGTTCGGCATCGCCATCTGGCTGGAGCGCACCACTCTTACCCAGAACTTCAAGATCGTCGAGGAACCGGGATGGGGCTTCCGCCTCTTCGCCACCCTCACCATGACCACGGGCACCGCCTTCATCATGTGGCTCGGCGAGCAGATCACCGAACGCGGCATCGGCAACGGGATGAGCCTTATCATTTTCGCCGGCATCGTGGTTGGTTTCCCGATTGCCGTCCTCGACACGATCTCGAAGATCCAGCGCGAGGAACTCTCCTTGATCACCGCACTCCTGCTGCTCGCCATGATGGTCGGGGTCATCGCCCTGATCGTCTTCGTCGAACGCGGGCAGCGGCGGCTCACCGTGCAGTATGCCAAGCGCGTGGTCGGCAACAAAATGATGGGAGGGGCCTCCACCCATCTCCCGCTGCGCGTCAACACCTCGGGCGTCATTCCCGTGATCTTTGCGTCCTCGATCATCGCGTTCCCCCAGACCCTGATCCAGATGTTCGCTCCGAACAACGCCTGGATGCAGTCGGTGGCCGAGCAGCTTCGCTGGGGCATGCCCCTCTACAACCTCCTCTACGTCACCTTCATCATCTTCTTCTGCTACTTCTACACGGCGATCGTCTTCAACCCCGAGGATGTCGCGGAGAACATGCGCAAGGCGGGCGGGTTCATTCCCGGCATCCGCCCCGGAAAGCGCACGGCGGAGTACCTGGACAAAGTCCTCGGCCGGATCACGTTCGGCGGCGCCATCTACCTTGCGGTGATCGCCCTGCTCCCGGAGTTCCTGATCACCGGCTTCAAGGTGGCGCCCCTGCCGCTCATCGGTCCCTGGCTCGACACCTTCTTTACCAATAACGGTCTTTCCTGGATCACCGAAGGACTTGGCTTGAACTTCCTGTTCGGCGGCACCTCCCTCCTGATTGTCGTCGGCGTGGCCATGGATACCGTGGCGCAGATCGAGGCGCAACTCGTCATGCGTCACTACGATGGCTTCACCGGTCGAGGCCGGAGGATTCGTGGGCGTCGGTGATGCGAAGCCGAAACGTCCTCTGTGTTTCCTCCTTCTGGGCCCTCCGGGCGCCGGGAAAGGGACCCAGTCGGCGATCATCGCCGGCAAAACGGGGGTGGCCCGTATCTCCACCGGGGAAATGTTGAGGGACGCCATCGCCCGCAAGACGCCGCTCGGCGAGCAGGCGGCTCCGCTCATGGATAACGGGAATCTTGTTCCGGACTCCCTGCTCGTGGCCCTGATCGCGGAGCGCGTCACCGAGCCCGACTGCACGAACGGCCTGCTTCTGGACGGCTTTCCCCGCACGGTCAATCAGGCCGAGGCGCTCGACAAGCTGGTCCGCGACCGTGGGATGGAGCTCGTGGTCATGAACTTCGACGTGCCCCGCGCGGTTCTTCTGCGCCGGCTTTCGGGCCGTCGCTGGTGCCCGAACTGCCAGGCCACGTTTCACCTCGAGACCTCGCCTTCCCGGAAGGAAGGCGTCTGCGACAAGTGCGGTTCGAGCCTGATCCAGCGCGCCGACGATCGCGAGAACGTGGTGGCGAAGCGCCTCGAGGCCTACGAGGCTCAGACCGTTCCCGTCATTCAGCACTACGAGAAGCGCGGGCCGGTTCACCGGGTCGACGGCTATCGCGACGTCGACGAGGTATTCGCGGAGATCGAGCAGTACCTCAAGGGAGCCGCCTGATGACGACCCTCCGCTCCTTCGCCGAGATGGAAACGATGCACCGCGCGTGCAGCATCGTGGTGGAAACCCTCGAGATCCTCGCCGAGAACACCAGGCCCGGCGTTACCACCAAGGACCTCGACCTGATCGCCGCCGAGAACCTGAAGAAGCGCGGGGCCAAGTCCGCTTTCCTCGGCTACCACGGCTTCCCGGCGACTCTTTGCGCTTCCGTCAACGACGAAGTGGTCCACGGCATTCCCGGCAAGCGCGTCCTCAAAGAGGGCGACATCATCGGCCTCGACTTCGGCGCGATCGTGGACGGGTATTACGGCGACGCCGCGCGGACGGTGGCGGTGGGGAAGGTCTCCGCCGAGGCCGAGCGTCTCATGAAGGTCACGAGGGAGTCGCTCCACTGCGCCATCGAGACTGCCTATCCGGGGAAGCGCCTTGGCGATCTCGGCCACGCGGTCGAGAGCCACGTGATCCGGCACGGCTACAGCGTGGTCCGCGAGTTGTTCGGGCACGGCATCGGCCGGAAGCTGCACGAGGATCCCCAGGTCCCGAACTACGGCCCCCCGGGGAAGCGCGAACGGCTGCAGCCGGGAATGTGCCTCGCCATCGAGCCCATGGTCAACGCCGGGGCCGCCCCCACGAGGACTCTGCCCGACAAATGGACGGTGGTTACCGAGGACGGATCGCTTTCTGCGCACTACGAGCTTACAATTGCGGTGACGGAACACGGTCCGTGGGTGTTGTCGGAGCCTTATCCCTTCGCGAACAACGTGCGTCATGCGTAGTCGGTATGGCCAAGAGCGAGCGAATTGAGATGACAGCACGGGTTATGGAAGTTCTGCCGTCCTCCCTGTTCAGGGTCGAAACCCTTGGCGAGAGCGGCAAGGTCCGCCAGGTGACCGCCCATTGCGCCGCGTCGGACGCCTTGCGCGTCCGTCCGGGCGATGTCGTGGTTGTGGAGTTTTCACCGTTTGATCTTTCGCGCGGTCGCATCGTTCGATGCGTCTGATCGGCAGCTCAGCCAAGAGTATTTAGGAAACGGAGTTTCAAGAAGTGAAGGTCCGATCATCGGTCAAGAAGATTTGCGTCAAGTGCCGCGTCATCAAGCGGCAGGGCGTCGTGCGCGTCATCTGCGCGAACACCAAGCATAAGCAGCGGCAGGGGTAGAGAATGGCTCGCATCGCAGGCGTCGACCTCCCTCGAACCAAACGGGTCGAGACAGGTCTCCAGTACATTTACGGCATCGGTCCACACCGGTCCTCAAAGATCCTCGCCGAGGTGAAGATCGACCCGAACGTCCGGGTCAAGGATCTCTCGGAAGAAGAGGTGAGCCGGATCGCCAAGGCCGTCGAGGCCCAGGGTGCGGTGGAAGGCGATCTGCGCAAGCAGGTGTCGCTCGACATCAAGCGCCTGATCGAGATCGGCTCGCACCGAGGCTCCAGGCACCGCCGGAATCTCCCGGTTCGCGGACAGCGGACCAAGACCAACGCGCGCACCCGCAAGGGGCCCCGCAAGGGCGCACGCACGGTCAAGAAGTGACGCCGCACCAAACTCACCAGGACTAGAACAGCATGGCAGCCCCCACCACGACCACCAAAGCCGAACCCGCCAAGAAGACCCGCAAGGAGCGCAAGCACGTGCCCCATGGCACGGTGAGCATCCAGGCGTCCTTCAACAACACCAAGATCACCATCACCGACGCCGCGGGCAACGTGATCGCGTGGTCGAGTTCGGGGAGCCTCGGCTTCAAGGGCTCGCGCAAAGGCACGCCTTTCGCGGCCCAGCAGGCGGCCACCACCGCCGCGACCAACGCTAAGGATCACGGCCTCAAGTCGGTGGACGTGCGCATCCAGGGCCCCGGCAGCGGTCGCGAGTCCGCGATCCGCGCCTTCACCGCGGCGGGCGTCGAGGTGAAGTCCATCCGCGACATCACGCCCATCCCTCACAACGGCTGCCGGCCGCCCAAGCGGCGCCGCGTCTAATTTTCAAGAGCTCAAACAGAAAGCGAAGCGGAGAAACAAGTGGCTCGATATATTGGACCCACCGGGAAACTGTCCCGACGCGAAGGGATCAACCTCTTCCTCAAAGGCCGGCGTGATACCTCCGGCAAGGCGGCGATTGAAAAGCGCAACTACCCGCCCGGCCAGCACGGCCGCAATGCCAAGCCCAAGACCCAGGGCTACGGCCTGCAGATGCGTGAGAAGCAGAAGGTCAAGCGCATCTACGGCGTGCTCGAGCGGCAGTTCCGCCGCACCTTCGACCGCGCCTCCCAGCAAAAGGGCGTGGTTGGGGAAACCCTCCTGATCCTCCTCGAGCGCCGCCTCGATTCCGCGGTCTTCCGCATGGGCTTCGCGGCATCCCGCTCCCAGGCGCGCCAGCTCGTCGGCCACGGCCACGTCCGCGTCAACGGCAAGAAGGTCGATATCGCCTCGTACGAGCTGAGCCTCAACGACGAGATCTCGCTTTCCGAGCGCGCGTCCAATCTCAAGTTCGTGGCCGAAGCCATCGAAGACGCGAAGGGCCGCACCGCCCCTCGCTGGATCGAGCTCGACCCGGCGGCCCGCAAGGGCAAGGTGAAGGCCATGCCGTCGCGCGACGACGTGAACTTCCCGATTCAGGAGCAGCTCATCGTCGAGCTCTACTCGAAGTAATCCGGACCCCTTTTCGTTTCACCCCTTTACATCCAGCAACCAGTACCGACCTTTAGGAAACAAAACCACGATGCTTTGGAAAGGCTTTCAGCGCCCCCGCCACCTCGAGATGGACGACGAGGTTTCAAACGATACGTACGGCCGCTTTTTCGCGCAGCCCTTCGAGCGCGGTTTTGGAACCACGGTCGGTAACGCCATGCGCCGCGTCCTGCTTTCGAGCATCGAGGGCGCCGCGGTCACCGCGATCCGCATCGAAGGCGTGCTGCATGAGTTCTCGCCCATCCCCGGGGCCACCGAGGATGCGACCGATCTCATCCTCAACCTCAAGAAGCTCTCCCTTCGCCTGAACGTCGATCATCCCAAGACGATCTACCTGAAGACGTCCGAGGCGGGCGAGATCCGGGCCAGGCACATCACTCCCGACGCGGATGTCGACATCCTCGATCCCGAGGCCTACATCGCCACCTTGTCGGCGGGCTCGTCGTTGAACATCGAGATGGTGGTGAAGCCCGGTCGCGGCTACATCCCGGCCGAGAAGAACTTTGATGAGTCGCTTTCGATCGGCTGGATTCCCATTGACTCCGTTCACTCGCCCGTCCGCAAGGTGAACTACTTCGTCGAGGCGGCGCGCGTCGGCCAGGCCACCGACTACGAGAAGCTCACCCTCGAAGTGTGGACCAACGGCGTCACCACGCCGCGCGACGCGGTGGGCCTCGCCGCCCGCCTCATCCGCGAACACATGCTGATGTTCCTCAACCTGCCCGAGCAGGCGGAGTCGCTGCCCCAGGCCGCGTCCGAGGCAGCGCCCCTTCCCGTGGGCGACACCGACCGCGAGGCGCTGCGCGAGAAGCTCGGCCGGAAGATCGACGACCTTGAGCTTCCCGTCCGCGCCTACAACTGCCTCACCCAGATCAACGTCAAGACGGTGGGCGAGCTGGTGGTGCGCACCGAGAGCGAGCTGCTCCGGATCAACAAGTTCGGCCAGAAGTCGCTCAACGAGACCAAGGACCAGCTGCGCAAGTGGGGCCTGTCCCTCGGCATGCGTCTGCAGCCGGACCTTCTCCGGCGCGACTAATCAAGAGACCAGAGATTGCTGCCCCTCTCAAGGAGGGCTGGGCAATGACACAGACTAAGGACCAAAGATCATGAGACATCGATCCGCCGGACGAAAGCTGGGACGCACCACCTCCCACCGCATCGCCTTGCTTCGCAATCTCGCCACTGCGCTGCTCCGTGAAGAGCGCATCGAGACCACCCTTCCAAAGGCCAAGGAACTCCGTCCCTTCGCCGAGAAGATCATCACCCTCGCCAAGCGCGAGGGCACCGCGGCCCAGCGCGTGCACGCGCGGCGGCTGGCCGCGCGCGACATCCACGACCCGATCGTGGTGAAGAAGCTGTTCGACGTGATCGGCTCGAGGTTCCAGACGCGCAATGGCGGCTACACCCGCATCGTCAAACTTGGCCACCGCGCGGGCGACAATGCCGATGTGGCCTTTATCGAGCTGGTCGGCTACGAGTACAAGGCCAAGGAGAAAGCGCCCAAGGCCGGCAAGGCCGCGGCGGCGCCCGCTCCGGCCGCGACCAAGTAGGGGTTTCCTCAAGCCTCAACGGCACGGGCGGCCACGCGGCCGCCCGTTTGCTTTTGAGGCGAGCAGAGCGCTCGTCAGGGAACGCGCTCGACTCTCACCACCGAGCGGTCGCTCGCGAACTTGAACGTGGCGATGAGATTCACCCGGTCGATCGCGGTTCGGCGGAAGAGCCAGGTTTGAACCGCCTGCTCAGCACCTGCCTTCAGGAGATCCGGGCCTTCGGTGGAGTGGACCGTGGTTTTGCCCGCGAGGTCCACGGAGAAGCGCACCACGACCTCGCCGCCCACGTTTCCGAGGCGCGCCATGGGAGGCCATACGGGCCTCCGACCGCGGACGAGTTCCGGAATGTTTTCCCCAAGCGTCACATCCGCCACCGCCGACATGCCTTCTTCCTTCGCCGGCGGATCGGGGCGTGCGGTGAGGACTTCCGTCTCGACCGGTGGCGCCGTAGGCGTGAGTGTGGCGGGCGCGGCCTCCACGGGGGGAATGGGGGCAGCCGCGCCGGTTGCGGGGCTCACCGGTGCCGCCGGCGCGGCCGGACCGGCTGCGGCGGCCGCGGACCTCAGCTCGCCCGCGGACAGCGTCAATGCCGCGGGCGGTCCGGGCTTCCATTCCGCGCGGATGATGAAGGAGGGAGGCGTGGAATCCTCGGACACCACGAACCGCCAGGACCGCACCGCGCGCAGGAGGGCCTCGCTGATCGCCGGATCTCCTTCGAGCGCCGCGGCTTCGCGAACCTCACCCTGGGACCCGAGGGTCACCGCCACGGCCGCGGTTCCCGGTGTCGTCCGACTGGCCGGGATCGGCGGTGAGCCGCCGCTCTTGAGTTCGGGCACGCCCGGCGCACGCTGGAGTTCGGGGAGCTTCAGCGCGAAGGTGATGTGCTGAGCCAGCAGGACCTTGACCGGTTTCCCGGAGACCTTCGTAGGCTCGTACTCCCACAGATTCACCGCGGCCAGTGCCGCCTCATCGAGACCGGGGATCGAACGGGTGACTCGGGCGTTCACCACCCTGCCATCCTCTCCGATCAGCACCTCCATGATCACGATGCCGCGGATTCCCTGGGCCGCCGCATCCACCGGGTATTCCGGAGCCACGTACTTCCGGCGGCTGGGCACGGGCACATCCGCCCCTGCGCGCAGGGCGTCCGTGACCTGGGTGGCAGGGACAGGTGCGGGATCCTTCCCCTGGGCCCCGGCGGGTGGGGCCAGAACCATCAGGAGGGCGACGGGGATCGCCATTGCCACGAATCCTGGCGACCGGGGCGTTTCTTTCATCCGTTATTCCTCTTCCTTCGCTTGGGCTCCGGGCCGGTGCGCCCGGATATCCGCGGCCACCTTTTCGAGAAGGTGGCCCGGCACCTCATCGTACCGGATCAACTCCATATGAAAGGAACCGCGCCCGCCGGTGAGCGAGGTGAGGTCCTGGTCGAAGGTCTCGAGCTCCGCCAGAGGGACCTCCGCCTTGATCTTCTGAACATCCTTGTAAGGCTCCATTCCCTGGGGCCGCCCGCGGCGGCTCGACAGGTCGCCCATCACCGACCCCGCGAATTCCTCGGGCACCGTCACTTCGACCGACATCATCGGCTCGAGCAACGTGGGCTTGCCGCGCGCGACCGCGTCCTTGAAGGCGAGCGAGCCCGCGATCTTGAACGCCATTTCCGAAGAATCGACATCGTGGAACTGGCCGTCCGTAACCTCGACTTCGAAGTCGACCATCGGGCAGCCGGCGATGACCCCGCGTTTGCGGCTTTCCTGGATGCCCTTCTCGATCGCGGGCAGGAAGTTCCTCGGAATCGAGCCGCCGAACGTGCCGTTCACGAACTTGAAGTCCGCCCCGCGCGGCAGCGGGCGCATGGTGATCTTGCAGTCCGCGAACTGTCCGTGGCCGCCCGTCTGTTTCTTGTGGCGCCCGTGGCCATCGGCCGAGGCCTTGATGGTCTCGCGGTAGGGAATGGTGGGGCGCTTGAGATTGACCTCGACCTTGTACCGCTTCGCGAGCTTGCTGACCACGGTCTCGATGTGGAGCTGGCCCAGGCCGCGAAGGAGAAGTTCGTGGGTCTCGGTCGCATGTTCCAGCCTCAAAACCGGGTCTTCTTCGATCAGGCGGTTCAAAGCCGGCCCGATCTTGTCGTCGTCGCCGCGGGTCTTCGGCATGATCGCAAAGGTGGTGAGGGTCTCGGGCCATTCAAACGGAGCGAACACGATGGGGCGGGCTTTGTCCGACAGCGTGTCCCCGGTGTGGGCCTCCTTCAGTTTCGACAGGACACCGATGTCGCCCGCGATGAGTTCGGTCGCGGAAGCGAGGGTTTTGCCCACCACGTGGGACAAGGCGCCCACCTTCTCCTGAACGTCGCGGCCCGCGACGGTGATGGTCAGATTCTGGTTGAACCGACCGGAGATCACCCGCACGAAAGAGAGCTTCCCGGCATGAGGGTCGGAGATCGTCTTGAACACGATGGCCGAAGCCGGAGCGCCCACCGAGCACGCGCGGCTCTCGTTGGCCCAGGTTCCGTGCCCCTTGACGTCGGGCCGCTCCGTCGGGCTCGGCAGGTAGGCGACGATCGCGTTCAGCAGCTGGGCCGCGCCGATGTTCTTCGCCGAGGAGAAGGGGATGACGGGAAAGATCTGGCCGTTGCCGGCGGCCCGCTTCAGGCCCGCGGCCAGCATTTCCGGGCTGAGGGTGCCCTGGTCGAAGAACTCGGTCATGAGCGCCTCGTCGGTTTCCGCCACCACCTCGATGAGTTCCTGTCGAAAGCGGGCGGTGGACTCGGCGAGGTCCTCGGGCATCTGGACCTCTTCGAAGGAGCCGCTCTCGTCGTCCTTGAACTTGTACGCTTTCGAAGCGACGATGTCCACGACCCCGATGAAGGCGGCGCCTTCGCCCAGGGGGAACTCGATCGGCGTGACCGTGCGGCCGAAGGCCTGCCGCAGCGCTTCGACGGTGTGGCCATACGAGGCGTTCTCCCGGTCCATCCGGTTGACCACGAAGACGCGCGGGAGTTCCATGTCCTCCGCGGCATGAAAGAGGCGGTGGGTCTGCACCTCCGGTCCGGCTACCGCGTCGACCACCTCGATGGCGGCATCGGCGGCGCGCAGGGCGGAAAGGGCTTCACCCACGAAGTTGGCGTAACCCGGCGTGTCGATGAGATTGATCCTCGTGTCCGCCCAGTCCCCGCTCGCCACCGAGGTCTGGATGGAGATCTTCCGTTCGATCTCCTCGGGGTCGAAGTCGGTGGCCGCGGTGCCGTCCGCGACATGGCCCAGACGCGGGGTCACGCCCATGGTGTAGAGGGCATCGGCCACGATCGATGTCTTCCCGCAGCCTCCGTGTCCGACGAAAGCCACGTTGCGGATCTGGGCGCTCTCGAAAGTCTTCATTGAGACCTCCACTCTGGGCCGGGCGGCTGGCAAGCCCGGGGTTGTTCCGATGCTTCACGACCAGCCATCGCCATCTTAGCGAAGCGGTCAAGGACCGCACTGATGCAAATGACGCCCCGATGGAGAGCCTTGGCGCGCCAAGACACCCTAAGATTGAGATTCATGTGGTTTTCCGAAGGTGCGCTCGTCTTTGTCGACACCCGCAGCGCCGCCCTCGCGGTCTACCAGGAGACTCTGTCGGGTCCGCGTCTTCTCAGGTTCGCCTTCGAGCGTTTTGGTTCCGGGGCCCGCAGCGGAGCGCTCTTCTCCGAGGTGCTCGCGGACTCACGGGACGCGATCGCGAGACTGACCCGCGAGTTGAAAGCGCCGACGCGCGGCGCCTGCCTCCTCCTGCCCCTGGGCGTCACCTTCCCCTCGATCATCGACATGACCACGCCCTCCAGGGCAAGGGCCGCCGAGGTTGACGAAGCGGAGCTGGTGCGCTTTCGCATGGCTCCGCTGCTGCCGTTTCCGGTGAGTCAGGCCGAGGTCAGGAGTGAGTCTTCAAAGTCCCTGGGGGCGGGGGTGGTGCTGGCCCAGGCCATTCTCAAGTCGGTCGTCGCGGAGAGCGAGAGAGTGATGGAGGGTCTGGGCTTCAAGGAGCCGGAGGTGAGTTCCGCCCTCTCGGCCGCGCTTCGCGGCCTTCCGGGGCGAGCGGGCGTGGTGGATCTCATCTTCGGGGACTCCGCCTGCGCCATCGCGGTTCGTGATGAGCGTGGAGGCATCGAAGCGATTCACCTGCGGCTCCTCGTCGAAGGCGACGACCGAGCCCAGAGGTCGATCGATGAAGCGTTCCGAGCCACCCGGGTGGTGCGGGAAATCCGCGTACTGGGCGAGGACGATGCGGCCCTTCGCGCTCGCGCGGGCGAGGCAGCCGTGCACCCCGCCTTCCGTGAAGCCCCAAACGGCTCCGCCGACCCCCAGAGATTCCCCTTCCTGGCCCTCTTCCATGAGGTCGCTCCGTCATGAGCCTCGGCCTTCCCCGGTTCGGGATACACCCGGGCAAAGGCCACTACCGCCTCGCCCTGGTGGTGCGAGCCCTCGGTTTCGTGGCCCTCGTCTATGCGGCCGCGACCGCGGCCCTCGAAGGGAGGGCGGCGTTTCTGGCCGATCGCGCCCTCGAAGCGTCCAGATCGGAGGTCGCGCGGGCGAGAGGGCAGGCCGAACAGCTTTCGCGGAGCATTCGGAAGAACCCCGACGCGCTCATCGCCACCGCGAGCGTCGAGTCGTCGCCGGAGAGAGTTTTGAAGGACCTCAACTCCGTCCTCCCCCCGGGCGTCTCCGTGGTGGGCTTCAAGGTCGACTACACCGATGATGCCAGGGCGCTCCTTGACTTGAGCGTGGTGGCCGCCACGCCCGAAGCCTATGACCTCTTCCTGGCTAATCTCTCGGCATCGCCCCTCTTCCGCGCGATCAAGCCCGGTTCCGAGAGCCGGCCCGGGCTCGTTCGGGCCGGGGTGAGCGCCGTCCATCGACCCTCGGGCGGCGCCCGATGAGAAAAGGCGCTTTGAACCCTCAAGTCACCACGGCCCTGCCCTGGCTCGTCGCGGTCCTGTTGTGGTTCGGTCTGATCACACCGATGCGCTCCGATCAGGAGACCCTCCTCGGCGAGCAGAGCAGGATCCGTCGCGAGCGGGTGGCGAACGACCGGGCGGCTCGTGACGCGAAGGCGCTCAATGCCCGTGTGGGAGCGGCTCTTGGCCCGGCCTGTCGCGGGTCGAGCGATCCGGCAGCCCTTCGACAACGGGCGGTGCTGGCGACGGCCGGCCTGAATCTCTCTCCCTTCGGCCTGTCGGTGACGGGCGGCGCCGCGGGCGGAGCGCTGGTTGAGGCGGAGGGGCCGCGCGCCGACGTGCAGGAACTTCTTCGAAGGCTGGGCGATCCGGCCCGGGGCGACTTCCTCCGTACGGTAACCGTGCGGCAGAAGGGCCCTCGATGGGGGGCCTCCGCGGCCACTGGTCTGGTGGGCGCCATACCCGCGGGGTTGCTCGGGGCGATCCCAGCGTGCGGCGCCGCGACCGACCCGGCGCCACGCCCGGCCGGCAGCGAATCCGAGAGCCGCCCCGAGGTCAAGCCCCGGCCCACACGGGCGACCCCTTCGCCGTCGGCCAGGACGTCGCCGGCGCTTCCGATCTTCGTCCCGGCCCCCGAGCCACCGGCGCCGTTCACCCTTGTGGGATTCCTGCGGGCGGAGGGTCGGAACCGGGTCTCGCTGCGCGTGGGGACCGCGGTTCGCATCGTTTCCGTCGGAGATCAGATCGAGGGCTGGACCTGTGTGTCGATCGACCGGGATGAAGGAGCGGTCTTCACCTCGCCCTCGGCCGCGCCACTCGTGCTCAAGCCTCAGGGTGGCCCGGGACATTGACCGCAGGGTTCCTCGGCGTGTAGCGTTCGCACCACGACGGGCGGCTCGGGCGATCCGACTTCAGGAGGTAGGGCGCCCACGGCCGCAGTCTTGAAGCGAGGCCCCAGTGGAGACCAAAGAGCGTTACGGTCGGTTCGTCCTCCAGTCCGAGGACGCCAGGACCAGTGCTGGATCGTTCTTCCGGGCCGTTCAACTGGGGGCGGGCGGCTACGAGCGGCACGTCGAGCTCTTCCGGACGGAACTCCTCGTCCCGGAGGTGGCCCAGGCCGTCGCCGATGGGCTCAAGGCCGGACTCCAGGTTCAGCACGCTCAGGTGGCCCGCGGCCTTGAGGCGGGCCGGATCGACAAGACCGGGTTCGTCGCGGTCGAGATGTTCGAGGGCCGGTCGGTCGGCGAACTCATGGAGCGATCGCAGACCGAGGGACATCCCTTTGCCGCCGATCATGCGCTCCTGATCGCGAGCAAGGCGGCGGCCGCCCTCGAAGCCGCCCAGGCCAGGAAACAGATTCATGGCTTCCTCGTGCCCGAGTTCGTTCACGTCTCCCACGACGGCGAGGTGAGCGTCCGGGCCTTTGGCCTGCCTCCAAGGCTTCTGCGCCAGGCCAACTCCGTGGGAGTGCGCGAGGCCGGGTTCATGGCGCCGGAGGTGGACGGGAGCTCTCCCCTCGACATCCGCGCCGACATCTTCAGCCTGGGGGCGCAACTCGTGGAGATGCTGACCGGTTCGCCTCTCGCCCGGACCGGACCCACCGCCGCGAGCATCGACGCCGCGCGCATCCCGTCGCCCGGGAGCGACGGATTTCCCATTCCGAAAGCTCTAACCACGCTCCTCCACCAGGCTCTGGCCGAGGATCCAGACCGGCGCTTCAAGGACGCATCCGCGTTCAAGAAGGCCGTCGACACCCTGCTCTTCTCCGGCGACTATTCGCCGACCACGTTCAACCTGGCCTTCTTCATGCACACGTTGTTCCGCGATGAGGGGGACCAGGACGCGGCTCGAATCAAAGCGGAGAAGAGCGCTGACTATCGGCCCTATCTCGCGGCTGCTTCAGCCAAGGCGGCGGCGGGTTCCCCTTCGGGCCTGACCCACGCAGCCCCTCCCGCGCCCAGGCCCCTCGACACTCTTCGGATGGAAGCGGTGAAGCCCGAGGTGTTTCGCGCCGAGGCCGCGAAGTTCGAACCCCTGAAGTCCGATTCGTCCCGCAGCGGCCGGGTGCCGACGCCGGCGGCCCCGCCGCACCCCCAGGCTCCCTCGGCGTCGAGCCATGGGGACGAGCCCATCTTCGAGACCGTCGCGGCGCAGAAGAAGTCATTTCCCCTCGCTCCGGTGGCCATCGGAGTCCTCGCCGTCATGGGAGTCGGCGGCTACTTGCTCACCCGCTTCAGCGCGCCCGCCCCCGCCCCTTTAACGCCGGCTCCAACCATGAATGCCACGGAGCGCGCAGCTCTCGAGCGGGTGCGGGAGTTGGAGTCACGCCTCGCCGCCCTCGAGGCGGAGAAAGTCGCGGCCGAGCAGAAGGCGGCCGAGGAGGCCACGAAGAAGGTCGAGGCGCAGGCGAAGGCCCGCGGAAAGGCGGTCGACCCTGCGGAACTGCAGCGGGCGCAAGACGACGCGCGGAAGAAAGCGCAGGCCGAACAGGCCGCCCTCGTGGCCGCCGAGAGGCAGAAGATCGAGGATGAGCGCCGCCGCGCCGAGGAAGCCCGGGCCGCGGAAGCGACCAGGGCAGCCGAGGCCGCGCGCCTGGCTGAACCGACTCCCGCACCCCCGACACCCACTCCGGCGATCGCGACGGCGACACCGTTGCCCACCGTGGCCGCACCGGCGCCTGCGGCCGCCGTTGTCGCTCCCCCGACCGTACCCGCGGCCGCTCCCTCGCAGGGGAGCGCATCGCCGAGCGGGCTGCTCGACCTTTCGGATCCGAACGTGACGCCGCCCTCGCTCGTCTCGCAGCCCCGGATCGAATACCCGCCCATGGCCCGCGCGCAGAGGATCACCGGTTCCGTGATCATCTCGGCCCTCGTGGATGAGCAGGGCAACGTCGTGGAGACCCGTTTGATTCGGGGAGCCCCGCCGAACTCCGGTCTCAATCAGGTCGCGCTTGAAAACGTGAAGCGGCGGAAGTACAAACCCGCCCTCGCAAACGGCAAGCCGGGCCGCGTCTGGGTTGCCATACAAGTCGACTTCAAGCTCTAAGCTCAAGGACGTGCCCACTGGGCACTCCGTGCCGCCCTTTTGGCGAAACGAAGGGATCACCCCCAGTCGATCGAGGTTCTCCATGATCACCACCGCCCTTGTCGTTCTCACCCTTCTTCAGGGGGCTTCTCCCACCGTGTCCAAAGCATCGCCCCGCGCCGGCGCCGACCCGTTCCTGACTCGCGCTCGCGCCATCCTCAAGGCTTCTCCCCTGATTGACGGACACAACGACGTGCCCTGGGCCATCCGCATCTCAAAAGACCGGCCGCTGGACGTCGAGTCCTACGACCTCCGGAAGGGCGTCTCCGGCCAGACCGACCTGTCCCGCCTGGCCCAGGGCATGGTGGGCGGACAATTCTGGTCGGTCTACATTCCGGGGGACGACGAGACCAAGAAACTCGGCTACGCGAAGGTGCAGCTCGAACAAATCGAGATCGCGCGGCGCCTCATCCAGAAATACCCGGACCGGTTTGAGCTCGCGGTGAACGCCTCCCAGGTGAAGCCGATCTTCCGCAGGGGCAAGGTCGCCTCGATGCTGGGGATGGAGGGCGGCCACGCGATCGAGAACTCCCTCGGCGCGCTGCGCGCCTTCTATGCGCTGGGCGCGCGCTACATGACCCTGACCCACAACGTCACCCTCGACTGGGCGGATGCGGCCGCCGACACTCCGAAACACGGCGGCCTCACGAAGTTCGGGGAGGAGGTCGTGCACGAGATGAACCGTCTCGGCATGATGGTGGACCTGTCGCACGTATCGCCCGAGACGATGGAGGACGCGATCCGGGTGAGTGCCTCGCCCGTGATCTTCTCGCATAGTTCCGCGCGCGCGCTTTGCGACGTGCCGCGCAATGTGCCGGATTCGATTCTGCGCCAGGTGGCCGGCAACGGCGGGGTCGTGATGGTGACCTTCGTTCCCGGCTTCATTTCCCAGGAGGTCGCGACCAAAGGGCGAGAGCGGCGCGAAGCGCTCAAGGTGAAGCTCGAGGGCGTGAACGACGAGGCGGAGAAGAAGAGGATCACGGACGAGGTCGCCGCGCAGTTCCAGGCGAAGAACGCCACCCTGGCCCAGGTCGCCGATCACCTCGAGCACGTCCGGCGGATCGCCGGCATCGATCACGTGGGGCTTGGGGGCGACTACGACGGAACCGACCAGCTACCGGACGGCCTCGAGGACGTTTCGAAGTACCCGGGCCTCATCGCCGAGCTTTTGCGGCGCGGCTGGACCGACCTCGATGCCGAGAAGCTCATCGGTGAGAACATCCTGCGCGTGTGGGCGGCCAACGAGAAGATCGCGGCAAGGCTGCGCTCCGAGCGTCCGCCCTCGCTCGGCACCATCGAAGGCCTCGACGGGGCAGGCAAACAGGCGCGATAAGATTCAGGCGATCACCATGAGCCGGGAACGCGTTCCGACGTATGCCGACCGACTGCCCCCCGTGGTGCCGAAGGTCGAGGACGATATCGACGGGCTCTCGGACGAGCTGGTCGAGATCCTCTATCCCGGTAGGAGACTTAAGCCCTTCGCGGTGTCGGTGGTTTTCGACGACGCGGACGATCCGAGCGTCGCCCGGGCCCTCGCGCTTTCCGCCGGTGCTTCTTCCCTGAGCACGTTCAAGGAGGGATCGATCACGAGGCATCGCGCGGATTTTCAGACCGAGCAGGCTGCGGTGCTGCGAGACGTCGCCATGCTGGTGGCCGCCCGGCCGGGAAGCGAGATCCTCGTGGCCGGCCGCAAGGCGCCTTATGGTCATGAGCTGTGGCTGCCGCTCATGTCATTCTTTGTGAAGGAATGACGATGAGAGCCCCAAAGGTTCATCGGGCCTCTCGACGATGAGCGCGCTCGAGGAGGATCTCGCCAAAATCGAGGAGGGCATCTTCCGCCTTCAGAAGGAGTGGGAGCGCTTCTTCTCGGGTCAGGAGCGCAAGGCGCCGTTTGAGTCGAAGCAGAGGCTCGACCGTCTGGTGCGCCGGTACGTGGGCGTCGAGATACGGAACAACGTAGAACGGTTCCGTTTCCAGACCCTCACCGCCAAGTACAACACCCTCGCCGACCTGTGGAACCGGAAACTCCGCGCCATCGAGGAGGGTCGCCCCCTTTCCTCGGTCCAGCTCAAGCAGGTGCGCGAGGCCGAGGCCCTGGCCGCTCCGCCCATTCCCGTCCTCGAGTCGGGGGCCGGTTCGAGGAGTATCAAAACTCCGGGCCCCGGGCGCACGGAGGTGCGGCTGAGCACGTTGCGCGAAGACGATCAGGGCGTCAAGGATCTCTTCGAACAGTTCCGGGCGGCCCGCGCCTCGGTGGGCGAGTCGGAGGTGAAATTCGAGTCCTTCAAGAAACTCATCGCCCAGCAGCGCACCCGCCTCCTCGAGGAGAAGGACGCGGTAGCCGTCGATTTCCGGATCGCCCTGCAGGACGGCAAGGTGGCCCTCAAGGCCAAGCCGGTGCGGCTCGACTGATCGCTTGAAGCGCCTCCTCCCGGCCGTGATCGCCCTGTTCGCGCTGACTCTTGCTCCTTCGCGAGTCTTCGCCTGGCCGGCCGACCTCTCGCAGCGGATCGCCAGGGACGCCCTTCGCCTGCTGCCCCAATCGCTGGTCGAGCTCTTCCGCGACAACGAGGCCGAGATCTTCGCCGACGCGAGAACCTCGAAGATGAAGGCGCTGCCCCTTCTCTACGCCGACCTTCCGAAGGGCCGGCTCGGCCCCGACACGAAGACCGAACTTGCCGGGGAACTGGCCCTTCGCGCGAGCGAACTCCAGGGGCAGGACTTCCGCGCCGCGGTCATCGCTCTCGGGGCCAGCTACCGCCTTGCCGTGGATCTTGCTGACCCCGCGGTGGGCGAAGGCCTCGGGACCGACGCCAAGGCGAGGGCGATCCGCCGTGAGTTCTACGCCTTTCTCACCGCGAACCTCGACAAGATCCCGGTCGTCGTGGTGTCGCCCGAGTCGATGCGTCTCGACCTTGACCGGGTGCCGGCGTTCCTCGATGAAGTGATCAGCAAGACGCCGGTCCAGTCGAGATTGCTCCGAGAGGAGGGGCAGGAAGATGGACGGGTCCTGCGCGCCGCTGAGATCGATTTCCGGAGCCCGGTTTTCGCGGTTGCGTCGACCGCCTATTCCCGGTCGGTGAGCGCGGTGGCCGCCACCTGGATCGCGGTCTGGCGCAAGGCGGGCGGCGACATGCAGCGACAAAAACCCCCACGACTCATCAGACCGCGACCCCCCACTACCCGTAAGGACGAGTGATTCACATGACCTCCCAGAAGAAGCGCGCTCTCATCTCCGTCTACCGCAAGGAAGGCGTCGCGGATCTTGGCCGGGGCCTCGCGGCCCTGGGCTTCGAGATCCTCTCCACCGGCGGAACCGCCGCCGCCCTCACCGAGGCCGGCGTTCCCGTGACTTCGGTTTCGGACATCACCGGGTTCCCCGAGATTCTCGACGGCCGGGTGAAGACCCTTCATCCGAAAGTGTTCGGGGGGATCCTCGCCAGACGCAACGAGGAGCATCTGGCCGATCTCGAGAAGACCGGGCTCGCTCCGATCGACGTCGTGGTGGTGAACCTCTATCCCTTCGAGGACAAGGTTTCGAAGGGCGCCACGTTCGATGAGGCGATCGAGAACATCGATATCGGCGGCCCCTCGATGGTGCGGGCGGCGGCCAAGAACTTCCAGTCGGTGGCGGTGGTGGTGGACTCGAAGGACTATGGCCAGCTTCTCGAACAGCTCGGCCGTCCCGGGGGCATCGATCTGCCCACCAGGCTGTACTTCGCCCAGAAGGCGTTCCGCCACACCGCACGGTACGAGACGGCGATCGCCGGGTACTTCGCAGAGATCGAGAGCAACGAGGAGACCTTCGCGAAGGCCCAAAGCGACAGCGTCTTCCCGTACCGGCTGAACCAGAGCTACGAGAAGATCCAGGATCTTCGCTACGGCGAAAACCCGCACCAGCGCGCGGCGTTCTACTCCGACATGGGCTCGACGATGTACTCGGTGGCCGCGGCCCGCGTCCTTCAGGGCAAGGAACTTTCGTTCAACAACATCCTCGACCTCGATTCGGCGTGGCGTCTCGTCACCGACGTCGACGGAACCGCGGTGGCCATCATCAAGCACACCAACCCCTGTGGGGTCGGCCGGGGAGCTTCACTCGAGGAGGCTTTTGTCCGGGCCTGGGACTGTGACGCCACTTCAGCGTTTGGGGGAATCGTGGCCCTGAGTGTGCGGTGCGACGCCGCGGCGGCCGCGAAGATCACCGGGTCGTTCTTCGAAGCGGTCATTGCTCCCGGCTACAGCGCCGAAGCGAAGGCCGTCCTGGCCGCGAAGAAGAACCTTCGGGTCCTCGACATGGACGTGACCTCGATCCACCGGGTCACCGGCTTCGATCAGAAGCGTGTGATGGGCGGCATTCTCGCCCAGGAGTGGGATATGGCGCGCTTCGATCGCGCGGGTTGCGATCCCGTCGGCAAACGGAAGCCCTCCCCCGCGGAGTGGGAGTCTCTGGGCTTTGCCTGGAACGTGGCGAAGCACGTCAAGTCAAACGCGATCGTCTTTGCGACCGCGGACCAGACGGTGGGAATCGGCGCGGGTCAGATGAGTCGGATCGACTCGGTGAAGATCGCGATCTCGAAGGCGCAGCGAGACCTCAAAGGCACGGTCGTGGCTTCGGATGGCTTCTTTCCCTTCCGCGACAACGTCGACGCCATCGCGAAGACGGGAGCGGTCGCGATCATCCAGCCCGGGGGCTCGGTGAAGGACGAGGAAGTGGTGAAGGCCGCCGATGAACTGGGGCTCTCGATGGTCTTTACGGGGAAGCGCCACTTCAGGCACTGAAGTTCGTAGAAACTACAACCCCCGCACCCGGCAGGCCACGAGCAGCAGGCCGAGGCTGATGATCCAGGACCAGTCGGCCGCCTGGGCGGGAACCCGGGCCCAGCCGAAGTGGGCGGTAAGCGCCACCGCGTAGAGGATCAGGCAGATGATCCAAACGATCATGGTCGGAGCTTTCCCGGAGTTCTGCATGCGCTTTCTCGCTTTCGTTGGTTGGGCCCAGGGGCCGATGAAGGGGACGAACCCACCACGAGAGCAAGCGACGTGCCCGCCTAAACGATGGCTGGGTCTTCCGGGGTTCCCGGCCATTTCGTCATGTTCTCGGCGCCGGTTTCCGTGATGAAGATGATGTCTTCGTGCCGGATCCCGATCTCCCCGTAGATGTAGATCCCCGGCTCGTCCGAGAAACACATTCCCGGCCGGAGGCGCGTCGTGTTGCCGCGCACGAAGTACGTCCACTCGTGGCCGTCCATCCCGATCCCGTGGCCGACGCGATGCCCGAACATCTCGTAGTCCTTGCCGAAACCCGCGTCGGTGACCACCTTGCGAGCCGCCGCGTCCACGGCCTGGCACTCGACGCCAGGCTTCGCCGCCCGGAAGGCCGCGTCCTGAGCTTTTCGCACCGTGTCCCAGATGAGCTGCTGACGCTCGGTCGGCTTCGCCCCGAAGATCGCGGTGCGCGTGATGTCGCTCGCGTACCCGTGCAGTCGGCCGCCGCCGTCGAGGAGGACGGCGTCGCCCGCCTTGAGCGGCTGGGGGTTGGTGGTGCCGTGCGGGTAGGCCGCGTCCTTGCCGAAAAGAACCAGCGATCCGCCCGCCATTCCAAGTTGCCGGTGCGCCGCGGCCGAGAGGCCTCCGACCTGTTCCTGGGTCATGCCCTCCTTGAGCGAGGCGAACACCGCGCGGTGGGCGGCCACCGTGATCTCACAGGCCCGGCGCATCAACGCGATCTCGTGCGCGTCCTTGATCATCCGGCAGCCCGCGGCGACCGGCGTTCCGTTCACCAGCTGCATCGCGGGCGCGGCTTTGCCGATCTCATCCGCGAATGTGAAGGGCATCATCTCCTCGATGCCGATCTTGCCCGTGGTCACGCCGCGGTCCTTCAGGATGGTGGCGACGAGGGCGGAGGGCGACTCATGCTCCTCCCAGGCCCGGACGTCTTTGCCGATCCTCACCTGCTCGAGCGCGCGCGCCTTTTCGAAGGCGGGCGTCACCCACGCGGGGTCGCCCTCACGGGTGATGATGCAGCCGAAGAAGCGCTCAGAGATTCCCCAGCGTGCTCCGGTGAAGTAGTCGAGCGACGTCCCCGACGCGATGATCAGCGCCTGCATTCCGGTCTCCGCCAGGAGATCCTGCGCCCTGGCGATCCGGATCTTTCGCTCTTCGATCGAAATGGGCGCGACCCCCGCAGTCATGGGTTTGAGGACTCCGATGGCCTCGGGCAGGCCTTCGGTGCGGCCCTGCGCCTCGGCCGAGGGCGATGCCCCGGCCGCGAACGCGGCGCCTAGCGCCGCGGTGCCGGTGGTCTTGAAGAAGTTGCGGCGGTTATGGGAACGAGCGCTCATGATGTTTGGCTCCAGGTTGAGGCGGAAGGCTATTGGGCGAGAAAGGCGGACATGAAGCGGTAGAAGTTCCAGGTGTCGACCTTGGACGAGATTTCGAAAGTCGAGTGCATGGACAGCAGCGGAACGCCCATGTCGATGACCTCCATGTCCCAGTCGGAGAAGAACTGGCCGATCGTTCCGCCCCCACCCACGCCGACCTTCGGGGTCTGGGTCTGCCACGGGATCGAGGCGCGATCGAGAATGCCGCGGATGCGGGCGGTGAATTCGGAGTTGGCGTCGAAACCGCGGCCGTAGCGCTTGATGGCCGGTCCAAAGCCGAGCTTCGCCGCGTTCGTCGCTTCGCTCGTCGAATTGAAGAGCGGGTTCACTCCGTCGTTCGTGTCCGCGGAGATCACCTCCGACGCGCGCAGGGCGAGGCGCAGGTCGAGATCGTTGTACTCCTTGCCCCTTTGCGCCGCGAGCAGACGCCCGACGGCGTTGTTGAAGAACTCGGAGCGGGCGCCGGTGTTGTTCACCGAGCCGGCCTCTTCGTGGTTCGTCAGGTACGCGATCGCGGTGCGCCGGGGCGTAGCCATAAGGTCAATCACCGCGCGGACCGCGCAATAGGAGGAAAGCCGGTCGTCCTGGCCATAGCCACCGGTGAGGCCGCGATCGAGGCCCACGTCCGCGGGCATCCGAGCGGGTACGAGGTGCAACTCGCCCGACACGAAGTCCTCCTCCTTGATCCCGTAGCGCGAGGTCATTTCTTTCATCACCGTAGCCACGAGCGAGCCCTCGGTGGGGATGCTCGCCGCCACCGGGTCGAGTTCCTCGGCTTCGAGAACGTTCTGATACGCGCGGGTGCGAAGGGGGGTGTCGGAGTGGGGCGCGTTGTCCGGGATCACGAAAACCGGATCCGCATCGTCCATGCCGATCGACACGTCTACGGTCTTTCCGTCGGTGGTGTCGACCCGGCCGATCAGGGCCAGCGGCTCGTTCGCGTACTGGTATCTCTTGATACCGCCGTACTCCATGGTGTTGAACATCGCGAGCGTCCCGGCGAGATAGATCGGGCGCGACTTCAAGTCGAGGTGCGAGGAGTCATGATGAGTCGCCAGGACGCGCACGCCCGACGCGATCGGCTCCGAGCCCACGACCACGAGAGCCACCCCGCGGTCGCGGCTGTTTACGATCAGCTTCGCGCCGGGCTTCACCTGGGCGGACGCCGTGAAGTCGGCGAAGCCTGCGGCCTTCGCCTGCCGGATCGTTTCCTTGGTTGAGAAGTACGCGCTGCGGGCGACCTTGAGGTATGCCTTGTACCCTTCGTTGAAGGCAAAGACCTCCTTCCGCTGCTCGGCGGAAACGAGATCCCAGCCGTTCTTCTTGCCCTCCCATACCGTCTTCAGGGGCGAAGCGGATGAGGCGGGTCTGGCATCCTGCCCGGCGACAAAAGGTGCTCCGAGCAGGGCGAGAACGATGGTGACGAGGGGGCGCATGGGAAGCTCCGGTGGTGATCGAGGGGGATCTTTAGGAAGACGTGAAAAGAGTCTATGGGGTCTTTGAAGGTGCCGCGCTCAGAGTGTAGGCGGCCGCCGCCTTGTCGAAACCGGTGACGAGAAGGCCGCGGGCAAACGCGGCCTGGAGGCCTCGCTCCACGCGCTGTTGTTCGGATCGGGCGCGGTCAGGTTCGCGCTGCACGAGTTCGTTCCACGAGGGTGGAATCGCCACCGAGGACAGAGCCGCGACGGCGGGGGGCGTGGCTCCCCTTGCGAGTGCGGCAACCCGGGGCGATTCAAGGTCCCAGGACGCGAGCAGGCGGTCCGTGGGCAGGCCATGGTGAAGTGCCGAGGTGGTGACACCGTAGAAGTTCTCAAGGTACTCGGCAACCGTGGCCCCAAGCAGTTCAAGATTGAGATGAGCGTTGCCCGCCTGCATCGGATCGAAGGTCCAGGTAATTCGTCTGACTCCGCTACGCAGGGCGTGATCGCGCTGGCCCCATTTGAGGCTCTGGCCGACGCGCGTTCCTCGGAAACGCGGCCGGACCGCGAGCATGTCGGAGTGCCAGAAGGCCTCCCCGCGGATGAAGGCGGGGAAGGCGTACGCGAAGCCCGCGATTTCGCCGGTCTCACCCTCGGCTACTTGAACCGACCCGCCCGCATGCTGGCTGGCCTTTAGCTGAATGCGGCCCACGATCTCGAGGTCCTCGATCTTCCAGACCTCGCGCTGAATGCTCGTCACCGCGTCGAGATCGCGGTGGGATGTGGCTTCGCGGATCAGCATTGGGGTTCAATAGGCGACGAAACCGAACTCTAGCCGGAACGCGCCTTCTGGCAAGATGGGCGGCTATGAAGCGCCGCGACTTCCTTAAAATCGCCGCCACGTCCCCGGCCCTTGGGGCCCCGGCCCTGGTTCCGGCCGCCGAGCGCGAGTTCGACTACATCATCGTCGGCGCGGGCTCCGCCGGATGCGTCCTCGCGAACCGGCTTTCCGCCGACCCCTCGGTGCGGGTGCTGCTCCTCGAGGCGGGGGTTTCCGGCGAGAACGATCCGGCAGTGACGACGCCGGGCCGATGGGTTTCCCTCCTCGGGTCGAAGTACGACTGGGGCTACCGCACCGAGCCCGAGGCCGGTCTTCTCGGCCGCACCATCGCGACGCCGCGCGGCAAGGTCCACGGCGGTTCGAGCGCCATCAACGCGATGACCTTCATTCGCGGCCACCGCCTCGCTTTCGACCGTTGGCGGGATCTGGGGAACGAGGGCTTTGGCTACGAGGACCTCGTCCCTCTCTTCGAGCGATCGTCCGGCTCTCTTGCCGTCTCTCATGGCCTGGATCCGCACGACGGCCACCGAGCCTTCCTTGAAGCCGCGGCGAGCCAGGGTTTCAAGGCGGATCCGCGTTTCGACTTCAATGGCCCGGCTCACGAGAACGTGGCCGGCTACTATCAGAAGAACATTCTCGAGGGCCGAAGGCACAGCGCGGCCGCGGCCTTCCTGGTCCCTGCCCTGTCGCGACAAAACCTCGAAGTCCGCTCGAACGCGCCGGCCCGGCGGCTCGTGCGGTCGGGCCGGAGGATCACGGGGGTCGAGTATCAGATGAATGGCGCCACTCAGACCGCGCGCGCGTCCCGCGAGGTTGTCCTGTGCGGCGGGGCGGTCGAGTCCCCGAAGCTTCTGATGGTCTCCGGGATTGGACCGGCCGATCACCTGCGGTCTCACGGCGTGCCCGTGGTCGCGGATCTGCCGGGCGTCGGCGGCAACCTTGCGGACCATCTGCGCGTCGGCCTGCGCCACCAGGGGAAGACGGAACTGCCGGGGTCGACGGTGACCGCCGGGTTGTTCACGTGGTCTTCGGCCGGAGAAGACCGCTCTCGCGTCCCCGATCTCCAGTTCTACGTTGGCCGCGGTCTCGATCAGTCCGACCGCTTCGTCACCCTCACCGCGTCGCACGTTGCTCCGAAGTCGCGGGGGACGCTGCGGCTGCGCTCGAATGATCCGCTGGCCGCACCCATCATCCGCGCCAACTATCTTCAGGATCCAGATGACGTCGCGGCCCTCGTTCGCGGCGTCGAGCTCGCGCGGAAGCTCCTGGCCACCACCGCCTATGACCCTTTGCGCGGCGAGGAGATCGACCCCGGGCCGGGGGTTAAGACCGATGCCGAAATCGCCGCGTTCGTTCGGGCCCGCGCCGACACGATGTTCCACCTCGCCGGCACTTGTCGCATGGGTCCCGACCGCGATCCTGCGGCGGTGGTCGATTCGCAGCTCCGCGTCCGCGGCGTGCAGGGACTTCGCGTCGCCGACGCCTCGATCATGCCCGAGGTGGTGAATGCCACCACGCACGCCGCCTGCGTGATGATCGGTGAGAAGGCGGCGGATCTCCTTGGCGTCGCGCGCCGCGCATGACCCGGTTCGGGCGTCTCTGGCGAGGCGACGCGGGAGGCCGCGAGGTGCTGAGCCTCGGCTTCCCGCTGATTCTGTCCATGATGTCGGTGACGATCCAGCACTTCGTCGACCGCATCTTCCTCACCTGGTGGTCGGCCGAGGCCGTGGCCGGAGTCACCTCCGCGGGTTTCGCGATATGGGTTCTCACCGGCCTGTTCAATGGAACGGCCGAATACGCGACGCCGTTCGTCTCCCAGTATGTCGGGGCGAAACGAGAAGAGCGCATTGGAACCGTAGTGTGCCAGGCCAGCTACTTCGCGGTGCTGGCCGGTGCGGTGGGTTATGCGCTGTCCTACTTCGTGGTGCCCTTCTTCGACGCCGTGGGTCACGCGGCCTCCATGCGCGTGCACCAGATCGACTATGCGCGGATCATGCTGCGGGGGACGTTTCCGGTCGTCCTGATGGTGGCGTTCTCCACTTACTTCGCGGGCCGCGGGAAGACCAGGCTCGTCCTGGCCGTCACCCTTCTCGCCACCGCGATCAACGTCGTCCTCGATTGGGTCCTCATCTTCGGCAAGCTGGGCTTTCCCGTGATGGGTACGGTGGGAGCGGCGTATGCCACGATCATCAGCCAGGCCGTCGGTGCGCTTGCCTACCTGGCGTTGATCCTGAATGCGCCCGAGCGGGCGGCGCACGGGTTCTCGAATCTGCGGTTCGAGCCGAAGGTCTTCCTTCGCCTGCTCAAGCTCGGCCTGCCGTCCGGGCTTCAGCCGTCGCTCGAGATCATGGCTTTCACTCTCTTTATGTTCGTCATCGGCAACACGGGTGTCGCCCCCCTGGCCGCAACTTCCATCGCCTTCAATCTCAACACCATCGTGTTCCTTCCGGCGGTGGGGCTCGGATACGGCGTGTCGACCCTGGTCGCGCGGTATCTCGGCATGCAACGGCCCGCCCTGGCCGATCGCGCGATCAAGTCGGGTCTCGTCATCTCGCAGGCCTACATGATCGTGTGCAGCAGCGCCTATCTGCTGCTTCCGGACCTGCTCCTGGCCCCCTACGCCGTGGGCGCCGACCCCGCCACGTTCGCAGAGGTGAGCGCCATCGCCACCGTCCTGCTTCGCTTCGTAGCCTTCTATTCCATCTTCGACATGGTGAACGTGATCTGCGCGGGCGGGCTCAAGGGAGCGGGGGACACGCGTTTCCCGATGTTGGCGACCGTGCTGATTTCATGGTTCGCGATGCTTCTGCCCACCTGGTGGTTCTGCGTTCGCGGCGGACACGGCGTCTACGTGGCCTGGATCTTCGCGACCCTGTACGTGGTGATCCTCGGCGTGGTCCTTTTCGTCCGTTATCGTAAGGGTGCGTGGAAAACCCTTCGCGTCATCGAATCGGACGCTCTGCCGGCACTCGATCTTCCCTGACCTGCCCATGGTGAACGGGGATCTGCGAGGTGCCCGCGCGGTGGCCGAAGCCATCGTTGCCGAAACCGCGGCGATCCGGGCCACCCTCGCGAGCGCTGAGGAACCGTCTCGGAGGCGATCGCCTGAGAAGTGGTCGGCCGCGGAGCAAGTGGAACATCTGCGCCTCTCGGTTCGGCCGTTGAATCTCGCATTCATCGTGCCGTCCTTTCTGCTGCGAATCTTTGGAACCGCCACGTCCCCGGGCCGGACCTACGATGAGATCGTCGCCGACTACCAGGCCCGACTGGCCCGGGGGGCGAGGGCGTCGGGGCCGTTCATCCCAGGGCGCCTCACCCAGGGCTCTGACCTCCCGAGCCTTCTCGCCGCCTTCGAGAAGGCCTACGCCGGCTACGCCGCGAAACTCCTGGCCGCAGAGGGCACACCGCTTGACTCCATCCGCCTGCCGCACCCCATTCTGGGCCGGCTGTCGGTTCGCGAGATGGCGTTTTTCACCCTGTATCACCTTAGGCACCACCATGCCCTCATCCGCCGTCAGGTGCACCCAGCGTGACCGCGTCCCTGCGCCACGCCGCGCGAGGTCTCATGGGCCTCGTGGGGATCGCCCTGCTGGTGCTAAGTCTGCGAAGCGATCCGGCCAAGCTCGCCGAGGGGCGCTTCTTCTCGGACGGCGCCACCTACTACTCAATGACCTGGAGCCTGGTGGGCGACTTCGACCTCGAATATGCGGCGGGGGATCTGGCGCGGGTCAAGCGCGAGTACGCCGACGGACCGAGCGGCATTTTCCTCAAGAGATCGTCGGGCGGGTTTGAGTTCGACGATTCCGCGCCCTGGATCAGGAGAGTCCCGCCAGAGGAGAACCGGATCTACTTCGGAAAGGCGATGACCTATCCGGTGATGGCTGCGCCCTTCGTGGCCGCGTTTGGAACCCGGGGTTTCCTCGTCTTCAACGCCTTGTGCCTGCTTATCGCCTGGGCCTGCGCATTCGCCGAGATCCGCACGCGGTCAACCGACGGAAAGGCGGTGCTCGTATCGGGAGCGCTGATTCTCGCGACGATCGCGCCCATCTACATCTTCTGGATTCAGCCCGAACTCCTGAATCTGGCTCTGGTGGCCCTGGCCCTGCTGGCGTGGCGCCGCGACCGTCCGGTGCTCTCGGCCCTGCTCTTCGGCATCGCCGGCTACACGAAGCCCACTCACCTTCTCATGGCCGCACCGCTCGGGTTGGCCCCGTTCTTCGCCGTCGGGCCCACCTTGAGCCAGAAGGCCCTGGAGGCGATTCGGCGGGGGGCGGTGATGATCGGCTGCACGGTCGCGCTGTTCGGCGCCAACACTATGGTCACCGGCGAATGGAACTACCAGGGCGGCGAGAGAAAGACCTTTGGCTCCGAGTTCCCCTTCGACCGCGGCGCGCTTCGCGACATCACGTTCGGGAACGCGGGCGAGTGGATGACCACGATGAAGCTCGGGCCGCTGCAGGAGGGGGAAGCGGAGACCCGCGGGGCGGGTATCGCGCAGTCTCCGATAGAACTCCAGCAGATGTTCGTCGCGAATCTCACCGATTTCTGGATCGGGCGGTACGCGGGCCTGGCTCCCTACTACGCGCCCGCCTTCGTGGCCCTCGTGTTCTTCCTGCTCGTCGGTCCGCGTGAGAAAGAGGGCTGGTTCGCCGTGGCGGCCCTTTTGATCTTCTTTTTCGTGAGCATTCGCATCCTCCCCGGACCCACCAACTGGTACGGCGGCGGCGGGACGGTGGGCAATCGATACTTCATGGCCGCCCTTCCCCTCGCCATGATCTATCTGCCGCGCGGGCGTGAGATCCTGACCGCACTGCTCGGCCTCGCCTTGAGCGTCACATTTCTCCTTCCCGCGTGGGTCAGGCCGGTCGAGCACGCGCTCAGCCCAAGCCTCCTCGCGAGCCCTCCGGGCGGGCCGCTCACCTACCTGCGCGCGGAACGGGCCATGCTCAACGATCTCTCTTTCTGCACCGACGCGTGGCGGAAGAAGCAGCCCTTTGACGACGTCGAGGGTGACCCGCCCCTCCATCGCCCCGGGGCCCATCACGGCTACTGGCTCTACTTCCCCGATGACGGGACGTTTGGTCGGGAGAGGATCCCCGCAATGTTCCACAAGGATGGCGAGCCCATGGAGGGCTTCCGGGTGAAGCGCGGCGGGACCACCGAGGTGCTGCTGCGCGCGAATGAGCCGGTGGACTGGCTCGATGTCACTTTCGTCGGCATGAAGACGATCGACGATATCGAGATCTCGGTGGGTGCTTCTCCGGAGCGGGCGCTCGTGCCAGGTCTCGGCTCGGTCCGTCTCCGCGTCTTCCCGGGGCCCCCGGTCATGTACTACGACTCGTTCGTTTATAGCGTGAAGGTGCAGTCCCGCGGCGTCGCCGTGGGTCTGGCCGCTGATTTCAACCCGGCCGAGCACACCACGATCCGTCTGGCCCTCAAGGTTTCGCCGCGGCCCAGGTGAGCGATACCTCGCCCAGGCTCTCCGGGCCGCCGGGCGGCCTCTTGAGGAAGTTCCACAAGGCGGTGGACATCGTGTACTACGGGGGTCTCCGCCTGCTCTCGGCGCTTCTCGGTTTCAAGCCCAGGCATCGCGCGCTGGATCGGCGCCTGCTCGACGAGATCATCCTTCCGCACCTCGCCGCGAACGATCGTTTTGCCCGCGTGCTTTTCGTCGGATGTGACTGGTATACCGAGCATGTCGAGGATCTCTTTGTCTCCCGCGGCCGGACCTACGCGACGATCGAGGTTGACCCGCGGCGGGCACGACATGGCGCGGGGACGCACTTCGTGGCTCCGCTTGGCGATCTTTCCCGGCACGCGGCTCCCGGGGCTTTCGATCTAATCGTCTGCAACGGCGTCATCGGCTGGGGCCTCGACGAACCGCGCGAGATCGAACGTTCCCTCGATGCGTGTGCTGTGGCCCTGGCCCCCGCAGGCGTCCTCCTGCTCGGCTGGGACGATGTGCCTGAAAAGCTGCCGATGCCGATCGCCTCGATTCGCGCGCTGGGCAGCCTGCGACCCGCGATTCCGGAGGGATTCGACGCGGCGGTGATTCCGACCGGAACCTACACCCGCCACACGTTCGGCTTCTGGGAGAAGCCAGGCGACTAGCTGGACGCGCCGAGAGTCAGTTTGACGGTTCTCGTCTTCCCGTCGCGCCAGACCTTCATCTCCACCGTGGCGCCGGGCTCGATGTAGGAGAGCCGGCCGCTCAACTCATCCCGGCTCGTCACCGGTCGGCCGTCGATCTCGGTGATGACGTCGCCGACCGCGATGCTGTCGGCGCCGATGTCGACACCGGCAAGCCCCGCCCGCGCCGCCGCGGAGCCCCTGGTAACCGCCCTTATGACCGCCCCTCGCACGCCGAAGCGCCGGGCTACCAGACCGTCCAGCCGGCTGTCGAGTTCCACGCCGATGACCGGTCGGCGCATCCGGCCAAACTGGATGAGCTGGGGAACCACGCGGCTCACCGTATCGACGGGCACCGCGAAACCGATGCCGGCATTGGTGCCGGAGGGCGAGTAGATCGCGGTGTTGACGCCGACGAGATGGCCCGAGCTGTCGAGGAGAGGTCCCCCCGAGTTGCCGGGGTTGATCGCGGCGTCGGTCTGGATCACATCCTCGATCGGGGTGTTGAGAACGCTCGTGATCGTGCGCCCAAGCGCGCTCACGATGCCGGTGGTGAGGGTGTGGTCGAGACCGAAGGGATTGCCGATCGCGAAAACCTTCTGGCCGACCTCGAGATCCGAGCTTCTTCCCGGCGGGATGGCGTCGAGATCTTCCTTCGCTGTCTCAACCCGGATGACGGCCAGATCAAGCTCGGGCGCGGCCCCGACCAGGGTTCCGGTCAGGTTCTTGTCCTTGAGGGTGACCCGTATCTCGGCCGAGCGCGAGCCCACCGCGGGCTGGACCACGTGGTAGTTGGTGACGATGTGCCCCTTGTCATCCCAGACGAAACCGGAGCCCGAGCCCGTCGCCTGCTCGGAGACGGTCCGGCTCCAGTAGTCGACCCGCTGTTCGGTGGTGGTGATGAACGCGACTGCCGCCTGCGACTCCTTGAACAGGGCGATGGTCGCCCGCTCGTCGGCGTCGAGATTCCGTTCGCGGGGCGCGCTTCCCGGCCGGGTCTGGGCCTCGGCCACCGAGGGGCGAGTCACGATGTGCTTGATGTCTCTGGCGCAATAAGCGCCGATGGCCGCCCCGAGGAGAAGGGCCGGGAAGAAAACGCGTCCAAGTCTCATGCTCTCGATTTTAGGACTCGATTCCGATATCCCGCCAAGCGGGAGGAGGGCCAGGTCGCGGATAATCGCCTCTCCCGTGACCCAAGGCCCCGCCGCGGCGACGCACGCCCGACCGAAAAGAACCCTCCTCGCCATCTGGGCAGCGGGAGCAGCGCTTCGCCTGGCCTTCGTGGGATTCGAGCCGAAGACCCAGCCCATCGCCGACGAAACCATGTGGCTCATGGCCTTGAACCGCATTCCCGCCGCGGAGTTTTCGCCCTTCTCCAACTACCCGATCTTCCATCCGCCTCTCTATCCATACTTCCTGGCTGCGGTGAACGTGATGTTTGGAGGCCTTCTGGCCGTCAAGCTCGCGCAGGCCCTGATCGGCAGCCTGCTGATACCCGCGATCTATCGGATCGCTCAGAGGATCGGCGGCCCGCGAGCCGCCCTGGTCGCGGCGGGTCTCGCCGCCTTCTATCCCGAGTTGATCTGGTACTCGGCGCACTTCTGGTGCGAATCCCTCTTTCTAGTCCTCTTCTGGTGGGCGGTCGAGAGGCTTTTGGTTGCGGACGAGGACGACTCCCGCCGCGCCGCGGCTCTCGCCGGCGCGCTTTGCGGTTTCGCGATCCTCACCCGCGAGACTCTTCTCTACCTGCTGCCCCTCGGGGCGTTGTGGCTGTTCGCGAGGCGAAAAGAGCGCGCGACCCTTGCCGCCCTGGTCCTCGTGAGCGCTTTCGTGGTGGTGGCGCCGTGGACGCTGCGGAACTGGATTCAGTTCGACGCCTTCATACCCGTCTCCACCGGCGGCGGCCTGAATCTCTATCAGGGCAATGCTCCTCTTTCGAGGAACGAGGTCTACCACGAGTACTACGCGAACGAGGGGAAGGTGGAGCAGTACCGTTTTGCGAGGTCGGCCGGCCTCGAGGTCATCTGGGAACGGCAGCCGGGCTGGATTTTCGAGAAGATCCGGGACGAGGGACCGAGGCTCGCGGAACTCGACTCGCTCGCCCTCATTCACATTCGGCGCGGGGCCTACGGTGACGTCGCGTGCTCGACCTACCGGGGAGCCGCCGCGATCGTTCTGGTTCCATGGATCCTCATCGCTTTGGGCTCCTTGCTGGCCGTAGCAGGCGCCCGCCTCGATCGCCCGATGATCCTCCTCCTGGGCCTGCTCGGCGCCTACCTGCTTCTGCACATCGCGACTCACGGCTTCTCGCGCTATCGCCTGCCCGTGCTGCCCGCGTTCATGATCCTCGCCGCGACCCTCTTCGAGCGGTCGGCCGGCAAACCGCCCTCGGGTGTCCGACGCGGCCTGCTCGTCAGCCTTTTCGTCGGCCTGGCGCTCCTCTGGGTGCCGTCGGCGCTTGACCAGCTCGGGTATCTGGGGATGAGCGCACCCCCGATTCACGAGGGCTTCACCCCGGTTTGCAGGGCGACCTGAAAGCGAAACGCCGGCGATTTCTCGCCGGCGTTCGTTCGATAAGGCTCCGGAGGAGCCCGCTCGTTAGAGAAGGTTTAGAAGCTCGCGGGGCGGCAGGTGTGCCGAGCGCCGATGTAGGGCGTATGGCTGCTGCCGATGATCACATCGACGTTTTGCGACAAGTCGTTGGTGAGTTTGATGGCGACTTCATCCTTGGAGATGGACTCTCCGTTTTCGCCGCCACCGCGTGCGCACATGCCCGGGTTCAGGGACATAAGGGTCTTGGCGAGCAGGTTGGTGTACTCGATCTCATCAAGCTTCAAGGAGCCGTTGCCGTTGAAGATGTCGGGGCGGGTCCGCTCGAGGTGGGCCTGCGCGTCGTTGATCGCGCCGCCGAACATCTCAGGCCCTCCCGCAGGGCAGCACCCGTTGTTTCCGCAGTCGGGACGAGCGGGCAGATTGCAACTGCCCGCGCTCGAGGGCGTGGGCGCCGGAGTCGCGGTGGGCGTCGCGGCGGCGGGGGGCGGCGTCGCGGAGACGTTGCCGCTCGCGGCGCCCGCAGGTCCGGAGAGCCCGTCGTCGCACGCGGAGAGCGCGAGGACGAGTGGGAAGGCCAGAATAGCGAGTTTTGATGGGGTCTTGAGGATCATGGTCGTATTTTTCTCCAATGTTAGTTTCAGTCGCGGCAGTCTGTCCGGAGCGTCTGGCCATGCGCCATGCGCCGGGGATAGACGTCGCCTGACTAGCGTCGGGGCGACGCATGCTTCTTCGAGTGCGGGACTCTAAGCGAGGCCGGCGTCGAGCGCCAAGTTTATGAACGAGGCCGACCATCAGCACCTGGCACGCCGTCCGGCCTGCGTTCACCCACAGCCTCAGCGCTCCTTGACGGAGCACGACCGAGTCCCCGGCCGAGAACGGGATGTCTTCAGGGCTTCGGCATCGATTCGATCTTGCGCGGCCTCCGCCGGCTATCTGCGGCCGCGCCCTCCCGGGGTGTTCACTTATACTTAACACCCCGATGCCACCCGTGACCCGTTCAGGAATCTAGATCGTGTCCGTCCCGACGAGGGTCGCGCCCGCCGGTTACTACCCGGCTCTTAACGGCCTCAGAGCTCTCGCCATGCTGGCGGTTCTCATTTCCCACTACTTCCCGGAGCGTTCCGCGATTCAGCGCGCGTTTCACTGGGGCCGGTTCGGCGTCTTGCTGTTCTTCGTCCTCTCGGGCTTCCTCATCACCGGCCTGCTCCTCCGGGGACGCGATGCCGTGGCCGCCGGGGAATGCACCTCGGGAGCGGTAATCCGTGCTTTCATGGCCCGCCGTGTCCTGCGAATCGCGCCCATCTACTACCTCGTGATTCTGATCGGCTGGTGGGTGGGGTATGGGCCGATCGCCGATCACCTGCCCTGGCACCTCACCTACACAGGCAACATCGCCATGACGTACTTCGGCGCGAAACTCGCCCAGGCGACTCATCTCTGGTCGCTGTGCGTCGAGGAGCAGTTCTACCTCCTTTGGCCTCTCGTCATCCTCTTCGTCCCGGCAAGGTGGCTCAAAGGGCTGGCGCTCCTGCTCGTGGCTTTCAGTTTTGCGTACGAGGGCATAGGAACCCTTGAAGGGCGCACTTTCGAGGAAACGCATCTCGTCCTTCAAGGCTGCATGGACGCATTGGGCCTCGGGGCCCTGCTCGCGATCACCATGCACAAGGACGGTCCGACCGGTCGGTCGGTCGCGACCCTCTCGTTCTTCGCCGCTGCCGTGGGCGCGCCTCTATTCTTCTTCGCACAAGGCTTCCGCTACCAGGTCGGCTTATCCGCGACCGAGCAGCTGGCCTACCGTCTGCCCGGCGATATCGGCATTGCCCTCATCTCGACCTCGCTGGTCTTCCTGGCCACTCAGACCGGACCTTCGGCGCTGCGCAAGCTCCTCGAGCTTCCGCCCGTTCGCTACCTCGGTCGAATCAGCTACGGGATCTATCTTTCTCACCTGTTCCTGATCGCGATCGGGCGCGAGATCGCCCATCGTTATGGCTACCCTCAGTTGCCGAAGGGTCTTTCGATGTTCCTGCTGTACACCGCGATTTCCATAGCCATCGCCACTTTGTCCTGGTACGTCATCGAAGCGCCCATCAATCGGCAGAAGCGTCGCTTTCCGTATCCGCCGCTCCGGCCCATCGCTCCGCCGCGGCCCGAGGTTTCGGCCGCGACCGTGTAATAGAGTCCGGTGTCCTTGCCATGAGGACACCGCTTAAGGCCCCGGCCGCCGCTCTGCTGTTCGCCGCCTGCGGGAGTGGGTCGAATCAGGTCAGCGCTCCCACCCCGTCCATCCGCAACGTGGTCTTCGTCGCGTTTCTCGATGAGGACCGGAACGGGCTGCTCGATGGATCGGAGTCGATTCGCATTCCCGGCGTCGAGGTCTCCTTCGGCTCCGCCTCGGGCCGGACCGCCTCTCTCAGCGGGAGTGTCGCCCTCGACATTGCCCCGACCGCGCAGATGCTCTCCGTCAATCCAGCCTCGGTGCCCCCTTATCACCGTCCGCCCGACGCCGCCGTTCAGACCCCCGCCTCCGCGGGGTCCTTCAATGTGCCCATCACCCTGCCCCTCGGCCAGGGCGCCGCCCCCGGCGTCTTTCTCGCCTTTGGAGACAGCATCACCAATGGCCAGGCCGCGGTGGGCGACGGCCAGGGCTACACCGGTGAACTCGAGAAGCGACTCGCGGCGCATTTTGGCAAGGCGAGAGTCATCAATGACGGCGTGGATTCCTCGAACAGCGAGCGCGGCGACGAACGCATCGCCGACTCCCTTGCCGGCGGCCGGCCGGCCTTCACCCTGATCCAGTACGGCACGAACGACTGGGCGGATACGCGCTGCGGCCAGACCCCGTGCTTCACCATCGAGCGGTTGCGGTCGATGGTGAAGAAGGTCCGGGCCCAGGGCGGTTTCCCGTTCGTCGGCACGCTGCTGATGACGAGCGTGGGGAACGATTTCCGCGCCTCGGCGCAGCGGAACTCCTGGGTGGTCGCTCAGAATGACAACATCCGCCTCATGGCTCTCGAGGAGGAGGCGGTTCTCGTGGATCTCCATGCGGCGTTCGAACGATCCCCGCTTCAGTATTCCGACCTCTTCGCCGACTACATACACCCCTCGGCCCAGGGCTACCGGCTGATCGCGGAGACCTGGTTCGAGGCGATCACGAAGAGACGCTGAGCCAATTCTCAGGAGGACGGGCCGATGAAACACGCCTTACGACTTCAACCCGGGATCATGGCCGCGGTGCTGGCGATCGCCGCGGGCCTCCCGGCTCAGGAGAACGCTCTGGCCCCGAAAGTCCGGTGGTACAAGGGAAACACCCACACCCATACCTTCAACACCGACGGCGACAGCAGCCCGGTCGATGTGGTCCGCTTCTATCGGGATCAGGGCTACAACTTCCTGGTTCTTTCCGACCACGACTCCATCACCCCGGTGGATGGCCTCAACGCCCTCTTCGGCACCGCGGAAACGAACGCCACGGATCGAACCTCCCTGCCCTTCCGGCCCTTCATGCTCATTCCGGGCGAGGAGATCACCGATGCCTTTGTTCCCGAAGTCGGGCCGGGTCAGGACGCGAAGACCCACGACCTCGGGCGCAAGGAGGTTCACCTGATCGGGCTGAACGTGAAGTCCGTGGTGTCCCGTCAACAGGGCAAAAGCGTCACCGACACCCTCCAGCGCAACGTGGACGCGATCCGCCGGGCGGGCGGCCTTCCCATCATCAATCACCCGAACTTCGTCTGGTCGCTCACCGCCCCCGACCTGTGGCCCCTGCGCGATGCCCCTTTCGTCGAGATCTGGAACGGCCACATGCAGACGAACAACCTCGGCGGGGGCGATCGGCCGAGTGTCGAAGCCCTTTGGGACGAGGTGTTGAGCGCAGGGACGATGATGTACGGCGTGGCCGCGGACGACGCGCATTTCTTCAAGACTCCGCCCCTGCCGAGCGCGCCCTCCGCCCCTGGCCGGGCCTGGGTGATGGTTCGATCCGCGCGCTTCACCCCCGATGCCCTGCTCGCGGCCATGGAACGAGGCGACTTCTACGCATCCACCGGCGTGGAACTCGCCGAGTACGCGGTTACCGACAAGGGGGTGACGCTCAAGGTGGCGCCTTTGGCCCAGAGCCGGTACCGGGTTCTCTTCATTGGCGGGGGAGGGCGCATCCTCAAGGACACCGCGGTGACGCCGAGCCTGCCCGCCTCGGCCACGTCTCTTGGCGCGGCTCGTCAGGCGGAGGCGGTCACGTACGAGTGGAAGGGCGATGAAGGGTACGTGCGCGCGAAGATCATCGACTCGAACGGCCTTGTGGCCTGGACCCAGCCGGTCCGTGTCCCCAGGCGCTAAGCGAGGACCCGCTCGAACGCGAGCCGCCCGTTTCTTTGTATAGTCAAGGGCCGAATGATCCGCCTTCTGCGACTCTGGAAGTCGCCACAAGAAAACGCGCACTCGGGCGTCGCCGCACTCCTGCTCTCGATTCTCCTTCAGGCGGGCTGTGGCTCCGGCGCCTCATCGCCCACCGGGCCTTCCGGAGGCGTGCCCACTCCCGCCCCGACGCCAACCCCGAGGCCCCTCAACGTTGTGCTGATCATTACCGACGATCAGGACACCGCGAGTGCTCGCGATATGCCGCTCATGCTCTCGCTGATCGCGTCACAGGGCGTCACTTTCCAGAATGCGATCGCCACCACGCCGCTGTGTGGACCCTCGCGCGCCACCCTCCTCTCCGGCCGATATGCGCACTCGCATGGCATCCGCAGCAATCAGGCCCCGCTTGGGGGGTACGGCGTGTATCGCGACAGCGGGGCCGAGGGGAACTCCCTCCCGGTGTGGCTCAAGGCGGCGGGTTATCGGACCGCTTACCTTGGAAAGTACACGAACGGGTATGCCGCGGGCTGGACCTCGAGCCCGCCGGGGTGGGACGACTGGCTCGCGTTCACCGAGCCGCAGGCCTATACGAACTTCACGTACAACGAGAACGGCCGGGACCTGCGCGCACCTTCCGGGGAGCACCAGACGGACTTCCTTTCCGCGCGAGCTCTGGACTTCCTTCGCAGGACCGAGGAGAGGGACGACCAGCCTTTCTTCATGGTCGTGATGCCCTACGCTCCTCACAACGACGCGCGGCCGGCCTCCCGACATTCGGGGATGTTCGGCTCGCGGGGGGCCCCGCGCACCCCGGCGTTCGATGAAGCCGACGTGAGCGACAAGCCCCGGAACATCAGGCGCATTCCGCGGTACACGAACGCGATCGTCAATGCCATCGATGGCGAGTACCGGAATGGGCTGCGCGCTCTGCAGTCCGTCGACGAGATGATCGAAAAGGTGGTTCAAGCGCTCACCGCCCAGGGCGAACTCGAGAACACCGCGATCGTCTTCATGTCCGACAACGGGATCTCCGCGGGCGCGCACAGGTTCTGGGACAAGACGGCGCCCTATGCCGAGTCGCTCGACATTCCGATGTATATCCGGGCGCCCGGGGGGGCGAGGGGAGTAACCCTGCCGCACCTCGTGGGCAATGTCGATATCGCGGCCACCGTCCTCGACTGGGCGCGCGTGCCTGCGCCGGCCGTAGTCGAAGGTCGTTCGCTGACCTCGCTTCTCACCGCTGCGCCAACCGCCCTGAGCGCCTGGCGAAGCGAGATGCTCCTCGAATACTGGGACAACTCCAACCCCAGCACCACGTTCATGCCGACCTATCAGGGGGTCCGGGTCGAGAACGGCGTCGATTCGGCTCTCTTCGTTCAATACGTGACCGAGGAAGAGGAGTACTACGACTTCAAGAAGGATCCCTACCAGCTCGACAGCGCGCCTGAGGCCAATGCCCAGGCCGTGGGCCGGTTGCGCGAGCGCGTTCGGACCCTCGCGGCCTGCAGCGGCGTCAACTGCCGTTAGTCAGCGGAACTGAGCGATCCGCTTTTCGAGCCGCGTGGCGACGTCTGGATGAGCTCTCCGGAGTGAGTTCAGCTCACCCGGGTCGGCCTCGATGTCGTAGAGCACGGGAACGGAGTCCCGAAAGCCGGGTCGCACGTATTTCCATTTTCCGGATCGAACGGCCGCGACGTCGCTGTTGATGAAGAAGAACAGCTCGCGGCGATTGCCCTCGCCCGGGCCCGGCATCTGTTCGCGTTCCCCGCTCAGGAGCGGCGCCAGGTCCACGCCGTCATAGTCGCGCGGCGGAAGGGGGGCCCCCCCAAGAGCCGCAAATGTCGGGAACAGATCTACCGAAGAGGCGGCGTCCTTGATCACCCGCCCTGCCGCGATCCGGCCGGGCCGCCAGGCGATCGCGGGGACGCGGATGCCCCCCTCGTTGATGTTCCCTTTGCCGTAGGTGAAGGGCCCGGGTGACCCCGCGGCGCCCGGGCCGTTGTCGCTTATGAAGATCACCAGGGCGTTACGGTCGCGGCCGGTTTCCTTCATCGCGCGCATCACCTCGCCCGCCGACCAGTCGAGTTCCTGGATGGCGTCGCCGTAGTCTCCGGAGCCGGAGCGGCCGGCAAATGCGGCCGAGGCATAATTTGGAAGATGCGGCGCGTGGTGGGCCAGATAGAGAAAGAGCGGGCGGTCGCTTGCCGATTTGCGGATCACCGCCGTGGCCTCATCGGTGAGCCGCTTCGTGACGAGGTCCATTCCGGGGAAGTCCGAGGTGATCTGATCGCCCTGAACGAACTGCGTGCTCGGGGGCGAACTCATCATCCCGTAGAACGATTCGAATCCGTGGCGCAGGGGCAGGTCGGGGGCGGTGGCGCCCAGGTGCCACTTTCCGATGGCGGCGGTCTGGTAGCCGTGGCCCTTGAGCAGCGTGGCGATCGTGATTTCCCCCGGGCGAAGAACCGAGCTGTTGTTCCACTTCACCCCGTTTCGGACCCCGTACCTCCCGGTGAGCAGCGCGGCGCGGGAGGGCGCGCAGACCGGCGTGGGCACGTACATGGCATCGAAGCGCGACCCTTCCGCGGCCAGACGATCGATATGCGGCGTGCGTGTTCCGGGGTGACCGTAGACGCCGAGGTCACCCCAACCCATGTCGTCGGCCAGCATGAGGATGATGTCCGGCGGCCCGGGGCGGGGCGTCGGCGCAGGGGTGATGCTGGCGGCGGAGCCCGTGGGAGGGACCGCGTCGCTCGAAGGTGCTACGGGGCCTCCGCATGCGAGGAGACTCGCGAGGGCACAGGCGGACAGGGAACCGCGGAGAGTCCAGACTTCCATGGGGATTGGAGGAGTGTAGAGCAGATTCGGCAAGGCGGCGCGGCCGGGGTCGCTATGATCGAGGGCATGAGTGAAGACGACGCGCCGAAGAGCTCTTTCGAACTGGCCATGGCCCGCCTGCGCAAGAAGGACGCGGAAAGCGGCGACACGATTCGCGAACTCTCCGCCGGCCAGAAGGAGGAGATTGCGGAGATAAGGCGGGTCTACGACGCGAAGATGGCGGAAGTCGACATCATGAAGCGCCCGAAACTGCCGCCCGGCCTGCCCGAGGAACTGCGCGAACAGGCGGACCTGCTGAACGAGCGGTATCTGCGCGAACGCGACCTGCTCGCGGCCGAGCGCGACGCGAAGATCGAGGCCGTCCGCAGCCGCGCGCCCGGGGCCTAGCTAGCAGTCCGTGGTGAAAGTCCGCCGTTGCACCGAGACGAGCGATGCGCCCGGATGGCAAGGCGCCGAGGAGGCGCGAATATCGGGAATATTCGGCCGACGAGCAACGCAGCCCAGCCGGGATGCAGCGTTCGAGCCCCAAGGGCTGGCTTCGCGCTCGAATGCCGACAGATTTCACCACGGGCTGCCAGCTTGAGGCGTCTCCTGGCGCCGGTGGCAATGAGCGCCTTTTCGGTGCTCGGCTTTCTCGGAGTCGCGGAGATTGCGGCCCGGCTCCTGGGAGTCAGCGTCGGCACGGTTCAGATCAATCGGGGCGTGGTTCGAACCAGTCCGAATCCAAAGCTCGGCTTCGAGCTCCGCCCCAACTCCCGCGTCTCGTCCGAAGTCGAGTACCGGGTCAATGGCGATGGCTTTCGCGGCGCTCCCCTCGACGAGAAGCAGGCCGGCCGCCGCCGGATCGCGGTGTTCGGGGACTCGATCGTCTTCGGCTACTGGGTGGCGGAGAACCAGGCGTTTCCGGCCCAGCTGGGCGCGATGCTTGGCCCGCAGGTGGAAACGCTCAACCTCGGCGTTCCTGGTTACAACCTCGACCAGGAAATCGAGTATTTGCGAAATCGCGTGGATGCCCTCGATCCGGACGTGGTTGTCTTCGGCTTCTGCCTGAACGACCTCGAGGGTCTTCTGAGCTTCGAGTACGGCCTCACCCAGGCGCGGCGCGAAGCCCGCAGCGGTCCCCGCCGCATGCTCGAGTCTTTGCTCTCGTCTTCGCGGTTCGCGGCGTGGATCGAGTACCGGCTCACCGAGCGCGACGCTCGATCGCAGTTCGCGCGCGCGCGGAATCCGCTGGGGCCGAACCTCTACGAGGCGTCGTCCGAAGCCATCGACGCCCATCTCGACGCGGGCTTCCGGGCGCTCGTCGCCACCCTTAACCCGCGCGGCATCGAAGCGGCGATCGCGATCTTCCCCGTCCTCGGCAATCAGTTCGCGAACTATCCGTACCAAGACCTTCACTCCCGGATCATGGCCGCGGCCCTGAGGTCCGGCCTGATCGCCATCGACCTGCTCCCGTGTTTCGCGCCCTACCCGTTCCGCGACGTGCGCGTCGACGTGGTGCACCCGAATCCACTCGGCCATCGAATCGCCGCCCACGCCGCCGCAGACGGTCTGTGGGAGCGGCTCTTCAAGGATCAGGCGAAACCGGCGGCGCTCCAGCGTCCGTGTTCGGGTTATCGCCTCGAGGACTTCAAGGTGGTGAAGGGCTATTAGTGTCCCGAAGCGCTTCGCGCCTCAGGCGACCCTCATCACGATCAGGGTCATGTCGTCGTGCTGTTTGGCGCCGCTTGAAAACGCGTCCGCCTCGGCCATGACCCGGCTCAGGAGATGGGCGGCGTCGTCGTGGCGGCTCTCGCGGAGGAGAGCGATGAGCTTGTCCTCGCCCCATTCCTCGTCGCGCGGGTTCATGCACTCCGAAACGCCGTCGGTGTAGCCGAGCAGAACGTCGCCTGGGCGGACGGCCACGGAGGCCTCCGTGAAGACCGCGAAGTCCATCAGGCCGATGACCGGACCTCCTGCCTCCAGCCGTTCGACCAGGCCGTAGCGACGGAGCAGGATCGGCGCGTTGTGGCCCGCATTGACATAGTTGAGCGCGCCGTCGCGATACTCGCCATAGAAGAAGGTCGCGTAGCGATTGGCCGGAGACGACTCGAAGATCAGCTTGTTGATGTTCGTCATGAGCCGGCTCAAATCGCGGCTCCCCGCGAGGGCCTGCCCTCGAAGCGCGGCCTGGAGGCCCGCCATCAGGAGGGCGGCCGGGATGCCCTTGCCCGCGATGTCGCCGATGGCGAGACCGATGGCTCGCTCGGCTGCGAGCGGGATGAAGTCGTAGTAGTCGCCGCCGATCCCCGCGGCGGGCCGGCAGTGTCCCGCAAGTTCCAGGCCAGGGATCACCGGAGGAGCCTGGGGCAGAAGGGTGAACTGGACCTCGCGCGCAATTTCGATTTCGCGGGTCATCCGCTCCCGCTTGGCGACCTCGCTCGCCACCTGATCGACAAGACGGGAGTTGTCGAGGGCGAGTGCGGTCTGGTGGGCGACGGACTGGAGCAGGCGCAGGTCGGAGGGGGAGTAGGCGGCGAGGCAGCCTCTCTGGGAAAACGAGCGCGAACGAGAGCATCGCGAATGGCCAGGCCGAGGCGAAGAACGCCCCCCACATGCCCGCCGCCGCCCCCGCAGCGGGGCCGAGTCGGTCGAGCACCACGAATTGCGATCGCGCCAGCGCCGAGAACGTGAGCATCATGAAGAGCAGAAGCCAGGCCGCAGTGTCTTCGATTTTCAGATAGGCGACGGAGAACCCGACGGCTAGAAACAAGAGGGGCGCCACCAGCTCCAGGAGCAGGGCTCCTGCGATGGCGGTCCACGAAGGCGCGGCCGGCGCAGGGGGCACGGGCAGGCGGAGCGTTCGCACGCCCGCGGCCCCGCTCACCTCCACGACGAGGGGGCGCCCAAAGGTGGCGGCGAGCCTGAGGCCGGCCCCGACATCAGCGTAGCCGATCAGATCCCGCTCTTCGACGCGCCGCACGAGGTCGCCAACCTCGAGGCCGGCCGCGGCCGCCGCCTCGGCGCGCGAGCGAACCTCGGTCGTCGGGCCCCGCAACTGGAAGGGCGACGGGGGATACAGCTCCGGCTGGGCGAGGGCGCTCACCAGGAACAGGGTCCGGGCGCCATGGTAGGCGAGGGCGGCGAGAAGCAGGCCGAACCATACGGCGCGACGGGCTTGGAGGTTCATGGAGTCACTCTTTGGCGTGTGCGCTACTGACGGAAGTCATGGGCCGGACGTGAGGCCCGGGGGATCTCTCCTCGAAAAGAAACGACGGAACACTTGACATCGCTTCGACGTTTCTAAAATAATAGAACTATGGAAATAAGAGAAGCGGTTCAGCGGCTGGGCGCCCTGGCCCACCAAACCCGGCTGTCGGTCTTCCGACTGCTGGTGCGTCGGGGGACCCTTGGCCTTGCCGCCGGAGAGATCGCGACGCGGATGGACATCTCGCCTCCAAACGCCTCGTTTCATCTCGCCGAACTGGCGCGCGCGGGTCTGGTCACGGTCCGGCGCGATGGTCGAAGCGTCATCTACACCGTGGATTTCTCGTCGATCGTTGGTCTCGTGGACTACATGCGTGAGAACTGTTGCGCCGAAGAAACCCCTCAAATCGTCCCTTTGAATTCAATCACCAGGAGAAAGAAGTGATGGAAACACACGACCGTCAGGACAAGGAAAAGATCGTCGGAGATGTTCGCGGGAAATACGCGGCCATCGCCCTTGAAGGAAGCTCATGTTGCGGGCCCAAAGGCTGCGGAACTCCGGCCGACGAAGCGATCACGCTCGATATCGGCTACTCGAAGACCCAGCTGGGCGCGGTACCCGAGGGTGCCAACCTCGGCCTTGGCTGCGGCGCGCCGATCGATCACCTCGCCCTTCGCCCCGGCGAGACGGTGGTGGACCTCGGCTCGGGGGCCGGGATTGATGTCTTCCTCGCCGCCGATGCGGTGGGGCCCGCCGGAAAGGTGATCGGCGTCGACATGACCCCCGAAATGCTGCTCCGCGCTCAGCGCAACGCCGCGAAGGCCGGGGTCGCCAATGCGGAGTTCCGCGAGGGCCGGCTCGAAAATCTGCCGGTGGAGAGCGGAACCGTGGACGCGATCACCAGCAACTGCGTGATCAACCTCGTGCCGGACAAGGCCGTGGTCTTCAAGGAGATCGCGCGGATCCTCAAGCCGGGTGGTCGGCTCGTGATCTCGGACATCATTCTCGACAAGCCCCTGCCGCCCGAGATCGAAAAGGACATCTACGCCTACGTCGGCTGCATCTCCGGGGCGGCCATGCGCGGGAAGTACTTCGCGATGATCGAGGAGGCGGGGCTCGGCGAGATCGAGGTGTTGAAGGACATCGACTATGGGGCCGTGGTGATCGACCACGCGCGCCCCGAGGCCGAACGACTGGCCAAAAAGGCGGGAGTCAGCGTCGATTCCCTCCGCGGCTCCGTGAGGTCCTTGACCTTCCGCGCCCGGAAACCCGACGCGGCGTCCGCGGTCGCAGCGCAGCCCGAACCGAAGGCCGCGTGCTGCGGTCCCACCTGCTGTTCGTAAGAACCGGCGCGGGCGTGAGAAAATCGCCTTGTGAAAGAGCCTCGCCCGGCGGATCTTTCGGAGATGGACGCGAAACACGCGTCGCTCCACTGGTTGATTGCCGCCGTCTTCCTCCAGATGTTGCCGGCGACCTTGCTGGCGCCCGCCATCCGGCCTCTTTTCGCGGAGGTCCACCAGGGCGCCGAAGGCCCGATGCATGCCTTCATGTCCCTCAACATGCTGGGCGGCATTCTGATCACGCCCCTGATCGCGCGGCTCGCCTCCTCGGGTGGAGCGTCTTCCGCTCGTTGGCTCATGGCCCTCGCCGGCCTCGACGCGATCCTGCTCGCCGTGGTCTCGCTTCCCCTGGCCACGCCTCTGGTCCTCGTTCTCAGGACCATTGAAGGCGCCGCTCATCTCGGAGCCGCGAGTCTTCTCCTGGCCCGGGCCGCCGCTTACAAACCTCTCGTCGGCGCGGGGCGGGCGATGGGCATGGCCGGAGGTGCGGTGATGCTGGCGATCGCTTTCGGCTCCGGCCTCGGCGGGCTTCTCGTGGGCGAGAGCGCGCGTCTCCCGTTCCTCGTGGGCGCGTCGCTGTCGCTGATCGTTGCGGCGTCGGCTCCGTTTCTTTATGCCTCGACGCTGCCGAAGGAGCCAGGCGCCGAGGTCGCCGCAGAACCGATCTCCTGGCGGGACCCGAATATCTTCGGGCCGCTCTCCGCCGCTTTCATCGAGCGCTTCACCGTGGGCCTGATCATCGTGACCTTTGCCCTCTTCGCGACGAAGACCCACGGGCTTACCGACCGCAGCGTGGGTCTTCTCTATTCGATGCTGATGTTGCCCTTCGCGTTGCTGATGTACCCCGCGAGCCGGATGGGTGACCGGGTTCCGCGCGCCGCCCTTCTCGGGCTCGGGACGCTCTTGTACGGCGCCGCGATATCCTCGCTCGCCATAGCACCCAGGACCCTGCTCCCCGCTTCGATGGTCGTGGCCGGGGTCGCTTCCTCGTTCATGTACGGCACGGTGCTGTGCTACGCGGCAACCCTCGTTCCCGCGGTGTCCCGCGGTCGCATGATGGCGCTCGTGAACACCGCCGGGGCGCTCGGCATGTTCCTCGGTCCCATGTGCGGAGGCTTGATGGTAGCGCTCGGTCGCGGCGCGGCCGACCCGATGTCGGCGTATCGGAACGTGTTCTATCTCGCCGGCCTCGTCTGTGCGTTGTGGGTGGTGGTTGCGGGGCCGTGGCTTTTCGGTCGGCTTCGAGTCGAACAGGGAGAACATGCCCGCGCCCTCCAGGCCCATTAGCCCAGCCTACGCGCCCCTGCCCAAGGTGGGGCGCATCGCCCCGCCGCGAAAGCCAAGAGGCAAGCGCATAGCACTCACGATCCTCGGATTGCTCATGGCTCTTCCCCTGGCCGCCATCGCGATGGTCGCGTCGATGGAGGTGCCGGTCGACAACGAGGGGGCGCCGAACACCGCCGGTCCGAGCGGGGCCGGCGGCCTGGCCAGCCGCTGGCCGGACATGCCCCAGCGCCCCGACAACGCGATCGCCGATCCAAAGTTCGCAAGGCGGGCCGCCCTCGGCCGGCTGCTTTTCTACGACCCCGTCCTGTCCTGGAAAAACGACATGTCGTGCGCGACCTGTCACCATCCCGACCTCGGCTACGCCGACGGCCGGGGCCGCTCGATGGGCGAGGGAGGCAAGGGCCTCGGGCCTGCGCGCATCGGCGGTCGGGTGATCCGGCGCGGCGCCCCCTCGATCTGGAACGCCGCCTTCAACGAGACCCACTTCTGGGACGGCCGGGCGAAGGACCTCGAAGACCAGGCGCGGAATCCGATCACGGCGCCCGAGGAGATGGGCGAGACCGACGCCAATCTCTCGAGCGAAATGGCGACCCTGCCCGAGTACCAGTCTCTGTTCGATCAGGCGTTCGGCGGGCACATGGGCTCGTCGATCAACCTCCAGAACGTGGTAAAGGCGATCGCGGCCTTTGAGCGGACGCAACTTGCGAGCCGATCGCCCTTCGACCGCTACGCGGCCGGCGACCGGACCGCCCTCACCGTCGCGCAACGCCGTGGCTTCGACATCTTCCGCTCCGGTCAGGCGCGATGCTTCGAATGCCATTCACTCCCCACCTTCTCGAGCCCGAATTTCAAGGTTATTGGCGTCCCGAAGCTGGACGACGAGGCTTTTGACAGCGGCCGCGGGGAGATCGCGGGCAGCGCGGGCCTCAAGGGCGCCTTCAAGGTGCCGACGCTGCGCAACGTGGCCTTGACCGCGCCATACATGCACAACGGACGATTCCAGACCCTCGAGGAAGTGGTCGATTTCTACGCCCTGGGCGGAGGACCCGGCATGGGGGTGAAGACGCCGAATCTCGACGACAAGATCCGCCCGATCCCCCTCACTCATCAACAGAGGACCGATCTCATCGCCTTCCTGCAGGCACTTACCGACGAGAGCGCTCTCGCCGACCCGCCCCGGCGCGTGCCCTCGACGCTTCCCGTTGTCGCGCGCCTCGCCAACCCAGCGCGGGCCGTGGCCGCCCGTCTCAACACCGGCCGCGGGAAGAAGATCGTGCCTGCGGTGGGCGAGTTCGTGGTCCAGCCCGGCGAGTCGATTCAAGACGCCGTGGATCGCGCCGCCCCGGGTTCGGTGATCCGCGTTCAGCCGGGCGAGTACTACGAATCGGTCACGATCGACACCGACCGGATCACCCTGATCGGCGGCGACGGCACCGCGGCGACGCGTCCGGCCCTTGACGGTCACGGAGTTCTCTCGGACGCCGTCATTGCTTCGGGCCGCGACTTCACCATGGCGAACTTCGAGATCCGCCACTACACCGGCAACGGCGTGGTCGCGCAGGAAACCACGAACGTCACGATCCGGGACCTGAAGATCGAGGACACCGGCCTTTACGGTGTCTATCCGGTTCGATCCTCGTTCGTCAAGGTGCAGAAGGTTGAGGTCATCGGCGCGCGCGACGCCGGCATCTACGTGGGCCAGTCCAAGGGGATCGTGGTCGAGGACTGCATCGCTCACGGCAACGTGACCGGGATCGAGATCGAGAACTCGGTGGACGCCCGGGTTGAGCGAAACCATGTCTACAACAACGCCGGAGGCATCCTGGTCTTCGCCCTGCCCGGCAATCCGTCGAAGGAGGCCAGGCGCACCAGGGTCGCGAAGAACCGAATCATCGGCAACAACCACGAGAACTTCGCCGACCCCGCGGCCATCGTGGCGAAGGTGCCCTCGGGCGGAGGCGTCTTCATCCTCGCCGCCGACGACACCGAGGTGACCGAGAACGAGATCCGCGATAACAATTCGTTCGGCGTCGCGGTCCTCGGCCTCGACAGCCTCTTTCCAGGTCAGGGCCCTTTCGATGTCGGCGCGTTCTCGGATCGGACCCGGGTCTACGCGAATCAGTACTCGGGAAACGGGGCGAAGCCCGACAAGGCGCTCGCCGCGGCCGGGCTCAAGGGCGCGGACCTGCTTTGGGACGTCACCGGCCCGACGAACGTGTGGAACGAACCCGGCGCCACCACCGCGGTTCCCGTACTCGACGAACGCTGGCCGGCCTTCGCCCGCCGCGTGATGTTCCAGCTTCTCACGCGGGCCAAGAAGTCCGAGTGAGCGAGCGCGTTCACGAACTGCTGAATGTCTACGACGCTTCGGGCGTCGTGGTGGGCTCGATGGAGCGGGGTGATGCGAAGTCCAGGGGCTGCGCTGCGGGCGCCGTTCAGCTGCTTCTCGTCGGAAACGACGGCCGCATCCTGCTCCAGCGGCGCCGCGACGACAAGGAGAACGGCGGCTTGTGGGACAAAAGCGTCGGCGGCCACGTTCAGGCGGGGGAGACGTTCGATCAGGCACTTCTGCGCGAGGCGAACGAGGAGCTTTTCGGTCGGGCCGATGCCGACCGGGTCACGATCGTGGCCGAGCTCGACGCACCCGCCGCCACCGATCGGCCGATCCGCGCGCGTCACATCCGCACTGAGCTCAGCCTGCGGGACATTCGCTACGCCGCGTCGCCGGGGCGTCCGATCATCAATGTCACCTACCACGCCGCGATGTATCTCGGCCGCACCGCGCTGGGCCGGTCAGATTTCGCGGCTCAGGAGGAGGAACTCGCGGATCTCGCCTGGTTCGAGCCATCGCGGGTCGATGGCATGCTGGTGAAAGGCGAACTTGCCCCGAACATGGGCTTCTTGTGGTTCGCCCTCGGCGGACTCGCAACGGGCGCGTCACGGCTCGGCCCTACTTGATGAGAACGGTCTGCGGGAACTGGGCGGACCACGCGAACCAGAACGTCCGTCGCGCCGGCTCACGCGCGAGCACGATCCCATCCGGGCCTTCGAGCCGATTCTCCTCTACCTCGAAAACCCGGCCCCGGTCGTCCAGGGCCTGGCCTCCCGAGAACCGGACGAAGCGGGTGTCGTCCGAGCGGTAGATCCGGTTCGCCCCGCCTTCCGTGGTGAGGGCTACGTAGCCTGTTCCCAGGACGGTGAAGGTGTAGGCGGGATTCTTCTTCAGGAAGGCGGCGTCCAGGGCAACCGGAGTCCTGGTGCGGCCGTCGCCCGCGAAGAACGTGACCACCTCGGCCTTGCGCTTGAGGCGCTTGTCCTGCCCCGGCACCTCGAACATCAAGTCGTCGTGAGAGAAGTAGGCAGCGTACGCCTTCCCCTCGTCGTAATCGCGGCGATGGCCCGTGTCGAGAGAGAGCACCGTGGTATCCGGATGTGCTTCACGCCACTCCTTCCAACTCGTGGTGACCACGGGCCGGTACTTGAGCACGAGGTCGCCCTCCGAAAGCGGGCCCACCACCGGCCGACCTTCGAGGGTTGACCACAGCGACTTCGTCTCCAGGTCGAACATGAGTTTGTTGGACCGGTAGAGGAGGCCGCTGGTGCCGAAGGTGAACGCCCGACCGTCCGCGGTGGCTTCGTAGGGGATCACGGTTCCACACAGCGTGCAGTAGACGATCGCGAGCTTGATGCCCCCCACGGTGTCAAGGGCCATCTCATGCCAGGCCAGAATGCGCTTGGGATAGGCGCGCGCCTCGCCGTTCACCACCAGGCCGAAGACGACGTTCCTCTCGCCCATGAAGCCCGCCTCCTCCGCGCGCACTACTTTGGGTTGGTCCAGCGGGGGAATACCGTTCACGCCCACGCCGCCCCAGTCGATCTCGTCCAGGCGGATCCGAGGTTTGGTCGGGGCCTCGAAGAACGCCGCCATCCTGGGGTCCACGTTCGCATACAGTCGTGCCTTGAAGGCAGCGTACTCGGGATGTGGATCCTCAGGCAGCGACCACGACCACTTCCGCCAGAGTTTCAGGTCGTTGCCGAAACTCCTGCCGGTTCGTTTCGACAGGAAACGCATCAGGCGGCCCCGGATCAGCGACTCGGGAGTCTGCCGCCCCACCGTGAAGGGCTCCTGGCTGCCCCGCGCCGTCCGCCCGGTCTGCGCATCCTCATCGCCGCCCAGACTGTCCTCGCCGACCATTGGGCCGCCGGCCTCCCGGACCGGGCGGAAGAAGCGCGCGAGATCGAGGATCATCGCGGCGTACGAGTTTCTCCACAAGGGGGCGAGGCGGGAAGCCGCCGCCTCTGAGATCCTCGCGTCCGTTGACGCCAGGGCCACAAAGTCCTCGAGGGGAGGGGGGGGCTGCGCGGCCGCCCGGGTTGAGAGGGTGAGGGCGAAGCAGGCAGCGGAGAGAACGAGTGAAGCCAGCCGCTTCATGCGCGCCTCGCGGCGGGCCGGCGTGCGGTCACGAACCAGTCCCACGGCTTCTCGGCCCGAAGCGAGGGCGGCGGTGTGATGCCATGGCTGCGCCAGGTGTACTCGACCCTCTGCACGCGTATCCCGCCGAGGCCGAGAGCCTTGAGCTCCGACCGAAGCTCGGCCGCGGAATAGTGTTTCGTGGGCACGCCGCCGAAACGCACAACGCCCGGGCGGATGCGGGGGCGAAAGTGCTTGACGGCCGGGACCAGGGGATCGATGTGGGGGCGCCGCGCCCTGGTCACGAGGGCCGCGGACTCGAGGGCGGGTACGACCAGGAGAAAGCGCCCGCGCGGCCGGAGCATCGCCTTCATCGCGCGCAGCACCTGGCGCCACTCGCGCCTCTCAGGATGGAGGGCCACGTTCACACACAAGACGGCGTCGAACCGGCTGCGCATCGGCGGGTTCGCGCGATGAGCGACATCGACCTTCACGTTCCTCCGTGTGCGCATCCGCTTCCGCGCGATCTCCACGCATCTTTGAGACTGCTCGAAGCCGTGCACTTCGTCGAAGAGACGGCTCAGCAGGGGAAGGTACGTTCCAGTGCCGCAGCCGAAGTCGGCGATGTTGGAGGAGGTGCTCGCCGCCGTCTTCAGCCCCTCCCGCACCACGGGGCTGCGCGCGCACCGCAGCGTATTGAAGACCTCAGCCGTCCACTTGGGGGCGATCCGGTCCCAGTGCTCGGCGTACGCAAGTCCCGGCGCGCTGCGTTTGACCGCCACTAGGGTTTCGCCTTGACGGGCACTCCTTGTCCGTGCCGGGCGAGAATCTTCTCGAGTTCGCCCGCGGCGCGCAGTTTCTCGACGACGATCAGTTTCCCGCGCGCCTTGAGGTCGGCGAGATCAGAGGCCTCGGCGGCCAGGGTCGGGGTCATGGTGAGCCCGGCACAGATCGCGATACCCAGGAGAGGGCCGGTCAGGCGGCCGCCGGGGACAAATCGAAACTCATCTCATGGACCTCCAGTAGGTCTTTGGAACAGCGTCTTTGCCCGGGAGGCTACCACGCGCGATTCCAGACGAAGGGGAGCGCGCGGGCGACCTACCGGCCCTCGATCTGCTTGATCGCATAGACCGCGGCCTTGCTCACCGAAGGGTCGGGATCGGCGGAGGCCCGTCGCAGCGCGGGCAGTGCGGACGCTGCCCTCCGTCCGATTGCCGCGAGAGCCATGCACGCTGCATAGCCGACGCTCGGGCCCGGACTTCGTTCGAGCATCTCGGTGAGTGAGGGCACCGCGGACGCCGCGTGGGCGCCAATGCGCATGAGCCCAGCCGCGGACCAGGTCGACACGTTCGTCTTCAGGAGAGGCGTGAGGTGAGCCACCGCTTCTTCGGGCTGGCCGAAGTCCGCGAGTGCCCCGGCCGCCAGCGCCTGGTTGATGAGGAAACTGTCCTTGAGCATCGGCCGCACCGCCTCGAGTCCGGTCGATGGGTCAGGCCGAATGCTGGCAAATCCCCGCAATGCCGCGGACCGGGTGACCGCATTGTCGTCCCGCAGGGCGGTGAGGAAGACGGGAACCGCGGTCTTCGCGCTGCCGCCCATGTTCGCGAGTTCGTCGAGCGCTTTTATCCGGTCTCGCTGAGTGCGGTCGGGTCCCGCCCTCTCCATGAGAGCGAGAACGCCAATCTCGTCGCGACTCGGCGTGGGCTTGGGAGATGGCGTCGCCTCAGGGACGACCGCGACTGGCGTCGGGGCCTCTTCGGGCGCGGGGTCGAGATCGAGGACACCCTCGCTCGCTTCGCCCTGAAAAAGCCGGCCCAGCACGCGAAGCACATCGCGGGTGTACACCTCGTCCTTGATCGAAAACTCCCCGTAGCCACCGATCGGGTCCAGGTTCAGGAAGATCTCGGCCTCCGAGAGAAAGAGCTTGGTCGAAATCCAGTTGCCTTTGGGCTCGCTTCCGAAAACGCCGGCGATCTGGTTCCCCTTGCCGCCCCGCGAGAGATCGCGACCGAGGACCACGCTCGCCGCTTCGACGCCAGGCACGCCGGCCTCGGGAGCGGGCGCGGATCCGTCGAGTGCGGTGGCGAGCGCCTCTACGAGGATCGCACCATCCGATTCGGGTTCGCGATGCAGGCTGCACTGGACAAACGCGGGCAGCGCGGCGCCCTTCGGCTCGGGCTCCAGCTCGATCCTGAAACGCGCAACCCGTCCGTCGCTTCGATACGTGGCCAGCCAGCCGAGCCGCGCCGGGTCGCGCGCATCCACGGGTTCGATCTCGAAGAAGACGGACCCCGGTGAAGGCGCCGGCGGTCCTTCTTTGCCGAGGCCGCAAGCCGAAGCAACGACCACGGTCCCTCCCACCAGACTCAGGCACATGAGACGAAGTGTTTTGGTCATGACCATGGGACGCGATGCTATCGTCTCGCGCGAAACGAAATGCGGGCTAAAGGGGATCCTGGCGCCGAAGCGAGCCTCGTCCAGGGCGCCTTCTGGATGTCCCTCGGCCTGACCGTGAGCGTTGCCTCCTTCCTTCTGGCCCCGCCAGGCGGAAGGTTTCTCATCGCCTACGGAGCAGCGGCCGCGGGGATCGCGACCTTCGCGAACGAACTGATTCGCTTCCGTGAAACCGGTGCGCCCTTTCCCTGGCGGACCGCAGGCATGGCAACCGCGGCTCCGGCGCTCGTCGGCGCGCTTTTGGTCAGCCTCATCTTCTGGCAGCGCGACTCCCGTCGTGCGGCGCGGAAGGGGGTTGAAGATGCGAGGCTTCAGTCGATCTACGCGGCGGAAGAGAAGCGCAGGATCGAGGAAAAGGCGGCGGCCCACCAGAAGCTCGTGGCCGAAGAAAAGACGAGGGATCGGCTCGCCCGCATCACGCGTGCCCGGGAACAGCTCCAGACCTCGAGTCATAACCTCATCCTCTGCGATGCCGCCAGAGCGGTGGCGGCGGATGGGGCGCGCGAGGCGATCCCCGATCTCCTGGCCCTCCTTGGCCGGGCCACCCAGCTGGCGTCGGTTCGGAACTGCGCCGCGGGAGTTCTCGTGGGCTTCGGCGTGACCGAGGAGCCCCTCGCGTTGTACCAGGAGTGCATCCGGGTTGGAACGAACGAGGCGCGCATGATCGCGGCATCCGGCCTGGGGGAGATCGGGCCAGGCGTGGCGGACGTGGCCCTTCCTCTACTGGCGGAACAGCTCGATTCGCCCTATCTCAACGTGCGCTATGCCGCGGTTGAAGCCCTGGGGAACCTGGGTCCCCTCGCCGCGCCCCTGCTTACCCGGGCTCTCCAGGATTCGGACAACACGGTCCGCTCGCTCGCCAGGGCCAAGCTCGAGCCGCGCTAGCAGTCCGTGGTGAAAGTCGGCCGCAGCACCGGGAGCGCGTAAGCCTGGCCCGCGGGCCACGAGCGATGCGCCCGTCTGGCGATGAGCCGAAGAGCCCGAATATCGGGCATATTCGGGCTTCTGCGCGAAGAAGCCCAGACGGGATGCAGCGTTCGAGCCCCAAGGGCTGGCTTCGCGATCGAATGCCGGCTGACTTTCGCCACGGGCCGCTAGTATCGAATAGCGTCGTCTTGCGCACGGCATCATGCTCCGAAAAGCTTCTGCGCGGCGGCGAGGCCCAGCAGCACCGCGCCGAAACAGGCCAGGGTGGTGAGGCCGAAGTTGAGGAGGGCCGTGCCGATCGCTCCGTGTTGCGCGAGCCATGTTGTTTCGTAGGCGAAACTCGAATAGGTCGTGAGTCCGCCCAGAAAACCGACGGTGAGGGCGAGACGCAGCGTGGGGGAGAACGACGCCATGCTGAGCGCCAGCTGCGAGACCACCGCGATCAGAAAGCAGCCGACCATGTTCACGATCAGCGTGCTGTGTGGGAACGAATTCCCGAGCCGCTCAACCGCCCACAAGCCGATCAGGTAGCGAGCGCCCGTGCCGAGGGCACCGGCGAGGCAGATCCACAGAAAGCGTTCCATCGGGGTTGCGCTCAGTTTCCCACGGCTATGAGCTCGTCGTCGCGTCGGGGAATCAGACGGCCCCTGGCGCTCACCGGCGACACCATGAACCGGCCATCGAACTGGTTCCGCGACAGGATCTCGAATTCGCGCGAGGCCTTGACCACCACGGTCTCTCCATTCCCGGCCACGAAGTAGACCTTGCCGTCGCCGGCCATGGGCTCTTCCGGTTTCCGAAGCAACATTCTAGGAGGGGCTCAGGGTTTCCCCGCGAGCGCCGGCACCGCCATGTCGGCACTGAGCGCGGGTCGTCGTGTGTGCCACTGGGTCGCTCTCTCGTAGGCATGCGCGAGAGCCATCACCCTGCCTTCGGCGAAGCGGGGACCCGCGATCATGAGGCCGATCGGCAGGCCGCTCTTCGAGAAGCCGCAGGGAATGGAGATGGTCGGAAGGCCGAATGTGTTGAAGGGCGCGCAGTTCGATACCGACTCGGGTTCCCGCGGCACACTCACTCGCTCGCGGTTCAAGGCGTCATCGATCGTTCGGGGCATGATCCGCATGGTGGGCAGAACCACGAGGTCGAAGTTGGTGAACGCCGCGTCGATGTTCTTGCGCAGCAGAGCGAGCTTCCACTGCGAGCTGACGTAGTCGACGACTTTCTCCGCGCAGGGCTGGGCGGCGCCGTCATTCATCGACTTGAGGGCGGACTCCAGACTCTGCCGGACGTGCAGCGAATAGCGATTGGAATTCCTGCGGAACAAGTCCAGGTGATAGGCGATGCGCTCCCCGCCCAGCGCCAGGGAGTCGAAGCCCGCCGTGCTCGGGAGGTGGCAGTCAACCGTCGCCTTGGTGAGTCGGCCCAAAACGGTGATGGCGCTCTCGACTGCCCCGGCGACTTCCTCATCCAGTCGATCGAAGTAGGGCGCCCTCGGAATGCCGAGACGAATCCCGGAGACCGGCTGCTTCAATGCCGCGACGTAGTCTTCTCGCGGGTGCTCCACGCTGGCGACGTCGTGGGAGTCGTACCCGGTCATGTGATTCAGCAGGATCGCCGCGTCCTCGACGGTCTTGCTCATCGGCCCGCAGTGGTCGAGCGAGTAGATGAGCGGGATGATTCCCCGGATGGACACGAGCCCGTAGGTGGGCTTGAGTCCGACAATGCTGCAGAAGGCCGCGGGCTGCCGGATCGACCCGCCGGTGTCGGTGCCGAGCGCGCCGAACGCGAGGTCGGCGCTCACCGCCGCCGCGGATCCGCCGGAGGATCCCGAAGGGATGCGATCCAGAGCCCATGGATTGCGGACGGGGCCGAAATACGTGGAGGCCGACGATCCGCCGTTGGCGAACTCATGCAGGTTGGTCTTGCCGATGATGACCGCCCCCGCCTTCTTGAGGCTTCCGGTGACCGTCGCATCGTCATCGGGGACGCGGTCGTCGAACACCTGGCTTGCCGCCGTGGTGCGCGTGCCCGCGGTATCGATGTTGTCCTTCAGGGCGATGGGGACGCCGTGAAGCGGACTGCGGAACCGGCCAGCTTTCGCCTCTTCGTCCAGGAGCGCAGCCTGGGCCAGTGCTTCTTCCCGCATTACCGTGATGTAGGCATTGACCTTCGGGTTGTAGATCCTGATCCGGTCGAGCAGGGCCTGGGTCAGCTCTACGGACGTGACCTGACGGGCGCGCAGTCGCTTTGATGCGTCGGCGAGCGAGAGGGCTGCAAGTTCCGTCGCGGGGGAGGCCACGGTCGCCTCGGCCGCGCTCAGCGCGGATACCCTTGGCGCGGCGGCGATGCCGACACTCAGGGCCACGAACTCACGACGATTCGGCGTTCTCATGGTTTTCCTCCGAGGCCTGGCCTCTGTTCCGGGCAGTGTAGTTGTCGCGCCATTCACCGGCAACGCGGCCGGCAGTCCGCAGTAGTCTCCGCCCAGACTATCCGACCCCAGGGAGGGAATGAGCCGATGAGCGACGCCACCCGAAATCTCACTACGCTGCTGGTCCGCGAACTGAACGCATTCGCGCGCGAACTCGACATGTTTCCCGACGATCCTTCGGTATGGAGGACCGCGCCGGGAGTCACGAACTCCGCGGGGAACCTCGCCCTGCACGTGGCGGGGAACCTCCAGCACTTCGTGGGAGCGGTGCTCGGCGGCACGGGGTATGTGCGAAACCGCGAACTCGAGTTCTCACGTTCGTCCGGCGCCCGGTCGGAGATCAAGGCCGAACTCGATGCGGCGATCGTCGCGGTGGAGAAGACGCTGCCCGCCCTCTCCGCGGACGCCCTCGCGAAGGTCTACCCCGCGAACCCGGTACCCGGGGGCAAGGAGATCGCGACCGGGCTCTTCCTCCAGCACCTGTGCTCGCATGCGTCGTTCCACCTTGGGCAGGCGGGGTACCTCCGGCGCGTCGTCACGTCGGACACGCGCTCGGCGGGTCCGGTGTCGCTTCACGAGCTGATGAAGTGAACGTGAAGGGGCCGCCCCTAACCTGCCCGCGTTGCCGCGTGATCTCCGAGCCCACGGCGACGGTCGGCGATTGCGGCTACGCCTTCGCGACCGGGCGCGCCCTGCCGCGGCCGACGCCAGTCAGCGGCGCGAACCCTGAAAGCGCCCCCGCCATCGCCAAGGACTACCGCGCCCTGGTCCGGATTGTCCTGCTGCAAGGCGGCATTGGAGTTGCGACGCGCCTCGCGACGCGCGCCGGTATGCCGAGGAGCTTCGCTACCGCGACGCTTCGAAGTCCCCGGATGCCGCAGCCAGCTGCCTGGCGTTCGACCCGTCGGCCGACCTGCGCCTGCGCTGCCTCTACGTCGCGACGTCGCCGCGGCCCTTCGGTACGGCCGCCGCGGCCGCGCTCAAGAAAGCCGCGAACGATCCGGACCCGCGCGTGAGGGAGGCGGTGAAGCAGGTGCTCGCGAATCCGGATTGAGAGAGGCGGCGGATCAGGATGATTCAACCTCCTCCGCAATCGCCCGGAGCGCTCGGTCCACCCCGTCACTTCCAAAGGGGAGCCTGGGTGCGGCGAAGTCCTCGTCGAACATGCCTTCGGCCGCGATTCGAAGACTGCTGCGCTGCCTGCGCATCGGACTCACTGATCTCACCGAAGTGAAACGAGCCGCTGATCCACGGCCGGTGGGGGGCGGCTGATCCTGACGCTCATGTAGGCGTGCCTGTTGATGTCCGCCCGGCGCTAGTAAGGTCTTCCGCATGATCGCCATCATCCAGGCCCTGATCGTTGCCGCGCCTCTTCTCGCCGCGGAACACCCGAAGAACGACTACCGCAAACCGGAGGCCTGGTTGTGCCGGCCCGGCCGCGCGGGCGACGCCTGCGCTTCGTCGAAGCAGGACAGCACCACGGTTTCGGCTATCGGCACGCTCAAGGTCGAGGAATGGAAAACCAATCCCAACCCCCCGGTGGACTGTTTCTATGTGTACCCGACGGTCTCCAACGACGCCACCGCGAACAGCGACATGATCGCGAACGCCGATGAGCTGCGTGTGGTCGAACATCAGTTCGCGCGGTTCGCTTCGGTCTGCCGCGTGTACGCGCCGTTGTACCGGCAGGTCACGCTCACCGCCCTGCGCGGGCTCATGACGGGGAAGCCGATGCCGGATGCCGACTTCGCACTTCCCTACAAGGACGTGAGCGACGCCTGGAACTCGTATCTCGAACACGACAACCAGGGCCGAGGCGTGGTCCTGATCGGTCACTCGCAGGGCTCGATCGTACTGACGCAACTGATCCTCAACGAGCTTGACAAGAACGAGGCGAAGCGAGCGTTGCTGATCTCCGCGTTCCTGCTCGGCACGAACCTGCCCGTCCCGCAGGGCAAGGACGCGGGAGGTGCATTTGCGAACGTTCCGCTCTGCCGAGCCGATGGGCAGACTGGCTGTGTTGTGTCGTTCTCGTCGTTTCGGGCGAGCGAACCCCCACCCGCGAACTCACTCTTCGGCAAGGTCCCAGGAGGGATGATCGCGGCCTGCGTGAATCCTGCCGCGCTCGGTGGCGGTGCTGCGCCCTTACGGGCCTACCTGTCGACGGGCGGGCGCATTCTCTCGCCCGAGGTCTCGCCGCATCCATGGGTCGCCCCCGCGCCGAAACCGCCGGTGTCCACTCCGTTCGTCACGGTCCCGGGGTTGCTGACCGGTGAATGCGTGAAGGATGAAAGGGGCTCGTATCTCTCCATCCGCGTGAATGCCGATCCCGCGGATCCGCGGACCGACGACATCACGGGCGACCTGGTTTCGGCCGGCGTCAGGCTCACGAACTGGGGACTCCATCAAATCGACATGCATCTGGTGATGGGCGATGTGCTCGACCTGGTCGCAAAACAGAGCAAAGCCTGGCTCGCAGGGCGTCCCAAAGCGAGGTGATGAGCCTCGACGCCACAAGAACGCCGATTCAACCCCCACGTCACCCCGGCGAAAGCGCTGTCCTTCCCGCCGGGGACCCCCCCAACAAGAACGCCGATTCAACCCCACGTCACCCCGGCGAAAGCGCTGTCCTTCCCGCCGGGGACCCACCCCCAACAAGAACGCCAATTCAACCCCACGTCACCCCGGCGAAAGCGCTGTCCTTCCCGCCGGGGACCCCCCCAACAAGAACGCCAATTCAACCCCACGTCACCCCGGCGAAAGCCGGGGCCTAGCGCGAACCGTCCGTTCGCAACCCGCGAAACCACCGCATCGCGAGTTTCGCCACGTACTCCGTCCCCCGGGGGGAGGCTTCGCGCTCCGTGACGTTCGGGAGAAACTCTCCGTCACCTCTGGACCCCGGCTTCCGCATTCGGCCTCGACCGAATTTGCTACGCGACCACCACCACCGCCGGTGAGGTTGTGGAGGTGGTTCCTCACCGTGCCCATGACCGGCGCTCCCTTGTCGCGGGGGAAGATCGCGGCTCCGATCCAGCCGACACCCACGAGGGCCAGAATGGAGGCCGCCCGCCTGGCATCATCGGTGCCGAACGCATCGCCGAGCGCCACCGCGGCCACCGCGAAGATCAAGCCGCTCGGCGCGAACCAGAGCCAGGCCACCGCCCTCACGTCTTTGGTGCCCGCGGCTCCAAGTTCACTGATGGTGTCGCGCCAGTGGCGGTACGCGTCCGCTCGCCGCCCGAACCACCAGGTTCCACCCACCGTGAATACCGACACCAGGATCGCGGCGAGACACGACACCGCGGCCGGATGGGGCCCAAACGCCGAGGTCATCGGGGGCGCATCATTCCGGTCAGGCGATAATCCGCCACACTCAGAGTACGACCGCCCCGGCAGGAAAGTTCACCACGGCGGCAGTACCCGACTTAGCCCGGAGATTCCAGCGGCGGAGCGGGACGCGCCTCGCTTTGCTGATTGGCCGGCTACGCGCCAGAGTGCAATCCGCTGAGGGTCGCCGTCGACCGGCTATTTGCCGAAGTGCACCATCACGTCCCGGCTGCGATCCATCCTCACCACGCACGTCGGCGCCGTGCCCGAACACTCTCCGCCCCAGCCCACGAACGTGCTGCCGTCCGCCGCCGTGGCGGTGAGGGTGACGCGAGTGCCCGCGGCATACGAAGCGCCGCAAGCGGCACTCGTGCAATCAGCGGGACCGCCTCCCCCGATACGGTAGGGATGAAGCCTGGCGCGGTCGACGCTGACCACACCCTGGCCCGTGTTGTCGATTGCGTGAACCACGACGAGGTGCTTTGTAGAAACCGCCTCGACCGGCGTGTTTGCAGTGAGAAGTCCGGTCGCCATGGCGGCGAGCCCCAGAATCATGATGCGTTGCTTCATTTGATCTCTCCTTCAAGCCCCACGGATTCGAGCCGCGACCGTTGTTGTGATCACTAAGGTGCCGGGCTCTCCGATGGGAGCGCCTCGAATCTCGAAAGGCGCAGTCATTTCTTGCACACCTTGTGCCATGGAGTCAAACGGCGTCCCTCGTCTCATAGAGCTTTTGCGTTCGCTAAGGATCAACCCGCTCGGGGAACAAGCCCGGGAGCCAACGTCCGGTTTCTTCATCAACCCAATTAAGAATGCGCGCTTGAAGACGCTTCGGCTGCATCAACTCTTCCATGAAGCTGACTTGGTCCAGACAAACCTCCAGGAAGAACCTCGTGAAATTGACGAGGGATTCCTCACTCACGAGAGGTACGCGAGATGCCCGGGCAAACAACCCCCGGTAAGTATTGCCCGCTACCTGACTGCCGCGGGCGAGCTGACCGACGTGCCAAGCCGCTCACCTGGTCGCCTCGCAGCTTCAGGGGATCGAGCGCGCCCTTGCTTTCCCGGAGGCGAAACGCAATGCCCAATTGCTTTGGGTAGGTACGGCCCCCCCCGAGCGCATTGGACTTGCTGCGGCGAGCCCCCCGGCGCAGTGGATCGCGGGTGAACGCGTGCTTCCGCGGTACCCGCGGGCGAGAGTCAGCCCTTGCGCGCCAGGCGCCAGATCGCCACGGCGCTGAACAGCACGGTGAAGCCCACCACACCACCGGCAGCCACAAGCACGGGCTCGAACTGAAACGTCTCGACGCCGGCCGCGTGCATGGCGAGCTGGGTCACGTGGAACTGCGGCCAGATGGGGACTTGCCAATGCATTGACTTGGGCAGCGGAAAAAACATTCCAGAGAGGTAGCAGCCGGGCAGATAGACGAGGTTGGCGTAGCCGGGCGCCGCCGCTCCCTTTACGAGCGAGCCCATCATCAGTCCCATCGCTCAGAACGGCAGGGAGCAGGCGATGAGCGCCAGGCTCATGTTCACCGTCGCGCTTGGGCTAAGTGACAGCTTCCCTGTGCCCATCGCCACGAAAAGCATGGGCAGATAGGCAAGAGCGCCGAAAGCCACTCCACAGACGATCTTGGCCACCAGCCAGGAACCGGTGGGCGCTGGCTGAGCGCGGTTGAGAAGCATCAGTCCCATTTCCCGTTCCATGGCCAGGGAACTGCTCAGCCCGAACAAGGCTGGCATGCTGATCGCCATCACCGCGAAGGCGGAGAACAGGAACGTGCCGACGTTCGGATCCTTGTCGATGGCCTCGCCGGCGATCAGGACGGCGAACAAGGCATACAGCGCCGTGGGCATGAGCATCACCGGAAAGACCAGCGCCGGATTGCGCAGCATGCGCAGCGCCTCGCAGCGTACTTCCTCAAGATGGGCCCCGACGACACGGCTGGTGGACGGGGCCTCGCAGGAGGTGAGCGTAAAGGTGGTCTGGGTGTTCATGCGGCCTCCCGCGTTAGTTCGGTGAATGCTTCGTTGAGGCCGGCCTGGCGCACCTCGAGCCGGCCAAGTGTTTCATCCGCGGCGAGAAGCCGGCGAACCACGTTTTCAGCGTCGACGGCGGTGATGTGCAGGCGATTGCGTTCCACGCGTGCTTCGACCACACCGGGCCAGCGGCCCACCTCGTGGGCACCGAGTCGCGACTCGCAACTGATCTGTCGCCGCGAAACCAGCGCACGCATGCTATCGACGGTGCCCAGGGCGATCAGGCGGCCCTTGGCGATGACGGCGACGCGATCTGCGAGCGCTTCGGCCTCTTCGAGATGGTGGGTGGTGAGGACGATGGAACAGCCTGCCGCGAGAAGATTTCGGACGCTGGCCCACAGCGCCTCGCGCGCCTGCACGTCGAGGCCGACGGTGGGTTCATCGAGGAACAACACTCTGGGCTGGCCGCAGATGGCCACGGCGTACTGGGTCAGACGCTTCTGCCCACCGGACAGCTTGCCGTAGGCCTTGTCGGCGAATTCGATGGCGCTGGCGCGTCCGCAGGGCCTCTTCGACGGCCAGAGGCGCCGCATAGTAGCTGGCGGTCAGTTGCACCAATTCACGGGGCGTCAGCTCCTTGGGCAGCTCGACCTCCTGCATCATCACGCCCAGCCCCTGGCGACGTGCGACATCCTGCGGCGAGCCGCCCAACAGCGTGACTACGCCCGCGTCGGGCTCGATGAGGCCCAGCCACAGCGAGATGGCCGTGGACTTTCCGGCGCCATTGGGGCCGAGCACCGCGAGCAGTTCACCTGCGCGGACTTCGATGTCGATGTCGGAGAGCGCCGTTGTCGCGCCAAACTTCTTGGTGATGGCGCGCATCATCGCCACCGGTGCGGCGCGGCCGGAGTCCGAAGGTGACGGAACTTGAGTGATTGAAGAGAGCGAGGGGGACACGGAGCCGTCGCGCCGGTGCTTGCGACCATTCAGCAACTCGCCGATGAGGGTGGGGCGCACCAACCAGTGATAGCTCGCGAACAGAATCGCGAAGCTCATCACCAGAATGAAAGAAAACTTCACGCTCCAGTGCAACGGGAAATGGCCCACCCATACCTGCATCGCTGCCACCACGGGAAGGTGCGCCAGATAGATCCAGTAGGAAGCGTCGGCGATGTAGCGACGCGTGGCGTTGACCCTGCCCCGAAAAAGTGGACATCTCGACAGAGCACCCAAGGGTGCGATAGGAATAGACGATGTCCAAGCAAACAAGACGAAGATTCAGCCCGGAGTTCAAGTGCGGGGCGGTGGAAATGGCCA
>Ga0163147_10000253_pt1 | contig 83267 bp, 68 predicted proteins | sample OliLakLV19MP6G1_FD_148597 | JGI IMG/M metagenome (GOLD analysis project Ga0163147, IMG submission 148597) | Freshwater microbial mat bacterial communities from Lake Vanda, McMurdo Dry Valleys, Antarctica- Oligotrophic Lake LV.19.MP6.G1 | ecosystem: Environmental > Aquatic > Freshwater > Lake >... | reverse complement strand
ACCGTTACATGCCTGCCGACGAGCGACCATGGCAGTGCTCGTTTACGCTGAAAACACTGCTAGTGTTTCTCGCGCTGCAGGTCGGCACCGAGTTTTTAATCCCCAATGTCGCTCACTCCGCGCACGCAGGCGGTATGCTCGTTGGACTGGCGATCGGCTTTGTTTTGCCGCTCTGCCAGCAACCGCGACTGGTGGCATCGCGAGATGGCATCTTTTCAGCAGTTGCCGAGTTCAAGGATAGCCGTCTGGGGAAGATGGCCAGTCGCATAGCGCTCACACCGACAGCTGATTTCGATAGGGCAAGCGATTTCCTGGCCGTCGAGTACGACCGGGTCGACTGGCGCAACCGGCGCACCGTCGAATACGTCGCTCTGCTTGGTACCATGCCGGCTGCAATTCAGGAGGATAAGCTCATCTTCGTCGCTTCGTCTCGCCAAATCGGCGGCGATTCGGCAATGCAATTCGCCCGCCGCCTGGCGCAAGCGACAGGGCAAAAGGAACCCGAGGACACGACGACCAGCAAGAAGGTCTCGAGCTATTCGTTCACGGCGGCGATCATCGTGTACTTGTTGATTGCAGACGTCGCGTCCATCTCGCGGCTGTTGCCGTACATCGCGGTAATGGCGGCCATGGCTGTTATCTGGATGTGGTACTTGATCGTCAAGGACACGATTGGCGAAGTGCGGCGCCCCGATCGATTGATCGCCTTCGTCGTCGGGCTTGCGGTCGTCGTCGGTGGTGGGTTGGCAATCGCCTGGCTCAGCGGTCAAAGCGAAGTGGCGGTTCGTCTGCTGGTGTCTGTGGCCGCCGGTCACGCAATCCAGCGCTACATCATCATGCCGCTGCAGCTCCGAGCGCAGAAGTCCTAGTCCGCAAGAGGTCGGCATGCTGAGCGGTCCGAACTTTCGGCGTTCCAACATGGTGCGGTGGCATTCTAATGTCACCACTAAACACCATATGCATAAAACGGCGTTAAAGAGCGGTGCTGCCCAGTTTGCCGTGCGAAAAAGCCGGGTGCGCCACGAGGCGCATACCGGTTTTCGCCTGATTGGTGGTAAACTATAGTAAATAGTAAAAACGCCGAAAACGAGAAGGAGGAATGGTCTTGAAAGACCACACCCCTTCCCCTGTCACCACCGGCAGTGCTGGTGGTTTCAGTACAACGAGCTTACAGCTCGAAGCAGTTACGCGATTGCGGAATCACGACATTCCAGTCGGGAAGCGACTCCTGGAGATGACCCTTGAATGCGGTGAGCGCATCCGGATCGCCGTGAACCAGGAACAACTTCTTCGGCTTCCTGGTAAATTTCTTCAACCAGTCGATGATTTCCGAGTAGTCGGCATGCCCCGAATAGTCGGACATGTACTCGATCTTGGCGTTGACCTTGACGACCTTATCGTGGATGGTGACCTGGCTGGGCTTCTCGTTGACGAGAGTGTAACCCAGAGCACCAGTGCCCTGATAGCCGACGAAGACGATGGTGTTCTCGGCGCGATCGAGACGTTTCTCGATGTGACCGAGGATGCGACCGCCGGCAGCCATGCCGCTCGAGCCGATGATGATTACCGGTTCGTTAGCCGGTTTGTCGAGCAAACGCGACTGACCCCAGCTCTTGCACTCCATGTAGCGCGGCGTCTTGAAGGGCTCGATGCCGGCTGCAATCAACTTGCAAGCAGCATCGTTGTAGAGCCCGGTGTGCTTGCGGTGGACCTTGGTCGCCTCAACCGCCATCGGGCTGTCGAGGAAGACGGTCAGGTCCGGAATGCGCTTGGTAGCCATCAGCTCGCGCAAGTCATACAGCACCGTCTGCACGCGACCGACCGCAAAGGCCGGTATCACGATCGAGCCGCAGCCAAACTTCGGATCACGCCGTTTGGCGCGCTTGTGCGCGTCATTGATGATGGCAGCCAGAGCCGCTAAGCGGTCGCGCTTGCCATGCAGCTTATTGCCGTAAGTCGACTCGCTGATGATGTAGTCGGCTTCCAGAACCTGGGCCAGGTCCTTGAGGAACGGCATGCCGCTGCGACCGACGTTGCCGGTGAAGCAAACGGTCTTGGCGTTTTTGCCGAGGCCCAGGGTGAGCGTAACTACGGCGGCGCCCAGGATGTGGGACGCTTCGGTAAACTTGACTGACACGCCTTCGGCCAGTTTATAAAGCCTGTCGTACTGCAAACCTTTGATGCGATCGAGAGCGCGACGCGCTTCGGCAGCGGAATACAGTGCGGTAACCCTGGGTGGCAACTTGGCACCACGGGCGGTGTGGGCTCCGCGCTTGTGACCATTGCGCTCGTTCAGCCTCTCAGCAGCTCGCTCTTGCAAGTTGCCGGAGTCAGGCAGAAGGAAACGCAAGAGGTCCTTGGACGCTTCATGCGTGTAGACGGGGCCGTTGAAGCCGTCGGCTATTGCCTTGGGAAGATATCCCGAGTGATCGATGTGCGCGTGCGACATGACGATGAACGCGATGTCGGACATCTTGATGCCCTTGGGAAGACGATGACTGTGGTTGATGTTGTCGTCGTCCTGGTGGAGTCCCACCTCGAGCAAGAATCGAATTGTTTTGGCTGTTTCGAGTGTGACCTCGAACAAGAACAATGAGCCGGTGACATCACCAGCTGACCCAAGTGGGTGAAATTTCACCCGCGGCTGAGGGTCGGTCAGTCGCTTTGTTGTTTCTCGTTTCATGAGAACCTTCCATTACCGACTACGCAAACTAAATCTGTTCGTCGGGTTTGTTGTTTATTCGAGAAAAAACAAAGAGCAATCGCAACCATAAGCATGGCTGCGAGGCGGACGTTTCGAGCGCGTCCTGGATGATCGCTGCCGAATGCAGCGTGGCCTTGCGGACAAGAATGCAGCACCGTGCTTTAGCTTCAAGCGCCGGTTTTGGAATTCTGATCTACCCAAACTCTTTGTCGCGAAGATATCCAATGCGTGAAACTGGCTGAAATAGCCGGTTCTCAAACGCATCGAATTCTTCTGTTGGCAGACGGATTAGACGGCGATTCAGTGGGCAAGACGTTTTGTCATTAAGCTCCCAAAAAATTGCAGTCGTAAAACTTTTACCCGTCTAAAAAATCCTTTGATTTGTGTAACAAACACGAATAACTGAAGCTATCAAAACAGAGATTCTCCTTACAACCAGGATCTGGGTTTATGGCTAAGGTTTTAAGTCTGCTTGACAAGACCTTGTGAACAAAAACAGTCGCATTTATAAAATGCTGTTAATTACTTGTCCTGTGTAAAGCCGCTCAGTGAGCTGCGCTCACCTGATTGGATTAACAGGTGTTTAACCGCACCAAAATGCACTTCCCAGACATCCGGACCATATCCTCCGGCGAAGACCATGGCAAGCGGGACTCCGAGATCGATGCAAGTGTCGATTACCCATTTATCTCGTTGCCACATTGTCTCAAGAGGCAGATTCAAGAAGCGAGTGCCGGGCAGGACGTCCTTTTCGTAAGCATCTGATCCGGCGACAAAAACAACCAGGTCCGGAGTGAAACGATCCAGAGCGTGAACAACGGCTCCTTTAGTGCGCATCAGATAGGTGTCGGCTTCGTGCTCGCCGATCTCGACGTCCAGGTCACTTTGCTGTTTGTCCTCGGGCCATCCCTCTTTCGAGTGCACTGAGAGGGTAAAAACGTTTGGGTCATCTTTGAAAATCAGTGCCGATCCATCGCCTTGATGAAAGTCGAGATCGATTATCATCGCCCGTTTTATACGGTTTTCTGAGAGCAAAACTTTGAGAGCGATCGCGATGTCATGGATCACGCAAAACCCCCGACCGCGATCGGGAAAGGCATGGTGGTAACCTCCACCAAGATTGGCTGCCAGCTGCCGATCGAGCGCAATTTCGCAAGCCAATTTTGTGCCACCGGATTTGATGCGGATGTCATCGAGCATGGTCCAGAGTAATTTTGACTCGTGCACGGGTTTGTATTCGTCGTCTTTGAATTCGAAGATATCAAGCCAGGTGCGGTCTTTTCCCAGTGCCTCAAGATACGACGCGGTATGCACCAACAAAATCTCTTCGTCCGTAATTGGCTCAGGCTGTAGTGTTGGGATAGCGTGCCCGAAATCCTGTTCCAGTTTTTTTAAAACCAATTCACCGCGATCGAGGGCGAATGGCTTATCTATACCGTACGCCGCCAGATCGGTATTGTATCCGGCGCTATAAACGAGCCTGGGTTGCCCCGGTTTGAACGGGTTTGACATGGTCTGTGCTTGAGTTTTGTTTTCCAATTTCTTCAAAAAATCTGCCGAGGATCGCCTGTCTAAAGATTAGCACCAGTAAAGAAAAAGTTAGTGCTAATCGCGTCAGGTGTTTACAACCAGAGCGCCTGAATGAGACGGTTATAACACTCAGCGACCAAATCGATTTCTCAACGTCATCTCAGCAATGTCTCATCAAATCTTCTTGAGAGAGCTCTTGATCAGAGCACGCGAAAGTTATTAGTTTTACACAGCTATTTATTTCAGATCTTGGACTACACCTCTTCCTCAGAGACACCCTTACCTCTTACGACATCTCGATTTGCTTTAACTCCTGTCAGGAGCTGAAGAATAACGAGATGTTTTCTTATTTTGGATAACGCGCAAAAACCTGGATGGCATCAGCATATCCACTGTTTTGGCGCGGGACACAACTGATGGAGCGTATATGAGTTCCGGCTCAATTTTGATCTGGCTTGCCATCGTGGCCTTGTTCATCGTCTTCAATGGACTGTTCGTGGCGGCTGAATTCGCAGTGATTCGGTTGCGCAAAACGCGAGTTCAAGAGATGGTCAAGTCCGGTGCCGTCGGCGCGCCAATGTTGGCTGCGCTACAGAAGGACATCGAAAACAGTATCGCCGGCGCCCAGCTTGGCATCACACTCTCGAGCCTCGTCGTAGGTTGGATGGGTGAAAAAGCAGTTACGGGCGCCCTGGAGTTGGCACTGAATGCGATACCAGGCTTTGAGCACGTTCACGTGCCTGTCTGGATCGGATTGGTGCTGTCGTTTACCATTCTGAGCGCGATTCACATCATCATCGGCGAGCAGGTCCCGAAGTTTATCGGCATCCGCTTTCCGGAATCGACGCTGCTCAGATTGGGTTTTCCGTTTCGCACTTTCTGTCGATTCACAAATCCGTTTCTGTCCGCGATGAACTGGTTATCCAACCTGACCATTCGCGTTCTCGGCTTTGAGAACCAGAAAGAAGAACAACGCAATCCGTCGGCTCGTGAATTTCAAATCATGGTCGAGGAGAGTGCCAAAGCCGGTACTCTGGGCAAACAAGAATCAGACCTTCTGGTCAGTGCGCTCGAGCTTAAGGCTCTCACAGTGCGGGAAGTCATGCGTCCAAAAACGCAGGTCGACTATCTGCGCAGTGATTTCGACCTCGCCCAGGTGATGAAAGTGGTGGTCGACACGAAGCACGGCAAGCTGCCGGTCTTCGATACCCTGGAGAAACGCGTGATTGGTGTTCTGCACACCAAGGATTTGTTCGACGTCTGGTTCAGTCGTTTTGCGGCTTCAGGCGGCGGCATCAAAGCAGTTCCGCTGGCTCTGCAGGAGTCGTTTGTTCTGGCTAAATTGTTGCGTCAGGCGCACTTCGTGCCGGACACAACCAAAGCCAGCGTGCTGCTCGAAGACATGCGAGCGCGCCGTCTGCAGATAGTGATGGTGGCTGACGAATTCGGCAACACCGTTGGCATTGTCGCCCTGGAAGACCTGCTTGAACAGCTGGTCGGCGAGATCTGGGACGAGTACGACAAACCGCTCAAGGACATACAAAAAACAGGCGCCGACGTCTGGAAGGTGGCTGGTGGCGTGACTTTATTCGAGTTCAGCAAGGCCTTTTCCAGGCCGCTGGAATTCGATGGTCACAGCATCACGGTCGCCGGCATGTTCGTCGAAACCCTCGGGCGCACCCCGAAGGTCGGCGAATCGCTTTCTATCTCTGGTTTCACCTTCTCGGTCGCCGAGAAGGAAGGCCAGCAAGTTTCTTTCCTGGATGTGAGAGTTCAGTCTTCGGTCTCGTAGGAGTGTCATGCCGTCACCACCGGTGATGGCTTTCTTCTTGCGACGCGGGCAACGATCGAGAGTCGAAATCGGCTCCCGGTCGGTGTTCGCCTGACTTTGAAGACGTGCCTCTAACTAACAAGCAACACACATGAGACGGCAACGACTCATGTCGTGCCGCGTCATTAACGAGGAGATACGTCATGGGCAAAATTGCAGCCCTCTTTATTTTGCTTCTCGTGGGTAACGCTGCTTTCCTCGTCTGGCTGTACTTCAGTCGGCGTCGGAGCGGCGGTTCCAACACTTCCTCCAACGGGGAAGCCACTCACGATCATTCGAAGTCCGCAAATCGTCCGACTGTTGGTTCGGGCGGCGCGGATCAATCCGGACCCGGCTGCGGCACCAACCGCGATGCGACCGTTTCGCCGGGCCCCGAAGTCCCGCGCCGCACCGCTGATGGTGGCGTGGTGTATCACGATTCTGCCAGAGACACGCCTGTGAACAATGATGCTGATCGGGAGCCCTGTCCGGCGCCTGCGGTCGTCACCGTGGCCCAACCGGAAGGTCCGTTTCTCGTCCCGCCGATGGTTCAAATCGGGAAGGACGCCAGCCGGCTCGATTGCGTTGAAGTGATTTTCTTTGCCCCGACTGGTGCGCATGGATTCACGTTCAACGCCTTCTCCGACCGCAAACTCGACGTCGCAGAAACTAAGCCGACGGCGATTTGCGTTCAGGGTGTGGTGCCGCACAAGCGCTTCACCTATACGATTAGCGGGTTGAAGCCCGGTGAGAAGTTTAAGTACTGGGTCAACTTCGGCGGCAAGGTGGTCTTCGAGGCCAATGCTGCTGCCCGTATGGCACCCGGCTCCCCGCACCGCTTTGTGGTGGTTGGCGACATGGGTAACGGCTCGGTCGAGTCGATGCGCATCGCCCATCGCATCTACAGCGAGTACAAGCCCGACTTGCTTGCCATCACAGGCGACGTCGTCTACATGCTCGGTCGGGCATCCGAGTATCTGCGTCGCTTCTTGCCTGTCTACAACGCACGCGTTGTAGACCCCGGCGTCGGCGTGCCGATGCTCTCCGAGATCCTCTCGTTCACTTCGCTGGGCAATCACTGCGTCGGCAAGATGGACGTCGATACGATCCCGAACCTCAACGACCACCCCGACCTGCATGCCTTCTTCATGTACTGGTCGCTGCCGCTCAACGGTCCGCTCTCCAACCCGAAGGCGACCGGCAACATCCCCGAGCTGCGAGGTGACGTCAGCCACATTCAGCGCTTCCTGACCACGGTCGGCGAACGTTTCCCGCGCATGGGCAACTACTCGTTCGACTACGGTGATGTGCACTGGCTCGTGCTCGACGCCAACGCCTACATGGACTGGACTGATGCCGAGCTGCGCGCCTGGGTCGTCAAAGACCTGAGCGCTGCCAGATCGACCAGATGGAAGTTCGTCAACTTCCATCAGCCCGGTTTTAGTTCCAATCCCAAGCATGGTCTGGAGAAGCGCATGCGACTCCTGGCCGGCATCTTCGAAGAGCACGGCGTCGACGTCGTGTTCACCGGTCACTGCCACTACTACGAGCGCAGCTTCCCGCTTCGCTTTGCGGTGGAGCCCAACGCAGATGGTTCATTGATCGACAAGGACGGTCAGGTTGCAGGCGACTTCACGCTCGACAAAACGTTCGACGGCGTGACAGTCACCAAGCCCAATGGCGTGATCTACATCACGTCGGGCGCTGGTGGTGCCAAGCTCGACCCGTCCGGAATCCACTGGCGTCCGGAGGACTGGAAACCTTTCACCCATAAGCTCATCGCGGATCGGCATTCCTTCACGGTTGCCGACCTGGCGGGAGACAAACTGACGCTCAGGCAAATCGATCTGGGCGGCAAGGAAATCGACAAGCTCGTCATCACCAAGTGATGGCGGGCTTTTCTTTCCAAAAAACTAAGGAGTTTTTGTGAAGGACAATAGCGCCGTAATCATCATCGACACCGGCTTCTCGCTGGAATCCTTGCGTCAAGCAGGGAAGATTTTGGCGGTCATCAACGTCGCCACAGGGAGGGTCGAAACCGGCTCTCCCTATCTCACTTGGTCCGAAAACGCCGATGTTCTTTCGGTCTTCGCGCACGACCCGCTCAATCACGGCAGTCTGGTGCTGAAGAGCCTCACGGCTCTGGCACCGGATTTGCCGGTTGTGCTGGTGCGTGGCTATGGGTATGACCAGAAGATGGCGCGGACCGAATTCAAGCATGGCAGGCAGGTGCGCGCCGGTTGGACCGAGGCGTATCTGGCAGCCGTCGGCGTCTGTCGCGAGCGCGGACTGGCTTCGGTAGCCAATCTGTCGTTTGGCGGCTACCATCACGCAGTGGATGGAACGGGCTGGGAGTCGCACTGTCTCGCGCAAGTGACTGGTGCCGGCAAGTCCGGGCATGTCGTGGTCGCAGGCGCCGGAGCCGGTGACGGCTCGGCTTTGCATGCCTCCTGGCGTGTGGAGACGGGCGGTATGGAAGTCGCGATTGCTTCGCAGTCGGGATCGACTACCTACAACTTCTGGTCAGCGGCCCAAACCGGTTCGCCCCACGCCAATGATTGGCTGCTGGAGGTGCTCTTGAACGGCAAGCTCGTCGCTCAAGAACTGAGCGGTCACATTTGGCCGAACCTGTGGAACAACCGCAAGCAAGTCACCGTCCGAGTTGAGGGAGTCGGTCAAGTGCGAATTCGCACCAGCCGGTTCTGGAGCGGTGATACCGAACACGGTGGCAGTTTGCTGACCGGCGACACCTCCGGTAGCCGTGGTTTGCTGAGTCCGGGTCTGGGTGCGTGCGACAGTGATGCCGGCGATAGCCGTCAAGCACTGCGCGGCATCCTCGCTTCGCCCGGCAAGAGTCACAGTTTGATGGGTGCCACCGATAGTGCCACCACGCCGGAGTCGCTTCCGGTTGCAGAATTGCTCGACCCGCTGCGCTTCGACTGCTGGATCAGCCAGACAGATAGCGACGCGGTGTTCCTGACGCATAGAGATGTGAAATCGATTGCCGAACCGGCAATCTTTCCTCATGTGATTGCCGTCGGTCTCGAGTCCGGCTCATACGCCGCCGATCAGAATCAGCCCGGCTCTAAGCCCGACTTGTTGCTGCCCGGTGGTGGACCGATCAGCTTCCGCTTGCCGGAAGTTGTGGTCAAGGTTGCCCGCATGCTGGCTACCAATCCGTCACTGGATGTGGTGGCAGTGCGTGAACGCCTGCAAGCCGATAAGGTAGCTTAGAACGAGCTGCCCGTGCTGACTAAGGTGTAATGCCGTCTTGAGCTCGCCTTGTTATCCGCGAGGATGTAGCTCGAGTGAATGTTTCCAAACCCGCTGGAGTGTCGTCCAGTTGCTCGACTGTCGGCTGGAGATCCTGACTGGATCTCGCAGCCGCAGTTGAGCGACTGGAAGGCTGTCCAGCACTCAATCCTTTGGTTGCGAATAGCAAACTGATCAAATCGAAAATCGGAGTTTCAATGAACAACGAAATTGCAAAAATCGACGGCTGCGTCACGCAAGCCCTCCGTGTGGTGGCTCGTGCTGAAGCGGTGATCGCCAATGCTCAATCGCATGACTTTCCGTACGCCGGGCTCAATCACGCCACCCGAATCTTCTGTGCCATCCTGGCCACGCAAGCCCGCGAACTGGCCGAACGTGCCACCAGGCAGGTCGGTCTGGTCCTCAAGGACGCCCAGGACGAAGACCGCGCCGCCACTGTCGAAGCGTTCTTCAACGATTCGGCTGCGCATGTCGACACGGACGTCTCGTCGATGGCCACTGCCCGGCTCGCCGCTCAGAAAGCCTTTACGAAGATGGCTGTCGATCTGGTCGGCCGGGCTGAGCTCGTGCTGGAACAAGAGCAGACCCTCGACGGCCGGCAGATCACTCACGGCGCGCTCTGGTACAAGTAAGACGCTCCCGTTAACGGCTGTGGTGTTCACAGCCGATCTGATTGTTTTGTACTCACAAAAAAATGCATGGAAGCCTGGTTCGCTTCGCGGCGCTCGCTGCGACGGACCGGGCTTCCTTTGCTGCCTATGCAAACAAGAAGAGGTTCGAACAATGACCCTGAAAGATAAAGTCCTCGTGATTACCGGTGCCTCCCGCGGTATCGGTCATGCCATCGCTCTGCGTGCCGCGCAGGATGGTGCCAAGATCGCAATTCTGGCCAAAACCACGGATGCAAATCCGAAGCTGCCCGGCACGATTCACACGGCGGCTGCCGATGTGGTAGCTGCTGGTGGACAGGCTCTTGCCATTCAATGCGATATCCGTTTCGAAGACCAGGTCAAGGCTGCGATCGATAAGGTTGTCACCGACTTTGGTGGCATCGACATTCTCGTCAACAACGCCTCGGCGATCAGCCTGACCGGTACCCTCGCGACGGACTCGAAGCGCTACAAGCTCATGCATGAGATCAACGTCGGCGGCACATTCCTTATGTCGCGCATGGCGTTGCCTCACCTGCTCAAGTCGAGCAACCCGCACATTTTGAACATGTCGCCGCCGCTCAACATGGACAAGAAGTGGTTCAAGAACCACGTCGCGTACACGATGGCGAAGTACGGCATGAGCATGTGCACGCTCGGCATGGCTGAAGAGTTCGCCGACAAGCACGTCGCCGTCAACTCGCTCTGGCCCGAGACCGCCATCGCCACTGCCGCGGTCGCCAACTTGCTCGGCGGTGCCTCGGCGCTCACCGGCTGTCGCTATCCCGCGATTGTCGCTGACGCCGCCTACTGGATCCTGACCCAGACCGCCAAGGACACGACCGGCAACTTCTTCATCGACGTCGATGTGCTCGCCAAGGCCGGTGTCACCGACCTGACCAAGTACGCTGTCGACCCGACCAAAAAGCTGCACAAGGATTACTTCCTGGACTAGGCGGTTGCGAAACGACTACTTCCTCGACTAGTCAGCTGAGCAAGCATAGCTTCCTCGATTAAGCAGAGGTCGTCGTGTCGGCCTTGTCATCGAGTAGTTGTCGTCATTCGCGATAGCGTTGTCGCGGAGAGTGATTAACCATTTACAGAGTAGGACGTGATTTCCGCGAGGAGATCATGTCCCACTCTTTTTAGGTCTGGGGGAAACGACAAGAGATAGTATAGGTATTGAGCGCGATATTGCGGAGTTGCCCGATCGGTTCGAGGCGCTTCGCTAGCTGTTTCGCTGATTCAGTTACCGAGCGGATGGTCGATTTGAAACTTGAGTGACGCAGTTTCAACCTTGATGGAATTACCAATATCGATGGATGCTATTGCGCCAGATCCGATGGCTGGAAACGACTGGTGTAACCACGTACGCGAAATAGTTGATCGTTTTAGACGCATTCAAACAGTCGCAAAATTGTGATTGCGAAACCTGGTGCCCGCCGCGCAACGCGCCCGGGCTGTGCATATCCACAGTAGATTGATCAATTCGCACCAGGGACGCTACGGTTAGGCATATCTACTTCACTCACTCAACAGGGACAAAAACGCTTAGTAATCGCCCCTTTCGCCTTTTCCAAAATTACTCACTGCGCATCACGCGTGGTGGCGTCCTCCGGAATAAAGGAATTGGCGATCAATCGTTAGATACTGCCTGAAGGCATGGTAGGACTACGAATACGACTACTCTCTTTGTGCGCATCGAAAACGGCGCAAGCCAAGAAGAGGTGACCGGCGTTCATATAAATAGGCACGTGCTGTGGGTTTCCACAGTTAATCATGCTTCTCTCAGAACATAGGGTTTGAGCATATCCACTTTCCCTCACTGATCAAGGAACCAAAAGCCAGCCGACAGCGCAACCAGAGCAAATCCGAATTTCCGCCAGTGCATTCGAGCATGACTACCAACACGCACCAAACTCGGTATCAGTGGCCGCTCGACGGCCGCTTGACATAAATGCTGTGTAAAAACTCCCAGTTCTGCCGCAGGCAGACATTAAGGAGCGCTTCGTGTCAAACCAAACCGGCAGCTCGAGGGTCAAGAGTTCAGTCTCAACGAGTTCTGCTTCACCAAGCTCTGCTTCGACTCGCAGAGCTCTCGGTAAGGCAAGCAATTTGGCCGTAAGAACTGCTTCGCGACTATCAGCTAGTTTGAGAAGCCAGAGGAGCTAAGCTCGCGCGGCACTGGGCTGCCTGGCACTGCCTCTCGTTTCGGGAATCTCCATTTCGACAAGGTGACCTATGCACAGAACAACCGAATCCCGGTCCGCTCAGATTTTCGTGCGAATCCAGACTCTGAATTTCCTGCTGCTGCTATTTTCAATGCCGATTGCCGGCCTCGTGTTTGGTTTTGTGTTCTTTGTAAACTGTCTGCGGCGAGAGACTCTTCATCGAGCCTTTGGTGAATGGGACCTTCCCGCTTCACGCTGTATCTTTCGGATTGTTCGTTCTTCAGTTTTCTCAGACATTCCAACCGCTTTCATCGGCCTTCTGATAAGCATGTGGTTTATGGTTCAGATTATGGTTCAGACGATGTTTCCCGTAAGCGAGTACGTGATCGCCGAGCGCACGATTGACGTAATGGTTGAGGTCGACATAAGTCGCAGTATTTCGGCCGCTGCATTCGAGGGGCAAGTGGAAGTGGCGAAGCGACTGCTCGAATCGGACGACCGCATTCTCACACTCTCGTCGGATGGTAGCATCGGCGAGGGCTTTGAGCTGATGACCGCGTTCGCCAGAGAGGCTACTGCTCGGGGCAGGAAACTGGTGGTGGTGATAGGCAACGTCAAGCCCTCTGAAATCCCGGTCGGCATGCTGGCGGTCAGCAAAGACGCGGTTATCGCGCTTCGGTCCAGTGAAAAACTTTGGCTCGAATTTGTTGACGGACAGTTCGAGAAGGAAAACTGGTCTCGTGGCTGCTCAGTGAGCGCGTGGTGAATCGTTGTCCTCATTTGGTCCGTTACTTTTAGCGCGGGAAAACTGCAAGCCTTTTCTCTTTTCTGGTTTCGGCATCATCCCGAAGCTGGAAATAGTGAAGGGGCTTGCGTTCTCACCGTTTTGATTGTGGGTTTTTATACGCTTTCGTATAGTATCACCGACTAAATTTGCTGTAGAATCTATAAATCGAATTGGTGCCCCGGCAATGAAGTTCAAAATTACTCTCGATCGCAGCTCGTCGATTCCTCTTAATAGGCAACTTTATGACGGGCTGACCAGGCTGATTTTGAGCGGCGTTTTAAAACCGGGCGACAAAATTCCTTCGACGCGAGATTGGGCGATCGAGCTCGATGTATCGAGACCGACTATAACTGCCTGTTTAGAGCAGCTTGCCCAGGAAGGGTATATCGAAACGCGACCTGGTTCAGGCAGCTATGTGTCATCTGAGATTAAACAGGATGGAGCTGCAAGAACGTCTAAATCGGCGCGTTTTGCCCTGTCCGACTTTGGTCGATTCGTGTCCAAAATACCGCAGCCTCCAACAGCTGAAAGTGAACCAGCGATTTCATTCTACTGCTGGAAACCGGCTCTCGATCAGTTTCCCCTGGCTGAATGGGCACGTATTATCGGGCGACAGGCACGCACTGAAGATGTCACCATGCTCGATACCAGTGTCGATCCTCAAGGTTCTGAAGACTTGCGAAAGGCACTGTCCGGGCTGGTCAAACGTTTCCGCGGCGTCAACTGTGATCCCTGTCAAGTTGTGGTCGTCAATGGTTTAAATCAGGGACTCGACCTCGTGGCGCGTCTGCACCTCTCGTCTGAAAGCATTGCTGTGGTTGAAGACCCGGGCTTCACTCCAGCCGCGTTCAAAGCCTGCGGTGCAAAACTTTCCGCCGTGTCGGTCGATCAAAAAGGATTGCGCGTTGACAAACTGCCAGGCGCGACCGCTGGTAAAGACGACCGCCGCATCGACCTCGCCTACGTGACGCCGGCGCATCAATTTCCGACTGGCGGTGTCATGCCTCTGTCCAGGAGACTGGCGTTTCTCGATTGGGCTCGCGAGCACGATGTTCTGGTTCTCGAAGATGATTACGATAGCGAGTATCAGGCGGCAGGCAAGCCGATTCCTGCGCTGATGAGCCTGGATACGGATGAAAGAGTGGTTTATCTCGGAACATTGAACCAGCTAATGTTCCCATCGCTCGCTCTGGGTTATTTGATCGTGCCACTGCATCTGGTGCCGCTTTATCAATCTGCCCGCGAATTGGCGGGCGCGCAACTGTCGCCGCATATGCAGGCTGCCGTTGCCGACTTTATCAATGAAGGTCATCTTGATCGTCACGTGAAACGTCTGCGGTCCCTTTACGGAGAACGGCGTCAGGCGCTTGTCGATGAGCTGCAGAAACGGTTTGGATCAACAGTAACAATCGGCCCCGACACCAGCGGTGTGTTTATTCTCGTGCGATTTAATTCGCGATTCGATCAGGACGAATTGATAGCGCGTGCTGCAAAAGTCGGAGTTGGATTAATGAGTACGAATCAATTCTATTTGCGAAAGCCGGTTGCTAACGAATTCATCATGGGTTTTGGAAACCTGGATGAGAGTTTGATCAGAAAGGGCGTACGCAAGCTGGTGACAGCGTTTAAATAGCTCTGTTACAAGTGGTAATATTGTTGCGACGGAAGTTACATTACCGACCTTACCACTAGCTGCGTGAGCTTTGTCAGAGGTGGTCAGATTAAATCACAAGAAAGAATTAGACCGGTCTTACCACATTGCTCAACCGGAGCCGGCTCCTCTTGGCTTTAACCATTGTGGGATGGGGATTTCAGCGCTTGGTATCCAGTTGGTTTCGTTCTATTCAAAGATTTTGTTTTCAGTAATCAAATCAGTAATGTAATAAGCCCATTCTTTTCATTTCTCGCGGACGAAATTTCTCCTTTTCTCAAATCAAAACACACAGCTGTCTAAACATCCAACCTCCGCTTGACCGCGGAAATGGAACTTTCGGCTTCGTGAAACGCATTTGCTGTGCCCTTCGCGCTAGCTTGGCTGTGGATTTGAGCTTGGCCGAAGTTTTGTCGAGGATGAGAAGCATTGAAAAGTAGAAGCTACACCCCGAGCAATCGGGTCGCACATATGGAGCTATCCATGCCCACGAAATCAAAAACACTTCGGGCACTAGTTTTGGCGGCAGCAGGAATCGCGCTTGCGATCGCCCTTGTCCCCAGCCCCGTTTCTATCATTGAGGGTTGGACCACTTCATTCCCACCCGTGACGCATCGCAGCCCCTGTCAGGGCATCTCTGGTGGACCGTATCCGAGCCGCAGTCCGACGACTATTGTTTTGCCGAATGCGGATCGCGAGGTGCGCATCGGCTACGACTGCTACGTCGAGAACACGAAGGTGGAAACCCGCCTCGAATATAAGAACGGCATGAAGGAGTTTATTCGCTATCGTGCCGACCGAACCGTCTTCGAGCGCACGAAACATTATGCCACCGTCAATGGTGACCTCGGGCGCTTGCAGTCTTATGCGACTTATGGCCCTGATGGCAGTACTTTCACGCGTCATGACGTCTATCGCACCGATGGCACCCTTGAACGTTCTGGCCTAGCCGATCGTGATGGCAGCTACGTCTCGCGTTTCTTTTTCGACGACGGCGTGGCAGTCGAGCGTTTTCGGAAATTCAACAAGCTCAAGGAATTTGTGTCCGAGACGCAGTTTCGGCGCGACGGCAGCCAACTGGCAGGCGTCGTTGTTTCTCACGACGGGCTTGAATTAGGCGTCACCCTCTATGGGCCGGACGGCAAGAAAACCGCGATTTTCTACCGTACCAAAATCGGCGAAAAGGGCTATGTCTACGGACCGGACGGCATCACGATCCTGCTGGAATATGCCAACGATCCGTACTACAAAGTCGCCGGTCACTCCGACGAAAAAGGACGCCTGTTGCAGAAGTGGGATACCCGCTTTAATCGCCGCGTCGTCGCTTTCCTCTCGCAGGACGAAACCCGGACGTATACTCAGGTTTGGCGAGAAGGCGATGCGCCGGCTCTGCGCAAGGTTGAGGAGCACGATTTCTCGACCAAAAAACTGATTCGTATCATCGAAATGAACAAAGATGGTACGAAAGTCGCGAAGATCATCGTTGATTTGCCCGGCGAACAGAAGCTGGTCAGCCTGCTCGACGACAGCGGAGCAATCGTGCAAATCGATCGCTACAACGCACAGGGCAAACTGGCCGACAGCAATAAGCTGGCTCAACCGAAACCGGTTGATGTCCCCGAAGAAGCGCTCACCACGCCAAAACCAATCGCGTCGCCGCCTGGCTTCCGCTTGTATGGACCCGCTCTCGTCTACGATTGGGAGTGAGTGGCGAACGAAGCGCTTAGTCAAGGACGAGTGGAATCGGCATTGCCTGTTTAGCTCAATCCAGACTGCGTCGAGTTTAAGCAAGTTGGAGTGTCCTTCGGGATCGCTCCAATTTGTTTTTCTCCGGTTGGTACTATCGCTTGTAGCAAGCTGTTCGGGTCGGGTTGATTTGAGGCTATGCGGGGATGAGCGTTTCAGAGGTTTTGCTTTTGCTGTTTAGCTTTTAGACAGTAGCTTTCAGAGTTGAGAGTTTAGTTTCAGAGTTTAGGTCGAGCGTAATCGGATCAAGCTGAAAGTGAAAGGCCATTGAAGTCTTTGCGTTAGCCAATAAGCAACGTTACGAATTGGCCTACGTAATCCGCCGTGCCTTTATCATTCGAGCATTTTGACAATTCGAGTTTTAGTAGCTCCGAACTTCCGATGGCGACTGGTTTAAACCAAGTTTGTCTGCGCAAAAAAAATCGGCTGCCGAGAATTATCTGTCACACATGATCGCAGTAGCTTTCACAAAGCGGTTATTGAAGATCTCCTGGGTACAATATTTGAGTATTACGTCAGGCAGAGACACCATCTAACAGTACATGCTCGAACAGTCAGCTGACACTCAGCGATTTAAGATTCTTCCACAAGAGCCGAATGTCGACGAGCTGCAAGCCATCATGGATGCGGCTTGTCGTGACAATGAAAAATTTTACTACGGCTGGACAACGAAGGACTCAAAAAATTTCGCGCTGTCCATCGAACATGGTCAATCCATCGGCGAATCCTGCGAATGGCGGATGTTTTCTGGTGACGGCAAGGAAGCGATCGAGATGTGGTATCTCGTCACTGACGACATTCTCTGCATCAAAGATTTGATACGGGAAGCCGCTACCACCAACAATTTCGGTGCGGTGACTCAGCCCAAAGCATCGTTTCCGGGCGGTTCGGGCGGCATCAAAAAGCACTTACCCAGAGCGCGTCCGGTGCAAGAACCGACTGCGCACCAGACGTTCACGAATATTCCAACCATCGATGAATCCATCGGTTTGACGCTGCCTAAAGAAGAAACTCTCAAAGGCAATTTGAAACTGGTGCACATAACCAACTTGTTGCAATCGATTGGAATGGGCACCATGTCCGGGCGTTTGCGCATTCATCGTCACGCGACCAGCTTTGCTGACATATTTTTTCAGAGGGGTGTGCCAGTCCATGCGGAAGGTACCAAGGGCGTCGGCGAGGATTGCTTCCTGCAGGTGTCTGTTGGAACGAAGGCGATTTTCTGTTTGAGCCAAAACTAAAGACTGATGAACAGACGATTAACCGCGGTCTGGAGTCTCTGATTTTGGAGGGCTGCCTCCTTCTCGATAATACGAACTTCTTGATGAAACAAGGGATTCGGATGACTTCCATTCTGTTTCAAACCAATGAGGATCTGAGCGAGCAAGAGTTTGAGCAAGCAATGACCAAAGGTGAGCCGATTGCGCTTGCCGAATTGAAAAACTTTTACGTCGAAGTCGATGGCTATTCCAGTCTCGAAGATATCGTCAACGAGCTCGATATGCAGCGCAGTAAGTGGGTTCCGGTTGTCGCAAATCTCTTGCGTCTCAACGTGATTGAAATCGCGGCGGCGCCTACGGCGACGCAACTCGTGCATCCGAAAGACATCGATATTAGAACGGTCGAGTCGGTGCGGCAGTGCATGCTGTCTGAGGAAACCGGACTTTTCAGTTACGCCGCATTTTTGTTTTTGCTGGGCGTGCAAATCAAATGTTCGCAGATACCGCTGTCAGTCATGGTTATGGACATCCAGATCGGACGCAATAATGCGTCGCGCAGCAAGGCGGCGTTGACTTCGCAGCAGGTGCAAGAGCTGGCGATGAAGCTCGATAAGCTAACGACATCGAGAAACATTTTTGCCCACTATGAGAACAATGCGTTCGGTGTGATCTTGATTGGCATGCGTGCGGATAAAGCCGCTCGTATAGCCGATCGGCTTGTGAAAGCATTGCTTGCCACTGGATTGGAAACGTTGGCCTCCGGTGACAAACTAGTTGCTGCAGTTGGTGTGGCGAGTTATCCGGGCGATGCGCAGGATCTGGGCACGCTACTGGCTGAAGCGGAGCGCGCGAAGGATCAGGCGGCTCAGAGCGGCTCTGGAGTCGCCATGGCCGCGGGCGACGATTAGTTTTGTACACAAGAATTCGATGGGCTTAAAGTCTTGCTTGTCGGAGGCTCGATGCGTTTAAAATCCATCCTAAATGATGTGTGTGCCACCACAGTCTAGTCAAGGGCGTACCATGTTCTCACTTCGCTTGAGGATTTTTTATGCCAATTATTACTGGATTGTCCGGCAACGAACTCTATTGTTTGCGCGAGAAAGGCTTTGAACCAGGTAACTTGGTGGTGGGAAACAGCGTGTTTGCGCTCGGTGTAGTCGGTGGTATCGCGTCGAGTTTGCGCACCATGGGCGGCGGCGAGGTCCATGAACTGACGGGAATTATCCGCGAAGGACGAGCGCTTTCATATTTGCGCATGGTCGAAGAAGCGCGCCGCCACAGCGGCGAGGGCGTGACCGGTGTGACCAGTCAATTGATTTTCCATGACTCGAACATCGAATATTTATCGATCGGATCGACGATCCATCAATCCGGATACCAGGCGCACGCCGACGACCACGTCTTCTCGACATCGGCTAATGGTCAGGAATTATACTGCCAACTTGATTGTGGTTTTCGACCTGTTCAATTCGTTTTTGGAAACGTAGCATATTCTATTGGTATCGGCGGCGGTGTCATGGGTGCTCTGCGAAGTTTGAAAAGTGGAGAGGTGATCGAGTATTCCGGAATGCTCAATCGTACGCGACACCTGGCTCTTGAACGGATCACAACCGAGGCGAGAGAGGCTGGCGCAAACGCCGTGCTTGGAATTCAGACGGTGATTTCATCGCTTATCGGTATTCAAGAAATGTTGATGACTGGAACAGCGTCATTTCATCCCGATCTTCCTTCCGAGTTTAAAGAGAATCCGATCACGAGTGACCTGACGAACGAGGAAATGTGGAACGTGATCCACGCCGGATACTGCCCAATCAAGCTCGTCCTGGGCGTGTCTGTATTTTCGGTGGGTTTCGCCGGTGGTGTCAAAGCAATGTTCAAAAGTTTTGTCCGGGGCGAAGTCAAAGAACTGACGTATCTGATCTATCAAGCCCGAATTAAAGCGCTGTCGATGATCGAAGAGGACGCTGCCGGGTGTGGGGCTGAGGATGTGGTGGGCGTCAAGACTTACGTATATGACCTGGGCGGCGGTGTCGTGGAGATGCTGGCGATTGGCACAGCGATTAAGAAGATGCCAAGCCTGAAGGTCGGTCCCAACAATCTCATTCCGCAGGCAATCATCAAGGACGTGGAGACGTTTACGAATACCGTGCCCTATTTTGGCAGCGTTCCTGGCGGCGGAGCGATGACATAAATTGTCGGGATGTCAGCAGGCGGAGTGCGGATATATCGCAGTGCTGTTTGGTTCAATTGAATTGCAAACCGAACTTTAAATATCTTTTCTTTCTTCGCCGAGAATTGAGGATTCTCGTGGATAGTGGCTGCCTGTCTCGTTGTCCGTGACCAGATTTGAAACACTATTCAATTGTGAAAAAACTCTGCGCTTGACAGCTAATTGAGATAACTTAAAGTGGTTCTTAGTAATACTTGTGCCTGTGTTTTTGATAGACGTTTGGCTTCATTCGAATATAGTGCTTGCGAACGAGTGAACCAGACTGAAGCGGCTAATTAAGCAGCCGCGTGGTGCGAGTATCAGGGAAAGCGGCTCACAATTTATGGTGGGATAACCAATGACCGAAACTCGATACACTGTCACCAACACCTTCTCCTCGACAATCGCGAGCGATCTGGATTTTTCACCTGGTGAAGCCATGATCTCGATGACGACGACTATTCCAGTCGAATCACTCGGCAATGACGCCGAAGTCGAAGTCGAAACTGGAATCATCCGCCGCATCAGCGAACTCGAGTCGACTAATTCGAACAAAGAATCGGTGATCGAGGTCTATAACAAGCTTGTTAGACATTACTTGCGTAACGACGAAGTTTCAAAAGCCGCCGAGACATTGGAAAAAGCACTGGTCTTCGCTCAGAAAGCGTACGGTGAAAAACATCCAGCTGTTGCACCCGTATTGATCGAACTCGCATTCGTTAACTACACACTCTCCAACTACGAACAAGCCAAAGGTTATTTGGAACCAGCCCTCGCTATCCAAGAAAAGGCCTATGGTAAGGTCAGCGAACAAGCCGCGTTCGTCGTGCACAAACTGGGTCGCATTCACGAGATGTTGGGCAGCAACGACAAAGCTGAGGCGATGTATCTGCGTTCTGTGACCACATATCAGAACACCTACTCGGAAGACGATTCACAAATCATTATCGCGCGCAACGATCTTGCGCGCATGCGGCGCCAGCGCAAGTAGCTTGGGTCGTGAAAGCGATCACATTACAAGGCTGAAGCCAACTCAAAGACCCTCTTCATCTCATCCCTGTGAAGAGGGTTTTTGTTTGGCGCGGAGAACCGGCGTAGAGAACCGGTGGGGACAATCAGCGCTTTCGATTAAGCAACTTCTCGAAAATGGATAACGTATACTGCCGATCGGTCAAAGGGTTGTTCGATGGGGTCGTGAATGTGATTGGAAAAATTATTGCTGCTGCTTCAGTTTGCGGAATCATGGTAGTCGGCACACCGATCGCGTCAGCGCAAGTCGCAGCCCAGCAGTCACCGTATCTGGTGATGCGCGACGGCGGCAAAGCCTCAATGATGCTAGGAGTAACTACATCAGAAAAATCTTTGATCGGAAGGTTTGGCGCGAAGAACGTGAAGCGACAAACAGTTCCAGTGGTCGAAAGCGAGACGGCTGATGGCACAGTCATCTATCCTGATGATGCGAAACGCCGAGCGACCTTGATTTGGAAAAACGCGAAAAAGCGCGATGTGGCAGAGACAATTTATATCACCGATCAGCCCAGCCTCTGGAAATTACCTAACGATATAACCGTTGGCACCACATTGGCCGAATTGGAAAAAATGAACGGCAAGCCCTTCAAATTATCGGGCTTCGATTGGGATTATGGCGGCAATGTTTTGTCCTGGAACGGCGGCAAGCTTGAATCAGCGCTGAAGTCGAAATCCGGCAAAATCAGCGCGACACTGCAGCTGGTGCCACCAACAGGAAAGAATTGTCCCGAGGAACTTCTTGGAGACCGTGAGATACTGTCAAGCAAAGCGAGCATGAAAAAATTGAATCCAGTGGTAGGCACAGTTTCGATTCTGGCACCAAAATAAGGCTATCCCCGGGAAGGGGTTAGGTGGCTGCGCTAGATTGGGTTAGCCAAATTGCGCTGCGCATTAACGAGAAATCCGCAATTTAGCAGGTTTCCAAGTCGTCTTGAGCAAAGGCGACTTGTTAGCTTATGGAGTCTCTTTGTTCATAACCCCATTCGGAATCCTTTACCAATCGCTTTTTAAAAATTACAACTCGACGTCTTCAACTGCCATGCGATGAAACACTCGCGTGATTAGGTCGGTTGTTCAACTCCCAGAAATGGAGATAACCATGCACCATGAACATATGGCGCACTCACTCAGTTTTGCGTGGGTTTCGCCGGCACTTTCGCTGCTCTTCCTGAGCGGTGTTTTCTTTTATCTTTTCCGGCTGTTCAACCCGAGTCTCCTTCGGCGTGTGAACGGCTACTACGATCGCGAGAACGAATTCTGGCACGGCGCCTGTCTTCTCGGCATGTCTGCTTGCCTGACTCCGTCGTGGCTGCCCTTGCCGAGCCTGGTCTGGACCGTCGGATTCGCAATCGGCACTGGCTGGTATCTTGTCCGTGGCTTCACCTACGGGCGCCGGCTCACTTACAACAAGCAGTGGTTCGACTTCGCTCACGCTGGAATGCTCTTCGGTATGTGGTGGATGTTCGCCCATCCGATCGACCACGTGCTGATCGACGTCGCGTTCGCCGCTTACTGGCTCTGGTTCGGTTCGTACTACGTCTACCGCATCGCCCTCGACTTCAAGAAGCCGTCGGTTTTGGCGTTCGGCCAGGATGGCGCACACTTCGTGATGTCTCTTGTTATGCTGATCATGACCGTCTGGCCTGCTGCACTGCATGACCACCACGGAAACCATCACGCCTCTATGGAGAGCGGAGCACAGCGCACCGTCGATGGTGGCAAGCTCGTTCCGATCGATAACGGTGGCGCACTCAATGAAATCTGTGGTCCGTCCGCAGCATCAGGTGTCACACTCGTTACCGACGCCAACTTCGACGCCCGGGTAGCCTCACAAACCGGTACCGTCGTTGTTCTCGTCTCCGGCGGCTGCATCAACTGCGCCACTGAAGTCCCTGTGTTCGAGCGGGTCGCCGCGACCCTCGGCTCGCGCGCGCACTTCGTTCGCCTGCACAAAGACGCGTCTCCCAACGCGTGTTCGTGGCTTAAGGCGACCGACTGTCCGGCTCTTCTGATTGTCAGCGGCGGCAAAGTGATCGCCCGGCTGGACGGTTTTACGGAGCACGATGCGATGGAAGCCTTCGTCAGGTCGCATCTCGCTCCGTGATCTAATCGCCGAGCCTACCGAGCAGAGCAGAGCGTGCCGAGCAGGAAAAGGTGGGACGAAAGCGCCGAATGTCGCAAAAGCGGAAGTGGATTTGAACGGCAGACGCACAATTTTCGTGCGTCTGCTGTTCATCCCACTTTTCGCTCCTCGAACTGTTCTACTACTGGATGTGGCATGATTTGATCGATCCAGCCTTAGTCTTCCTCGTCTTGTGCTGGCGGGAGTTACTGGCATCGTGCAAGAACGACTTGGCATGGTGCGAGAACGATGAAAAATCGGCGCGCGCCACCCCGCACAACTCGCAAGTAAACTTTCCAGCAACACTCCATTTCACAATGAGCGTCGACAGTTCATAGTGTACGCGGAGACTGTGAAACGGAGCCTATCATGCAAACTGAGCGCGAGAAAATGATCGCCGGAATTCTATACAAGGCAGATGATCCAGACCTTGTGGCGCGCCGTTTAGTCGCGCGTGAATTAGTAAAGTCTTTCAATGACTCGGCACCAACTGAAGAATCGACGCGACGCGCATTGTTGGGAAAGCTGTTTCACAGCCTGGGCGAACGCATCACGATTGAACCGCCGTTTCACTGCGACTACGGCGACAACATCAAAATCGGAAACGATTTCTTCGCAAACTTCGGCTGCGTCTTCCTTGATTGCAATGAAATCACGATTGGAAACAACGTGATGATGGCATCTTACGTTCAGTTCTACACCGCGCACCACCCACTCGATGCGGCAACGCGCAACTCGGGATTGGAACTCGCTTCGCCCATCAAAATCGGCAACAGTGTTTGGATTGGCGGCGGAGCTATAATCCTGCCCGGCGTAGAAATCGGTGATGAAGCGGTAATCGGAGCCGGCAGCGTAGTGAGCCGAAGCATACCACCGCGCGTGGTGGCAGTCGGAAATCCGTGCCGAGTGATTAAACAGCTCTAGATCTGTTCCGTCAGCTATAGAGCGCGGCTGCTCGGCTAGAGTTTGTCCAGTTCAGAAATGACTCGTTAAGTCCAGCTGAACTTGTTCAGTCTTTAGCTGTTCATGTCTTTCTCGAGCACCGCGCTAGAACTCTTCAAATAAGAATCTGTGTTTCTTCACACTACACTTTTGCGTTCGAACGCAAGGGCTCTGCGTTTTACGCCATATCACATGCCCGCCCAAATTCGTAATATGAATGAGCAGCCGAACTTCGAGACACCCCACGGAGATTAGCAGATGATAGTACAAGCTGAGTTTGATGCATTTACCAAAGTTTTTGACTATGTGAAAGAACAACCCATTCTTCTTCGAGCGAAGAACAATCGTGCCGGCAAGACTGCGCCCACCAAAGGCTCTTCCAGCAATTGGAAGAGACGAGAGTCTTCAAGCACGGTTGGACTGAAGAGGAACGATTTTAAAGTCGCGGGATAATTGTTCTCGTCACGAACGAAGGAGAGCCGCTTCTATCGTCAGCCCTGGTCCAAACGCCAGGACGACGCATGGGAAGCGGTTCTTCTGTTTCGCCAGTAAACGTTGAATAATGAATAGCACCGTCGGTGATGACATGTTGCCGTACTCGGACAGGATTGCCCTTGAGTCTCCGAGCGCATCGGCTGGCAATTGTAGCGACCGTTCCACTGCATCGAGAACTCGGGGACCGCCTGGATGAATCGACCAACCTTCAATTTGTTTGATGGATAAATCGTGCTTCGACAGCCATTCTCCAATCAATGTTTCTAGTTCGTTTTCAATCAGCTGCGGAACCTTTGCAGATAGACTCATGGCAAAACCGTTGTCCTGAATCCGCCAGCCCATCGCATCCTCGGAGTCCGAAACCACATATGAAAACGAGTCGACGTAATTCGCAATTCCGTCTGACCTTCTCATTATCAACGAGGCGGCGCCGTCTGCGAAAAGCGAGTTGGCAACGATGTCTCCGGGATCACGTCCGTATTGGAAGTGAATAGAGCAAACCTCCGTGGCGCACAATAAAACGTTTGCCTCCGGATTTGCAGCGACAAATCCCTGCGCGACGCGAAGTGCGTTCATCGTGCCGTGGCAACCCATGAAGCCAATGTGTGTGCGATAAACGGATCGAGGCAAACCAAGTTCTTTTATCAAATTCAAATCAAAACCAGGTGCGGCGAATCCAGTACAGGAGACAGTGACCAGGTGCGTGATACTTTTGGCTGCGACGCCGGATTCGATTAACGTTTGTCGGCAAGACGCGGTGGACAGCTGTTTTGCGTGATGGTCATAACAAGCCATTCTCTGTGCGGTCGTTGGACCACGATCGCTGGAGTCGATCGGTGCAGGAAAGAAGTCGGTCATTGCCTTTTGATCCGCGGTCAGTCTTGCAATAACGCTTCTGCGGCTCTGTATCTCGGTTCGACGATACAAGCGTTCAAGAACTTGCTGTTCGCGATCCGTTCTGCTCGAAATCGAAATTGCATGCTTGACCAAGTCGTCTTGTGTGAATGAGTCGGTGGGAAGCGCTGTTGCAAGCCCAAGAATGGCAGCCATTATCTACTTGCCTCCACTCTTGGTTTAGCCTGCAATTTAAACTGAGCTTGATTGATCACTTGCACCACAGGTGATGCCAAGCCTGGGTATCGAGAAAGCGTGTCGAGCATAAAATGACGAATGGCATTATTGCGCAAACCGATTGCAATCAGCCGACTTCGCGACTGTTGCCTGCGAAAACGCTGATTCGTTTCAAACCATTCGCGCAATAGTTTTGGATGCCACGATTGAATACCGCGAACCGCCAGCCGTCCGCCGAGCAATCCGGACCAGAGCGCCCAGGCAATGCCCTCGCCGGTAAATGGCTCGGGATAACCGCACGCGTCGCCAGTGACGAGTAGCCTCTCCGCGCCGATGCGTTCACGTCGCCTGGTTAATAGTTGTGTTCCCGTCCACTGCGCATCTTGTAGCTGTGATGGAACTGGAAGCCCGCAATCTTGCAGCAACTTGGCTGCGCCTTTGCCCGGTCCATGCGACTCTCGCGAGAAAGCTTGATCGAATGCTGCGGCGACATCAAGGCGATTATCCTCTAGTCTCACTAAACCGACGTACCCGCCAGGCCCGCACGCCATGTGGATTCGTCCACGTTCGTAGTAGTCAGATCCGTCGTCGAGAATGACACCAGCTCCGAATCTCGAGTCCTTCGCGAGTGCCGGTTTGAAATCAGCATTACCATCCAGCGATTTGCCGGACAAGCCGTCGGCGACAATTACAATGGCGGACTCAACGACGACCGGCTTCGAGTCGGCGCTATCCAGGCTGACCTCGCGCGAATTTGTATTCTGTGTTTTCGTCGACCGATCCGGTTTGTTTAAAACTCTGGCATTTGTATTCTGTAAAAAAGTTGCGCCTGATGTGACGGCTGCTTCAATAAGAGCCTCATCAAATCTGCTTCTTGAGATGCTGGCTCCGAGCGGCAGTTGAATGGAAGCTGCTCGATTGCCATCGAATAAAAGTAGTTTTTCTAAACTAACCGCATTGTTGTTCTGAAGTATGTGCGATAAACCCGCCTCAGCAAGCGCCTCTTGAGCGGATCCATTGACGCAGCACCCGCAAACTTTGTAGCGGGGAAAAGAACTTTTGTCTACGAGAAGAACAGTGTGTCCCGCAGACGCAACCTCACGAGCCGCCATGGCACCCGCCGGTCCAGCACCAATCACAACGCAATCCCACGTTCGCGTGAACATCAGGAGCGCCTCCATACCAACAACTGTCGACAGGGCGGATGTAATTTGACCGAACAATTCTCAAGTCCGGCTACCAGAGCCATGTTGCGCATCTCTTCAGGCGTGTATGAGGCGCGAACTGAAACGGGACCATCAAAGTGAACGACGGGTGAGCGGGTGAAAAGGCGCGTGGCAAGCCAAACGAGCGAATACGAAAGTTCGCTGCGAACCAGGTCGTTAATCAGAATCATCTGCGCGTCACTGTCCTTCATCCTCTCGAATAACAAGATGACCTCCTCAGGGTCGAGATGATGCGTGAACAGTGACGTCATGACGACCTGAAAACCTTTTGGAATCCCGTCCTTAATCACGTCGCGCTGAATAAATTGCGCAGGTGTTCCGGCTTTCTGTGCTTTCTGCTCCGCATGCGCAATCGCAGTCGGACTTATATCTGCGCCGGTAAACTCGATCTGACGCCCGTTTCGTTTGGAAAGCTTAGCGAGTTCGAGGAGTATGTCGCCGCTGCCAGTGGCGACGTCGAGCACGGAAATCTTCTCGCCCGCCGCTTTTGAGCGACTGCTTCGCTTCGCGATTGTTTGTTTGGCGATTGATTGTCTGGATGCCGGGAGTTCGTCGTTTTGTCCTTCTAAACTCGCCGGTCCTTCTGGAGTGGTATCGCTTATGGTGCCGCCATTTACTTCGCCATCAACTTCAAGGATTGGCTCGATCTGTTTACTCAGCGAAAATTTGTTTAGTTCTGACCAGAGAATTTGCGCGCTTCCACTAACTTTGTTGAGAACTTCGAGCCCTCGAAGCGCCTCAACGTGAAGCTCGCGGTCGAGCCTGGGATCATCCATTAATTCAGGGATACGCGATCGAAGCAGCATGCGCACTCCTTCGGATGCAGAGATTTGGACAGCAATGATACCCGATCGCCTCGCTACGAACTGCGAAAACCTCAAGTCCATTGAGACGTTCTGCGTGAACCGCCCAACTACTTTGATTTCTAGCCCAGTGTCCTTCGCCTTGCTTTCGTCAGTTGACAAAACTAGACGACCGGTCTACTATGAATATGTGAAAGGGAATGCACCGAATGGTGGTGGAAGCAGAAGTTACTTTCCGGCCGCCATTCAAAGCGCTTCCTGGTTAAAACAAGGAGAATCGACATGAGTACAGTTGAAAAAGAAACGGATGAAAAAAAGGTTGTAGCGAACGCCGGTTGTTGCGGCGCGGAAAACAAAGATGCCGCCGCTCTCGCCACCAAAGTTGAAGTCGCCAAACAACAAGACGCCGTCAAGGAAAAGGAATCCGGCAACTGCGGTTGCGGCTAATCGCACCTCGATTAGTGTTTTTTCGGGTTTCAATAGTTGACCAGTCTATTATGATTACGGTCAAAAATGAGCGAGCAGGGCGTAACGTGCATGAAAAGCGCTAGATGTGCGCAATGCGGTTGTAGTCGCTTATTAGACGTAGAACGAGTGGCTGATCATCGATTGAAACAGGTTCCACGCGCATGGCAACCGGCTGTAATAGCCGGTTGCCATCGTGCATCAATTGCACTTGCGCGAGGACCTGCAACCGAGGCGCAGCGCGAAGAAGCCCTCAGAGTGTGCTGCCGAGGCAGTTGCGTTGCGCTCGGGCGGCGCACGTTTCTGATCAACCAGGACTTAGCTCCATTTGCTCCCAGCCCCGTCGATCAGGCGCATCCTTTCGGTTCTGCAACCAGATGCACCGTTTAACCCAACCTGCGACTGTTACTTCTTCTCGGGTAGCCGACAAGCGCCGCCCTCCAGCGGCGGAACCTGGCGTTCCAGCCATTCGATCACGGACTTCTCCGCGAAGCTGTCGAGGTGCCGGGTTTGCAGAATCGTGTGACCGCCGTACGAGTAGAGAACGTAGGTGACGTCGTTGGAGCGCAACTTTGCGTCGAACATATACAAGCCTTTGGGGTTAACCTGGCGGTCGTCGCAGGCTTGCAGAACGAAGACCGGCGTCTTTGCCGGGATCAAGTCGACGAACTTCTCGGTTTCCTGAGGAAAGCGGCGCGCCGCAATCAGTTCGCGCGTGTCAAACTTTTTGCGGACGAGCGGGTCGCACGCCAGCTCCTTGCCGATGCGGGCGTCGGCCGAGAAGAACGTTTCGATCTGTTTGGTGAAGTCGACCTTGACTGCCCCGAGTGTTAGCACGTTAACCAGGCCGCTAGGAATCAGCCGCGCGTAGTGCCGCTCCAGTTTCAATGCCGGTCCCGACAGAATCACGCCGTCGACCAGATCCGGTCGCGTCGCGGCAAGCCTGATGGCGAGCGCACCTCCCATGCTCTCGCCGCCGACGATCATCTTCAGTCCTTTGTGCTCTTTGCGAATCCGCTCAGCGAGCTGCGCGACATCGTTGTCGGCGTGCTTGGCGTAATCGATCTTCGTGGCAATCTCGTTGGCGTAAGCGCGCCCGAGACCGCGAAGGTCCGGCGCATAAACGACGAACCCGTCGAAAGCCAGCCGCGAAGCCAACTTGTCGTAAAGCAGCGAGTGCTCGGGGAAGCCGTGGATCAGCAGTATGACACCGCGAGGGTCTTGCGTTGCGTCTCTCCATTGACGCACCGGCGTCACGAGTCCGCGTCCGATGGTCGGGTCGTCGTCGCGCGCGACTTGCGCGAACGAAGGCGACGCGGTCGAGACGAGGCACGCGAGCGCGACAGTCGCGGTCAGCAGTCCATTGAGGTACATGTTCCGGCCCATAGTGTTTTCCAGTTCCAGTAGATTGTTTTGTCCATGTCCTCGGCAACAGCCGAGAACCGCTTCAGAACTCGTTTCGTACTTCATCAGACCAGGCTACTCGCGTCCCATCGCCTCGAGATTGCTTGCGCCCATAGGAGACTCGCAAGTCATCCTAGCCGCGGTGCGGTTACTGGAAGGGCTAACGCAAAATCCTCATTCACAGCCGATGCCACGAATCAGGAGAGGTCAATGCGCCCCGTTTGTGCGGGTGCTTTGCTGACGGTTTTTGCCTGTTTGATAAGCTGTGTGTGTGCTTGGTCCTGAATGATTGTGCGAAACGAGTGTGTGCACCTTCTCGCACCTGCAGCGTTCCAGGCAACGAATGCGACGAGATTGAAACAACTAAATGGATTGCGTAAATTGAGTGCGCGCGTGCGAGACAGGCTCTGGATGGGCGGTTGCACGCGCGGTTTATGTTGCTGTGGTAAAGCACAATGCGCAAACTCGGCTATGTTCGTTTGAATATTCGAGATTGCGTGATATCACTAGCGCCAATATCCTGTCTTGGAAACCGCCTGCTAATCAGGCTTTTGGTCTCGCTTAAATAATTCGTTTCGATTTCAGTTGCAGTTTGATTTTGGTCATGAACTAAACTTTGTTCTGTCGATGTTTCATGTTTCATTCAACATTCGGCGCCGTTGAAACACCAAGGTTGCGTTCTGGTTTAGTTTTAGTAGGTCGACTCGCCGCTCTGCGTTCCTTATGGTGCACATCCAAACCACACGGTGCACATCCAAACCACACGGTGCACATCCAAACCACCGGTGCACATCCACACCACGTGGTGCACATCCAAACCACACGGTGCACATCCAAACCACCGGTGCACATCCAAACCACATGGTGCACATCCAAACCACGCGTCATTTTGCGAGTACTCAGCATTATCGATACTCATTCACGGATGAATTGGTTTTGAATTCAGTTTGTTCGTAAGTGACAATCCGTTGCCAAAGGTCTAAAATGAGCGCTTTCGACACAACCGAGCGACACAATCATGACGAGCACAACACGCGAAACCCTAACTGCAACCGAGCTTTACGCTAAGGCGAAGGAAATCAAGGCAGACCTCGTGCGCTATCGGCGCCACATTCATGCCAACCCTGAGTTGAGTTTTGAAGAAGTCAAAACCGCCGAGTACGTGGCTGAAACGCTAAAAAAATTCGGATTGAAACCAACCGTCGGAGTGGGCGGAACCGGTGTGGTAGTCGACATCGGTGAAGGCGAAACAGTCGTCATCCGCGCCGATATGGACGCTCTTCCAATCCAAGAACTAAACGAAATGGATCACTGCTCGAAAAACAAAGGCGTGATGCACGCGTGCGGACATGATGTGCATACCGCTTGTGCACTGGGCGCCGCGCAGCTTCTCGCCGCGAACCCGCCGAAAAACGGCCGCATCCGAGTAATCTTTCAACCCGCTGAAGAAGCCACCAATGGTGATGGCTTAAGCGGCGCAAGTTTGATGATGAATGACGGGGCGCTCGAAGGCGCCAAGCGGGTTGTGGCGTTGCATGTGTTTCCGGAACTGGCGACCGGCAAGATTGCACTTCGTTCGGGTCCACTGCTTGCAGCTTGCGATAAGTTTGATATAAAAATTCAAGGAAAAGGCACGCACGGCGCATGGCCAGAGCTTGGCGTAGATTCAGTTGTGGTCGCATGCCAGATTGTTCAAGCAATTCAAACGATTGTTTCTCGCAGAATCTCAGCGTTGGACGCTGCTGTTATCACCATCGGTGGTATCAAGAGTTCCACTTATCGAAGCAATATCGTCGCCGACTCAGTTGAGCTAACCGGTACTGTGCGCTACTTCGCGCCCGAAACGCATGTGATCGTCAAACGCGAACTAGAAAATGCCTGCAGCATCGCCAACATCATGGGCGGTTCGTACGAACTGCATTACATCACCGAGAACCCAGCCGTCAACAACGATCCATACGTCGTCGCCGTAGTCGATCAAGTCGCATCGGAGATGATCGGCAAAGAAAATATCGAAGAAGCAACAATGAAAATGGGCGCCGAAGACTTCAGCTTCCTCTCCGAAAAATACCCCTCCTGCTTCGTCTGCCTGGGCGTCCAAGTCCCAGGTCCCCTGCGCTTCTTGCACACCGCAACCTTCGACGCCAACGAAGACGCCCTTCCGCTTGGCGCCGCCCTCCTCGCATCATCAGCCTTGGCATTGTTGTAGACCGCAGTTGGCTTTTCCTCTGAACAAGACTTTCCTTGGGCACAGTGTTATTCGGCTAAAGGGCAAATTTATCGACGAGGTTTGGTAGGCGGGTTGCGATCGGGTGGATCTTCTGGTCCCTCTGTAGTGGCTCGTTCCAGTGCGTTGCCCACATAACTCGCTAGATAAGTTGGTATAAGCATAAACTCAGCGTCGATCGCTTTCGACACACTAAGAATGTTTTTGAATGAGCTATCGCGCCCGTTTTCGATCTTGGACAGATTGGTTCTATCGATTCCGCACAACTGTGCAACTTCGATTTGCGTTCTGTCTTGCCACTCTCGCTGGCCTTTCAAAACCCTCCCCCAATCGCCCTCTTCGGTGAGATTCCGGAGTGCGGCGAACCTCGATAAGTTATGCAGGCACCGTTCGCAATTCCAAAATTCTTGTTTTTGAATTGCCAGTTTGACCTCATCGCGGTCGACGAATCGATTCATTCGTTCCTTCGCTTTGCCGTAATGGCACAGTATATTCAGGCTTCCGTCCCAGAGAATTTTATCGTCGATAATCGCTACCTTAGAGTGAACGTTTTTTCGCTCGTTCACGTGCACGCCCCAGGACCGCAACTTTTCGATCAATAGTGCCCTTTCCTGTAGTGCGAGTGGGTCGCTCGGTTGGCTTCCCCTGCTACTCGCGGTTTCTTTTTGCAAAAAAACGCATACAACAACACCGCGCTTGATGGCATTTCGCAGCGACCACTCTATGGTTTTTAGTCGCCAGGAGTTTATAAATGGGGATTCAATAATGACTCTGGCGCGTGCGTTGTCCAGGTCGTATTTGAACGCTGTCCAAAATTCGTGTTGGTCGAAAACTTGGTGATTTATCATTACTTCCCCTCGAGACTTGGGTGTGATCGATTGGTTTCTAATCTAACCAAATAATTGGCACCCAAAACCGTCAAGCCTTGACGCTTTGTGCATCTCAGAGTGATGTCGGTTGCAAAAACGACACCATTTCAGACAGCAACAAATGCAAATTCTGCGGCGAAATGACAAGCAATTTGAAAATGTGCCTGTGGGCCACATTAATTGCCCATTTAATGTGGCCCACAGGCACATTTCTACTTTTGGGGCATTTTTGGTTAGAAATGTGGGTTCGATATCGCGTAGTAGGCAGGGCGCGAGGATTACGAGGCGGGAAGACGGGCGGAATAACGATGCCGGGATACGGGACGCTCTGCGGCGGGAATGACGAGGCGGAATGTCACGGCGCTCTGGGCGGGCGAGGCGACACCGCGCAAAAAACCGAAGAAGGCGCGCTGTGGATGGCGCAGGACCGTGACGGTCTCTGGCATCCACAGCGCATCCTTATTCGTCGTAAAAATGACTTGTACCGTTACGCAGCTACCGGCTTAGTAGATGCAAGCGCAGCTGTCGCCCTCGCAGACGTTCTGAAGCAACGGGTTGGCGGTGTCACTGCGGCCGCAACGACTGCAACGCCGTTGGGTGTTGCTGCAGGTCGGGCAGAGGGTGATGGCGGTGCTGGCGGTTGGCTTCTTGCAGCTCGAGCAGGAGCCAGCGCGGGTGTTTGCCGGGAGTGGCATTTTTTGGCAGAAGTTACAGGTCATTATCGATACCTCTAATATTTGTTGGGATTTCTGGAGAGATTTCTGCAGACGACGTCAGCAGAGCTTCGGATGAATTACGTCTACAGATAAATCGCGGCAGCTCAGCAACAAATTGGTGCTTCAAACACGAGACGCTTCAGCCCAGCTTCTTCTGCTGTGCACGGCGTTCTCGTTCGAGGCGAGCGCGAAGCGCTTCCTCTTTTACCGCTGGGTCGTTGTCGTTGATGGCTTCATCGACGAGCGGCCCGGCACTGATGTTATCGAGTTCCGCGGCGGCGCCGATGATGCAACGACGAACCGTATCGCTGGCCTCCTTGCGATACTGCTTGGTGAGGAGGTCCGCGATCTGTGCCTGCTCGCTGGCGTCAGCCGCTGCATTGTCCCGCGCTTGGCGCGCGATGTTGGCGAGCGAGTTGGCTGCTTGAGCGCGAACAACCGGGTCGGGGTCGTTGTTGAGCGCGTCGCCGAGCGAACGAATCACCGTTTCGGGATTGTTCGAAAACTGGGTCGAGAGCCAGCGGGCAGCATTCATTCGGTGGCTGGAAGATTCCGCCGAAGAGAGCTGGCCGATGGTCTCAGTGATCATTGGACTGTTGGAAACGGTTAAGTTACCTTCGGTCCGCTTCTGCGTTGAGTAGAGCGAAGGTCCGAAAACGACAGCCAGGGCGAGGGAGGCGCCAATGGCGAAAAGCAGGAAGGCTCCTGCCCGATCCGATTTCTTTGCGGGTTTGTGCACCATATAGTCCTTTGTGGAAGTTTTACGAACGTGAGAACCGCATCATTGGACACTCTCGACGCAGGCATAACAACGCGCTCCAGACTTTCGTCGGAGGGGTTAATGCTGAAACGCTTGCGTATTGCTGGAAAGAGAGAGTGTTCGAGTCCTTTGAGAGCGGTTGATGAAAGAAGTGAATAAACCCTATTCAACGGTCCCGACTGGTTTCAAACCCGGACAGGGCTTTGTAAGTGAAAGGCGTTTCCTTTTAAGGCCTGTTGAGCTGCAAAAACATGCGTCCAAAGGAAATATTCAGAATTTGCCAGTCGCCCGAGAATATCGACGCTCGCTTGCATATAAGTTCCTGACAACAACGAAATGAGGCAGCTCGCGCGAGAGTTGATTAAGAAAACGTTTTCGTAAACAGAGTTGGCGATTTGAGGATATCTAGTGGATGTCTAACCACCCCGCTAGCGCAGGTGTTTTAGCTTGGCAACTCGGATTTTTCAGCAACGGAAGACGGGAATTGAAAGGTACAACCAAACGGAGATTGAGCAGAACAACGAAACGCAGATTGAGCAGAACAACCAAACGGAGATTGAGCAGAACAACGAAACGCAGATTGAGCAGAACAACCAAACGCAGATTGAGCAGAACAACCAAACGCAGATTGAACAGAACAACCAAACGCAGATTGAGCAGAACAACCAAACGCAGATTGAGCAGAACAACGAAACGCAGATTGAGCAGAACAACCAAACGCAGATTGAAAGGTACAACGAAACGGAGATTGAGCAGAACAACCAAACGCAGATTGAACAGAACAACCAAACGCAGATTGATGGAATCTCCAGAGGGGTACTTCGGCAATTAAAGCGACCGGTTTCCCTCGCTTGCTTGCGAAACTGTTATAGCGAGCCGCGCTATCGAGTGGAATCGATCGAGTAAAATTCTTCGCTTCAGCATCGTACGGGCGTCTTTGGCAGCAAGCACTCTGGCTGATGTTGAACAATGCGTGAAATGCCTTACGCCACCAGCGCTCTGTCGTCGCATTGAACAGGCTGCGAGCTATTCTTCTTATGTGATTTGAAAAATTCCCAGATTTTGTCGGTGGTCGGGTAGTTCGCTTCCGGAGAATTCGGATTGGCTGCCTTCGCTCTGTCACTGCCTGGCCATTCATGCCCACCATCTTTAACAACCACTGCAATCACTTCTGCACCAGTTTCCGGATTGACGGATCTGGAAGTGATGCGATCGCCATCGCGCTCTATGAGCGGGGCGTGAGAAATGCCCAGGTGTTTCGCCCAGGTTTTGTACGATTCGCCGAATGATTGAAAACGTGGCACACCAAGGGTAGAAAGCCCTTGTCCAGGCGCGCGCCCTTCCAGTGGCACCACCCTGTCACTGGTGCCGTGAATAGACATGATCGAAACCGCCTCGGACGGCTTGGCTTCGGCTCCGCTCGAACCGCTGCTCACGACTGCCACCGCGGAAAAGGTATCGGACATCTCGCTGGCTAAGCGATAAGCGAGCATGCCACCATTCGAGAAGCCGGCGGCGTAGACTTTGTCTTTGTCGACGTTCATGTTCTCTTTGATAGTTTTGACCATGTCTTTGACGAAACCGACATCATTGGAATCGGTGCCAGGAAGCTGGACTCCATTGTCCGCATCCCACGATCGTAATTGACCGAGCCATTTTGTGCCGTTTGGATAGGCAACGATGAAGCCCTCTTTATCGGCTTTCTCAGACATTTTCGAGAGACTGGAAATTCTGTCGGCATCTTGTCCTAAACCATGAAGCACCACCACTAGTGGCATCGGTTTAGACGGGTCATAATTTTTTGGAACGTGCAAAATGTAATCGCGCTCGCGTCCGCCGGAATTAATTTCTAGGTGACGATCGATGCCGCGTTCGCTGCTGCCGTTGGTTGAAACTTTAATTGCTTCAGCAGGTTTTGTCTTAAACGCGTCCAAAACCGGCAGATCCAGGTCCTTTTCGTTATAAACCTGTTTGCGAATCGTGGTTTTCAAACTTTCGTAGCCGAAGTAAATACTGTCGACCAGCGTGTCGTGAAGCGATTCTCTTTGTGGCGCGGCGTCGTTCCGTTCGACGACACTGCTAATCGCTGGGCTTATCGGCGATTCGAGTTTGGCTTGCGGATTGGCCACGGATAGATTCCCTACTAAATTGACGCCTTGCAGTCATTGGTCGATTGCGTGTCTGTGTTTATCCGTGATTCTCAAAATTTGGACAAAACCGACGAATTTCGTTTGACCACCTTCGAGGTTCAACCAAAGCGTCTATGAATAGTTCAAAATCGAACAGTCTCTCCACCGGAATCAACTCCGAAGAAGCAGAATTCGCACGCCTAAGTTTTGTTGAGAATGATTTGCAGAAACTTTGATTATCCGTTCGAGGCGATCCATAATCATGCTGCGTGCCAATCTGCGAGGTTCAGATGCAATCAACTAAAGGTACAGACTCATCGAAAGCGCCATCAGCCAAGGCGCCTGAGTCTTTAGATCAATATCTCAAGTTCGTGTCGCTGCTGAAACCAATTGATGCAAACATCCTAGACGCCCTCCAGAACGAGGTCTTGAATCCGGACATCGATTGGCATGAGCCGTACTCCGAATACGCATCGCCAGGACTGCAAGTCGCCGTGCTGCTTAGCCCGGATGGGGAAGAAAATAATTTCTCCTGGAAAGATTGCAAGGCACCTAAAGAAACGCCTCTACTGGCGCGTTTGACGAATTTGAAAGCACTGCTGGCTGGCCTCGGTTTCAACATCATGGCTTCGCGCTTGTTGAAACTCCAGCCTGGGACTTATCTTCACGAGCATCGCGACTATGTCTTCCTGGAAGAAGTCCCGCGTTTTCGGCTGCACGTGCCGATTGTGACGAATCCTGCTGCGCACATTGTGATGCCTGGCACGACAGTTCATATGTCCCGAGGCTATCTCTGGAAACTGAATCCGAAAGAAGCTGTGCACAGCGCTTGCAATTTCGGACAGGAAGCCAGGATTCATTTAATGATGGACTGTTATGTCAATGACACGCTTGCCGAACTCGTAGCGGCCGAGTCGCTTCCGTCTGACAATTTGAAAAAATTACCCGTTCTGACGGCCGAAGATAAGGCACGTGTCCTCAAAGAAGGACGATCACTCGTCGAAGCCGGCAAGCAGACAGAGGCTGAGGATGTCATTCTTCGCCAGTTTTGTTATTTCGATCTCAACGGCGAAACCACCTACCAGCTCTTGTACGAGTTGTACGGCGGTGTAACTGGTTGCGAAGAACGGCTTGAATACTGGCGCACCCGTGCTCAAGACGTGTACCCAGTCGTGAAGCACTAGTTCAGAAGCCCGATTGAAGCCCAATCTAGGCTCCGAATTGTAAGTTTGATTCCCCTTAAATCGCGCAGCTGTTTTAACTCGCTGACAGATTCCGCTGTTGCGATTGGAACGAAACAAGGCTTGTTGAGATAACATATATAGAACGGAGCGGTCGTTTTCTAAAATGCGGCTGCGAAGTCACTGGCGCACAAATTGACGTTTAGGACAGTTCTATTTCGATGGTTAAAAGCCGGACACGCCCACGAGAGCTTTTGCTTGATATTTTTGCCACCATGCCTCAAGGGCAGCACATCAGCGCGCAGGAACTGCGGGATCGCATAATTACTGAGGGCGGCGAAGTGTCGCTTTCGACGATTTATCGAGCGCTGGAGCGGCTTTCGGAGCAAGGCGAAATTCGTAGCATCATGAGCGCGCGGGGCCAGCTGTGGGAATCCGTGAGTGGCGAAGAGCATCACGACCACCTGATCTGCACGAAGTGTGGCTTGACAATTGAGTTTCACGACGACCTGCTAAGTGGCTTCGGTCAGAGTGTGGCCGAACGCAAAGGCTACATCTACCAGGAAAGCCGTTTTGACATCTTTGGTTTTTGCAAAGACTGCAAAGCTAACTTGGATTCCGGCACGGTGTCTCAGGTTCTGCAGGTGCTCGACAATGTCACCACCATGCTCGACGAGGGCAAGCGCCTGACCGATTCAGCCGCTCGCTCGATCGTAAACGATAAGGATCGCAGCGTCGCCAGTTCGATTGAACGTACTCGTAAAATTTTGAAGCAAGCACTCGATGAGTGCGACAGAGCTCTGGACGTCCTCGAAGAGACGATGTAAGCCGCGCGGGCTGAATATTTGCATGGGCCGCAGCGACAGAACTCTTGATCGCCGAGCATCATGTCCGGTTCGACCAGCGTTAATTCACGTGAAAGCAACGCCCAAAATGGAAATGTGCCTGTGGGCCACATTTTTTGCTCGCGCATTGACTCACTGAGAATCTTACTCGCCTTACACCTGTTGCTCGGGTAAGGTTTTTCAATGAGGCAACCCGGGCCGTTTAATGTGGCCCACAGGCACATTTCCATTTTTCGAGGTCAAAGTGAGTCGATGAGTCGGCAGTACTAAAGGGAAGGACTATGTAATCCATTCGGATTGCGCCAAAGTTCCGCCGGCACCAAGCGAATGCGATGGAGTCTGGACACCCTTAAGTGCCCTAGACCAGACTGGTTGGCTGTTTTGTATCCGGGCATTGTCCGGGCATTGCAAGAATCGGGCGGGCTGGGCAATCCCGCGAGTCCTCATATTATGAGAACGATTCGCAACAATTTTATAAAACCAAAAACGCCATCAGATGCCTATTTAGCGGCATCTACGTCAATAAGTGCCTCTCGTCACTATTGCGCTAATCTGTTGCATTTAGTACGATATTTTTGTTGAGAATCACTTGCAAAAGGTAGGAATGGTGGCGGCTGTTGCGGCCTGCCGCTGTATTGATATGGTTCCCGATAGACAGTTTGTAGCCGAAAGATTCTTCCGATGGTTGTCCGGGTTTCCCGAACCCAGTATCAACCGTTTGAGAACAATCAATAACGCGAGTGCAGATGCGCGCCACGTCATCATCTCGCTGGGTTATGGAGTTTACGATTGCCGCATTCGGGCGCTCAATAACATGATAATCAAGCTCCTGGTGGCGCGAATGCATGCGGAGCGCGCTCAAAATGAGCGGACGCTCGAGCGCATTCAGGTGATTCTGACAGGGCTTCACGTTGCAATCGATTGGACGACTGGAAGGTTAGAGCGTTCTGATTTTTCGCACCTGGAGCAACCGAGCTGTAACAAGGTTGTTAAAGCTTTAACTTCCTCCTGATATCTCAAAACCCCAGCTCTGCGTATAGCTCGGGTAGTCAGGAGGAAGATGTGACAATGTTTATGAAAAGGAGATTTTCCTTCTTGCGAATAGCAATCATTTTCATGATAGATTTCCGATTGGATATATATCCGACCCCTTAGTAGGAAACAGAGAGAGTTATGCCAGTGACCTTAGACACCGATAACGCGACCAAAGAATCCAAAACGGGCAACCGTTCGCTTACGTTGACGCCGAAGGTGCATCCCGTCATCAAAGAATATTTAGCCGACCCTACGAGGCTGGAAGAGCTCGTTAAAGGGCTTGGCAGTCCTCTCAACGTCATGTTTCCCGAACTCATTCACGACAACGTCGAATCGTTCAATGATTTATTCAAGAAGCATCAACTGAGAGGGCGCGTTTTCTTCGCTCACAAAACGAATTCATCATCTAGCCTGGTTCGCCAACTGGCTCAGGAGAATGCTTTCCTGGATGTTTCGTCACTCAACGAACTTCGTCACGGACTTTCTTCCGGTTTCACAGGCGATCGCATCGAAGCGACCGGACCAAAGAATCGTGAGTTTCTAACCCTTGCTTTGCAGCACGGCATCACGATCAGCATCGATAGCCTCTGGGAACTTCGCCAAGTTTTGGAAATCCGGCAAATCATCAAGCTGCAGAAACCTACCAAAATCTTGGTAAGACTCTCCGGTTTTCATGCCGATCACTCGCGTTTTCTCAACAAGGGAAGTCGCTTTGGTATCACCATTAAAGAATTGGAAGAAGCGTTCGACATCATTGAAGATGCCGAAGACGAGCTGAGCTTCCAGGGTTTTGCATTCCACCTCGATACCGTCAGTATCACTGAACGCGCAGTGGCAATCGAAAACTGCATCGAGCTTTTTGAAGATGCTCTCTCCCGCGGCTTCGAACCACGCGTTCTCTGCATCGGTGGTGGCTTCAAAGTCAACTATCTCGAAAGCGAAGACGAGTGGAATGAGTACACAAGCGCTTTGAAAGAGTCTGTTCTTGGCACCGGCAATTCGCTGACATGGCAAGGCAACGCCTTCGGCATGTATCAAGAACAAGGCAAACTGCGCGGCAACTTCAACAGCTACAACTACTACGATGGAACCTCCGGTCCGGATTTCCTCGATGAAATTCTCTCGCACCAATTCCCGAATTTGTCGGACAAAACGGCAGCATCACTGCTTCGCGATAACATGATCGAACTCTGGATCGAACCAGGTCGTTCCCTCGTTACGCAAACCGGCATCACCGTCGCCTCAGTCAACAACCTGCGTCCATCCAGTACTGGAGACCAGTTGGTTAACTTGAACATGAAGCGTCAGGACGTTACTTTCCTCGACCAGGAAATTTTTGTCGATCCGCTTGTTCTCAATAGAAACCCATCCGATGCGGCTCCTGAGAAGGTCGGAGTATTCTTCGCCGGTAATCTTTGTCTCGAAAGCGACCTGGTTTATCGCCATAAAACATTCTTGCCTCAGCTCCCTGAGCCAGGCGACACTGTTGTTTTTGTCAACACCGCTGGTTACTTCATGGACTTCAGCGCCTCGAATTCCATGATGGAGCCTATCGCTCGCAAAGTTGCCGTCAAACAAAAAGGCAACAAATTCGAGTGGACCCTCGATGAGGAGTTCTCAATTCTTTAGACAGTGCCCAGTTTTCCCACACAATCACACCACACCTGACCGCCACCCTGGAGGAAACATGTTAGTAAAACATATAACCGAGCTGATCGGAGACACACCGTTATTCGAGATTAGTCCTGAGATTCACGGTTTGAAAAACATCGATCTGTACGCCAAGCTCGAGTTGTTGAACCCGTTCGGCTCCGTCAAAGACAAGAGCGGATGGAATGTTCTCAAAGATGATATCGAACAAATTGCCAAGGAAGGGAAGACCGTAATCGAGTCCTCGTCCGGGAATATGGCAAAAGCCATGCAGTTGATTTGCTCAATCAACAATGTTGAATTCAAGATCGTAACCAACAGAATCAAAGTAAGAGAAGTGAAACAGATTCTGCAGTTGCTCGGCGCCCAGCTTGATGAACTGCCAGGTTTGTCGGAATGCCCGGATCCAACCGACCCTAATGATCCGATCACATTCATCGAACAACAAATGGCGAAAGAGCCAGGAAGATATTTCCACACTTCGCAATACACCAACGAGAAAAACATCACCGCTCACTACAATTCGACCGGAACCGAAATCTTCAATGATGTCGGCGCTATCGATTATTTCATCGGCGGTCTGGGAACCACTGGTTCTACCCGTGGTGCCGGAACTTTGTTGAAAGAAAAGAATCCGAACATGAAGAACGTCGGCGTGATCGCCGCCAAAGGTCATCTTCTTCCAGGTATCCGTAACCAGGATGAAATGTACGAAGTCGGCTTGTTCAAAAAAGATTTCTACGACGATATCGTCGTTGTCGATACCGATGAATCGATTGATGCGATGCTCACACTGATTCGTAAGTGCGGCATTTTGGCTGGACCTACCGGTGGTGGCAGCCTTGCAGCAGCGATGAAGTATCTGCAGAAAATCGACGGCACATTGACCGAACGCAAGAAAGCAGCGTTCATCGCTTGCGACCGTGTCGAATGGTACCTCTCGTTCCTTCAAAAAGTGCGTCCTTCGTTGTTCGCGCTTGCTGAAAAGGAAGATTCAATCAGAAAAGTTTCCGTCGAGAAACAAGAGGCTGCGCCTCAAGTTTCAGCCGCTGAAGCACTGAAGTGGATCGAAGCGAAAGAGCCTCTGATCATCGTCGACATGCGCGGAGCATTGGCGTTTAAAGCTTCCAGAATTCCTGGTTCGCTCAACATCCCAACCGATGCGCTCGATGAAATCACGGATGCAGGCGTTCCATTCTCAAACGGACAGAAAGTTTTGTTTGTCTGCCCGACAGGCGATCAGTCGAAGCGCTTCGCTTCGTTCTTCACCGAAAAAGGTGTTGAGTGCGCCAGTCTCACCGGTGGATTCGTAGGCTGGCGCGACGCCAACATGCCTACTGAAAAGTCGGTGAAGAGAAAAAATCGCGAACTCGCAGCCGCTGCGAAATAGTTTTCAATCAGCGGGAGCATGTCGAACCCGGCATGCTTCCGCGAACTCCTCATTCGCGACTATCTGCGATGAGTTTGAAACTTCGGGAGACCGCACCAAAATCTCAAAGAGCGGAAACGCAACTTTCAAAATGGTGAGCCAAACTCTGAAGCACTGAAATCAGATATTTGTATGGACCAACTTGTAGCTGAAATCGAATTTGTGAACCCAGAACCCGAGCTTCTGAAGCTGACTAAACCTCGCAACGCGAAAGCGAAGCACTCGATGACCGAAATGACTGGACCAACAATCGACTCGTAATCTCGATGACGAGCGGTTATGAAAGGAGACAAAGATGACGACAAATTCGCTAGCAGTGAAAGAAACAGAAGGAATCGTCTGCGACATTTCCGCTGCCATCCCTGAAGTCACCATCGATGTCGCCGCTATCCGTGCGCAGTTTCCAATCATTCAGCAAAAACCTGACTATGTATTTTTCGACAATGCGTCGACGACGCAGAAGCCTGCGACTGTGATTCGCGCCATCGAAGAATATTACGCGAAGGCTTGTAGCAATGCCGGTCGCGCATCGTATCGTTTGTCTTCCAAAACTGCTCTGGCGATCCACAACAGTCGTGCCAAAGTAGCCGAATTGATCAACTGCCGCTCCGAGGATCTGGTCTTCACAAGCGGCGCGACAGACAGCCTCAACACAGTTGCATTATCTTGGGGATTGACCAATCTCAACGACGGCGATGAAGTGATGGTCTGCTTGCAGGATCACAAATCCGCGGTGCTGCCGTGGTTTAACGTGCGCCGCATTCTCGCCGGTTTCGGCAAAAACATCAAAATCGTTCCATTCGAAATCCATGATGTCGGCGACTATGACCTCCGCACCATTCGTGAAAATGTATCGACGAAAACCAGACTGATAGCGATGTCGCACATTCATCATGTTTATGGCATGGATATGGAAGTGCCGGACATCCGCGAAATCGTTGGTCCGGATGTTTTGATTTCGCTTGACGCGAGCCAGAGTGTTGGGCACATTTCAGTCAATGTCGAAGAATTGGCAGTAGATTTTATTTCGTTTTCCGGACACAAAATGTTCGCTGGAAATGGAACCGGTATTCTCTGGGTCAACCCAAAACGGCAGCCTGAGCTCAGTCCCGTTCGCGTCGGTGGAATGGGAGCAACGTTTGCTATCGAGGACGAAACCACGTTCTTTGCTGGTTCACTGCAAGATCTTCTGGAAGCCGGCACTCCGAACATCCCATCAATAGTCTCTCTTGCACCTGCTGTCGAGTTTATCCAAAGCACCGGAATTGAAAATATTTCCGGTCATCTCGCTAAATTGACCCGTCGTTTGTATGAAGGTTTGAAAGAAATTCCCGGCGTGGACTTCGGTCCCGGACCCGGTCGCTGTGGCTGTCCTGGTGGATATGGCATTTTGTCATTCCGCATTGAAGGCATCGAGGTTTCAGACCTCGGTTTCATGCTGGATAGTGAAAACATCATGGTCCGCACTGGCGATCACTGCGTCAGCAAAGCCAGTTCGGAAGACGAATACGCAAGAGTAAGTTTGCAGGTGTACAACACCGAAGAAGAGATCGAAATGTTTATCGAAGTCCTCGAAGACAGCATTAGCTGAGCGGCGATTTCCAATTGGTCGCGAGTGCGTGAAAAGTCGAGAAGAGGATCATGAAGGTCGGTATCATCGGTGGTGGTCATAACAGTCTTGTATTAGCCGGGTACTTGGCTAAAGAGGGTGTTGATATCACTGTTTATGAAGCGCGCGATCGAGTCGGCGGGCTGTGCGTCAACGAGGAAGTTTTTCCGGGACACACGATTTCAACTGTCGCGACTTACTATGGAATGTTTCGCCGGCAGATTATTGAAGACCTCAGGCTGGACGTCCACGGGCTCGAGCCGTATCTCACCGATCCAGCTGAAATAGTTTTGTTGCCAAACGGCGGTTATTCATTCACACCCAGAGATGGGTCCGACACAAAGATCTCAGCGGGTGAATTGACCGAAGAGGATCTCGCTGGTTGGAAAAACTTTTGGGGTGAAATCGGTCGCGGTGCCGCACTGGTGGCGCCGTTTTACTACAAGCCGGAAACCACTCAGCAAGAGCTTGTTGATGTTTTGCGAAAAGATGGTTTGGATTTTCTCGCCAGCAAATTGTTTGACGGAACTTTATTCGAAGTCTTCGATCACTTCTGCAAAAACCAGTCTCTAAAAGCTGCTGTGGCGACTTGCACTCCTGGCTACGCGTCTAATCAAGGCAGTGTTTTTGGCTGCATGCATCATGGCACTGCCGAAACTTGTGGTGTTCCAGGCGCATGGGGTCTCGTTCGCGGCGGCATGGGCATGGTTTCCGAATCGCTGCGTCGCAGTGCCGAGAGCAAAGGTGTTCGAGTTCTGACCAATACGAAAGTAACCGCCATTCGCGTCGAGAACGGTCGCGCCACTGGTTTGAAACTTGAGAACGGCGAAACAGTCGCCTGCGATCTGGTCGTTTCGGGAGCCGATCCAAAAACGACATTTAGCCGATTGTTGTCTGATACTGAGTTGCCCGCTGCCCTCGTAAAACAAGTTGAGGAGCCGCTCACGCAAATTTCCGCGGGCAAGATTCACTTTAAGTTGAAACGTCTGCCGAAATTTCCAACTCTGGACCAGCTCTCTCACAACTACTCAGGAATTATTGTGGTCGCGCCGCCAGCGGACGAAGTAATCGCTGATTCCAAGCGAGTTGCCGAAGGCAAGATGCCGCAAAGTTTGATGATGACGATGGCGTTTCCAACCGTGACCGATGAGACAGTCGCGCCTGCAGGCGAGCATCACATGAATATCGACGTTCATCAATTGCCTCGCACGAATGAGGGCGAGCCCTGGAACGACGAGACGAAAACCAAAATCAGCGATGCTGTGATTGCGGCGCTCAAGCCGTTTGCGCCGGACATAGCTGAAGTTATCGAAGACACATTTGTGGTTTCGCCAACTGACATTCAAAGCCGTTACAACGTCGGCACCGGAATGTGCTGGCATTTGCCGATGACCGATCGGTATGCCTTCGATAAACGCAACATGAGCGGCTGTGAGCCGTATGGCACGCCGATTGAAAATTTATACCTGTGCGGCGCCGGCACCTATGGTGGTGGCAATGTCACCGGAGTATCCGGATTCAACTGTGCAAAAATTCTGCAGGACCAAACCATGAGGGTGAGAGCATGAGCGCGACTACAATGACTAAATACACACGAGCTGATGTTGCGACGAAGTGCAAAGTTTACGAACTGGACACGGTAACGCCGGAGAAAGCGGCAAAGATCGCGGCAATGTTCAACGCCGCCCTCGGAAAAGACGGCGTCGTTGCCGAAGGACACCAGCCTTATCCCGACCCTTCGCTTTTCAGCGCTGACGGCATTGTTGAAACGGTTGAATCGCCTTATCGTCGATTATTCATCGCCGAACTGGATGGCGAGACAGTCGGCGGCATCATCGCAGACGCGCTTCACGAGTTGGCGTGCGAATTCAATTGCATGGCGGTCGACCCGAAATATCGTGGTCTAGGTATCGGCAGTTTTCTAGTAGAAGGCGCCAAGAATCTGATTAATGACTGTTTCTTCCTCTCCAATATTACGGAGTTGGTCACTCACAGTCTTGCATCACAAACTGCGCACATCAAGCATGGCTACAACCGTTTCCTTGGTTTTGGTTATGCGCATTATCCTAAAGTTTTCTTTGCGGATAAACCGGAATCGGTAGTGTGGGCCGGTCAGTTACACGGTCGACTAGCGCGTGAATTGCAGAATTTGCGCGATCGCATCGGCAATTTGGAAAAGTTGTCCGACGCTGAGATAACTGATTTAATCAGCCGCGAATCTCGTGTCGTAATCGGCAAGGCAAGTGCTTCCGAGAAACAGCTCGCGACGGAACTTGTGAAGCCGCGTTCTGTTTATTTGCCGGAAGAATACGCTTGCTTGGGCAAGGCTATTCTTTCGCAATACGCCGACCAGATGGAGTTTCGCGTCAACGATGAAAACAAAGATGCCGTCAGCGACAAAGCGTCGATCCGCAGCGACAAATTCGATGTCGATCTGAAGCCGGATTTCGGGCACACATACATCGACTTTGATTTCGGATTCGACATCAAAGCCAATGAAGCTGCAGTAAAAGAAGCAATCGAGAAAGTCCAAAACACGCCTGGCAAGCGCTTCATCAGAGCGACTATCAAAGCCAACCATCCATCAGGCGTTGAAATCGCAAAATTCTTGAAGAAGCACGGATTCGTTTTTCACAGCGTTCTTCCGCTGTATCAATACGAAGTCAGCGAAGACGGACAATCGCACAAATTCCACGACTTGCTTGGCATGCAATGGGTTTGTTCAGGTGTCGCCAAAAAGAATCCGCTGCCCGGTGAAACAAATAGCGTGATCAAAGTTTATGGTTATCCAGCCAATCTGACTGGCAAGATTGTCAGCCTGATTCGCAGCGAGCTTTAGTTGTCTCTAGTTGTGTTCAGATGGTAGAGTCGAGACATGACAAAAAAGGCCATCGCATCGATTTCGATAATTAGTCTGCTCGCGGTAAGCGGTCTGACTTATGGATTTTTGTCTGAAACTAGTGCTATTTATCCAGAGATGAGCTGGGCTGAACTAAGTCAGCTGATGCAGACTCGTGAGACGTCAAAGAAAATAGAGTCGATATCCAAGTATCAGTTGCTGCAAAATTTCTGGTTGGTAACACTTAAACAGCAATCAACTCGCGTCATCAAATCTGTTCCTCCGTCGAAAGTTCGCCCTCTGCTCGAACGAGCCGCTAGCTATGGAATAGCAGTGGAAATATGCAACGTAAACCTGGACGGATCGGTTCGAAAGAGTAAGTTCGCGCCTTAACAGATCTCAGATCCGGTGTTTTTGCGTATGGCTCAACGCGATCCGATTGCGCGAAAGTGAACCGCTGCTAACGAACGAACCTAGCTGACGCCAACCTGTCGAGGTTCGCATGAGCAGCAAAGTCCGAAGATCTGGAAGTTATGATAAAGCGGTGTGAAGTTTTCTTTCAGCGTTAATTCGGTAGTGTCGAATGGGCACTCTGAAACTACCTTTGTGTCGTTGCAGCGAACGCATACAAGGTGGTGGCTATGCGCTTCTTGACCATCGTTGAAACCGTAACGCGCGGTCGTGTCGTTGAGTCGTTCGCGTCGTAACTCGCCGCTTTCCACTAACGAATTTAGCGCTCGATAAACGCTGGTTAAGCCGATGTGTCGCGCGCTACTCACAGAATTGATCGCGTCGAAAAGCTCCATGGGAGTAGCGTTTCGCAGCTGCGTCAGAGCGGTAACGACCGCCCGCTGTGCTCTAGTTTTTCCTTTGCTTTGCATGAAAAATGGCGTCGCGGATAGTTTTACATTTGGTATCACAAAACGCCATTATAACAAACCTAAAAACAAGTTCCCTGTACAATTTCCAAGGTTGTAAATGATAATTTGTTTGCAGCGTTTTGCTCGCGAAAAACATCTTGCGTCGGTTCACTTCTTCGGTGGTCTGAATGGTTAACTCTCCGGCATCCAATCTTGGCTCTTATCGCTTCCAGTCTGTGGGAAGAGGTATGGCGAATTCGTTTCACGATCCCGATTTGTCTTCTTACAGCAAGCAAAAATCGCTGCCGCTGGTCAACGATACGAATGATGACCTCAGTTGCCTGGATAGCTTCAATTGGCTCGATACGCCCGTGGGCGCCTCCGATGTTCCGCGTTACTTGTCTAGAATTTGGGACCACTTTTTCTCTCGTCGAGTTTCTGCCGCGCTAGAGTCTGACGCCGGTTATGCTCGTGTTCTCTCGCTTTTCCCCGGCAACACCGTATTGTCGCTGCATGGTGAGAATCAGTTCAGATACCGCGGATCTTTAGCGTTCGAGCAATTCCTCATGTTGTTCGAGTATTCGAATGGCTCACCAGTAGATGGATTTGAAGCCATTGGTTCTCGCAAGCGCATGGTCGACGAAACTCCGTTCTGGCCATGGCAAGAAATCGATCAGCCCAGATTGCAATTCGTGACGGCTGATTACGAACTGGATTTCGATCCAGTCGACAAAGATAATTCTGCGGCTAAACAAAAATATTTGGCTGATCTCTACGATAATGCGTACGCCGCGATCAACTGTGACGACCGTGTCGAACACACTTGTCTCAAGCTCATCCACAGCGCCTGGTCCGATACGCCGCCGCCGGTTTATTCGAAGTTCGCAATCAACGTCGTCAGCAGATTGATCGAACAAGCTCGACCGAAACTGAATAAGCGCAACCTTCTTCCGTTCCTTTTCGAACTCGAAATGTTTGCCAGCTACGAAACATATGTCAGTCGCATTTCTCCAGTCGCCTCGGGCTGGTACTCAAACACCTGGCTGGATGTCGGTCTCATGCCGCTTACGCAAATCAGAGCGACGGAACTTTGCGTTCGCGAACGTCTGATTCAAGAGTTGTTCAATTTGCCGACACGGGGCTTTGCGCCTGTCGTCGTCAATGAATTCGATAGCGTCGCCGACGGCAATCATCGCGTCACCGCGAGTTGGATTTGGAACATCTTGAAGAATTCCATTCACACCGAATGGTCTCTCGATAATGCTCAATTCTTGTCGCAAGTCAAAGCTTACGTAGACGCTCACCGTGAGGCGCTCGGGCAAGTTTCACTCTACGAAAGTTTGAAACAGCTTGCCTCGTTCCTCAGCGATGTCGAAACCAAAAATCGTCTCAATCACGTTTTGAAACCAATCATGCGCCGCACCCGCGCCATCCGAAAGCTGCCTGTCGTAATGCTTCCCGAGTACTCGATGGGAACGGTCGAAAAAGGATCTTACGATCAAAGCGGTATTCTTATGCGCGTGCCGCCTTCACTTTACGCTGAGCTGGCGCTGTCTAACGACATGGTTCTGCCGCCGCGCGCATCGTATCACTTCACAGACGCTGTCCCGATGCCGTGGTTCGAAGTCGTAAAGCAAGAACGTTTCGCAAGGACGGTTAATCATGGAACTCAATCAGGCGGCTCGAGAAGAGACCATTCGGTATCACGAGAACTACTATTCTTCTCATAAGCTGTTCGAAGAAGGATGGCTCGCCAAGCCTGATGAAGAGATCAATCGTGTAGTTTCCTGCCTGTCCGGAACCGCAAGGCCGCGCGTCCTTGATATCGGATGTGGTGTCGGGCGCAATGCGATTCCGGTGGCAAAAGAGTTGAGACTTTCCGGTGTGGTGGTTGACTGTTACGACATGCTCGACTCCGCAATCGAGCTGCTCACCTCGTATTCCGAGAAATTTGATGTCAAAGAAAACATCGCAGGCAAATGTGTCGACATCGATTCGTTTGAGATCCAAGCGGATTATTATGATGCGATTTTGGCGATTTCAGTTCTTGAACACAGTAAAAGTTTCGAACGCATCCAGTCGACATTGGAGCAGATGGTGCGTGGTACCCGCGCTGGTGGAGTCAATCGCGTCACCGTTTCGACCGACAGGCGTGCCACCGAATGTGATACCGGCAATAAGATTGAGACGCGAGTAGAAACGCCAATGTCGAAAGAGCAAGTCAAAGAGCTACTCGAAAAAACATACGCCGGTTGGACAATCGATCGATTGTCGCTCATGCCTTATAAGGAAGATCTGGAACTCGAGGGTCGAATGGTGACATGGACCTGTACCGACGTAAGCTTCCTGGCACGCAAAGCGTAGGCGGTTAGCATTTGCAGCATTGTTGAGACGCGTTGCAGCTGTTGCAACGCTTTGCAGCGTTGTTGCAACGTTTGATTTCTAACATCTGAGCATGTTCGGAATCGGAGACGTTGAAATGATAAACGCTAACCAGCAAGTGCAGCCCGCACTTAGCGTCTCGGAGCCGGCTGCTCCTTTGTCGTTTGATCCAGGAGTGCGTGGCTCATCGGAGGAGGATAGGTTCAACGCAGCTGAATTAGTCGCACTCAACGCCGACTTCTTTGGAAGTGATTTGGGCAGCTTGCAAACTTATCTATGCGAATTGCAGAGCAGAGGTTCTGAAGGCTCGCACGCGCTGGAGCTTTTAGCGAAGGAGCTGAGTCTGGTTCTTGGCACAGAAGTTACGCCGTTGATGTCCGCAGACAATCAGATGAGTTTGATTTGGAGTGATTAGCGTCGCTGCAACGTTACTGCAATGCTGCCTTCGTAATATCACAACAGTTGACCGCGAACGAAAGAGGATTGAATGATGCCGAATGAAAGCTCACAAATAAAAGAAACAAAGGACTCCAGTGCTAATGATTCATCGCAGGGCTCCGCCGCAATGGACTTTGCCAGTCGCGTTTGGGATGAGCTCAAGACCACCTTTACTAGTTCGAGTACCAGCACTGATTCTGACTTAAGAAATGAAAACGGTTCTGGTAGCACCAGTGGTGTCAAATTGCCGGAACTGACGCTCGGAGAGGGCGGTGAAAATTCCAACCCAAATCTACCAGGTGAAGGAAGAGTGGGATCTCCACCTACAATGCCGCAGCATCCTGGAGATCCAATAGATCCTCGGGCGAAGCACCCCACCAAGCCCGATCTTGGACGATCGGCTAATCCAGAAAATCCACCAGGGGACGGAAAAGCGGGGATTCCACAACCAGTGCCACCAGCGCCAAAACCAGAAGCCCCAATCGACATAAGCGGGCAAAACAAGGGCGGTGCGGATCTCGGAAAATCGCCTGCTGGAGATAGACCGGAAGGGGAAGGAAAATCGCTTCCTCCGCAAGGGCCACCACCGCCAAAACCGCCAGAGCGCGGCGACACGCGTGGGCAAAACAAAAGCGAGCCCTATCGCGGACCTGGTGATTTTGACGCTAAAGCTGCTGACCAGAGTTTAACCCCGCATATTGGTGTGAGATCGCAAAATATTGACGGTCCGCGACCAGGGTCGACACCTGCGGAAGTGCCATCGGAAGAGGATCAATTAGATGCGACCGATGTGCTGAATAATGATGAAATCAGTTCGATGATGGGTTTAAACGAGCTGTCCGAACAAGCCGCCAATGATATCGTCAATGGTGACTTCGAGGGAATTCAAACCATGTTGGCAGATCTGCAAGAGCAAGGAGCCGAGGGACTCCAGCAGCTCCGCGATGTCTCCAAGCAATTGGGAAATTTACTCGGCACTCAAGTGAGGCCGAGTATGAATGCCGACGGCAAAATGTCTTTGGATTTCATGACTAGTTACAGTGACAACCGCGGTGGCTGCTTCCCGAGCGGAACCAGTGAAACTACGCTCAGTGTTGGTTCGGATGGAACTATGAGTGCCTCTGGTTCGCGTTATTGGGATGCGAATCATCCCAGAGCAGTGAATGCTGACGCTCAAGTAGAAGCAACCCGCCTGCAAGCGTTAGCAACCAGGTCGGTTCTTGGAGTTCCGCAATTTATAACTGATGCCGGTCTCGGCGATTCTATCTCAAGCTACTCTGGCAGAAGAGGGCGCAACGACTAGCTTTTCATCGGGAGTGATAAAACTCAACACCACGGATCGAATCTCTTCTCAGATTTTGTCCGTGGTGAAGAGCTTTTTTGCTTATTGAAAACGACAATGGTTTTCATGTCGAAAGAACCGCTTGATTGCTGCATTCCAAGAGATCAGTCATAGGAATGAAAACGATTATCGTCGCCTGATATTTTGTTACCTGATTTCTAATGTTTTCTGTATTGCGCATGAGCTGTGGGTTTTGTGTTTGTTGATTGGCTTTTGCTCGCCTCATCTGTGGTGGCACATGATTGACGAACGATTATTCAGTGCACTATAAAGTGAGAGTGTTGCCTCTCGAGCAGCCCGGTATCAGCTTGATACGAATGATATCGAAAACGGTTTTGATTACCAAATTTGTAATCGCAATTTATGGAGTGAATAATGAGTAACTGTAAGACACATGGTGAGCACGACCACAAGCATTCCGATAGCTGCGGCCACACAGCCGTCCAGCATGGCGATCACGTAGATTATTTGCACGATGGACATCTTCATCATCAGCATGATGATCACGTAGATGAGCACACCATCGATGGTTGCAGCGCTGGTCACAGCTGCGCAGGACACGATGCCGCTCACAAGCATGGCGCTGGATGCGGACACGAAGCTGTTCCTCACGGCGATCACACCTGCTACTTGGTAGAAGGTCACCTCCACCATCATCATGATGGTCATTGTGACGATCACGGCAAGGTCAAACTCGCCTAGTTTTTGCTCTAGTTATGTTTAGAACGGCTCGCCACGGTGCGAGCCGTTTTTTGCTGTGTGCGTTCGAATGTGCTTTGGGTTCCAATGTCGGTTCAGTCAATGTGCTTTAATCCAAATGTTTGATATCAAAATGGACTAAAGGTGCCTCGCTCAGAACTGTTCAATCAACGTTGCCAAGAGCGTCTCGAAGTCCCATCTGACGTGAATGTTAGCGGGTAGTCATATCTAAATACGCAAGTAGCGTTAAATTAGCGGGGTCTGAGGGCGATTCATTCCCGTCGCGGTTTCGTTTTGAGCACTGTGGAAAAATCCAAAACCGATCCGAATGTGGACCTGAGAGATCCTCTGAGTCCTCGTGCGGGTTCGGCGTTTCGAACTCATCCCGTTGGCGGCAAATCGAAACGTAAGTCGACGCAGGATCGCGCCGTTGTTGATACGGGCTCGCAGGGCGATGCTTTCAGTGCAGTTCCGTCGTCGACCGTTTCAATACGGCACCCAATTGCATTCTTTTCTTTGGCATACGTGATGCAGGGTGTGTCGCAGCATTTCGGCTTAATAAGCCAACCTCTGCAGTATTTTTTGATGACCAGTCACAAACTCTCTGCTGGCGATGTTGCGTTCTGGATGTCACTACTGATGGTGCCGTGGATTATCAAGCCGGCTTACGCACTGCTCAGTGATTTCGCTCCCATCGCAAGATATCGCCGCCGATCTTATCTTTTATTGTCCAGCGCGATTGCTGGACTGGCATTTCTTTCCGCGCCGTTGGTTTCAGGCGTGCCGGCCATCATGACTGCGCTGGTATTATCCGGCATCGGCATGGCGTTCTCGAATGTGGTTTTAAACGCGCTAACCGTCGAGAGTACGAAGCAAGAAGGGTCTGCCAAGCACCTGTGGAGCACGCAGTCTCTGTCATATTACGCGGCTAACATTGTCTGCGTTGCGCTCGGCGGATTCCTCTGCCAGCGTTTTGGTTCCAGTGAAGCGATCGAATACGCCGCGGTGATAGCCGGATTGGTTCCATTGCTGTTCCTGCATGTGGTGTTATATGCGGTGCGTGAAACCAAGTGCGCGCCAATCGTCACCGACTGGAAGACCGTATTGACTGATACGAAATCGTTGTTTCGATCTCCGGCATACGTAGCGATTGCACTCTACATGTGTTTGTTCAACTTCTGTCCGGCTTTCAACGTGCCGTTATATTTCTACGAATCAAACGTTTTGAACTTCGATCAACTTCTCATCGGTCAATTGAACGCGTGCAACGGATTCGGCATGCTGTGCGGCGCTCTGCTGTTCAAATTGGCATTTGAAAAAACGCTATCCACAAAGTGGCAGTTGATTGGAGCAGCCATATTGAGTTCTGGTGCCAGCCTCGCATATCTGATGCTGGGTCTCGATCAAGTCGTCGCATCTTGCATTCACTTCTTTAGCGGCATCGCGTCAATAACGGCGATTCTCGCGATGTACGAAGCTGCGACAACCGTTTGTCCGCGTCGCATGGAAGCCACCGCTTTTGCGGCATTGATTGCGGCGTACAACATCTCCGGTCAGCTCGGTCAGATTTTGGGCGGGCACTTATACGTCGCTCTGGGATCGCAGTTGACCGCGTTAATCTGGATTTCTGCGCTCACGACGCTGGTTTGCGCTCCGCTGGCGCTGGTCGTCTGCAAGAAACAGTCGCCGCTGTTAGGTTCGTAACCGGCGGCTCCGCCGGTCGCCCTGAACTTATCGCAATTGTTATTCAGGTTCTCCGATCGAGACCAGGCTTTGCTTGCGCGAGCCACGCGTTTGACTTCGCTGGATTCACATTCTCTTGCATTCGTCGTTGGATCCTCTCCAAACGTTTTGTTCTATCAAAAAGCTGTCGTTAATGGAAATGACAATGTTTTTCAAACGCGCGACCGGTGAGAACCGGGTTTGTTGAGAATCATTTGCAAATCAAGATGCCAATAGACCATAAATGGCGAGCACCCGTTCCGCCTGCCTGCCAAGGGTTGGGTGTTTTGCCGGGTTTTTTGCGGCGGTGTCAAGTGGGCGGTCTAAATGCATAGTTTTGAATTCGGTTAATGTAACACGTTATCGTTAGTAGCATCTTTTTCAAATCTTGGACGTTTAATCACCAGACCCAGTAGGTTATTTCCTGAATTCAAAACCATCTCAGCACCCGTCATACACGGCTGAAGTGGCTCAGGGATACGATTGGCGTCCAACTTCTCGTTTTCATGGGTACCCCTATGACGCCGAATTCGGAGCATGTGCTTGCACATCTCGAAGGCAACTCTCAGGACGAGAGGACTGAAATTGCAGTTCGCGTAAGCGCGGATTCGCACAACCCCGTTATCAGCATCAGGCAGCAAGCTTGGGGCAACGGTATCGGGTGGTTTACGCAAGCGACGGTCGAGCTTCCTGCTTCGTCGCTGACAGCGCTGAAACTTGCATTGTGCCTGGCACCTGCAACGCTTCAGCGAATCAGTTTTTTACCAAACGCAAATCCTTCGGAAGCTGAAGAGCCTCCGACAGTCATTCCCTTTCCAGGTCTCTGGTCTGGAACGAACACAACTAAAACAACGGAGGACTGAATTATGAGAATCGCTTTTTTAGGCAAAGGTGGGTCTGGCAAAACGACCACTGCTGCTGGCTTCGCCAGATTCCTGGCTGCTCGCTTTCCGTTTGTTCTTGCAGTCGACGCCGACGTCAACGCTCACTTCAAAACTGCACTGGGACTCGAGGGCGACACGCTCCATCTCGAGAGCCACTTCGATCAGGTGATTGCGCATTTGCGCGGCAAGCGTTCTGACCTCGGCGATCGCATGATGCTCGCCACTACGCCGCCCTCGCTTTTGTCGACCTTCATTCGCCCCACGGCTGAGGACGAGCTGATCAAGCGTTATGCCCTGTTCGACGGATCTCTGGCGCTGCTCACGGTTGGGCAGTACAGAGCGTCTGACCTGGGCGGCTCCTGCTATCACACCAAGCTGTTCGGATTGGCTGCTGTCCTGCATCACATGCTTGACGGTCAAAACGACTTTGTCGTTGCTGATACCACGGCCGGTACCGACAACCTGGCCACTTCGCTGTGGTTCGCGTATGACATGAACGTCTTCGTGGTCGAGCCGACCGCCAAGTCCGTCAGTGTCTATCGCGACTTCATCGGCGTCTCGCCGGAGCTCGCGGAGAAGACCTTCGTTGTCGGCAACAAAGTCGAAGGCGAAGAAGACGAGGAGTTCATCCGGGACTCCGTCGCCGATGGCCGTTATCTCGGTTCGATTCCACTTTCGCGTCATCTGAAGCGATTCGAGCAGGGCAAGGCTGGCGCGCTCGAAGCGTTTCGCAAGGAGCAAGAGGGACCGTTTCAAGCGGTGCTCGACGCTCTGCAGGATCGTCAGCGCGACTGGCCCGGCTATCTTGCTCGCCTGCGCGAGACGCATGCGCGCACCTGCCGCGACTGGTTCAACGAGTTTTACGGCATGCAGCTCGACATCGACCTTGACCCCGACTTCACCTACGAAAAGGTGATGACGGCGAACGGGTCCGGTGTCGGCTCGTCTGATACCGCTGGCGATGCGTGTTTAGACGTGCTCGCGCCGCCTGTCGTGAACAACGACGTGGCTGGCGCTGCGGTTTTTGACCAATCAGGGTCGCCTGTTGCGCCTGGCGCTGTCGATGTCCTTTTGAACGAAGTCGCGCCGACGGCTGCCACTGCCGGCGATGCCCTTCTGTCCGAAGAACCTTCGCGGACTGCCCCGGTTGGAGCAGCCAGCGATGCTGTTTCCAACATGTCGGTCGCCACCGTTGTCGCAACGGCTGCCGATGTTTCATCACAATCATCCACAGACGTCCCGCCTGCCAACAGCACGGCGTCGGGACAGTCCTAACTCATAGGAAATTCACATGAACAACCAATGGCTTAAGGGTTTCTGGTACGTTGTCGGCGAGGCTTCGGAAGTGACTGCGGAGACGCAGCCCGTCCGCAAGAAGATTTTGGGACAGAACCTCGCTCTGTTTCTCGACAAGGACGGCAAGTACTCTGCCGTCAACGACATCTGCCCCCACATGGGTGCGCAGCTGTCACTCGGCAAGGTCAAGGACGGGTGCCTCGTGTGTCCGTACCACCACTTCGCCTACAACTCGAAGGGCGGCTGCGAAAGCGTGCCGGCCATCATCGCTCCGAAGACTATCCCGGCGACCTTGATGGTCGACTCCTACCCGGTGGTCAACAAGTACGGAATGCTCTGGGTCTACCTCGGTGACGAGCCGGAGGACAAGCGTCCGCCGATCGTCGACATCCCCGAGTTCAACGACCCCGAGTTCCGCCCGCTGTATTCCAAGTACACGTGGGATTGCTCGCTGCGGCCGCTGCTGGAAAACCTGATCGACTTCACGCACTTCTCGTATCTGCACGGCAACTCGTTCGGCAACGCCGAGCACCCGTTCCGTGACAACTATGAAGTCGAGCGCAGCGAGTACGAGGTTTCCTGCCGCGTCAAAGTGAAGTTCAACGAGAGCATTCCGGTGTTTCCGCCGACTCCTGAGCTGGGCACCAACCCGGACATCGACTCGCACCTGCGGTTCCACATGCCGACGGTCGTGGTCAACGCCTTCTCGGTCGGTCCGTACAAGGACGTGACGCTGTTCCACTTCACGCCGATCGACGAGAACACCGTCGTCTTCGGCATGATGGGCGTGCGCAACTTCCAGAAGACGGAAACCGCTGATGAGCGCCTCAAGGATCTGGGCAACTCGATTCTCGAGGAAGACCGCGTCGTGCTGGCGTCTTGCACCCCCGAGGTGCTGCCGGCGCAGTCGATGGTTGCGGTCGATAAGTACCTGCTTGCTTGCCGCAAGATGTACGACCGCTTCCTGCAAAACGGGCACGCCATCGATCGGCACATCTTCCCGACCGCGCGCGGCAGCCGCGTCGCTGTGCTACCATCCCCGGTGCGCACCGAAAACCCGGTGTTCGCTCGGCGTTGGGCTCAGAAGGAGGAGCGCACGCATGGCGTCAAGGCCGGCTGCGCTTCGGTCTGTTGCGGCGATGACGAAGGTTCGGAACACGGTCACGACCACGAGCACACGGCTGCGAAGTCGAGTGGCGCGGGTGTGGTGACTGCGGTTTCGTCAGCTGTTCCGTCCGTTCCGCCTGCTCCCGACGCCCTGCTCGTTACGGCGCCGGATACTTCCTTGACTCCGATCGCGGCAGCCGAGGCCTCAAGCCCTGCGCCCGCTCGCGATTCCGCAGCTTCGGCACCGCCGCTGAAGCCGGAAGCTACAAAAGCATCGGGTGTTGATGCGCTTTCTTCAACCATCACATCAACGCCAGGAACGAAGGAGGAGTAGCCATTAGCTCGCCCGAACCTGGCATATCAGAGGAATCCGATATGTCTAAGAAAATCAAACTCCACGTCTGCGCCGAGGGCAAACACTGCTCCAAGCGCGACGGCGGCAAGATTCTCAAGGCACTGAAGCGCGCGGTCGAAGAGCAAGGTCTGGAAGACGTGCTCAAGGTCAAGTGCGAAGGTTGCCTGGGGCTCTGCAGCACAGGTCCGACTGTCATCGTCACGCCGGCTGGTATCCAGTACGGCGGTATTGAACAGTCTGACTGCGCCGAGCTCGTCAGAGTCACCGCCGCTGGTGGCGAACCGATCGAGCGCCTGCTCGCTCGCACCATCAAAAAGAAGAAAAAGAAAAAGGACTGATCCGAAAGCATCAGCCCTCACAGCGCGCGGCAACCTGACGCACCGAAAGGTGTAATCATGGTCAGTCGCGTGCTGTTTAATTTCAAGATTCTAGTTGAAGCGTTACGCTGAGCGTCAGGCGCGGCAATCGTTTTGAACACAAAGTGGGGAGCTGTCTAAACGACACCGCTCTCCACTTTGTCTTTGAAGTTTTAAAACGACAAGAAATAGTAGAGCTGTAAAACCATGGCATTTTTGTGGTAGTCCCACTCGGCATTGTGGGTTTGACGTCCTGGCTGCTGTCATTCGTTTATTCGAGGTGTAAGATTAAGATCGAAAAGACGGCGGACTTCATCCACTTGGGATTTAATGACCGACAGCAATAACACACCTGCCAACAATGGCGAGCCCGCTGGCACCAATCGGGACGAGGCGCCGCCGCAGCCAGCGCCCGCTCTGGACGCGCCTTCTCAGCCAATGCGAAATCCGCCTTCCGATAAACCAATTAACAGAGACCCACTGATCGGTCAGTATTTGACCGAAGATTACATAGTCCTGGACCGCCTTGGCGCGGGCGGTATGGCGATCGTATATAAGGCTCGGCATTTAAAAACCGATCGCATCGTAGCTGTGAAAACATTACGAGAGCGTGATCCGGCCATCATGGAGCGCTTCTATCGTGAGGTTCAAACCCTTGCAAAATTGAAGCATAAAAACATCGTAGAAGCGCTTGATTGCATACGAACTGACGCTCATCACACGTTCCTGGTCATGGAATATGTCGAAGGCATTACGCTGGAAACGCTTCTGCGGACGCAAGGTCGCGTTGAAAAAGCCGAGGACATTGCCTCGCTGTTGTCTCAGATTTGCGACGCGCTCGACCACGCGCACCAGCTCCGAATCATCCACCGGGACTTGAAGCCCGCCAACATCGTCATGCTTGTCGATGAGGCTTCTGAGATTACTGCGAAGGTTTTGGATTTTGGAATTGCTAAACTGCAAGATGATCTGCAGAAGCTGACCAGCGAAGGTCAAGCTCTCGGATCGCCGCTATACATGAGCCCCGAGCAATGTATGGGACATGAAGTGACACCGGCCTCCGACGTGTATTCGCTCGGAATTTTGAGTTATGAATTGATCACCGGAGGGCTGCCATACAAGAGCACCAAAATGCTCGAAATCATGTCGGCGCACTGTAGTCCGGATATCTGGCCGCAACCGATTGAAGAAATTCGTGCCGATTTGCCCAATGTCGCTCAACTCAATCAGATTATTTTTAAAGCGATTAACACCAGGCTGGAAGACCGTTTCCAAACAGTAGCCGAATTCGGCAAGGCGATCTTGTTTTGGATTCAGTCTGTAAAGTCTGGAAAAAACGAACCCGCGCCTCGTGTGCAAATGGCTCCAATAGTGACGGCACGACGTGAGCAAGAAAAGACGCGAGCGATCCAGGAGGCTGCCGCTGCTCGAAGAAATAAGGCGGGTGCAAAACCCACAGCTAAAAAATTCGAGTTGTCCGAACGCAATATTGCGCTATTGAAACTGTGTTCCTTCCTCGTTGTTGCGACTCTTCTGACGTCTGGCCTGGCGATGGTTTTGATCAACATCCGAGGTGGAGGCGGTATCGATACAAGTAAATTCATGGAAGCGTCCAGGTTCGTTAGTAACTTGCTGAGTCCGCCCAAGAAGGAACCTGAACCAGTCGCAGAGCCAGTAGCAGAGCCTCTCGAACCAGCCGTTATCTCGCCGACGACAGAGCCGCAGCAGGCACCTCCCATGGTGCCGGAAACGCAAGAAGCACCGCGAATTTTAGTTCCTGAGGGGCGGTAGGCTGACGTTTATTCCCAGCCATTCTAGAGCGTTATCGCGCAGCATTCGTTGGCGCGAATCTAAACTCAAATCATCCATTGATTCGATCATTTTTCCAGGTTCGAGTTCACCGAGTGGAAACGGATAATCGGTGCCGAGCATAATGCGGTTGTCTCCCATAAGCGAAACTACATGCCGCAGCACGTCCGGAGAGTGAGTCAGAGAATCAACATAGAATCGCCCCAGGTAATCGATCGGTCCTTTGTCATTATCGACAGCGCATAAATCGGGTCGGGCTTCGAAGCCATGCTGGATTCGTCCTACCGTCGATGGAAATGAACCGCCACCATGGGCGAAGGCAACCCGAAGGTTGGGAAGCCGTTCGAATATGCCACCAAAGATCATCGAGCATATCGCTCGCGTAGTCTCCGCCGGCATTCCGACAAGCCAGGGCAACCAGTATTTTTGCATGCTCGCCTCTCCCATCATGTCCCAGGGATGAACGAATATCGCCGCCCCAAGTTCTGCGGCCGCTTCGAAAACAGGAAAGAGAGCTGGTTCGTTTAAATTCCAATCGTTGACGTGCGATCCGATTTGCACACCTTTAAAGTTTAGATCCTTCATGCATCGTTCTAATTCCTTGATGGATAGCTCCGGATCCTGCAATGGCAGAGTGCCGAGCCCAACGAATCTATCCGGTTGCGATTGAATGCTGGCAGCCAGATCATCGTTTAGGAACTTTGCCACATCCAGTGCGTGCCGCGGTTGTGCCCAATAGCTAAACATAACGGGCACCGTGGATAATACCTGAACGCCGACATCAAACTGGTCGCATTCTCTGGCACGCTGCCCGACGTCCCAACAGTTGCTATCGACTTCACGGAAAAATTTGCCATCATCACGCAGCATTTTTGCTTTGCAGGGTGCGTGGTGATCGAGCGTGATGAAGCCGCTATAGCCGAACTTGTCTTTCCATGCGGGAAGTTCTTTGGGCAAGATGTGTGTGTGGACATCAATCTTTTGCAGTTTCATCGTTCAATCCCATGCTTGGCGGTTGTCACGCAACGCCTTCTGCCGACCTATGTCGTGCAGAGATAAGCTTTGCCGCAGATGTTCATGAAGATTTCCTCGCCATGCGTGTTTCGGCGAATGCGTTCGTCGATGAGCTTAATTTGTTTTTCGTCGGCGGTGTGTTCGTGCCAATTTTTCAGCGCCCATTGCCAGGCGGAAAGAGCTTCTTCGGCGGATGCGAATTTGAATCCAAAACGTTTTGCATCCAGATCCCGGCCGATTCTTCTTGATGCTGCGATCGATCCAAACACCTTCCGGAGCGGCTCTTCGTAAACTGCAACTGGGTCGACTTGCGCACCCGGATCTAAGCCGAGTTCGGCGACGACGTTTTCATATTCGCCATCGGGCATAAGTCCGAAAACGACGAGGCTGCCGCCTTCGACCAGCACTCGTTTAGCCTCTTTTAAAGCTAATTCTTTGTCCTTGATCTGGTGCAGCGACCAGGGGAAGAGCACCAAATCGAAGCTGTTATCGTTGAATTGCAATTCGGTGGCGCTCATTTCGTCGACCGAAACGTTTAAAATGCTGCTGGTGGCATTGCCGGAGGCTAGGAGCCCAAGCGCTTCGGCAAGCTCTGATTGTAGATTTTCGACGAGCATTTTATTGACGTCAACGCCAACCACGCTTTTGGAAAGTGGCGCGAATTCACGCAGTACGCGCCCGTCGCCGCAGCCGACTTCGAGGATGTTTTTCGTTTTGAACGCAGAGGACGATGGTTCTTTTTGTCCGGAGGCCTCTGCCAGTAATTCGCTCACGAGAGAGGCTTCAAAGTCTGCTGGATGGTGCAGATTCGACCAATGCCTCCATCCCTGGATAAAGTCGGATTTTAGACCTGTAGTGCTCATGGAAGAGTCCTCGATTATTTTTGCGAATTAAAAGTCGGGCTGTTTGCGTCTGATTAACGATCGTTAAACTAATTTTGAACTTGTTCGCTTTTCAAAATCGTTTGTTGGAACTGATTTTGTTTTGCTTTTGCATTTGCTATCGGAACCCTGGGTGCAAAATTTACTGCAATCGATTTTTAGCCTTAGCGCGAAGTTCGCTAACTAAAAATGGGAATGGTTTTCATTATTACTCGCCCATATTAAGGTAGTAAAGTCGCCCTTTATAGGGGGCTTAACGTTTCGAAACCCATCCAGGTTCCTGGTTTCGAGACTATACCATCATGAACTTCTTTACATCCTGTCTTCACTTGCTTCTATTACAGAGCGCGCATTAGTTTCTAAGCCTCACTAACGTTCTTGAATTCCAGAAGGGATTCTTCAAACCCCAAACAAACTCGACAATTCTGCGTACAAACCCTCGGTTACAGCCTTGCGGTGAGCCTCGTCATGCGTCTTGTCGACTCGTGATGATCCGCAGGACGGCTAAGCCGTGCTCGGAGCGCTGATGTCATTTTTTAAACCTCGAACCAAAAGGGGAACTCCTATGGCTCTTATTTACGCTTTGCTGGCCGGCCTTGCCGTCAGCGCTGTTTCTTTGATTGGCCTGCTCACGTTCTTCGCGGGTAAGGACATTCATGCGCGGGTGTCGCATATGTTGCTGGCACTGGCTGCCGGTGCGATGCTCGGCAATGCGCTTTTGCACCTGATGCCTCACGCGATTACGCTCGAGCAAGAGTGGACTCGCGGTGCGGCTCAAGTGCATGTTCACGGTGGCGGTGCCACTGCCCATGGTGCTGGTCACAATCATGATGTTCTGCCCGCGAAAAACGCCCCTGTTGCCAAATCGGCGCACGAGCACAATCACGACGCGGACGAACATGACCACGGTGCTGCCAAGCACGACGATCACGACCACGGTGTGGCCAAGCACGACGACCACGATCACGGTGTAGCGAAGCACGACGATCATGAACATGACGCAGCTAATCACGACGACCACAATCCTGTCGCGACCGCGCCGATTCCCGTTCATGGCCACAGTCACACCGGTCTGTGGACCGCGTTTCTTATGCTCGCCGGTTTCGTTGGCTTCTACGCCATCGATATCCTGCTGCGCAGCCGCATCGCCAAGAATGGAGAGAAGCCGGAAGGTTATCTCGCCGCCTTCGGTGACGGCATCGAAAACTTCCTGGATGGAATTGTGATTGGCACCGCGTTCATGCTGAGCATTCCTGCCGGCATTGCTGCCACTCTCACCATCTTCATTCACGAGATTCCGCTTGAGCTGGGCGATTTCGCTGTCATGCGTCACGCCGGTTTTTCGAAGCGGAAGGCGGTTTTGACCAACTTGCTCAGTGCCGCGCTCAGTCTCGTCGGTATCTGCACCGCGTTTGCCATCGGCAGTGTGGTCGCCTCGTTCGTGTTTTTCGGCACCGCAATCGCTGCCGGTTCGCTTTTCTACATCGCCGCCTGCATCCTGATTCCGCACGTTCGGAAAAGCAGCGAAGACGGCGGTGGCTTTCAATACTTCCTGGTCTCGATGTTCGGACTGGCGCTCATGGCTGCCATTCTGCTTTTCGAGTAGGCGGTTCACCCGGTAAATCAATCTCTGTGAACCCAGCACCACTGATGGTGCTGGGTTCGAGAAATGGAGACATATCGCTATGAAAGAATGGCTTAAAAATTCCTGGTACGTTATTGCACGAGCCTGCGAATTGACGGTCGAAACTCAGCCGCTGAAGAAGAAGTTGCTCGGGCAGAACCTGGCACTCTTCATCGACGCGGCCGGCAAGTTCTCCGCCGTCAATGACGTCTGCCCTCACATGGGCGCGTCGCTCTCGCTCGGTTGCGTCAAGAACGGCAACCTCGTTTGTCCCTACCATCACTTCGGCTTCGCCTCCAGCGGCAAGTGCGCTGAGGTTCCGTCGATCGTCGCGCCGGGAAAAATCCCGTCGACGCTGATGGTGGATTCCTATCCGATCGTCGAGAAATACGGTCTGCTGTGGGTCTTCATGGGTGACATGCCCGAGGACAAGCGGCCGCCGATAGTCGAAGTTCCCGAGTTCGACAAGCCGGAGTTCCGAAGCCTGTACCACGATCTCACGTGGCGCGGCTCGGTTCGTCCGATGCTCGAGAACCTGATCGACTTCACGCACTTCTCGTACCTGCACGCCGGCACGTTCGGCAACGGCGAACATCCTTTCCGCGAGGACTACACGGTCAAGCGCGGCGAGTATGAAGTCGAGTGCACCGTCAAGGTCAAGCTTAATCCGGACAACTGGTTCTTCCCGCCAGTTCCGGAGCTCGGCGAAAATCCCGACGTCACGGTGCGCTGCCGTTATCACGTGCCGACGCTCGTGGTCAACGATTTCACGGTCGGCAAGTACACGGACGTGACGCTGTTCACGTTCACGCCGATCGACGACAACGAAGTGCTGATCCGCATGTTCGGCTGCCGCAACTTCGATCAGAACGCGGTTGCCGACACCAAGCTGAAAAACCTCGGCGAGCGTATCCTCGAGGAAGATCGGCTGGTGATCGAATCCTGCGTGCCCGAGGTCCTGCCTCGAGCAATCGGCGTCTCGGTCGACAAATACCTGATTGCCGCCCGCAATCTCTACGACAAATGGCTGAAGGCCGGCAACAGCGTTCAAGACCACGTCTTCGAGACCAACCGCGGCACCAGGTTGACCATTCTGCCGTCGCCCGTGCGCGCCAACAACGAGACCTTCGGTCGCAGTTGGAAGCGGCGAGAGGCGCAGGAGAAGAAGACCCGCAAGGACAAGACGACCGACTAGGTTGTTTAGATAAGCCGAATCGCGAGGACAAAACGGCTGTCAATGCTGTTATCACCTCCGGTTCGGCTTTCTGAACGTTGTCGCAAATTCAATGCGTCATGGCGGCGGAAAACGTCTCCAGTACCAGAAGAACGTGCGACGGCACCCTGGTATCTCGGGCGAAAACACGGTCGTTTTTACGATCGGCGTTTTTGCCCTTGATACCATCCATGGTGCATACTATAACGCATGGTATGAAATGCGATTGTGTCATGCTGTGTTCCAGGCGGATTGAAGCCTCTGGTGCGTCCTCGGGGCGGTTAATTTGCTTGATGTCTCTGCTGTTGCCATCGATGAAATTCGGAAAGGCAAAATTATACGGAATATCTCGGCACGATGAGGATTCTCGCAATACAATTCAATTTCAATCAGATCCGTCTCAATCAGTTCAAATCACAATTCAGTTCCGCGTTCAATTTTTAGTAAAACCGATGTTCGAACGATTCCGAAAATTTCGAAACCAACAAGCTCTCCTCGCCGGAGTGCTGATGTTGACTGCATCCGGCTGTGCACAGTTATCAGGTTCGAACGAAAGAGTGCGCGGCATTGTCAAGGCGGCGCAGTCGGAACAGGACGCGGGCAACTTCGAAGGAGCGCAAACCAAGCTCGGTTCGCTCAAGAAAGCGCCGGAGCAGCTATCCGGTTCGACGGAAGAAAAACGAAAAATATTGCGCGACGTGATTAAACTTTATACGGGCCTTGCCCGTCACTATCAGGAAAGCGGAGATTTCGTCGCTGCCAAACGTTTATTGCAGCGTGCGATCGAAATTGAATGTGTCGATCAAGAATGGCTTCGTGAGGGCGGACCCGCTACGGAAAGCTACAAGCGCTTGATGTCGTCGCAGTCAACCGACAAACACTTGAGTGTTCAAAAGCGGGTCGGAGCAATCGAAAAGGCCAGTGACGAAGTCGCCCATGCAATTAAAGACGCCAAAGTTCTTGAGTCCAAAAAACAGTATGCCAGGGCTGTGACTGTTCTTCGAGACGCCGAGAAAATTTGCGCGCCTAATTCCACCGACAAAGCCGGAGTGCTCGTGGCGATGACAAACTCGCTTCACGAGCTGGGTAAGCGCAAAGAAGCAATCCTTGGTTTGAAAGAGGCGCGGCAAATCTATGAGGACAATCCGCAGAAGCCGGCTCAATTAGTGGAAACGCTGTTCCTTCTGGCAAATGTGTTGGAAACCGAAAAGCGATATGAGGAGGCATCAGAAACGCTCGTTCGTGCTCTTGCGGTCGCCGATCAGCACCCGGCGGAAGTGCCCGACAAGGCTTACCTGCTCGGCCGCACTTCGGTCAGTCTTATTCGACTTAAAAAATATCCGCAAGGAGAGGCTCTGGAAGCGCGTTTCATCAAGTCCGTCAGAGAGGGCGCCATCATCGCAGAGAGCAACGAGTTTCTTCATCACCTGATTTTGGGCGATTTATACCAGGCTGATAAACAACCCAAGAAAGCTATTTTGGCTTACAAGCGCGGTCTGAAGATATGGAATGTCAAAAAACATTCGCCTGACACCAAAAGGACGGTCGGCTATCTCTATTCGCAACTGGCTAACAGCGAGCTTGTCGCCGATCAACTGGAAGACGCCGCCGCGCATTCGACAGCTGCTGTCGATCTGATCGATCCTGCTGTTCGGCTTGGTATGGCAGGAACGCTCAATGCAATCGCCGGCAAGCTCAAGGACAGAGGCGAAAGCAAAAAAGGCGTGTTGTTAAACGAGCGCGCACTCCACATTTGCGATGAGACTGTCGGGCGCAATGGTTTGGCTACGCTATCGACGCTGATCCAATACGCAGACAGCGCGAAGGCCGCGGGCAATCCCGAGAAAGCCCGTTGGTGTCTGAAGGAGGCGATTTTACGCGCTAAAAACGCGGGTAATTCCGAAGAGAAAAATGCTCACGTGGCGACGGCCAAATCGCGAATGCGTCTCTACGGTTTGACTGAATAACGTCTTGAAACTTGCGCGCGCCTCGCGCAGATGAGTGCGCTGTAATCAAGGAATGATCAGCGTTTGGCTGTCAAGTGCATGAATGGTTTTAGATAACATTGGCCTCGCTAGTAAAGCTTTTTGTTTTTGAGTAATCATCCAAACGTTTAATTACTGAGTAGATCTCAAGCAGCGACCGTGTTCCGAACTGCTGTCGCGAGCCGCATGCACAGCGGGTCTTGATGTTAGCAATTTTTTTGAACTCAAAGTTCTAATTACTAACAAGCATCAAGTGTATCTCGCATAGGATAGCTCTAACACGAATTAGTATTAAATAAAGCCCATTCTTGCACGCGCGCCAGAGCCTTGTTAGTAGCAGGTGCTTTTTGTTTTGATCAGGCGTCAATACAAAACAAACTCTTTTCGCGTTAGTCCCACCCCGCAGTCATCACGCAACTACTGCAAGCACTTTTTCGTTGGCGTATGCCATGGGGAACTAGCACGACCTGTTTTGCGCGGTCATCCGCGAGCACGAAACAGTGGAGCACGAGTGGAAATTCAGGACAACACCCAACCCGAGGCGTGACTTTTAGACGACCTCTGGGACCCGGCTTTGTGGGAGTTAACGACTTCCGACTGAGCAAAAGCGCGGGTCTTGGAGCGAGGCTTCGGTTTTTGACCTCAATAATTCACAAGGGACCCAGAATTATGAGAACCAAAAGCGCGTGGAGCGACCTCAAAAGGGTCGTTTTGCCTTATTGGTCAACCCCCTCCATTGGTTGGGGCTGGCTGTTTTTTCTTCTGGCTTTGCTGCTGGCGATAAGCTTCATCAACATTCGCATCAGTTACTCCGAGCGCGCGGTTTTCACCGCCCTGGAAGGCAAGGATGCGGCGACGTACTGGCACAACTTGTGGCTTTACGCGGCAGTGTTGCTCTGCAGCGTTCCAATCGTCGGTTCGTTTGGCTGGGTTAAATCCAAACTGGAGATGGCGTGGCGCAATTGGCTGACCACGCACATTCTCGACCGTTACCTGGCTAACCGAAACTTCGTCAAGGTGACGTCCGACCTGGTCGACAACCCTGACGAACGGATTCAGCAGGACGTCAGTTATTTCTGCACCGAGATCCTTACCATCAGCATGGCGCTGCTGGACAGCTTCCTCGCGTTCTTAGCCTTCGTCACCATCCTGTACTTGATTTCGCCGACACTGCTGGTGGTGGCAATCGTATACTCTGCGGTCGGCACTGTCGCCACGCTCGTGTTCGGCAAACGCCTGGTCGGACTGCATTACGACCAGCAGCGTCTGGAAGCGGAGTTCCGCTACAATCTCGTCTACCTGCGCGACAACGCGGAGGCAGTCGGTTTGTACAATGCCGGAATTCGCGAAGGCAAGGGGTTGAAAGCGCGGCTGGCCAGGCTGCTGCACAACCTCAATTCGATTGTCAGCTGGCAGCGCAATCTAACGCTGTTCAAAGTGACTTACGATTACAGTCTGGTGATTGTGCCGGCTCTGTTCGCGGCCCCCCTGTACTTCACGGGCCACATCGAGCTTGGCATGATGGTGCAGGCGGCCAGTTCCTTCGGGCGCATCATCGGTGCGCTGTCGGTCGTTATCGCTCAGTACCAAACGTTTGCTCGGCTGTCTGCCATTACCAGCCGTTTGTCGGATTTCGTCGGTGTCCTCGAGGAGATCGAACAGAACTCCGACGAAAAGGGACCGGGACGTATCGCCACGAAACTGGCGAGCAATCTGGCTCTCGACGACCTCACCCTGAACACCCCAGATGGTGCCCGCACGTTGGTGCGCAACTTGAGCTTCTCGTTGAAGCCCGGGTCGCGGCTGATTATCGCGGGTCCAAGCGGTGTCGGTAAGTCGTCATTGATCCGCGCCTTCGCCGGTCTCTGGACCGCGGGCACAGGGGAAATCGCGCGCCCTGACCTGGACGACATGATGGTTCTTCCGCAAGAATCGTACATGCCGCTTGGTACTCTGCGCGATCAGTTCACTTATCCCAAAGCTGGTACCGAATGCGGTATCGCCGACTCGCGAATTCTGGCCGTGCTCAAACTGGTTAATCTGGGTGAGCTGGTTGGAAACGCAGGCGGCCTCGACGCCACCAAGCATTGGACCGAAATCCTCTCGCCTGGCGAACGCCAGCGCGTTGCTTTCGCTCGTCTGATGCTGTCCTCGCCGAAGCTGGTTTTGCTGGACGAAGCGACTAGCTCGCTCGACGTCACAAGCGAAGCGCAGATGTATGACTTCGTCACCGCGACTGGTGCTACAATCGTGTCCGTGGCTCACCACAAGACCCTGATTGGCTACCACGATACGGTGCTCGAGCTTGTTCCGGGCGGCGGATGGCGTTTGATTCCGACAGATGTGTATCAGCAATAACAGAAGTTGAAACCGTGATATGGACTTGAGAAGAATCGTGGCGTTCGCGCTTGTCCTTGTGACAGGCGCGAATTTGCTTGAATTGCAACGCAACTATTGCCTCGCCGAGGCAGTTAAACAGGGACACAACACCATGAATAACGAGAAGACACACGCTGTGGGTGCTCGTGGGAGACGCGCCAAGAGCGCTGACTCCCTCTTGCAGCTCCCGATTAACATGCGTTCTCATGCTCGACTTCTGGGTCGAGTGGAAAGGGCGCACTTCAATTATTTTCTCGAAAACCAGGACCCCAAAACCGGCTTCGTGCTGGATCGGAGCGATCCGACCAGTCCCGCCAGCATCGCTGCCATCGGCTTCTCGCTGTCGGCATATGCTTGCGCGGTCAAACGCGGTTGGGTGTCCAGGGAGGAGGCTCTCGCCTACACGCTGAAAGTGCTGGACACGCTGTGGACAGCTCCGCAAGGAGAGACCGCATCCGGAACCAGTGGCTACCGCGGCTGGTACTACCACTTCCTCGAGCCCGACACCGGGCTGCGAGCGACTTCGCCGCGCTTCTGGAACTCCGAGTTGTCGACGATCGACACGGCACTGCTGATGGCAGGTGTGCTGTTCGCTCGCAACTACTTCCGGGGCAACTCCGCTGACGAGGTCCGTGTTCGTGAGCTGGCCACCAAGCTCTACGAACGCGTCGAATGGAGTTGGATGTTTCGCGAAGACAAGCTCGTGTTGCACGGCTGGACTCCTGAAAACGGAGTGATCAAGCACGTCTACCGGGGCTACAGCGAAGCACCGCTGCTCTACATCCTGGCGCTGGGCTCGTCCACGCATCCAGCGCCTGAAGGTGCATGGGATGCGTATCTCGCCGACACGACGGTGACCCATGCCTATGACGTCGACTACATCAAGATGCCGGGCGAACCGCTGTTCTGCTACCAGTACCCCCACTCATGGATTGATTTCCGTGGTATCAATGATGGTGTGACGGCAAAGGCCGGGTTCGACTACTTTGAGAACTCGCGCCGCATGGCTCAGGTGCATTACCGCTACGCCCAGGACAACCCGAAGAAGTTCGCCGGATACGGTGGCTTCGACTGGGGTCTGACGGCATGCGACGGACCTGGCGACGCCAAGAAAACCGTGGACGGAATCGAGCGCGAATTTCGCGGTTACTCCGAACGCGGTTGCCCGAGCGGCTTCGACGACGGCACCATCGCACCGACCGCTGCCGTTTCGTCGGTGGCATACGCGCCTGAGATCGTCATCCCGACCATCCAGTACTGGCTCAAGAACCGCCCCGAGCTGTTTTCGGACAACGGCGGATTCGTAGATTCATTTAACCCGACCTTCGATCGCACCACCAACAGTGGCTGGATCTGTCACCACCGTCTTGGTATCGACCAGGGTCCGGTCGTTCTGATGATCGAAAACTTCCGCTCCGGGCTGATCTGGTCTGTGATGCGGAGAGACAACAACCTGCGTTCCGGCCTGATTAAAGCCGGTTTCCGTGGCGGTTGGTTGAAAAACTAACAAGCTTCAAAGGACACGAACATGAACAGCAATTCTGCAAGGCAAATGGCGCCGCGGCTTCCGCGCGCCCGCAACTACGACTTGCCAAACGGTTTTATCTTTGGTGCTTCGACCTCCGCCTACCAGGTGGAAGGAGCCACCCGTCAAGACGGTCGCGGCGACTCGATCTGGGAGCCCTTCCTCAGCAAGCCGCGCACGCCTGCATTCGATCTGGGCGACGTCGCCTGCGATCACTACAACCGGTACCGCGACGACGTCGGCCTGATGAGAGGTCTCAACCTCGACGCGTACCGGTTCTCGATTGCCTGGCCGCGCATCTTCCCGAACGGGGAGGGCAAGGTCAATGAAGCTGGTCTCGATTTCTATGACCGGCTCGTCGATGAGCTGCTCGCAGCCGGTATCGATCCGTACGTTACGCTCTACCACTGGGATCTTCCGCTGGCTCTCCAGAAGAAGTATCACGGTTGGTTCGGTCGCGAGACGGCACTGCGCTTTGCCGATTACTCGGCGGTGATGGTGAAACGGCTCGGTGACCGCGTCAACAAGTGGGCAACTCTCAACGAGCCGGAAGTGATAATCGCCGGCTACATCGGCGACGGCATGGCCCCCGCCATGAACTTGCCGCGCTCGGGACACAAGGTCGGTCACCATCTCATGCTCGGTCACGCGCTCTCGCTTCAAGCGATGCGGGCGGCGCGCTCCGGTATCGAGTGTGGTGTCGTCCTCAATCTCTGCCCGGTCGATCCTGCCGATCCGTCCGACCCGGCGTCAGTCGAGGCGGCGCGTTCGCGCTGGTCGACGGCTTACGCCTGGTACATGGACGCGCTCTTCAAGGGTCACTACCCCAACGAAGTGCTCGACTTGCTCGATCGCTCCGACGGAGGCGGCAACCCGATCAAGGCAGGCGACATGAGCCTGATCGCGCAGAGCATCGACTTTCTCGGTATCAACTATTACACGCGCTTCCGTGCCAACGCGAAGGGCGAGTTTGTGGAGACGCCGGGTGCACCCGTTACTCAGATGGGCTGGGAGATGGTGCCGGACTCGTTCACCAGGATGCTGATCGACATTGATCGCGAGTACGACTTGCCGCCCATGTACATCACCGAAAACGGCGCCGCCCTCGACGACGTCGTCACCGAAACCGGTCGCATTCACGATCGGGGTCGCATCAAGTACATCGACGACCACCTCGCCGCCATCGCCCGTGCCACCGCTGCCGGTGTCGACGTGCGGGGCTACTTCGTGTGGAGTCTGATGGACAACCTCGAGTGGCCGCTGGGTTTCGCGAAGACCTTCGGTCTCACCCACATCGACCGCACCACGCTCAAGCGCACTGTCAAAGACAGCGGTCGCTGGTACAGCAAAACAGTCGCGAAAAACCGCGCTCGCTGAGCCTGACGGCGCAGCAGTGCTTCTCCCCTGAGGTGTGACCGGTGCTTTCAAGTACCGCGTTGCGCTGATAAAAACAACTGACGCCGGGCCATGCGTTCGGCGTCAGTTGACAGTTTTGAACATTGATTGAATCGGTTGGTCCCGCCGGTAGTGTGCGCAATGTGCCGCACTCCGGCTGCGTTCCGACCATCAACATCAACTCTCACTAGAGGAACAATTATGATCCCTGATACCAACTGGCTCTTTCCGATCGCCTTCATCCAAGCCGGTTTCCTGGGCCTGATCGCCACGGAAATCGCGCGTGAAGCCGGTCCGAAGACCGTAAAGATGGCGTCCATCGTGGCCACCGTCTTGAGTTTCATTCTCGGCATCGTCCTCAGCACTCCGGCGACCCTGGTCCCGTGTGCAGTCGGCTACGCCGTTCTGACGATGCTGTTCTCCTACTGGTACGGCGAGAAAGTGATCGCTGCCGGCATCCGCAAGCAGTTCGAACTGGCACCGGATTTGGTGCGCTTCGGTCTGCGCAACTACAGCCGCTTCGCTGACAAGAACGGCATCACCACCGCCGCGCTGCACGATGCCCTCGACGAAGGTACGACCTTCTCCGAGGAAGAGGCTGTGATCGTCAAGCATCTGCTTCGTCACATCTGCGACATTGGACATGTCGTGGACACCATCATCGTCGGCTACGGTTCGCCTCACGGCGGTGGTGCACAGGCAGTCGCCGTGTACGCCGTCAACGAGCAGGATCTGCGCTCCTACCAGACTCGTCTGAAGCGGAAGTACGGCGCCTGGCTCCAGGTCGCCTGAGCTGCGCATTGAGCTTGCTCCGTGTGTGACAACGCACGGAGCTTGGCTCTGGCGTAGGAGGTGCATTGCGACGGATCGCTCAGGATAGCGACGGCCCGTTTTAAACACAAAGCAGGGGCGGATGCGCAATAGTCGCTCCGCTCCTGCCCTGTGCTAACAATTGGGAAAATAGATTCTAGGAACGGCTTTTATGTTCAGGTTTTAGGAAAGAATTCTAGGATCAGATTCCAAAATCAGATTCCGAGAACAGTGGCGATCCAGGCTAAGCAGCCCAATCGCCATTGTTTCTTTTTGGGAAATTTTACTACTAGGCTGTGTCGTAGTGGCGAGAGGCTGAACGCGGCCGTGCAGTGAACGCCTTCAACTCTTCGGTTGAATCCCCGCTGCGTTGATATTTGTTCTGTGGTGAATCGTCGTTAAAACCAGCTGTGATGAGTTGTTTCGCCGATTAGTCCGGTCGCCGTTTTCTGTTGCCTGTTTGTTGTAACAACCGAGGCGGATCGCAAACATTGGGTTTCCGGTTCTGAGCGGGCTGAGATGGACGGGTCGCCAACGTAATCATTGGCTTTGCGGTCTCGCCTTGGTTGTCTCTTCGATTCATTGATACACATAAGCAGTCACTAAACTGAGGAGTCAGGAGTGGAAACCTGCTTCTAGTGCGGGTTTTGTGATTCGGAGATTTTGCAGGCGAATAAGGCAAGATCCCCTATTTGTTGATTCAGCAGAAGGAGAAAATTGCATCAAATTACTGTGGTCGGTAATTTGCTGGGGCACCGTATATGGTGGCAATTGTCTGGGGGCGGTGCGTTCTGAACCGAGGATTTTTGTGCAGATGCGTTCTGTGCACATGTTCCTTGTGTCAGCTCTATTGTTGCAGTTGCTTTCTGTGCAGATGGGTTTTGATTTTATGGGATAGTTTTTGTATAGAGATAGCAGATAGTCCTTGTCGCCCGCGGAAGGACTGGTGACTGCGGCGCTCGTCAATGTTGAATACATGACGTCCTTTATGGATGAGCTGTGGCGCAGCATGCCGAGGGCGTGTCCGAACTCGTGCAGTGCGAGTTGTTTTACGTTGGTGTGGTCCGTTGCAGAGTCTTTGAAAAATGAGATTGCTGCAAATGTTAGCTCGTGTTCTTTGCTGCGGGTCGGCGCGGTTTGTCCGGCATTGTGAGTATAAATGCCGGCTGGAACTCTTCGGCAGACAATATCGGCAGTTTTGCGATCGCCAACCTCGACCAGTGTGACGCGATTCTCTGAAGCCATCATCCAATCGTTCATCGCATCCAGGCCCTTGGAGCGCATCTCCGCATCGGCGCGCCCCATCAGACTGTTGGCGAGGGGCGTGAATTCGAAATAGACTTTGAGTGGAAATCTATCGGCATTCCACTGTGCTGTTATCTCAGGGGCGGGCGGCCGGTCCGGGGGTAACGTGCTGTTAGGATTCTTCAGGCAGTCGCGACGGAGGTGTGCACTCTTAGACGCGTCGCCGTCGCGTGTGACGCGCAAAAATCCGTCCAAGACGGTGATTGCGTCCATTTTGTGGCCATGGTGCACATAACTGTTTGCAATCGATTCAATCAACCAGAAGTTGGTTGGAAGCAGCCTGGTGACCTCAGTTAAATGGCGCTTTGCGGTTTTCCATTTGTGAGCTGTGAGGGCGGCCATGCCGGCAACGTATTCTCGATGAACGATTCGGGCATCGGCAATAGAGGCAACGTCTTCGATGCCGAGAAAATCCACGTCTAAGGGCAAACCAAAGTGGGAGAACTCCTCTGCAAATGCTTGCGCTAGTGCGGTGTTTCCGGGTGATTGGTTGAAGCCGATTTCTACTTCACTCCAGGCGTTTTCCAGGTTTTCGATCGACATTTCTGCCATGAAGCGATAGTAAGTTTTGAGCACTGGGTGCGGGTCTTGTCGAGCGGCTTGCAGGTAAAGGCGGTGCAACTTTTGTTTTTGAGAGGTCGTGGGAACGGCGGCAGTGGGTTGAAATTTGGATTCGATCAACCAAATATCGTGGAGAGTTTTTTGCAGTGGCTGAATTGTGTCGTTCTGATTTGGTTGATTAGAGGCGCTCGGCTGGGGCGGTCTGGCGCTTGCATGGGATGACTCGGCGCTCGGCTGGGGCGTTTTGGCGCTTGTATGGGATGACTCGACGCTCGGCTGGGTCGGTTTGGCGCTTGCCCGGGGCGATTTTGTGTGGCGATCTTCTGTTGCTGATTGAATAATCTCGTTTGAACGTCTAATTGCGTGTCCCGTTAAAAGTATTTGGGGCTCGTCGTGGACTTCATTAGGGCTTGGTGGTTGTTCGGATTTTTCGGCGTCGGCGTCGTCGTCATCGGTTTCTGAACCATAGGTTTGAGTCGAGCTTGTGAAACTGTCGCCACAGGCTGAGAAGCTATCGCCGTAGAAGGTAGCGGGACGGATTGGATAATACTTGTAGCGCTCTTTTCCGATTGGTCTTGTGGGAGGAAAGACCGTGCGGGCGAAATTCCGGCCGTTTGGTTTTTCGAATGTGGCTTCGGCGAACGGGTCGTCTCTACACAGTTGGCGCGCTGTGAATGGTTTTGCATTTGGCGATGGTAAGAAAGGATCGATTTCGAAGGAGTGGAATTTTTTGAATGCGCCGTCGAAGTCGTCTAGTGGGTTTGGTTTTGCTGGCGTCCTGTGCCATGGGACGAACAGCTGAGGCTCAGGTCTTTCGCGGGCGGTTCTTCTTATGCGGGGCTGAGATCCGACGTAGGCGCGCACTGAGAGCGGATGCGCGGAACGAGAAGATGCGGCAGTCGATGGAGCTGCCGGTGAGTTGAGAGATTTGGAATTGAACGAAGGCAGGCATGAGTGAAGGCAGTTTGTTGGCGCCGCATCTGTTGAACGGGCGAACGCAGGCGACTGTTCAGAATTGGGCGGCTGTGCTGGCGCGAGCACTGCGGCCGGCGACTGTGTCGACGAAGGTGACTGTGCTGATGCGGGCGACTGTGCTAACGCGAGAAGGCTGAGCGTCAACGCAGTAAACGCGATGGGAGACCAACGGTTTTGGGCGTTGAAGAGCGGTTTATGCATGGTGGTTAGTAAAAGAGGTGGCGAGCTTTGATCATACGGAAGTGGATTTGAAAGTAACCGGGGTTTTTACTGATCTCGGATGAAATTGGGTCGTCGTGGTTTTGGGGCGGGCCAGTGCAAGGTTTCCAACTTGCGGATTTTTTTGCTGGAATTTGAAGAGGCAATTTCAAGTTGCGGATCTTGTTGGCTGATTTGAGCCGGTGCATTGGGAGTTGGTGGGATGGGGAGCGTGTGTGTTTTTGTTGGCGCGTACTGTATTTTGATTTTCGGTAATATCAATGCTTGGTGCCTCGCTATGTCAGACTGGGAGCGATTTGTGGGGAGAATACGAGGTGGAAGATTATCGCGATTTCAGGTTTGGGTCGCCCAAAAGGTCGGTGGTTGGATGGTCTTAGTGGGCTGTCTGTCTGCAATCACGCGGAAAAAGTGTGATATCTAAAGTTGATCAGTGAGATGAGAGCGCGCTAGGGTTAACTCACATACATCTATCCCACCTTATGCATTGCAAAGGAATTTCCTTTTACAAACCCAACTGAGAAGCGACTTCAAACTTCACCACAAGCATTTCCGTGCTGTTCATTTGTCCGTCCTTACTAATTACGCTTACTCTTGCGCCACCATCGATAGTGCTTAAGGTTTTTGATAGATTTCAGATTTGCGCTTAAGTTCGCGTCACCACCGACAGTGCTTAAGCTTGATTGATAGATCCCTAAAGGCGTAGCTCAATTGGTAGAGCAGCGGTCTCCAAAACCGCCGGTTGTGGGTTCGACTCCCTCCGCCTTTGCTGTTGTTTTGTGTTTCGTTTCAGGACCTTTCAGGAGTACAGACCATGAAGAATCGCATCAATTTCGCTGCCGTCAATCGCTCGCTCGCTCTCCACGGCGAACAGCTGCGCGCCACGGACCTCGTGTCCATGACGTCCGGTCGGGTCAGCCGCATTCGCGGTGGCAACGAGCTTTCGGCGGTCAACCGTTCGCTCGCGCACCTCGGGGAGAAGCTGTCGGCTGACGACTTCGAGACCATGACCGGCAACGACAACAACGATGGCGACGAGCTGGCCGCGTTCAATCGTTCGCTGTCGTGTTTCGGCGAAGAGCTGTCGGCTGACGACTTCGAGACCATGACCGGCAACGACAACAACGATGGCGACGAGCTGTCCGCGTTCAATCGTTCGCTGTCGATGTTCGGCGAAGAGCTGTCGGCTGACGACTTCGAGACCATGACGGGCGCCCGGAACTACAGCGACAGCGACGAGCTGGCCGCGGTTAACCGTTCGCTCGAAGTGCATGGCGAGAGCGTCGCGACGCTGTTTGACCGCCCAAGCTTTCGGCGCAGCATCAGTGTCCACTCGTCGGTTTCGCGTCGGCACATCCGTCCGCTGTAAACCCGGGAGGTCCTCGACCTCCCAGTCGTCTTGAGGGCGGACTGTGCAATGCATATCCGCCCTCATTGTTTTGAACCAGGCGTCGTCACGCTTGGACTTAAACTCACGTATCTCGTTTGAATCCTTAACCAAAATCAGGTGACTCATGTTGTATGTCGTGTTTTGCGCAGTCGTGGTACTGGGAATCGTTGCGCTGGCAGCGTCGTTTGCCGGCATCTGCAGCTACAACGATCCATACGCGCCCCCGTCGACCTTGAACATCATGGTCGGCGTATCCGCGACCGCATTCGGTGCCGCGATCGTTCTGTGCGCCGTGTACACCCAGCTGCCGTTTAGTGTCGAGGGATACGCCGCGCCCATCGGGTTCGTCTTGTTCGGGCTGCCGTTCCTCGTTGTGGGAAGCCGTCAGCGCTTCCTCGAAAACAGCGAATCGGCACCGTCGGTAGTGTCGTGATCGGTAGTGCTACAAGTGCGTAGCTCAATTGGCAGAGCGGCGGTCTCCAAAACCGCAGGTTGAGGGTTCGAGTCCCTCCGCGCTTGTTCCCGCTCATGCGGGTTTTACCCTTTCCTGTCCTGGTACAAAGGAGACGTTATGATCTGCAGGCTCTGCGGGAATGTGATTCCGGAAGAACGCATGGAAGCGTTGCCGGAGACGGAGTTGTGCGTCGGTTGCAGCGCCAAGGTCGGCGGCGAAGTCGTGATGATCGCCAACGAAGTGCGGACGAGCAAGGAGGGCAGCATGAAGATCAACTACGGCGGTGGTGTCGACGTGCGCTTCGTCCGGAAGTGGCCGCGCTCTCGGTAACCCCGGGGAGGGCTGATGTGGCTCTCCAGGTGCGTAGCTCAATCGGCAGAGCGGCGGTCTTCAAAACCGCAGGTTGAGGGTCCGGGGACTAGAGAGGCGGCTGCCGCTGTGCGTACACAGTGCGCGGCCCCTCTCTCCCCGCATTTTTCTTGTCGTTAGCTGAAATTTTTCTGTTTTGTAATTCGGACTCTTTCTACTATTGAATGTCGGATTGAATTTAAAAAATAAAAAATAAAAGCTAAATTATGAGGTGGTTTCGAAGCCTAGGTCACAACTCACGCTCTAACGATTTTTGGAACTCTCAGGTTGCAACGATGCGATCGTTGTTCTCCGCATCGCGGAACATCTCTGTGAATGTGCACGAAGAAAAGGGAAGCGGCAGGTTCGAACTTGCCGCTTCCCGTGTGACATAACCGGTTACGCAGTCGTCTTCGCAGGAAGCGTGATGGGCTTGACGCCGACCTCGTCTGCGGCGAAGTAGGCGATCTCGAGCGCCAGGTAGACCAGCGCCAGAACCTGGAATTCAAATGTGCGGAATTGGTTGGTCTCCGCGTGGAAACAACTCAAGCCTGCTTGCGCATAGCTGGAGTTGCCCAGCTTGGCGGTGTTGGTGTCGCTGATCAGAACCTGGTCGCCTCCGCCGGGCAACATCTCCTTGAGATGCTCGTCTGCGCGGGTCGTAGCGTGCAGTTTGAACGAGCCGGCATGCTCGTTCAAGTAGGTCACGTCGTTGCGCATTTTGTCGAGAAGCGAGGCGACGCCCTGGACATCACGCGCTGCGGCCTTGTTCACGATCACTTCGGCTCTCGAGGCCAGGCGCCGCGAAAAGGAGAGGATGTTGACGCTCTCCGGATCTGCCCCCAGATCGATGCCTTCGTGGTGCTCGCAATCGAGCGTCTTGATGGCTTCGACCTGGCTGGTGAGCGCTTTCAACTGATGCTTGATCGTGGAGACGCGGATGGACTGAAGCGTGGTGTTTTTCTTAGACATGGTACTGTTCCTTGGAAGTTTCAGGCGATTTTGGGAGCACTGCACGAATGACAAAGCTGCTCTGCGACTTCGAGTCCTTCAGCGACCAGGCGCCGAGCTTGGGGTGCGCAGAGAAACTCGATTTCCTTGAGACTGCCCAGTCCATCCGGAGCGCTGGCGAACTGTGCTGCGCGGCAACGAATCACTGCCAGCGTGCCGGACACGCTAATCTCTTCCAGACGTCCCGGGAAGACAGGCAATGTCACTCTTTGGGCACCGAGACGCATTGCGGTCTCGATCACGAAGCGAATGAAACCGCAAAGTGTGGATCTCTTAAATTGTCCGGCTTTTCCCACACCTACGACCAGGACATTACCAATGGTTGTAGACGGATGCTGAACGAGGATTGAGTCACCGAGGGCGCCGGCGAACTTATGCTCTTTGATTGCACGAGCGATTGCCCCATTGAGGACATTATCTATGTCCTTTGGACCGCCGCCGAGCCGCATGTGCTCGTGAAGGTCGAGCACGAGTAGATCTGTTTTGACTGTTGCCAGACTATCCGGACTTTTGCCGAACAGTGGGTTGACGAGGAAAGAAATTGGCAAGCCCTCGAACTCAAATCTGCTCTTCTGTTTGCTTTTTGACATTGTTAAACCTCACTTTGTAGGCTGGAAGTGGTACTATCCGTGGTGCCGGACAGCATTGAAGTCAGAGATTGGGATTGGAACAAATCTGACAGACCGACTGCCTTGCCGTGAAACTGGCTTCCACTCGATCTTTCACATCGGGAGCAACGACTAGCCGGATCTTTTTAAGATGTCCATGCTCAGCTTGCGTGGACAGGTGATGCGCGACCCGGCAGGAGAGCACCCTGGCGAAGTTCTCTTCCTGGACGCGAATGTTGTTATCCTGCAAGTCGTTCAGCAGGAGAATAACCTGCTCCGGTTCGAGATTGATGCACTCCTCGATGACGCAGCCAATCAAACCGCAGTAGACGAATTGTCCGCAGAGAGCGGGATCGCCCAGACCGATAACGAGTATGCGGCGAGCATTGCCTGAGCCCAGTCCACGCGCTTCGAGTTCGAATATCATCGTTTCGCCCTGACGAGCTCGGAACGAGGAATTCTCGACAGCTTGTTCGAGCGAGCCGCCCAGTCTCTTGTCGATTGCCGACGCGACAGGCCCGAAGGGGCGACCGTGGAACCTTGTTACAACGAGCAGATCCTTGTAAGAGACCGAAATTGCGCGCTCGTTGCCGACGACCGGCTGATACTTTTTGCCGGCGCGGCGCGCCTTGATGAGATCGGGATAACTTTCCGCAGCGAGTGCTTCAACAGAAATCGAGATTGAGTTTGAGCCAAGGCTCACGACCTGGTCATGCATGTTTATTCTCCTGTGGTGGTGGATGTCGCAAAAAAAAACGGCTTACGCGAGCCCATCAGGACTGATTCGCGAAGTTGAAACGGAATTATTTGCAAGAATTCACTGATCCGGTAACACTTTCGTCGCGACTTGCGATTTTTGGGAGTGCTGTGCTGGTTTCAGTGCTTTGGAAAAACTTTGTGAGTGCCTTGAGTGCGGTGTGTGAGGAAAGATGCCTGATGGTAGTTCCAGCGATCAGTTCTATTCAACTGGCAGCGCTGCTGAATTACTGTTGTGACTACCCCAAAAATCAAAAGGATGAGTACGCCGGGCAGAAAGAACTTCTGGAGGTATCAATGATCGCCCCAGCCAGAGCCGTTCCTGGGGCACATCAACCAGGCGGCCATCATCCCAAAGGATGATTTGCCAGCCGCGTCATACCAACTGCGATTGATTTTCAAACAAACCACTGCGTTCAACTTGTCCTGACCAAAGGTGAATTGCTGTCAGCACTTAAGAAATCGAGATGGATGATCTCACTGGGGTCACGTTCAGCTAGAAAAGGGCTGGCGAATTCTAGTTGAGGTGTTGGGTAAAGTGCGAACAGTGACGTTAGCTGACCTGTGCTGCTCCAATTTTGTGATTTTGTTTTAAAACGATATGGAATAGTAGAAATTATCTTCATTGAAAACCTCCAGAGCAACGCGCTCTGAAGGCTCCCAATCTGCGACCAGGAATCGGCTGACACCACAGGTGATGCCAGCCGATCTTGTTCCCCGCCTTGGAGTTACTCTTGAATTACATCCAGGGGCAGCTCTCGGGATCGCATGGTTCGACGATTTCCGAGATCGTGACGGTGACGTCGCCGATGTCGGGTGTAAGACCAGTGATCGTCAGGCAAGGGAATCCCGCGCAGAACAGAGTCTTGCCGAGATCGTCCTCACCCAGTGCGAATTGCTGAATCTCGTACTGCTGACCGTTGATGGTAACAGTGCATTCTAGAGCGAGTTCGGCGTTGCCGAACCAAGAACGTGGACGGACGTTCTTGACAGTCACTACCGTGTGATAGTGGCTCAGGAAGAGGTGCTGTCCGCGTCCCGTGACGAACTCCGGACCGCTGCAGAGCGGTTCGCCCGGGTCCGGCAATCTGAGTTGCAGAATTTTTCGGGATGCCATAATTACTTCACCTCTCCTTGGGGAGCGCTGCCTTCGGCGGCTCCACCAGTAGCGTCGCCGCCGGCGTCGTTGCCAGCAGCGTTAGCGCCTTCAACGACAGCGTCACCGCCGGCAGTGGCATCCGGTTTGGGCGCGTGAGCAGCCCAGATCCGGCGGAACTCATCACCCGTCAAGGTCTCCTCTTCGTAAAGGGCCCTTGCGCAGGCTTCGATCTGTGCCGCGTGAGCCTTGATGATGACATCGGTAGACGCTTCTGAGTCGTCAACCACCTTGCCCCAGGCCACGTTGAACTTGTCGAGCAGAATCTCACCGACCTTAGAGACCGGGAAACCATGCTGATCGAGCGGCAGCGACTTGACGCCGAATTCCTTCGACATGCCGTACACGCCGACCATCTGGCGCGCCAGACCGCTTGCGCGTTCGAAGTCGTTGCTTGCGCCAGTCGAGATCTTCTTGAGCAGAATCTTCTCGGCCGCGCGACCGGCGAGCATCGTCTGCAGCCGGATGGTGAACTGAACGTCGGTCCAGTCGTAGCGCTCACCTTCTTCAGGCGAGCTGTCCATCAGACCGAGCGACTTGTCCGTCATCACGATGGTGATGCGGTTGACCGGATCGCCACCAAGGACGGTGGGGATGGTCGCGTGTCCGATTTCGTGCACGGCGGTAGCCCAGCGCTCCTTGTCCGTGCGGACGCGAGACTTGATCTGGGTGCCGTACGCCATCTTGTCGACGCCGAGGTTGAGGTCGTCGACGGTGATGATCGCCAGCGCCTTGTACTCTTCCATCTGCTCGTCGGTGAGGTCTTCGGTGACGTTACCGAACTGACGCTCGACTGCAATCGTGGCACCGTTCTTGATGGCACCTTCGATTTCAGCGCCGGAGAAGTCGTGGCTGCGACGAGCCAGATCATCCAGCATCTTGGCGTGCGAAACGACCATCTGCTCAGGCGTTCCTGCAGGCAGAACGATCTTGAGCTTCTTCAGGTACACACCGTAGATCTGCGCGCGACCCTTCTTGTCGGGCTTCGGCACTTTGACCTTGATGTCGAATCGACCCGGACGCAGAATGGCATCGTCCAGGATGTCCAGGCGGTTGGTGGCGGCCATGGTCAAGACAAGACCGTGGTTGCCGAAGCCGTTCATCTGCACGAGCAGCTCGTTGAGCGTCTGCTCGTATTCTTTGTCACCGCCACCTTCGCCGGAGCCGCGCTTCTTCGCGATCGCGTCGATTTCGTCGATGAAGACGATCGAGATGCGACCGGTTTTGCGGGCGGCCGTGCGGGCGCGGGTGTACGCTTCGCGAACGCGCTTGGCGCCCACGCCGACGTACATTTCCACGAACTGCGAGCCGGACATGGCTTCGAAGTGACCGCCGATCTCACCTGCCAGCGCGCGCGCAAGCAGGGTCTTGCCGGTACCTGGGGGACCGTAGAGCAGAACACCGCTGGGAACCGGAGCGCCGAAGACCTTGTAGAGCCGCGGACGGCGGATCTTCTTCTCGACGACACGCAGCTCGTCAATCGCTTCCTGGCAGCCGGCGACGTCTTCGAAGGTCTTGCGATCTTCATCGCGCACTTCGACTTCCGCCGTCTGGTAGGCCTTGTAGACGCTGCCACCGGCACCGACAGCCCGATTGCTGGGCTTCGGAGCCTCTTCGTCTTTCCATGCCTGCCAGCTGTGCAGCGTGTACCCGCCGACGATGATGGCGGCGAGTAGCAGCACGAGCATGGTGTTACGACCGGTCGAGGTCAGGCTCTCGATGTAGCTGGTGTTGCGCACAGGATCGACCGTCTTGGTTTCGACCTTCTTCTCCGCCAACTGGGCGACGAACGTGTCGAATGCCGTCTTGCCTTC
>Ga0163147_10000249_pt1 | contig 83753 bp, 73 predicted proteins | sample OliLakLV19MP6G1_FD_148597 | JGI IMG/M metagenome (GOLD analysis project Ga0163147, IMG submission 148597) | Freshwater microbial mat bacterial communities from Lake Vanda, McMurdo Dry Valleys, Antarctica- Oligotrophic Lake LV.19.MP6.G1 | ecosystem: Environmental > Aquatic > Freshwater > Lake >... | reverse complement strand
GCGTCATCCCGCGTCTCCGGTGGCTCCGTCGCCTCGTCTCGGCCCGGGAACATCGCCGACTTCTACTATCCGGCCCAAAACAGCGATCTCCTGCACAACCACCGACTCTCATGAATAATGCGGGCTAGCAGGGTGCTCAAAGCACCGAGCGCCCAACTTTCCTTCCCTATGCTCTTGAAGAACCCCAGCAAATAAACCTCCCTCGGCGGAACTGGAGTTATGGTCCGGTGTTCCTCAGGAGGCCGAAGGCGACACCGGGGCGGCGGGGCCAGAGGCCGCCTTCTGGCGCTGGATCCATTTCACGACTTCGATCACCACCAGCGGCAGCAGCGCGCATGAGGCCACCACGGCCCAGTCCCTGGCTCCGAGGGGGACGGTGTGAAGGATCGTGCGAAGAAACGGCAGGTACACCGCGGCCAGTTGAAGGAGAACGCAGACGAGTACGGCGCCCCACAACCAGCCGTTGGTGAAAAGGCGGGCGTCGAAAGTGGAGCGGATCTGCGACCGCGCGCTGAAGACGTGAATCACCTGAACGAACGCCAGGGTCATGAAGGCGATCGTAACCGCGTGCTTCAGCCCGTCGCCTTCCACGCCATACATGCGCATGCCTGCGCCGAAGGCGAGCAGGGTGGCGGCAGCGAGCAGAAGGCCCTGCCAGGCGATCAGGGCGAGAAACCGGGGGGGGAGCAGCGACTCCTTGGGATCGTGCGGCGGGCGACTCATCATGCCGGGGGCCGAGGGTTCAAGAGCCAGGGCGAGGGCCGGGAAGATGTCGGTGATCATGTTGAGCCACAGGATCTGCAGCGCCCCGAGAGGGAGCGGCCAGCCGATCATCAGGGCGATGAACACGGTGAGGATCTCCGAGAAGTTGCAGGAGAAGAGATAGTGGATGAAGCGGAGGATGTTCGCGTAGATGATCCGCCCCTGCTCCACGGCGCGCACGATGGTGGCGAAGTTGTCGTCGACGATGACCATGTCGGCGGTCTCTTTCGCGACCTCGGTGCCCTTGATGCCCATGGCCACGCCGATGTCGGCCTTCTTGAGGGCGGGCGCGTCGTTCACGCCGTCGCCGGTCATGGCCACCACCTCGCCCCGCGCCTGGAGCGCCTCCACGATCTGCAGCTTGTGTTTGGGTGAGACGCGGGCGAAGACCGCGGCTTCCGCCACCACCTTGCCCCATCCCGCGGCGTCGAGATCCGTCAACTCGCGGGCATGAACGATGCGAAGAGGCTGGCCTAAAAGATCACGGTCGATGCCGAGTTGACGCGCGATCTCGGCCGCGGTGACCTCCTGATCGCCCGTGATCATCACCGAACGGATGCCCGCCTCCCGGCAGGTGGCAATCGCGGCCTTCGCCTCGTCGCGAAGGGGATCGATCATGCCGACGAGGCCGACGAAAATGAGGTCCTTCGTCGCATCTACCGCACCCTCCGACGGGCCCTCCGCGAGATCGCGATAGGCCAGAGCGAGCACCCGGAGCGCCGCCCCGGCGAGCTCCCGGTTCATCCCCTCCCAGCGCGCGCGATCGTCGGCGGTGAAAGGGGTTACACCCTCTGCGCGCATCTGGGCGGTGCTCGCCGCGAGCAAAGCGGCAGGCGACCCCTTCACGAACGCAATCAGCCCTCCTTGTGGTTTCCGATGTACGGTGGCCATGCGCTTCGTGGCGCTGTCGAAGGGCTGTTCGCTCACCCGCGGAAACTCTGCGGCGATCGCCTCTCCCTTCATCCCGGCTTTCTCCGCGGCCACGATCAGAGCGGCTTCGGTGGGGTCGCCGAGGACGGTGTCTTCTCCGCCGGTGCGCGTGACCTTTGCGTCGTTGCACAAGGCCCCGACGCGCAGAGCCAGGTTGAGATGCCCGTCCTCGAGCGCGTCCACCGGCTGTCCGTTCTCCTGAAACACCCCGACCGGCGAATAACCGGCGCCGGTCACGTCGATGCGCCGCTGGTCCAGGACGAAGACGGAGACCGTCATCTCGTTGCGGGTCAGGGTCCCCGTCTTGTCGGTGCAGATCACGGTGGTGGACCCGAGGGTTTCCACCGCCGGAAGCCTCCGGATCAGCGCGCCCATGCGGGCCATGCGCTGCATCCCGAGAGCCAGGGTCATGGTCGATACCGCGGGAAGGCCCTCCGGCACCGCGGCGATGGCGAGCGAGATGCCCACCTCCACCATGTACAGGAAGGCGTGACCCCGCAGCCAGCCGGCCAGGACGATGATTCCGCACAGCACCAGCACGATCGCGAGCAGCAAACGGCCAAGACGGTGCAGCTTCTGTTCGAGGGGAGTGTCGCGGCCCACCGCCTCGTCGATGAGGACGCCGATCTTTCCCATTTCCGTTGCGGCGCCGGTGCCGGTGACGAGCAAACGCCCGCGACCGGCGGTGATGGTGGTGCCCATGAAAGCCAGATTGAGCCGGTCTCCGAGGGGCGCCTCCTTGAGGGCGATGGGGTCGGTCGCTTTCGTGACCGCCTCCGACTCTCCAGTGAGCGCCGCCTCTTCGATCTGAAGCTGCACGCTCTCGATGATCCTTCCGTCCGCGGGCACGCGCGCTCCCGCCTCAAGGATGATCAGGTCGCCGGGAACGAGTTCGGCCGCGGGAATCTGGCTTTCGGCGCCGTCGCGCATTACGTGAGCCACGCGCACCGTCTGCTTGTGAAGGGCGGTGAGCGTCCGCTCGGCCTTCCATTCCGTGAGGAATCCGATGGTCGCGTTCAAAACGATGACCACCAGGATGGCGGCGGATTCCATGGTCTCGCCCATGGCAAAGGCCACTCCGGTCGCAGCGACCAGGAGCAACACGATGAGACTCTTGAACTGGGCGACGAGAACGGCGAAGACGGTCCGCCCTGGCGTCTGTTCCAGCTGGTTGCGGCCATACCGCTTGAGGCGGCTGCCAGCCTCGGCGTTGGTCAGGCCCCGCGCGGGATCGGTCTGGATCTCCCTGGCCACGCTCTCGATGGGCAGCGTGTGCCAAGCGGGCGACCCTCCTTTGGCCACGGCCGGCCCGGGAATGGGGTCTCTCATCGCCTGGACGGTCGTGGGGCCGCCCATCTCCAGTTCCGAATCTCCGGCATGTCCTCGCCGTATCGTCGGATGTAGCGCCGGTGTTCGATGAGCTTGGCCTGGATGATTCGGGTCAGGTCAGTCGCACGGTCGCCCAGGCGGGGCACTCGATCGAGCACGTCCTTGGCCAGGTGGAAGCGGTCGATGTCGTTGAGCACGACCATGTCGAAAGGTGTCGTGGTCGTTCCTTCCTCCTTGAAGCCACGCACGTGCAGATTGTCATGGTTGGTTCGGCGATAGGTCAGTCGATGGATCAGGGTGGGATAGCCGTGATAAGCGAAAACAATCGGCTTGTCCCTGGTGAAGAGGGAATCGAACCGCTTGTCGCTCAGACCGTGCGGATGTTCGCTCTGCGGCTGTAACGCCATCAGATCGACCACGTTGATGACGCGGACCTTGAGTTTCGGCACGTGCTCGCGGAGCATCTGCACGGCGGCCAGGGTTTCTTGAGTCGGCACATCGCCGGCGCAAGCCATCACCACATCCGGCTCGCCGCCCCCGTCGCTACTCGCCCATTGCCAGATGCCGACCCCGGCCGCGCAGTGTTTGACTGCGGCGTCCATGCTCAGCCACTGCAACTCCATTTGCTTGCCGGCCACGATCACGTTGATGTAGTTGCGGCTTCGCAAACAATGGTCAGTCACCGACAGGAGAGTGTTGGCGTCGGGCGGCAGATAGACGCGGACCACATCGGCCTTCTTGTTCACCACGTGATCAATGAAGCCCGGGTCCTGATGGCTGAAGCCGTTGTGGTCCTGCCGCCAGACGTGGGACGTCAGCAGGTAGTTGAGCGAGGCGATGGGGCGCCGCCAGGGAATCCGGCGCGCCACGTTCAGCCACTTGGCGTGCTGGTTGAACATCGAGTCCACGATATGGATGAAGGCCTCGTAGCAGGAGAAGAAACCGTGCCGGCCGGTCAGCAGGTACCCTTCGAGCCAACCCTGACAGAGGTGCTCGCTCAGGACTTCCATCACCCGCCCGTCCGGTGAAAGGTCGGCGTCACTTTTGCGAATCTCCCCCGTGAAGACGCGGTCAGTGACTTCGAACAGAGCTCCCAGGCGGTTCGATGCCGTCTCGTCCGGGCCAACCACCCTGAAGTTGCGTGACCGCGTGTTCCGCTTCATCACATCGCGCAAAAACGCGCCCGCGACGCGCGTGGCCTCGGCCCCCACCGCACCTGGAACATTGACCTCAACCGCGTACTTTCGGAAGTCGGGGAGCGTGAGATCCCGAAGGAGCAGGCCTCCGTTGGCATGAGGGTTCGCCCCCATGCGCCGATGACCCCTGGGGGCCAGGGCGGCGAGTTCGGCCTTGAGCCTGCCGCCCTTGTCGAATAATTCCTCGGGCCGGTAGCTCTTCATCCACCCCTCCAGAAGTCGCAGGTGGGCGGGGTTCCCGGCCAGCTCGGACAGAGGCACCTGGTGGGAGCGCCACGAACCCTCGGTCTGGAGGCCGTCCACCTCCCCCGGCCCGGTCCAGCCTTTGGGGGTGCGAAGGATGATCATCGGCCAGGCCGGGCGCTTCTTGAAGCCCTTGAGACGGGCCTCAGATTGGACCCGCCGGATTTCCTCGATGACCGAATCGAGCGCCCCGGCCATCAGTTGGTGAACTATTTTCGGATCGTCTCCTTCGACAAAGTAAGGCTTGTAGCCATAGCCCCGAAACAGCGCGTTGAGCTCGCTGCGCGCGATTCTCGCCATGATGGTCGGGCTGGCAATCTTGTAGCCGTTCAAGTGCAGGATCGGCAGAACCGCGCCGTCATGAGCTGGATTCAGGAACTTGTTCGAGTGCCAGCTGGCGGCGAGCGCGCCGGTCTCCGCTTCTCCATCGCCCACCACGCAGGCCACGATCAGATCCGGGTTGTCGAATGCGGCGCCGTAGGCATGGGCCAGAGAGTAGCCAAGCTCGCCGCCTTCGTTGATCGACCCGGGCGTTTCCGGAGCCACGTGACTCGGTATGCCGCCGGGAAACGAGAACTGCTTGAACAGCCGCTTCAGGCCTACTTCGTCTCGAGAGATTTTCGGATAGACCTCGCTGTAGGTTCCTTCGAGATAGGTGTTCGCCACCAGACCCGGACCCCCATGTCCGGGACCGGCCACGTAGATCATGTTCAAGTCGTGCTGCTTGATGATCCGGTTCAGATGGACGTAGATGAAGTTCAGGCCGGGCGTCGTTCCCCAATGACCGAGCAGCCTCGGCTTGACGTGGTCAATGGTCAACGGCTTCCTGAGCAGCGGATTGGCGTACAGATAGATCTGGCCCACGGACAGATAGTTCGCCGCCCGCCAATAGGCATTCATCCTCTGGAGCAGGGCGGCAGAGATGGCGGGGTTCATGTGCGTTGCTGGCCTCGGGCCGATGGTCGATGTGGTGCGCGGCACTCTCAACAAAGCCCCGGTCAGCGAACGCGGGCGCCCACGAGGAAGTAGGCGCGAACATCGCCTCCGTTTCCCACGCTTGCTCCGGCGAAGACCGGACCAAAGAACGTGTCGGTCACGAGTCCAGCGGTGAGACTGGACTTGAACCTCGCGTCCCCGGCGCGATCAAAGGCGCTTCCCGCCTCCAGCATGAGAGTCGCGTACAGGCGATCGCCGAGGAGGGCGGGAAGCCGGCCCACCGCGGTTCGATAGGACGCGATCCCCAGGACATAGCTCGGCCCGCGGAACGCATTCGACGGGAAAGCGCCCAGCTGGAACGGACCGCCAAGACTGAACTGGTAGAGCGTCGGCGCCTCTCCCCCGATGACCGTCCCGCCGCCGGCGAAGAAGGACAGGTGATGTCGCGTTGAAAGGCGTCCGGCGACGCTCGCTCCGCCTTCGATCGTCGCAAACGCGCGCTGCGCTTCGGGCACGTCGAACATCCACGACCCGCGGGCGGTGAGTCGCACGCCGTGAGCCGGCAGGTAGGCCCGATCCTGGCCGTCGTAGGAAAAGCTCGCCCGTAAAGCCTGTTCGGAGCCGCGGTTCTGGGGAATCTCCTGCCCCACCCGAGTGACATTGCGGACATAGGCGGTCTCATACCCGGCGCGAACCTGGGTGGTGCGGCGGAGGATCCAGCCGAGGTCGAACCCGGCGCCCAGCCGCTGCCGGCTATAGATGGCCAGAAGATCGCCGTCCGAGTACAGACCCTCGGTGGTCCGGGAGTAGAAGGCCCGGGGCGCCACGAAGGCGCCACGCCTCAACGGGCCGCTTCCGCCGAGAGGCCGCAGGAGCTCGGTAGACAGGCGAAGGGTCGAGCCGAGAGAGGTGTCGAGGCGCCACTCAGAACCGGGACCCGCCACATCCATCACGGTGATCCGGGCCCCCACGGTGAGGTTCACGTCCTTGTCCTCGTTGTCGAGATCGAGGGCGAACCTGACGAAGGGCGGGCCGTACGACTTGTCCCGGATCTCGATGCCCAGACCATGCGCGTCTCCGCGCCTTCGCCGTTCATACATGACGCTCGCATGATGGCCAAGGCCCACCAGCCAGTCGAGGTTTGCCTCGATGTCGTCGAAATCCGCCGGCTGTCCGCGGGCATGATCGAATCTGGCGGCAATCTGCGCGGCCGCGGCCGCACTCACACCCGTGACCTCGACGAACGTCACCGGTCCATTCTCCGGATGGCGTCGCGTCCGCACTTCGCTCGTGTACGCGGCCCAGGCTGCGTCGCCCAGAGCGTAGGGCAGGAGAGCCGCGGCATTCGTCTCGGCCGCCTGATAACCCCGCGCGATGATCTCGTCGCTCTTCCGGTAGTCCGATGCCCCAAGCCCCTCAAGATCGGGCCGGATCACCACGTCGGCCGCTTCGAGTCGCGGTTCGGCGAGCTCCTCCATCATGAGGGAGATGGCGCGGTTCGCGACCGCCGCGATGGTTTCCGCCGGAGCCTCGCGCTCCACCGCACCCACCGTTACCGCGATCACGGCGTCGACCCCCATCTGGCGCGCCACATCGACGGGTACGTTGTTCAGTATGCCTCCGTCCGAAAGGAGCCGGTCGTTCAGTCGCACCGGATCGAAGGTTCCGGGCAGGGCCATCGAGGCCCGAATCGCGAAGCCGAGCGACCCCCGGTCCAAAACGACGGATTCCCCGGTCTCGAGGTCGGTGGCGACGCATCGGAAGGGGATGGCAAGATCGCCGAAGTTCGAAACCGTGGAATGAGGAAACGCAATGCGGCTCAGGAGCAGTCCGATACGATGGCCGGGATTGAGCCCGCTTTGCAGCCTGAAGCCATGACGCAGCCCCGCTTCAAGCTTGATCGTATAGTCACGATCGTCCTCCTTGCGACGGACGGACTTCAGCCGATAGGGAATGTCGGGCCGCATGATCATGTCCCAGTCGGCGGTGCGGAGCAGTTCCTCGATCTCGGCGGCTGAAAGGCCGGTCGCGTACGCCCCGCCGACGAAGGCGCCGGTGCTCGTTCCCGCGATGGCATCGACGGGGATGCGGTGTTCCTCCAGCCACTTCAAGACGCCGACCTGGGCCATTCCCTTCGCAGAGCCTCCGCTCAAAGCCAGGCCCAGTCGCGGCCGTGGCTTAAGGTCCTGAGCGCGGGCGGGCAAGGCGAAACACACCACGAACGCGATCAGCAGGGCCTTTAGTCTCATCGTGATCTCGCAAGAAGACGTCAGCAAACGCGGTGCCAATCAGCGCCCGCGGAACGAAGCGGCGGCCCGCCTCGCCCGGACCCGCCCGAACTCCGCCCTTCCCGGTGCCGCCCTTTGTAGGGTGTAGAAATCACCTTCCGGAAAGGCTCTTGTCTGGCTTTTGGACCGCTGCGCAGGGCGGTCCTTCCGCGCCTCGGGGGCCAGGCGTCATCACGGCACGTTGCTTGCACTTAGGCAGGAAAGAAAGAGGCATACATGCAAGGAACAAAACTTCTGGGCGCGATCCTGCTCGGACTCGGCATTCTGGCCGTGGCGTACGGCGGGTTCAGCTACGTCAAGAGCACCGACAAGGTCAACCTTGGCCCGATCCACATCGAGGTCCAGGACAAGGAACGGGTCAACATCCCCCTTTGGGCGGGAATCGCGGCGGCGGTCGTGGGCGGCGTGCTGCTCGGCCGCAAGAGTTAGGCGATGGCCACGAATCGCCTTGAGGCCGCCCCCTTCCGGGGCGGGATGATGCTGCTTGCCCTGGGCCTCGCGCTCGGCGGCTGCTCGCACAAGAAGCCCCTCGCCCCCGGAGAAGCCCTCACCGAGGCGGAGCGGCGCGAAGCCATCGCGCGCGCCAGCGTCTGGTCATCGACCGATGTAGCGCGCATGAATCTGAAAGTGGGTCCTCCGGGCAGCGATGCCTTCACGTCGAATGAATGGGTGACGTGCGATTACAAGGAGAACAAGGACCAAAGCGGGCACTCCCCCAAGTTCGCATGCGAAAGCAGTCCGGGGGAGGAGATCAAGGTCAAGTACGGCCCTGACAACGCCGAGGTGTTCGGCGAAGTGCTGGCGAGCCGCCTCTTCTGGGCCCTTGGTTTCGCGGCTGATGAGATGTACCCGGTGCGCGTCCGCTGCCGGGGCTGCCCAAAGGACCCGAAGAAAGCGCCCGGAAAGACCGCGGGGACGACGGTGTTCGATCCGGCCGCCATCGAGCGCAAGCTCCCGGGGCGGTCCATGGAGACCAAGAGGGACTCGGGCTGGAAGTGGTCGGAGCTCGATGCCATCGGACCCGACGCCCCGGCGGACGCGCGGGCGCACCGCGATGCCCTGAAGCTCCTGGCTGCCTTCGTCCAGCACACCGACAGCAAGTCCGCAAACCAGCGTCTGCTCTGCCCGAAAGGGCAGGAAGCCGGCCGCACCGGTTGCCTCAAGCCCGTCCTCATGATCACCGATCTGGGACTGACCTTCGGTGAGGCATTCCTGCTCATCAAGAACAAGAACAGCGTCAGCCTCGATACCTGGAGCCAGGTGCCGGTTTGGAAAGACGGTGACGCGTGCGTCGCTCAGCTCAAGGGCTCGCTCACCGGTAGCCTCAGCAGCCCGAAGATCAGCGAGGCGGGCCGGGCGTTTCTTGCCGGCCTGCTCGTCCAGTTGACCGACACCCAGCTTAAGGATCTCTTCGAGAACGCGCGGGTGAAGCGACGGTCTTCGGACCCGAGCGATGATCCCGACAAAGAAGGGGCGCTCGCCCGAGTCAGCGCATGGGTGACCGCGTTCAAGCAGAAGCGGGCTCAGATCGTCGAACGACGCTGCTCCGAGTAGGAAGCCCGGGCGCGCTTTCCAACAATGGCTTGGGGGGGACGCCTCGGCCGAGGCCTATAGTCGCAGGATGATCGCCCCCATCCTGGTTTTCACCCTGGCCGTCCCCTTCGCGTTCGCCCAGACCGCGGTCGGGCCCGACTCCAAGTCCGGCGATGCCGCGAAGCCCGCGGCCGCCGAGAAGGCGACGCCTGAAGCGAAGGTGTGGACCACGAAACATGAGATCAAGATCGGCGGCTCGGTGCTCGCTTACACCGCCACCGCGGGCACGATGCTCATCAAGAACGACAAGGATGAGCCGATCGCTCTCTTCGGCTTCACGGCTTATATGAAGGATGGGGGAGATCCGCGCACCCGCCCGATCATGTTCGCCTACAACGGCGGGCCCGGGTCCGCGTCCGCGTGGCTGCACATGGGCATTCTTGGCCCAAAGCGAACCGTGCTCGAGGATCTGGAAACCAACACCCGCGGCCCGTTTCGGACGGTGGAGAACGAGTTCACCATTCTCGATCGCGCGGACCTCGTGATGATCGATCCGGTGGGCACCGGCTTGTCCCGCCCGGTCGGCAAGGGAGAGGGCAAGGATTTCTGGGGCGTGGATCAGGACATCAGGTCGGTGTCCGGCTTCATCATGCGTTACCTCTCGGACTACGGCCGGTGGGCCGCCCCCAAGTTCATTCTCGGAGAAAGCTACGGTGGCATGCGCACGGCCGGGGTCTCCTACGAGCTCCTAACAAAGCACAACGTCTCCTTGAACGGCGTGATCCTCGTCTCGCCCTACCTCGACTTTGCGGGCGGCAACGCCGGGCTCAATCTGAGCGACGCCTACGTCAACTTCCTCTCCACCTACGCGGCCACGGCGTGGTTTCACCAGGTTCTCGCGAACCGGCCCGCGGAGCTGCAGCCCTTCCTTCGCGAGGTCGAGGCCTTCGCTGAAGACGTGTACGCCCCGGCTCTCTACAAAGGGGCTAGGCTCACTCCCGCGGAGCGACAAAAGGTGCTGGCGGGCCTCGCCCGCTACACCGGCCTCAGCACCGATTACTGGGACAAGGCCAACCTTCGTGTCGACGAAGGCCATTTTCTCCAGGAGCTCATGCGGAACAAGGGAGTGGTGGTCGGCCGGGTGGACACTCGATACACCGGCAACGCGGTGAACCCCCTGTCGGAGACGATGCCCTATGACCCCTACAGCAGCGCCATCGCTCCCGCGATCGTGGCCACGTTCAACGACTACTATCGTCGGGAACTGAAGGTCGAGTCCGATCGCCCCTACCTGCTGTCCGGCAACATCACCGAATGGGATGACCGGCATGCGCAGCCGGGTCTGGGCGGCTACAAGGTTCCCTATGCCAACACCGTGGCGGACCTCGGCCAGGCCATGTCAGTCAACCCGAAGATGAAGGTGCTGGTACAAAGCGGCTACTTCGACCTGGCCTGTCCGTATCGGACGGTGGAATACGCCATCGAGCATCTGGCCGTCGCTCCCGCGGTGCGGAGCAATGTGACCTTCGCCTATTACGACGCGGGGCACATGATGTACGTGCACCCGGCCTCCATGCAGAAGTTCAAGAAGGACCTCGCGGCCTTCGTCGACGCGAACGCTCGCTGAGCGCGGGAAGCAACGAGCAGCGCCCCGATGGCCCTGGGGCATGGCACGGTCGCGCTCGAAATGGGTCCTTACCTCGGTCGCGGGGTGGGTGAGGGCTGTGCGCGGCGGGCTCGGGGCGTCGGGCGCACCGTCCGAGAGACCGCGGGCACCGCCGGAGAGACCGCAGGCGCAGCCGGAGAGACTGCGGGCACCGCCGGAGAAACCGCGGGCACCGCCGGAGAGACCGCGGGCACCGCCGCAGGAACGGGGACCGGTACCAGAAGAACCGGCGCTTCGCTCGGTGTGGCTACGGCCTCCGGAGCGGCGGCCCCGGGCCGGCGGAACACGCCGCTGTCGATGGTGGCGCCGCGGCGGCTGATCGTCTGAAAGAAGAGCTCGTCTCCCGCGATCTCCACGATCATGAAGTGATAGTCGGTGTCGAAGCCTTTGGCGGTGAGCGCCGATCCCACGCGAATATCGTTCTTGCGCAGAGAGCCACCCGCGCCGGACACCCAGTAGCCGATGCCGCCCTTTTGAGGTTTGATCCGCTCGTAGAAGTGATCGTGGCCGGAGAAGGCGACGCTCATTCCATACTTCACGAACAGCGGCTCTAGGATCGCCCGCGTCTCGAGGGCGGACCCGTGGGTCCTTCCCGACGAGTACAGCGGATGATGGAAGAAGGCAATCTTCCAGGGAGAGACGGAAGACCCAAGCTCCTTCTCCAGCCAGTCGATCTCGACCTTGTCCAGATAGTTCGTATCGAGGGCGAAAAAGCGCACGCTGACATCGCTTTTTCCATCGGCGTTCTTCGGCGGGTGGAACGTGTAATACCGCTCGCCGCCCATGTTGAACGGTTTGTAGAAGCGCTGGTTCGGACTGTCGTGGTTGCCGATGGCCGCGCGAAACTCCACACCCTTGTCGAGAAGCGGCTTATAGGGGGAGCCGAATTTACGCTCCATGTCCGCGGGGGTGTCGGCGCCGTAGATGTTGTCCCCAAGCATGATGACGAGGTTGAAGGGGAACTCTTTGTGGACCGCCGCCATCTGGGCTCCGACTTCATTCTGCCCGCTGTTGCCGCGGCCGGTATCGCCGATCACCGCGAAGCGGATGGAACCTTCCTTGAGCGGCAGCTTGAGCGTCGTGGGCGCCACGGACTGGGCGAAGAAATCGACCCTCAGGGACGAGGCGACGGCGAAGAGGGCCAGGGCCAGGACGACGCTGCGACGGATCATGATGGGGATTTTCATTGAGTCACTTCGCCCCGATTGCGGGGGTTGCGTTTTGAAGGAAGTCCACGATGATCTGGGCGATCGAATCGACCAGGATCAGATCCCGGCCCACGAACCGGTAGTGGAGGCACTCGGGCAGAGGCGGCAGGGTGAGCAGAACGCTCGCCGGCACCGTGGAGCGCGTGGCCCCCGACGGGTACACGGCGTTCACGCGGGGCTCTACGGGCACGGACTCCTTCTCGTCGTCGGGGTTCCCCTCGATTACCGCCTTGCGCGCGGCGAGGGCGTCCGGGCCGTTGAGTTGCTCGGTGATGCGTTTTCGGAGTAGGGGTTGGATCTCGGGGATGAACACGTCCCCCTGCTTCGCTTTGGTGCGGGCCGCCGTAATGGCCGCAGCCAGACCCTGCGCAGTCACCGCTTTCTGGCCTCCCAGGCGCTCGAGCTGGCTCTCGTGAACCCGAACGTAGCGCGCCACCTCCTTCTGGAAATGCCGAACCGTTTCCAGTTCCTCTTTGGCTTCATGCGCCGCCCGGTCCTTGGCCCTTTCGACCTTCTTCGCGACCTTCTCCGCGGTTTTCCTCTCTGCGGAAGTCTGGAGGGGGCCGGCCATGGAGGATCCGACGAGGCATAGGGCCACGGTCAGGCCGAAAAAGAACCGCGCCGCACCGCTACGAAGATAAGGTGGTCTGTTCATTTCAACTCCTGGGTTTCCTATTTCTCTGCCTTGGCCGCGGCTTTCGCTGCTTTTTTCTCGGCCTTGGCTTCCTTCTTCTCCGCCTTCGCCTCAACTCTTGCTTCGGCTTTGGCTTCCGTCTTCGCTTCAGCCTGGGCTTCGGCCTTCGCTTCAGTTCTCGCTTCCGTTTTGGCTTCAGCCTTGGCTTCAGCCTTGGCTTCTTTCTTCTCGGCCTTGGCTTCTTTCTTCTCCGCTTTCGCCTCGACTTTTGCTTCGGCTTTGGCTTCCTTCTTCTCCGCTTTCGCTTCGACTCTTGCCTCGGCTTTTGCTTCGGCTTTTGCTTCGGCCTTCGCTTCAACTTTGGCTTCCGTCTTCGCTTCGGCCTTGGCTTCGCCCTTTGCTTCGGCTTTCGCGATGGTTCTGGCTTTGGCGTCGGCCTTCCCTTCGGCCTTCACTCCGGCTTTGTCTTTCGCGGTTTCCGCGGCTTCGATTCGGGCCGCGGCTTTTCCGTCTTTCCGGGCTTCTGCAATGTCTCTTCGGGCGCGGTCCGTCTGGGCCCAGTCGCTTTCGAACACCGCGGACATGCGGCTCACCACCTTTGGATCCCGGACGATGACGCCCACTTCGCGGCGGCCGTCGAGTTCGAGTTTCCGAAGGCCCTGGCTACCCATGAAGGCGTCCCGTCCGTCCCTCACAATCGCCCGCACATGGAGCCTGCGCCCCGGAAATTTCTCGGCAGTGAGCCCTGCCCCGCGCTTCCCGAGGGTTCCCATGATGCGCACGCTGACCCCGGCGGCCCGGCGTTCGTGGAGTATCCGGATCATCATGGGATCGGTGAGTTTGGGATCGTAGAGAAGCAGGGTCTTTCGAGCGCCCCGCAGGAAGATGGCCAGTCGCTCGCGGGCATTGACCGGGCTCACCAGGAACGCCTTCGGTCCGGCGGCATAGGGCAGGCGCAGGGAATCGGCCTCGAACAGCTTGATCGCCTCGCGAACCAGCTCCCGCTTCCGGGTCACCAGGCCGAAACTGCGGCTCTTGTCCACGTCGAGCGCGGTGTAATTGAAGCCGAGCACATGGAGCCTGGCCCGATCCACAATCATGATCTTGTTGTGATAGCGGCGCAGGTCGTCGTCGGTGCGGCGCACGCTCGCCCCGGTCTTGAGCAGATCCTGTTCGAGCTTACGCAGGCGTTTGGCTCCGCCCCGGTTCGTGTGGGCGATGAGGCTGCGCACGGACACCCCGCGCTCCACCGCCGCATGCAGCGCGTTCGCGATGTCCGCGCGGTCGAGACGGAAGATGCCGATGTCGATGGTGGTCTTCGCTTTGTTTATGGCCGAGAGAATCGGGCCGATTCCGTCATCGGGCTCGACGATGAGACTCACTTGGGCGGCTTCTTTTCATCCCACTCCACGGCCACCGCTTCCGCGCCGCGCAGGGCGTTGATGGCTTCCGAAACGCGGTCGGTTCGTTTGCCCTGGGGCACATGGGCGAGGTACGCGATGTGCTTTTCCGTGGATTCCCGAAGCTCGAACTTGATGTGGTGCCGGGTGAGAAGTGCCTCAACCTCCGCCTTGATGTCAGCGGGGGCCTTGGCGGACACCGTCAGGTCGAAGGCCTTGGCCGGCCAGGGCTCCCGCCATTCGAGGGCCCACAGGACGCCTACGATGAAGACCGCACCGGCGGTGGCGAGGTAGAGAAGGCCCACTCCGGAGGCGAGGCCGATGGCAAGGCAGGCGAGCATCACACTCGCGTCCTTGGGATCGTCGATCTTGGCGCGATACCGGACGAGACCAGCGGTACCAGCGATGGCGAAGGCGCGCGCCAAGCTCGCCCCCACGATCAGCATCACCAGGGAGCCCACGATCGCCATCATGATCTGCGACTGGGTGACGTGGGCTACCCGGGGTGGCCCGCCCGCCCGGCGGGGCCGGAACGCGAGCAGTGTCCCGAGAAGGGCGGCCACCACCATGCAAAGGAGGGCATGTCCGAGGTCCTCAAGGGCGAAGGGGCGTATGTCGTTGGCGGAGGCAGTGAGCGCATCGGCCGCCTGGTCGGCGGCGGACGAGATGGTTCCGAAACTCAATGCGACAAGTGCAATAAAGGCCGGGAGGGCGTAAGGCGGTATCCCGGCCTGGGATGTTTTGGAAGGAGCCACGGGGCCTTTCGCTGCAAGAATCATGCGAGAAACTCCGAGGCGTATCCTCGGGTTCGGGCGTCATCGGCGTCCGGGCCGCACGCAGTTTCTACAAATCACATCTCGTATCCCCCGTGAAACGGTCGCCGGAGGCGCGGGGCCGCAACATTCCTACCAGGATTTCCGCAACCTTTCGCCTCCCTTGCAAACGTTGGTCCGCCTCTTGCAGCAAACCCGCGAGGAGCCGGCGCCGATGGACCCGAATCTCGCCGCAAACGAACCAATCCATCACGATAGATGAGGACATGACCAGAAATGACCAGCGGAAAGACCGACGAACTCAAGGGACGCGCCAAGGAAGCGGCGGGGGCTTTGACCGGCGACGCAAAACTGAAGCGCGAGGGCCGTCTCGACCAGGCGGTCGGAAAGACCAAGCAGGCTGCCTCGAAGGCCATCGACAAGGTCAAGACCGCGGTGAAGTGAAGGCCGCGTTCAACCCGGGATCGCGAAACCCGCTTCCCTCCCCGAAACTTGTTCGTCCCGGGGAGGGACCGTTCGTTTAGGACTGGAACCAGAGTCGGGCGTCCTGCGATCCCTAAGAATGCCCTCCGCGTTGCCGTCAGAGACCGGGACCAAGGAGGCGGAAACGCTGTGAGAAAGCAACCGACCAATCTGCCGACAAAGCCCCGCCGGCGCTCGCCAGAGCGGTTGAAAACGGACAAGAGCCTTCGCGAGGAGCGGAAAAAGACCGACGACGCCATCAAGGGCGACCGCGATGAGGCCGAGCGCGGCGCTGAAGGCGTGATCGTCCATGCCAGGGAGCTCGCGGACGCTGCCGTGAAGGTCGAGCGCGTCAAGGCGGACATGGAGGCACTCCTGCCGCCGCGGCCCGCCAGAGTGGGTGCCGTCAAGGGTCAACGAGCGAAGTCCGACCGGGCGGTTCGCGGGCAGCGAGTCATTGCCGATCGCGCTCTTCGCGGCGACCTCGAGGACCGCGCGGATGCTCTCGAAGCCTTGCTGGTGCACGAGCGGGAGGCCACGGACGCGTATCTCCTGACCGAGCGCGTGCGCTCCGACGACGACGTCGCGAACCGGGACGACTTCCTCGGGATGGTCGCGCACGACGTGCGCAACCTGCTCCATCTCGTCATGCTCGGCCTCGCAACGATCCGGCCTCCCGGGGAAGAGGAGCCGCCCGCGTACGTAAACGCCGGCAAGGTCCGCATAAGGCGCTACGTCGCCCGGATCAATCGGCTGATCGGAGACCTCGTCGACGTCACCAGCATCGACGCAGGGAAGCTGGCCGTGGAGCCGGTCGAGGCTGACGCCGCGGCCCTGATGGCGGAGGCTATGGCCACGTTCCAACCGGCCGCTCTCGGGAAGGGTATTTCCCTCTCGGCGGAGATTCCAGAAGGCGCCATGCTCGCGGTCTTCGACCACGATCGCATGCTTCAGGTCTTCGCCAACCTGCTTGCGAACTCGATCAAGTTCACGCCGAGCGGAGGCCTGATCCTTCTCAGCGTCGAACCAATTCGTGGGGCGCTTCGCTTTTGCGTCAGCGACACCGGCGCGGGTATCCCGGCGGCGAAGCTCGAAGCGATCTTCGAACGCTTCTGGCAGTTGGGTAAAGACGACCGCACGGGCATGGGTCTCGGCCTCTACATCTCGAGATGCATCGTCGAAGCGCACCGCGGGCGCATCTGGGCAGAGCGCGCGCCTGGCAAGGGCAGCGAGTTGTACTTCACCCTGCCGATTCCTGGCCCAAGACGCAAGGCGGCCGCGGCGAGCCACAGGAGTGTGGGCGAGCGCCGGCTGCGGAAGCCACCCCGGACGGCGGGGAGCCGAAGTCGGAACCGCACCGCCCAGACGTTTTAGGCGAACGGCTCCGGCTCCGGCCGTCGACGGTTTCTAACGACGGGCGTAGTTCATGGCGCTATCGAGGCGGAGGGTGAGGAGCGTTCCCTCGGGCAGATCGACGTCGTCGGTGCCGCGGCTCGCCAGGAGTCCGCCGCCTGCGCCCACGGCCGCGCCGATCAGCGCGCCCTTCTTGCCGTCGATCAAGCCGCCGATCACACCGCCCAAAAGGGCGCCTAAACCGGTGTTACGGATCTTGTCGTTTCCGCCCCCGCGCGTCTCTTCAATTGAAATGACCTGCGAGCGGATGGCCACGGGACGTCCGCCTTCCGCGGTGATGCTGTCGAAATCCACTTTCAGCCAGCCGTCATTCTGGCCGCGATGCTTGGACCGCACCTCGCTGACCACGCCCGACACGGTCGCTCCCGCGGGAATCAGGGTGCGGCCGTTCAGGCGGATCGCGGACACCGTGGACGCCGAGATGCGATCCCGGGGATTCGACGAGCGGGACGAGAGGTCCTGATCGAGCATTACCTGGATCTCGGTTCCCGCGGGCACCACGTCGCCGTTGTTGCCGCGGCGGCGGCGCTGAGCCTGGATGTTCTCGACGTCATCGCGCAAGGCCGCGATTTCCCGACGAAGGCTCGTGACTTCGTTGCTGCTCACCCGGACATAGCGCCGTCCTTCACGACGGTCGTCAGCGCGAGAGTCGCCCTGCTCGCGCATCTGTTCGGCAAGACGGGTCACACTCTGGCGGATGACGTCCTGCCGCTGCGCAAACTCCCGGGCCCTCCGGTTGCGCTGAGGAAGCGTGGCCATCACATCGTCGAGCACCAGCAGGTCATTCTGCAGGGCCGCGAGATCGCGGGGTCGCGCATAGTCCTGCTCGTACTGCTGGCCGCTCTGGGCCGCCCTGGTTTCCGCCCCGAGGGCGAGAAAGCCGAGGGCCGCCACCGCTGAACGAATCATCATCTTCTTCATTGTCTTGTCTTCTTTCTGTTTCCAAAACGACCCCCCCGCGCGGCCAAGACCACAATGGCTTGAACGCGCGGAGAACGAATCGGCGGACGGCTATTGAGCGAGGAGGGAGAGCCGTCCGCCACGGCAAGGAGTGCGTTAAAGGCGCGGCATGGCGCTCGCCATCTGCTCGAGGGTGCGGATGGTGGTCGCCCACTCCACCCGCGGGAAGGCCGCGCCGTCGCGCATGGTGCGGTCGTACTCACGCGCGTCGTCGAGCATCTGAGAGACCACCGCTCCGGTTTCACGCGCGTTGAGCGCGTCGCCGGTGCTGGTGCGGCTCAGGTCCGAGGACCGTTGGGCGAAGCGGCGCAGGTCGCGGTAGGCCCGGTTGCCCCGCTCGTTTGGATTGGCGCCCCGTTCGGCCACCCCGAGCAGCCGAATGCTTTCGACGTTGAGGGTGTTGGCCAGACGCCGGAATTCGCGCAGGGGGTTGCCGGTCACGTAGCCGTCACGGCCGTAGGTAGTGGCATCGCCATAACCGTCATAGTGGCGTCCGTCGCTGTACCTGGTGGTGTCGTCGAAGGGCGTGTAGCGGTGATCCCCGTCCATGGGAAGCGAAACGTTCTGGCCGCGCATCGAACGGTTCATCAGATTGAGGGTCGAGACAACCTCGGCCCAGTCCTGGTAGGTCTCGCGGAATGCGCGGGCGCCCCGGATCTGGTTGTTGACCTGGGTGGCGCGCTGGTTCAGGGCGGCGACCTCATCGGCCACGTCCCAGGGCGAGTTGCCGTACTCCTCCAGGCGCTCGTGAAGGGAACGGGCCTGCCGGGCGAAGTCGTTGATGACCCACAAGAAGCGTTGCTGCATCCGCCCATTGCGCTCCCGGGGCGTGTCTGAGGCGCTTCGTGCCACCGTCGCCGCCGCTTCATCGAGACGATGTGAAAGGGCGCGCATGGTCGTGAAGCGCTGGCCTTCGAGCCGCCGGTCTCCACGGCCGTACTGGATCGACGCCTGGCCGGCTGCGGGAAGGGCGGATCCCGCAACGAGCAGCGCGCCTGCGCCCGCCGCCAATAACCACGTCGTCTTGTTCTTGAGATTCATGCTCGCCATGTGGAGCAAGTCCCGGGCCACGAGATGGAAGCTCCCGCAAAAGGAGTTAGGGCGAACATCCTGGGGGACGGAGGCCTTCTTCGGCCACGACGAATGTAGAAATCGTCAGGGCTTCGTGTGCGGTGGGAGCTCGATGAACAGGTTGGACCGCGTCTCCTTGAAGTCGCGGCTCCAGAAGTCCTCGGGATAGTCGATGACCGCGCAGCGCAGGCCGCGGCCCTCGAGCAGGGTCTGCATTCGGCGCAGGTCGTACTCGAGGTAGCGCAACGGGTCGCGCTCCACCCAGGGCAGGACCCGACGTGCCAGCCGCCGCACCGCGGGCGGCAGGGCCATGGCGCCGATGATGTGCGCCTTCTCCTTGAGGCCTCCGAGCCGGAAGGCAAGGCGCCGGGCCCGCCCGCGCTTTCGGGCGTCCGGAACCGCCGCGATCAACACCTGTCCACCGGGCTTTAAGACGCGAACCAGTTCGATGATCACGCGCAGGCCATCCTCCTGGCTGGGCAGGGTGTGAATGACGCCGGTGCAGTAGGCCTTCGTGAAGGTGTGAGACGGAAAGGGCAGCGCGCGCCCGTCCGCGCCGGCGAAGAAGAGGGGATCGGAGATCGACGCCTCGGCCCCCCTCGCTCGTTTCGCGTCGACCAGCATGCCCGGGATGAAGTCGACGCCCACCAGGCGGGCACAGCGCGGCGCCACGTGCCGGGTGACGAGCGCACTGTCGCAACCGAGGTCGAGGACGATATCGCATGAGGGATCGAGATGGAGGGTCGAACTGAGGTGGCCGGCCATGGCCTTGAAGGCATCTTCGGGCAACTCATGAAAACCGATGGAGCGCTTCGCCAGGGGTTCCTTGAGCCACCCCTCGAACCAGCGGCGCCAATCCGCGGCTCGACCCTTCGGGTCGTCATCCGCCCTCCCGTGGGGCTCTTGAAGCTGTGACGCCATCTGTTTCAGATCGGCCCCGAATACCAGGGGCTTCGAGCGGAAGGGGCGTACGTAGCGCACCGTGGCGATGGCCTCCTGGCAGCGCCCCGCCGCGCGGCGGCCGTCTGGATTGTCGTTGCGAACATAGGAGAAGACGCGGTCTCGACCAAGGCCCCGCAACGTTTCGAAGATGGCCGCGCGCACGACCGCATCGATGCCGTGCCGCCGGGCCTCCGGACGCGTATACCCGTCATAGAAGTAGGCGGCGCCCTCTCCGGGGATGAAGTTCATCTGCAGCTCAGGGATGCCCGCGCCCTTGAGGGTGACCCAGCGCGTGTGCGCGGCCCGGCCCTGTTGATCCAGAGCCCCGAAACAAAGGTCGCCCTTCGCGAAGCGCGCCCGCAGGGTTTCCCAACTCGATTCCGACCCGAAAAGGAGGGCCTCGCGATCGGCCGCTCCCAGCTGCCGCACGGTAAAGCCCGGCGCCGCCGCCCGTTGGGCTGGCTCGCCGAGGCCCCGCACAAAGAAGGTGATGCTTCCGACCTCGATCAGGGGATGAGTGAGGCGCCGCAATCCCCGGGTCATGAGGGCGAAGGCACCCAGTTCGCGAAGCACCCGGCCAGCCTTTCCGAGGTAGTTCTGCAGGGCCGGAATCTCCCCTTGGGCGCCGTCGATCATGGGTTCCCTGGCCTCAGGCGATGGGCATCCTTGGCAGGTCGATGGAGAACACGCAGCCCTTGCCCGGAACATCGCGCACCGCGATCTTGCCCCCCATGCTGTCCACACTCCTGCGGCTGATGGAAAGGCCGAGCCCGAGGCCGTTCCGATTGGTCCCTCGCTGCGCAAAAGGCTGGAACAATTCCTCGGACTTACCCTCGGGCAGCCCTCCGCACTGGTCCTCGACTTCGATGAGAACGCGTTCGGCGTTGGCGGTCGCGCGCAGCGACACGTGGCCGCCGGGGCAACTGAACTTGAAGGCGTTGAGGAGCAGGTTGCTGATGGCGGCGCAGAGCATCTGCCGGTCGGCGTTTACGTCGATCCCGGGGGCAGGCGGTGAGACGACCAGTTTGATGCTTTCGAGATCGGCCTCCGCGTAGGCCTCGTCTCTGACTTCGCCGATGATCTCGGCTACCGAGACGCGCTCGGGCTTCCCCAATCCCCCTTCGAGGCGCACGCCGGCGACCGAGTTTCTGACCAGGTCCTGGATGGCCTGAAGGCTGCGCCCGAGTACGGCTCCCGTGCTCCCGCCTATGCCGACCGTTCCTTTCCGGAGGATCTTGAACGCCACCAGGGCCGCGGTGACCCGGTTGCCTAGTTCGTGGGCCAGGATCCCGGAACGCTCGATCTCGTTGGAGGCGGTTGCCGCATCCCGCCGGCGTTCGTATTCCGTCACCGAAAAAGCCATGGCATCGTCGAGGCAGAGGTTCAAGGTCTGGAACTCGTCCACGGTGATGTCCGCCTTCCTTTCGTCGGCCAACTGCGTGATGGACTGGCAGACGTCTCCATAGCCGCGGACGACCTGGCTTATCGAGAAGCCCATCGCGAGCAATTCTCCGCCATGGGTGGCGGCGCTCGCTTCGATGGCGACGCTGTCCGTCGTGGTCATCTGGAGCCGGTCTATGAGCTGCTCCAGGAAGAGCGGAACGCCGTTTTTGAGTTCGTCCTCGGTGGGCAGGGGAGCGGTGCGGCTCGCGACCTTGGCCCGGGAGCGTTTGATGATCTCGGTGGTATTGGTGGTTAGAAACTCGTGTAGCACGGGCGTCGCTCGCTGCTTCTTGCGTGGAACGGGACAATCCCGTCATCCCGAGAGTAGACGGTCGCCACCACCCCCTTCTGTCTGCCAGCAGACGAAGCGAGTTTGATGCGTCTCAGACGGCAGGCCGCCGGGCGAGATACCTCGACTCGAACACGTCGCCCGCGAGGCCTTCGCTGAACAGGAAACCCTGCATCTCCTCGCACCCGAGCAGCCGAAGCAGCCGCGACTGCTCGTCGGTCTCTACACCTTCCGCCACCACCTTGAGCTTGAGCGAATGGGCGAGGTTGATGATGGTGGAGACCAGGGCCAGCCCCTGCCGACCGGTGGTCATCTCGATAACGAAGGAGCGGTCGATCTTCAGGGTGTCGATGGGCAGGCGGGCCAGATAGCTGAGCGAGGAAAAGCCCGTGCCGAAGTCGTCGATGGCGATGGTGACGCCGAGGTCGCGGATCGCGCGCAGGGTGGTGATGCTGTTTTTGACGTCCTCCATGATCAGGCTTTCGGTGATTTCGAGCTCCAGCCCGGAGGACGCATCCGGATGGTCGCCAAGAGCCCGCTTGATCTCCGCGACAAAACCGGGATTGCGCAACTGCCGCGGCGAGACGTTCACGGCGAGACGGACCGCCCCGAGGCCCGCGGCACGCCAGCCCAGGTAGTCCTCCACGGCCTTGCGAAGGCTCCAGCGCCCGACTTCGTTGATCAGACCGGTGTCTTCAAGAATCGGGATGAACCGGCCCGGGGGCACGAGACCGGTGCGCGGGTCGTTCCACCGGATCAGGGCCTCGGCACTCGTGACCTTTCCGCTTTCGAGGTTTACCTTGGGCTGGTAGTGCAGGATGAACTCGCGCTTCTCGAGGGCCGGGCGCAAATGGTTCTCCATGGTGAGCTGGCCCGCCACCTTGTCGGTCATGGTCTGGGTATAGAACAAGAACCGGTCGCCGGAGGCCTTGGCCTTCTTGAGTGCCGCCTCCGCGTTGCTGAACAGCACTTCGGCCGAGGCCGCGTCTTCGGGGAAAACCGCGACGCCCACTTTCACGGCAATCCGGAAGATGGCTTCGTTCAGGCGAAACTGGTGCTCCAGGAAACCATCCACGGTTCGTTCGAGGAGCCGGATCACGTCGCTCTGACGCGTCACTTCCGGGAGCACCAGGGCGAAATGATCGGCCCCCACCCGGGCGAGCAGACTGCCGTCACCCGCACTTCGAGTCAGCCAGGCCGCCACCTGCTTCAAAAGGGCGTCGCCCGCGGTCTGGCCCAGAGAGTCGTTGATGTTCTTGAACCGCTCCAGGTCGATCAGGAACAGGGCCACCTTGTGTCCCGAGGAGGCGCCGACCTTCATGTATTGGGCCACGCGTTCGAGGAACAGCGTGCGGTTCGCGAGGCCGGTGAGCGCGTCGTAGTAGGCGAGGTAGTTGAGCCGCTCCCTCTTCTCGATGGTATCGATGGCGAAGCCGATGTCGCCCGCGAGCTCGGTCAGGAGCTTCATCTCCTCTTCGTGGAAGAACTCGGCTTCAGTGGCGTACAAGGCCAGGACCCCCACCACCTCTTCGGCCACGAACAACGGCAGCACCGCGATCGAACGGACATCCTGATCCGCATAGCGGCCCTCCGACACCAGGGCCGGGTCGGTCTGGGAGTCGTTCGAGATGATCGTACGCTTCTCAAGGATGGCGCGCGCGATCATGGCGTGACGTCCGCCGTCGCCGGATGCAAGCAGCTCGGAAACCGCAGTGAGGATCTCCTGGTTGGCGCCGGCGGAGGCGGCGGGCGTCGCCTTCTGGGTGATGGGATCGACGAGGGCGACGAGAGACAGGCGGAACCCGCCGCCCGCAACCGCGATCCGGCAGGCTTCCTTGAACAGTTCGTCGCGGCTGCGCGCGCGCACGATGAGCGCGTTGATGCCGCTCAGCATCGCGTACACCCGATTCAGATAGGCGATCCGGTCCTGGGCTTCGCGGCGTTCGGTCACGTCCTTGGCGATGCCGGCGTAGCGCACGATGCGGTTGGCCTCGTCATAGACCGGGAACACCCTCGACTCGATCCAGCGAACGGCGCCCTCGGGACGAACGATCCGGTGCTCGACCTCATACCGCCCCGCGAGCATGCCGCTGCGCTTCTTCTCCTCGGTCGCCGCCCGGTCGCCCGGATGGATCGCCTCGTCCCAGGAGTTCGGGTCGGCGTACAGGCTTTCGCAACTCCGGCCCCAGATCTCCTCGTAGGCGCGGCTCACATAGAGCACACGATCACCAACCGCCTCGCGCAGGAAGAAGACATCGCGGATATTCTCGGCCATCTGGCGGAAGCGCAGCTCGCTCGCGTTCAGGTCCGCGGTCCGGGCCTTCACCTCCTTCTCGAGGATCTGGCTCTGGTCCTGCAGAAGATCGCCCAGGGCCTTGAGGCGCAGCAGGTTCCGCACGCGCAGCCACAGCTCGGCCCGGTCGACCGGCTTCTCCAGGAAGTCCTCAGCACCCGCTTCGAGGCCCGCGAGCCGCACCGCGCGGTCGATGAGCGCGGTGACCATGATGATCGGGATGCTCGAGGTCAATGGATCGGCCTTGAGCTTTCGAGCCACGTCGTAACCGGTGAGACCCGGCATCATCACATCGAGCAGGATCAGATCGGGCGGATGCTGAGCCACCACGGACAGCGCCTGCTCGCCGCTTCCCGCGGTCATGGTGAGATACCCCTCGGGCCGCAGGAGGGCTTCAAGGACCTTGCGGTTCGTCGCTTCGTCGTCGACGATCAGAATGTTGGCGGCGGGGGCGGTCATGACGCGCTCCCATCAAGGGGCGCCAGCAGCCGGACGATGGCGGCGTAGAGATCCTTGTAGCGCAGAGGCTTGGTGATGTAAGCGTCACAGCCGGCGTCGTGGGTCTTCTGCTGATCCTCCTTCATCGCCATCGCGGTCAGAGCGATGATGGGAATCGCCGCGGTCAGAGGATCCTTCTTGAGGAGGGTGGTGGCGGTGAGGCCATCCATGCCCGGAAGCTGGATATCCATCAGGATCAGGTCCGGCTGCTCGGACCGCGCCAGGGTGAGGCCCGTCTCCGCGTCGATCGCGCTCAACACCGTGTGCCGTGCGTTCTTGAGTAGCAGGCTCGCGAGCTTCAGGTTCGCCGGGTTGTCTTCAATGATCAGGACTCTCGCCATGCGGTCCTCCTTCCAGGGTTCGGAGTTCCGGCAGCCGACTCAGAGCGCGGCGGACCTCAGTGATGAACGATACCCGGTTGAAGTCCGGTTTTCGCACGATCGGAATCTCCTCGCCGCCGGCGCCAATGAGCGCGGCCCGATCCCGGGCGCTCACGGATTTGGCGGTCACGACGAGAATTGGAATGCGGGACGTTTCGGGATCGCGCTGGAGCGCTTCCACCACCTCAAAGCCGCTCATCTGGGGCATCAGCAGATCGAGCACGATCAGATCGGGGCGCCTCTTTCTCGCCGCGGCGATCGCCTCTTTGCCGCCATAAGCGCGGATCAGCGTGTGGGCAGGGGCGGGCAACAGGCTCGCCAGCACCTCCACCGCCTTCGGGTCGTCATCCACGAGAAGCACGGTGCGGGTTTGGCCTTCAACTGCCTGCAGGCCCAGGCGAGCCATGGAGGTCTTGAGTTCCGAGCGGCTCAGGGGTTTTTGCAGGACCACGAGGGCCAGGTCTGGCGTGACCGCGCGGCTGCGGGTCAGGCCGGAGGCGATCACTACGGGCACGTGGGCGAGGGTCCCCATCTCCCGTATCCGGCTGAGGAACTCCCAGCCATCCATGCCCGGCAGTTGAATGTCGATGGTGATGAGGCCCAGCTCCTGCTGCGCGGCAACGACCAGCGCGGCCTCGCCACTCGCGGCGCGCACCACCCTGAAACCCTCGGCTTCGAGGAGCAGCTGGATCAGGTCGGCGGCCGCGTCGTCATCTTCAATCACCAGGGCAACCCGCTCCGCGACCCCGGAATTCCCGCCCAGCTTTGCGGGCAGGGCAAGGGGAGGGACGGCGCTGGCCTCGGGCGCGCGGCGAAGAGGCAGCCAGACCGCGAAACAAGCGCCTTCGCCCTCCGCACTCGAGACCGCCACGGTGCCGCCGTGGAGTTCGGCAAGCTGCTTCACCATGGCGAGGCCGAGGCCGGTGCCTTCGAACTTTCGGGCCAGGCTGCTGTCGATCTGCGAGAAGGCCTGGAAGAGCCTCGCCATTTCGGCCTGCGACAGCCCGATACCGCGGTCGAGAACGCTGATCTCCACGAAGTCCGCGTACTCGCTTTCGGCGAGCGGGAAGGCGTGCACGGGCCAGGTCCCACCCAGGGCGCCGACCGCGCTTCGGGGGACGGGGCGCGCACGCACCGTCACCCGCCCGCCGCTCGCGGAGAACTTCACCGCGTTCGACAAAAGGTTGTAGACGATCTGCTTGGTCTTGCGCTGGTCGAGAGCGCACGCACCCAGATCCTCCGCGGCGTCGAGTTCGAGGGAGATGCGCTGGTCCGCCGCCTTCTCCCGCACGATGGTCAGACTCTTGGTCAGAAGGCCCTTCAGGTCGGCCGCCTCGAGTTCGAGAGACATCATCCCGGCTTCGACCTTGGACAGGTCGAGGATGTCGTTGATCAGGGACAGGAGGTGCTGCCCGCTCGTGAAGATCTCGCCGGTGTACTCGTTCTGGGAGGCGGTCATGGGACCGACCAGGCCATCCTTGAGCGCCTCGGAGAAACCGATGATCGCGTTTAGGGGCGTGCGCAGTTCGTGCGACATGGTGGCGAGGAACTCGGATTTGAGCCGGCTGGCGTGTTCCAGCTCGACGTTCTTCTCCTGGAGGGTGCGTTCGAACCGCTTCAGCTCGGTCACGTCGCGCGCCGCCGCGAAGACGCCCTGGAGTTTCCGGTCGCGGTTGTGGATGGTGGCCGCGTTGTACGAGACCACGGTTTCCTCGCCGTTTAAAGCCCTTACCGTGAGCTCGTAGTTCCGCACCTTGTTCTCGGTCAGGACGCGCTTGATCGCGGCCTCGGCCCTCCCGGGGTCGGTGAAGAAGTTCTTGCAGGGCGCGCCGATCAGCTCGTCGCGCGTCCGTCCGGTCAGGGCGATCATCTGCTGGTTGACGTCGGAGATGATGCCCTGGGGATCGGTGGTCATCAGCGCGTCGATGTTCGATTCGATGAGCGAGCGGTTGTAGAACTGCTGATCGCGCAGCTTCTGGTCGAGGATGGCCTGGGCGGCCTCCACTTCCTTGCGGGCGGTGTTATCGGTGCCGATCAGCAGGTAGCCGATGATCTTCTCCTGCGCGTCGCGAAGTGCGGTCACCGAGACGATGGCCGGGAAACGGCTGCCGTCCTTGCGGAAGTACGTCAGTTCGTAGATGTCCTCGATACCGCGCGAGGCCTTGAAGACGAGCGCCTCGAAGCCCGGGGTGATCGGGGTGGCGAGCTCGAGGCTCAGGGCCTTCGCCCGCGCGATCAATTCCAGCGGGTCGGAGATGTCCGCCGGAGTGATTTTGTTCATCACCTCCGCCGCGGTGTAGCCAAGCATCCTCTCCGCCCCCACATTGAAGATCTGGATGACGCCCAAAGCGTCGGTGGCGATGCTCGAGAAGTTCGCGCTGTTGAAGATGGCGCTTTGCAGCGCCCCCGCCTTGAGCAGCGCCTCCTCCGCCTGTTTTCTTGCGGTGTTGTCGGTGCCGATCAGCAGATAGCCGATGATGGCGCCCCGGTCGTCGCGCAAGGCGGTGACGGAAACAAGGGCCGGGAAACGGCTGCCGTCCTTGCGGATGTACGTGAGTTCGTAAATGTCCTCGATGCCGCGCGAGGCCTTGAACACGAGCGCCTCGAAGCCCGGCTGGATCGTGGTGCCGAGTTCGAGGCTCAGCGCCTCGGCGCGGGTGATCACTTCGCGGGGGTCGGAGATGTCGGCCGGGGTGATCTTGTTCACCACATCGGCGGCGGCGTAGCCGAGCATCCGCTCCGCGCCTACATTGAAGATCTGGATCACGCCTCTTTCGTCGGTGGCGATGCTCGAGAAGTTGGCGCTGTTGAAGATCGCGTCCTGCAGGGCGCCCGTTTTGAGCAGCGTCCTTTGCCCGCCCGGATCCACGGACGCGTCTCCCCGGCCTGACTTGCCGCCCGCCCCCTCAGGGAAGGTCGCCCGCCACTCAGGCTCGTCCCGTGCTTCGCTCATCTGATCGGCCTCGTTCCAAACCGCAGTATCAGCGGCGGAAACCGGGCTGTCTGTACGATCAAGCACATAGCGAAGGCGCCGGTGGGCCTCCACCCGCCTGGCTAAGACGCGACGAAGCGGTCCAGCGCGAATTTGCCCGCGGCGGTGGCGACCCCGCTGATCAGCGTCCCCCAGGCCATGTCGATGAGGGCCAGGCCAATGGGCCAGCCCCTCAAGACCGCGAGATTCGTGAGGTCATAGGTGGCGTAGGCGAAAAGGCCCAACAAGGCTCCCGCGATGAAGGCTGGCTTGACGCCTGGTTCCCCCGCGGTGGGGGCCACTCCAAGGTAAACCAGAAAGGAGACATAGACCAGATAGAAGATGGCGGCCGCGGTCAGGTTCGCCTGCTCGGCCATGAGGTGGCCGATCCCCTGCTGATACAGCGGTCGCGCCACGATGCCGAGCCAGACCAGATCGATCGCAACCATCACCACGAGGGTCGCCGCGTAGGCACAGAGATATTTCATCATGGGCGAAGCCTACAAGGCGCAGTACCGGTGGTCCTCAATGAAGCTCGTCACCTGCCGGTCGGCCTCGTGCGCGGACAGGCGGTAGCGGGCCTGCACCAGGGCCCAAAGGGTCTGCCGCCGGCTCTCGAGCTCAAGCAGATCGTCCTCGGTCAACCGGCCCCAGACCAGGCCCGCGTCGTCGACCCAGCGCTTCCACTTGCTGTTTACCGGGTTGATGTAAGGCACGAGCACATCGAACGACGCGGAAGCGCTCTTGTAAGGCCGGGCCGAGAGGTCGAGTTCAGACGCGGCCAGGGCGGGCGAGGCAGTTTCGTCGGCCCTGGAGCTGCCGCGCCCGGAATCGTTGATGACATGGTAAGGGCTGGATTGGCTCATTGGGAATCTCTCGCTTCGCTTGGGGTTGCTCTGGAGCCTGCAACGACTACCCGTGGCAGATCGGGAGGCACGATAGGGCCTTGGCCGAATCCGCTTCCGTGCGGTGGCGAACTCATCGGCGTCGTTTCCCGCGGGTGCTTCGGAATTCCCCTGGGCTACGCCGATAAATATCAGTTGGCGGAACTTGAGATCCGGCGGCGGCTCCAAACGCTCTTGCGCAATCGGAGGATGATCGGACAGAAGCGCAGCAGGGGCCTTGGCTTCGCGCGACACAAAAAAATCCCGACCGGGGCGGGTCGGGATTCTTCTGTTTGCGGTTGAGCGGCTGTCTCTCCAGCCTGTCACGCCTGATAGGAGGTGTGGGTGGATGGGGTCCCGAGCGGCGTTCCCCGGGAGGGGCAGGAAGGAAACTACACCTCGGCATGCGAACATGTCAAGCGGAAAAACATGATCAGCCCGACCCTTGTCCTCGTTCTCTCGGTGGCCGCCTCGCCGGTCCATTCTCCCCAGGCCGCGCCGGTGACCCCGGAGGCCGCGATCGTCCAGTATCTGCAGGCCAACATAAAACCTGGCCAGCCCGTTGTGGTCTCCACGCTCTTCAACGAGGTCTTCACGGACGAGGCGGAGCGGAGGGCCTTGAATCGACTCTTCAATACCTTCTTCAAGATTCCCCTGTTCGTGGTTCAGACCCAGATTTCGAAGGGCGCCCCCCCATCCCTCAAGGACATTTCCGAGCAGTTCGCTTTCAATACCCCGGGCACGGCCGACGTGATCCTTCGGATCATGGAATCCGATCCACGCATGCCGAAGTTTCTCGAACGGGATCAAAAGACCGGCGAGATCCTCAAGGCCGATGTCGAGAAGATCATGAGTCACCCTCGTTTCGGCAAGATCCTCGAGCGGACCATCACGGGCTGGGAAGGAAATCCCGCACCCGCATTCGCGGTCAAGGCCTACGACGGGTCTGACCTCACTCTGGCCGGCCTGAGCGGGAAGCCGTTTCTTCTCTACTTCTGGTTCACCAACTGTCCGCCTTGCCTCACCACCACCCCGCTCCTCGTGGAACTGGACAAGGCGTACCGGCCCCGCGGTTTCACGATCGTGGCGCTCAATGCCGACAAGCTCCTCGATCTCGACTACTCCGAGGCCGATCGCGCCGATTACGCCAGGAAGCTCGGCATCGGGTTCACCCTCGGGTTTGCGAACGCCGAGGCCCAGAACGCCTACGGCGGGGTCTCCGTGTTCCCCACGATTTTTGCCGTCGACAAGTCGGGCGTGGTGGTGAAACACCTCGTGAACGGCCAGACCAAGACCGTTCTCGAGGAGGCGATCCGGCTTGCGATGAAGTAGTCGGATCGTTTACGAAACCGGTCGCTTGCGACGGATCTCGCTGCGCGCCCGCTTCGGCTCTTCGAGGGTGAGGGTCAGGTCGACGGTGCGGCCGTCGCGGAGGACGGAAACCGGCGCGGCCTTGCCGGCTTCGAGATCGCGCACCGCTTGGGCGAGATCCGAACCGTCTTCGATGGAGGTCGCGCCAAGTTTCACAACGAGGTCGCCCGCCTTCAGGCCGGCCTTCTCGGCCGCCGAACCCTGCACGACTGAATTCACCAGGATCGCGGTTTCGGTCTTCGCTTTGTAGTCGTATGGAATGGATGAAAGTCTCACCGTCCCCCCAGGAACTGTTCAATCAGGTGAAGGACGGCTCGAACCGCTACAATCCGCGGTCGAGAGACCATGGGTCGGGACAGCCAATCCGGATTACAGAAGGTGTTGATCGTCGACGACTCGGCGACCAACCGGCAGATGCTCGGCGATCTGCTTCAGGGGGAGTATTCCATCCTGCTCGCGAAAAACGGGGAGGAGGGTATTGACCTCGCCCAGGAGCATGTGCCCGACGTCATCCTGCTCGATGTGGTGATGCCCGACCTCGACGGCTACGAGGTCTTGAAGCGCCTCAAGGAGGACGAGCGCACCTCCTCGATCTGCGTGGTCTTCCTGACCGGCCTCGACACGCCCGAAGCCGAGGAGCGGGGCCTTGTCGAGGGCGCCTCCGACTACGTGACGAAACCCTTTCATCCGACCGTGGTCAAAGCCAGGGTGGCGCTGCACATGCAGGTGGTCCGCCAGCGAAGAATGCTCGAGACCCTCGCCAACATCGACGGGCTCACCGAGTTGCCGAACCGGCGGCAGTTCGACGCGGTCATGTCGGCGGAATGGGCGCGTGCGACCCGCACCGCCCAGCCCCTCTCGGTCGCCCTTTTAGACGTGGACTTCTTCAAGCGCTACAACGACTCGTATGGGCACGCGATGGGCGACCACGCCCTTCAACTCGTGGCGCGCACGCTGCGCAAGCGCGTGCAGCGGCCCGCGGATCTGGCCGCCCGTTACGGGGGCGAGGAGTTCGTGGTGGTCATGCCCGACACGGGTATCGAGGGGGCCCTCGAGCTGGCCGAGAAGCTGCGGATCGGCGTCGAAGGGCTCGGGGTTCCGCACAAACGTTCGAGTGCCGCGATCTGCCTCACCATCACGATCGGCGTGGCCTGCACCACCGCGGATCCGGTTCTCACCCCCGAAGCTCTCCTCCAGAAAGCGGATGAGCGCCTGTACCGCGCGAAGAAGGCCGGCCGGAACCGCGTGGTTGGGGCCTGATCGCCAGACTCGGAGTCCCTACCACGCAGTTGGACCGGTCGTCACCCCGGCGAAAGCCGGGGCCTGGCGCGAACTCCGGTTTCCGACCGCGACGACGTTCGCCTACAAAAACTTCAGCTTGCGGGACGCGAAGACGCTCATGCGGAGCAGCAGCCAGCCATGGGCGAAGCGGTTGATGTTGGTCTCGCCGTATTCCCGCTCGTGATAGCGAACGGCGAGGTCGACGATGTGGAGATTCAGCCGGGAGGCGCCAAAGAGCAGGTCGAAATCGCCGAAGGGATCGAAGTCGCCGAAGTAGGCGCGATTCGCCGCGATCCGTTCGTAGTCCGAGCGATAGAGCACCTTGGTTCCGCACAGCGTGTCGCGGCAGTTCTGCCCGAGGATCCAGCTGAAAAGGGCGGCGAAGAACTTGTTGGCGAGGAGGTTCAAGAAGCGCATCGCCTTTCCGGCCATCGGGTACACGAGGCGCGAGCCGTTCACGAACTCGGCGTGACCCCGGGCGAGGGCGTTTACGAAGGAGGGGAGATCCTCCGGGGCGACTCCCATATCGGAGTCGAGGATCACCAGAACCTCCCCGCGCGCCGCGGTGAAGCCGAGCCGCACCGCGTCGCCCTTTCCCTTGCCGGTCTGCTTCAGGAAGCGCAGGGGCTTGTCGGGATTCGTTTCGATGGCAAGCTTGATCGCGGCCTCCGTGCCGTCCTTCGAGCCGCCTTCGACGAAGATGTACTCGCTGTTGGGAGAAAGCCTCGGCAGCCGCGCGACCATGGGAGCAATGTGGCCCTCTTCGTTCCGGCAGGGGATCACCACGCTCACGGACGGCGCGGACTTCGCCGAGCCGGGGTGCCGGGCCAGGCGGGGTCTTGCCACCATTCCGAACATCAGCGAGAACGCGTCGAGCAGGGGCAGATGTCCGATCCACCGGTTCAGGAAGGCGGAGACGAGCGGAATGTAGATCGGGAAGATCATCTGACGGTCTTCACGAACGAGGTCCCAGTCGGAGAGGTGCAGCATGGTGCGCACCTCCTCCGGGGGAATCCACGCATCGGCGGGCTGGGCCTGCTTCAATCCGAGCCACTCCGCGAACCGCAACACCGGCTGCCAGAGTCTCGAGTAGCTGTAGATGATCACGCGGGTCTTTGAGTGAGAGACCTGGTGCAGGGTATCGAAGAGCCGTCGAACGTCGCCCAGGAAGGTCAGCACGTTCACGATCAGGATGACGTCGAAGGGACCGCGCGCCTGCGCGAGCGTCGAGGCGTCGCACGCATCACCCTCGAGGAAGTGAAGATCCTTGTGCCGCGCGCGCGCCGCCGCCACCGCCTTCGCCGACAGGTCGACTCCGACCCCGAAGGATGGCGAGACCGCGGCGAGCAGGTCGCCCGAGCCGCACCCGATCTCGAGGACTCTTTGTCCCGGAGCCACGCGCGCCGCGAGGACGCGTGCGAGATAGTCGTAGTAATACGAGCGGCTTTCCCGCGCCGCCGCGAGCTGCTCGTGGTGCGACTCGTAGAAGGCGCGGACCTCCTCCCGCGCGGCGGTGGCTAGCGGGGAGAGTTCTGGTTGTTCCGGTACCACTCGATTGTCCTCTTGAGGCCTTCTTCGAACGAGACGCGCGCCTTGAAACCGAACGCGGCCTCGGCCCGCGCGGTGTCCAGGCAGCGCCGCGGCTGGCCGTCGGGTTTGCTCGGGTCGAAGCGGAGATCCCCACCAAATCCGCTGAGCCGCCGGAGCAACTCGGCGAGGTCGCGCATGGTGATTTCGAATCCCGCTCCCAGATTCACGGGCTCCGCCGCGTCGTACTTCTCCGTGGCCTCGACGATGCCGCGCGCCGCGTCCTCGACGAAGAGGAACTCCCGCGACGCGTTGCCGGTGCCCCACACCTCGACCACGGGAGCTTTCGCTTCGATCGCGTCCTCGAACTTCTTGATGAGCGCAGGGATGACATGCGACACCGCGGGGTCGAAGTGGTCGAAGGGGCCATACAGATTCACGGGCAGGAGGTAGATGGCGTTCATGCCGAACTGCTGCCTGTAGGCCTGGCCCTGAACGAGCAGAGCCTTCTTCGCGATGCCATAGGGCGCGTTCGTCTCCTCGGGATAACCGTTCCACAAGTCGTCCTCGCGGAACGGCACCCGCGTGAACTTCGGATAGGCGCAGACCGTGCCGATCGTCACAAACTTCGCGATGCCGTGAATCCGCGCTTCCTCCAGAAGCTGGGCGCCCATCATCAGGTTTTCGTAGAAGAACGTCCCGGGGTTCTCAAGGTTGGCGCCGATGCCGCCCACTTTGGCCGCGAGGTGGATCAGGATTTCCGGCCGGGCCTCACGGAAGAGCCTCAGGCAGCCCTCGCGCCGGACGAGGTCGAAGTCGTTCTTCCTCGGCACGAAGATATCCGCGGCGCCCCGCGCGCGCAGTTCCCCCACGACATGGACCCCCAGGAAGCCGGAGCCTCCAGTGACCGTGATGCGGGAACGTTTGAGGTCCATCCTGATCCCCGGACGATATCGCACGGCAGGCTAAGCTTTCGACACTTTGATCCTCTTGAGGAGCCCCATGACTTCATCGAAGACCGCGTACGCTGCCCTCGCCCTGAGCGTGGTGTTTTCGTTCGGCCTCTCCGCGCCGGCGCAAACCACGCCCGCGAAGAGGCTCATCGCCGAGACCGACGTGACGAAGTTCGTGTGGTCCGCCGATCCCCAGGTCTCCGCCAACGGGAGGACCGTGGCTTTCACCCGCGTGGATGCGAGCGAGAAGAAGGACGAGTACGAGACCTCGATCTGGGTCGCCGCCACCAACGGGAACACGCCCCCCCGCCGCTTCACCGCGGGGCCGCGGGACAGCGCGCCGCGCTTCTCTCCGGACGGGACGCTGCTCGCCTTCGTCAGGGTGGCCGAGAAGGACGGGAAACGCCAGCCTCCGCAGCTCTATCTGATGCCCATGGGGGGCGGAGATCCGAAGGCGATCACCGACCTGCCGAAGGGCGCGGGGGCTTTGACCTTCTCGCCCGACGGGAAGACGATCGTGTTCGAAAGCACCACCACGGATGACGATATCCGGCTCGCGAAAAATCCTCCCAAGGAGCCGGCGAGGGAATCGGACGTGCGGGTGATCACGCGCGCGGTGTACCGGGCGAACGGGGGCGGCTATAACGATCCGACGAGGCCCTCCCAGATTTTCGCGGTGACCCTCTCCGACGGTTCGTCTACCGAGCCCCGACAGGTCTCGAACGATCCCTTCGGCGCCTCGGCGCCACTCTTCTCGAAAGATGGCGCGACCCTTTACTACCGCTCGCTGCACGTGACGGAGCCTTACTACGAGGACTCGCGGTCGCAGATCTGGGCGGTCGCCCTCGCGGGCGGCGAATCGAAGCTGGTGCTCGATTTCAAGGGAAACCTGGGCGGTGTTTCGTTCTCCCCGGATGGCGGGCGGCTCGCGTTCACCGGTTCCATGAACATGAAGCCGACGCGGTCGTTCGATCAGTCCGATGTTTTCGTGGCCGACGTGACGGCCGCGGGGGTGGGCGCCCCGAAAAACCTCACCACCGCCTACGACTTCGAACCGGGCAGCGGCCTCGCCGGTGATCAGTCGCCGCCGCGCGGAGGTTCGTCGGGCGGGTTGATTTGGAGTGTTGACGGCGCGTCGCTCATCGTGAAGGTCGGCGAACACGGACGGGTGAATCTGAAACGGGTCGACACGAGCACCGGAGCGGTGACCGCGTTGACCTCGGGCGATCAGGATGTGATGCAGTACTCGGCGTCCTCCGAGGGGAAGACTCTGGTGGGTCTCATCTCGAGCAGCGTGGTGCTGGGCGACCTCAATGCCATCGATCCCGCCACCGGCAAGGCCACGCGGCTGACCTCGTTCAACGACGAGTTGTTCAGCACCCTCGACCTCACGCCCGCTGAAGACGTCTGGTACACGAGCTTCGACGGGAAGAAGGTCCACAGCCTCGTCCAGAAGCCGCCGCACTTCGATCCCGCGAAGAAGTATCCGCTCATCCTGAACATCCACGGGGGGCCGCACGCGGCGTACGGCCACACCTTCTTCCACGAGATGCAGTGGATGGCGGCCCGGGGGTACATCGTCCTCTATCCGAATCCACGCGGTTCGACTACCTACGGCCAGGACTTCGCGAACATCATCCAGCACAACTATCCAGGCGACGATTCGAGGGATCTTCTGATCGGCGTGGATGAGATGGTGAAGCGCGGCTGGGCCGACCCTGCGAAGCTCGGAGTGACCGGGGGCAGCGGGGGCGGCGTCTTGACCAACTGGATCGTCACCCGGGACCATCGGTTCAAGGCCGCGGTGTCGCAGCGTTCGATCTCCGACTGGACGGGGTTCTGGTACACCGCCGATTTCGTGCTGTTTCAGCCGAGCTGGTTCAAGGCCGCGCCCTGGCAGGACCCGAAGGACTTTGCCGCGCGTTCGGCGATCACCTTCGTCGGCAACGTGAAGACGCCGCTGATGCTGATCGAGGGAGAGGACGACCTCCGCACCCCGCCCTCGGATGGCGGCGAGCAGATGTTCCGGGCCCTCAAGTACCTGAAGGTGGACACGGTGATGGTCCGCTTCCCGGGCGAGACCCACGACCTGTCGAGGACGGGCAAGCTCTCCCACCGCGTCGAGCGCCTGCGTCACCTCGTCGGCTGGTTCGACAAGTACATCATGGGAGCCTCGAAGCCGGAATACGACGTCAAATGACCCGCTTTCGACACCTCGACCAGGAAGTCCTTTACCGACCAGGTTTCGCCGTGGCCACCACGTAGTCGTCCGGCTGATCCTGCTGGAGCATGCGCCACATGGTGGGCGCGGTTTACGATCTGGAGACCGGCCAGGTGAGATTCCTGAGCCTGAAAGCGCCTACCGGATGTAGATCGGACTCGTGATCGCGAGCATGGTGTCGCCGCCGCGGTTCCACAACTCGGCGCAGCACCATGTGTCGCCCTCACGCAGCTTCGCGGTCAGGTGACCGTCGGAATCCGCGAGCGCCACCGCGATCGTCCCACGGTTGCCGACAAGTCGGAGCTCGGCCTCTGGAGTCTCCGCGCAGTGGAGTTCGATCGCCCTCACCTTCGCTCGCGCCACCGTCTCGCCCACCGCGGCGGCAGGTTCGTGGGCGCCAAGCGCGCGGATCTCCAGGCGCGGGCCGCTGCTCACATAGGTTCGACCGGCGCGAAGCGCGTCGAGCAGGGAAGCGAGACTGGCATCATCCGACTGGACATAAGTGATGGGCACCGGCCCTTCCCAGTCCTCGGGCCGATGGGCGTCCGTCGCCCCGGTCGCGGTGAAGCGCCGCCCGGTGTTGAGCCACGTCCGCCAGAGGTCGAGACATCCCTGATTGCGTTCCTCGAATCCGTTCCAGAGGCCGCCCCACACCTCCACCGCGTCGGCATTGGCGGGGTTGAAGTCGTGGTGGGTCCATTGGCAGCCCGTGCAGATGTCGTCGGGCGGCGCGTCGGGATGAGCGATGACCAGGAACGAGCCGGCGTCGTGAACACTCCGCGCCATGTCATTGGAGCTTCGGCCCTGATGACCGGTGCGCCAGTCCACCCATCGATCCGCACCCAGGGCGAGGGCATGGCCGGCGTACGTCGTGAGTTCGATGCCGGGCAGGACGCTGATCGTGTCCCCCACCTGGGAACGGAGCACATCGACGCCGGTCGTGGTGTTGTGGTCCGTGAGGAACATGAAGTCGAGGTTCCGATGGCGCGCCAGGGCGGCCATCTCGCCCGTGGTCCAGCGACCGTCCGAATGTTCGCTGTGGAGGTGTAGTTCGCCGCGGAGCCAGCGCCGCTCGGTGATTCGCGGCGATGCGGGGATGCGGTCGGGACGCGCGACCGTCACCGTCTCGTCCACGCCCTCCGCTGAATCGACGCGCAGCGTGTAGGCATTCGGCTGGCCGTCGGGTCGCGCGATCACGGAATGCACGTCGACCTCGATCGTCCACTCCCCGGCTTCGATCGCTCCCGGGAGGAAGCCCGGCGAGGCCCGATGTTCGCCGATCTCGATGGTCTGCCTCGGATTGAACCGATGTCCCGCGCCTCGGCAGCCGCGCGGGTCGAAGAGCTGAAGCGTCATGAGGCTGTGCGGATCGCCGCCGCCACGGTCGTAGCGAAACTCGATCCGCAATGCCTTCGTACCCGAAGGCACCCGGAAGGCATGCGGGAGGTACGACTTCCGATCCTCGCGGCGCAAGGCGCCCTTGAACTCGAGCAGGTTCATTGCGGGCTCAGTCTGCCACGACCACCACACGACGCGGCGACACCGCAACCCGAACGCGCTGTCCCCTAAGGTCGCGCGACAGACCAAGCGGCAGGCGCGCGCCGTCCACGATGAGGTCGCCCTCTTCCGAAACGACGCCCACGAGGAATCGCGCACCACCCAGCAGCGCCGCCACGTCGGCGGAGGCGGGCTTCGCGTAGACCTCCTCCGGCGATCCCACCTGCTCCACTCGTCCGTGGCTCATGACCGCCACGAGGTCGGAGAGTTCGAGCGCCTCCTCCTGATCGTGGGTGACGAAGATGGTGGTGATCTGAAGTTCCTTCTGCAGGCGGCGGATCTCCTGACGCATCTCAACGCGCAGCCGGGCGTCGAGGTTTGCGAGCGGCTCGTCGAGGAGCAGGACATCGGGCTCGAGCACCAGGGCGCGGGCGAGAGCCACGCGCTGCTGCTGACCGCCGGAGAGCGCGCCCGGGGAGCGATCATGGAAGCTGGCGAGGCCGACGGTTTCGAGCATGGCGCGCACACGTCGTTCGAGCTCGGTCCCCGCAACCTTGCGCAGGCGCAGACCGTACGCGACGTTCTCGAAGACGTTCATGTGGGGCCAGAGCGCGTAGCTCTGGAACACGAAGCCAATCCGCCGCGTCCACGGCGGCCGATGGGTCACATCCTCGCCGCCGATGAAGATCCGCCCCGCCTCCGGCGTCACGAAACCCGCGATGCTGCGCAGGAGTGTTGTCTTCCCGCAGCCGGAAGGGCCGAGCAGCGTGTTGAATCCGCCAGGCGTGAAGTCGAGCGACACCTCGAGGAGCGCCGGATCTCCGCGGAACGACTTCCTCAGGCCCTCGACCCGCACCGCGACCGGACCCCGGCTCATGCCGCCACCCCCGTGGAAGGAAACCGTTTCCTCACCAGATAGAGCGGCACGTAGACCGACACCATCATGACGACCGCGGTGCTGGCGGCAAGGCCGAACTGGCCGCCCATGCCCATGGCCGCCTGATAAATGACGATGCTCATGGTCGTGGTCGCGGCGCCGTAGAGCATCAGGGTGGACGATAGTTCGGTCAGGGTCATCAGGAACGTGAGGGTGGCGCCGGAGACGAGTCCGGGCAGGATCAGACGCGAGGTCACATCGCGCAGCACCTGGGCCGGCGTGGCTCCCACCGACAAGGCCGCCTCTTCGAGGTTCTCGTGGACCTGATACAGCGAGGCCTCCGCGGACTTCGTGGCGTAGGGCACCTTCCGGATGAAATAAGCGAGGACGAGGATCATCCACGTTCCCGTGAGCCGGATCGGTTCGCGGTTGAAGACCACAATCAGGCCGATGGCGAGGACGGTGCCGGGGATCAGGTACGGAATCATGGTGAGGGCCTGGAGCGCCGGCGAGAGAAGGGTGTAGGAGCGTCGCACCGCCACATAGGCAAGAAGCGTCCCCACCACCACCGCGATCAGAGTCGAGATCGCCGAAAGGGCGTAACTCACGAACACCGGAGCAGAGGAGCGCAGCGCGAGGGCGCGATAGTTGTCGAACGTGAAGGGCAGGCCCGGAATGTCGGCGCGCCAGCTGAGGAACGACGAGAACGCAATGACCAGATGCGGCACGAACACGATCAGGAAGGCGAGGGCCGTGACCCCGGTGACCACGACCGTCGCCCATCGCGGGAGCTCTCGCGGGGCCACTCGGCGCGTCCCCGACATCACGTAGCTTCGTCCGGCAAGGATCAGTCGCTGCAGCATCAGCGTCCCCGTGGCAAGTCCGATGCTGATGAGACTGCCCGCAGACGCCATCCCCGGGTTCACGCCGCCCTCGCTCAGGAACTCGTGATAGAGCAGGACGGGCAGGACGCTCACCGGACCACCGATGATGCGCGGCGTGCCGAAATCGGCGAGGACGCCGGTGAGCACCAGGTATGCGGCGGTGAGAAGGCCAGGGGCGGCCAGGGGCAGCGCGATGTCGAGGTGAGCGCGCCATCGGCTCGCCCCCGTGCTCTCCGCCGCCTCTTCGAGGTCAGGGTCGAGACTCGCGAAGGAATCGTGCGCGAAGAGGAAGGCGAGGCCGAAGGCCCCCCACACCCCCACCCAGACGATGCCGTGAAAACCCACGATGGAGTGCCACGGCAGGCCGAGCGCGCGCAGCGAGGGACTCAGGATCCCGTTGAAGCCGAGCAGCATGATCCACGCATACGCGCCAAGGAACGGTGGAGACGCGGTGGCGAGCGTCGCGAGGGTGAGGACCATATCGTGGCCAGGCAGCCGGTAGCGCGCGTGAAAGAACGCGAGGGGCACCGCGACGACCATGGCGAGGAGCGTGGTGATGATGGCGAGCGCCACGCTGTTGAGAAGCGCGGTGCGGTAACGAACCGCGGTGAGATAGCGGAGGAAATTGTCGAGGGTGAAGCTCTGCCCGTCCGCGGCGAGAAGGCTCGAGCGCACGATCCACAACTGCGGAACCAGCACGAGAAGAAGCAGAACCACGCCGAGGGTCATCGCCACCAACAGCCAGGGGTCGCGTCGCAGGCGTTCCGCGAAGGTCAAAGCCGCTCCCTGGCCTCGTCGAAGCGGGCCAGGATGATCTTGCGGTCGCGGCCCACCCAAAGCGGATCGGGGCGGATAAGTTTCTGCCCCGCGAGGTCGAGAAGTCCCTTCGCGGGGGCCACGTCATCGCGCGCGGACCTTCGCCCCACGCGAGTCCTCACGATCTCATGGGCCTCGGCGCTCGACATGTACTCGAGGAACGCGAGGGCATTCTCCGGATGGGGGCCGCCGGAGATCAAGCCGGCGCCGTCCGACTGCATGATGAGTCCCTCCGAAGCGAGTACCGGCTGCAATGGCGCGCCCGACGCCACGTAATCGCGAAGCGAGGCCTCGAAGAGAAATCCGGCCGCGGTCTCGCCATCCTTCGTCCACTTGAACATCGAGTCGGAGCTGTCGGTCAGCCAGGCGTTACCGAGCATCGAGTCGATGAACGGCCAGCCCAGTGCGGTCACGAGTGATGTCACAATCGTATAGGCGGTGCCCGACACCGTCGGATTCGAGAGCGCGATCGGCCCCTGCGCGCGAAACTCCGGGCTGAGCATTTCCTGATAACTCACGGGCACGCGCCTGACCCGCGTCGTATTCACCACGAGGTAGATCACGTTGATCGAATACGGATGCCACTTCCCCGAAGGGTCGCGCTGCCGGAAGTGCCCGGCCTCCGGAAGCTCGGCCTTCGCGAACAGGTCGTCGTTGATCGCGTACATCTCGGGCGACCCGCCCCACAGCAGGTCGCCGATCGGCTGCTCGCGCTCCGCGCGGATCCGGCTGAGCATCTCTCCCATTCCGCCGCGGATGATCTGGATGACGAGTCCGGGATTGCGAACCCGGTACGCGTCCACCACCGGGTCGGTGACCTCGCCGCCCTGCGCCGCGTAAATGGTGAGGCCGGCCGAGGGCCGCGCCGCCTTGGAGCCTTTCGTCGGCTCCGGGCGAGCGCACCCCACGAGGAACACCAGGGCCACGACGATCCAGGCTCTGCGCGGTGGCGTCATGAAGGTGCGGCTATCCTACGGTCCGCCACCAGGGCCGTCAATGAGGAGGCGGGAGGACACACTGCACGTCGAGATCCGTCGCAATCCACCAGACGCGGTGAGGGATGCCGCGGATCTCCTGGGCGCGTGGATCCAGGATCCGGCAGTACGTCACCTGATGGTCGCGGGTGGAAACACGCCGCTTCCCCTGTACGCGGCCGTCGCGCAGCGCGGCGTGCTTGTTCCGGAACTTCGCGTCCACGTGCTCGATGAATACGTGGGCGTGCCTTCGAGCGATCCGCGAACGTGCACCAGCCTGTTGCGCCGCTGTGTCGCCGAAGCATGGGGCGTAAACCCTGCGAACTTTTTCGGACTCGGGTCCGAGGAGGACGGCGCGCTGCGTGCGGTCCTGGCGCATGAACGACGGATCGACGAGGCCGCTGGACTCGACGCGATCGTTCTTGGCCTTGGACGCAACGGCCATCTCGGTTTCAATGAACCCGGGAGCCTCGAAGGCAGCGGGGCGCGTGTTCTCGATCTCGAGACGACATCGATCGAGGCAAACCGGGTTTGGTTCGAGGGCGACTACGCTCCGCGCAAGGGCGCCACGGTCGGATTGCGCACGATTCTCGGAGCGCGGCGCGTTCTCCTCCTCGCCTTCGGTCCGGCCAAGGCTGACGCCGTTCGGGCGATGCTGCGCGGCCCGCGGTCGTCTTCATGCCCCGCGTCATTCCTCCAGAACCACCCCGGGGCGCGCGTCTTCCTCGACGAAGAGGCCGCGATAGGCCTCGCCTGAACTCTTACGCGGCCGCGAACCGCGAGTGGCCGACGATCTCCCCTTCGCGCCATACGTCCCCGATCGATCCGCTCTATCGAGCTGAGCTTCTCCGGCCGTTCCACTACCCCCGCGCCATGTCCGCGTCGACCATCATGCGGACGAGGGTCTTGAAGTCAACCGCGGGCTTCCAGCCGAGTTTCGTCTTCGCCTTGGTCGGGTCGCCGAGGAGCAGGTCCACCTCGGCCGGACGGAAGAACCTCGGGTCGATCACCACGTACTTCTCCCAGTCGAGCCCGGCGTGCGAGAAGGCCTCGACCAGGAAGTCCTTGACCGACCAGGTTTCGCCGGTGGCCACCACGTAGTCATCCGGCTGGTCCTGCTGGAGCATGCGCCACATGGCATCGACATAGTCGCCGGCGAAGCCCCAGTCGCGCTTGGCGTCGAGGTTGCCGAGGTGAAGATCCTTCGCCTTGCCGTGCTTGATCGCCGCGATGCCCAGGGTGATCTTGCGCGTGACGAAGTTCTCACCGCGCCGAGGCGACTCATGGTTGAAGAGGATGCCGTTGCTCACGTGCATCCCGTAACCCTCGCGATAGTTGACCGCGATCCAGTGGCCGTAGACCTTGGCCACGCCGTAGGGCGAGCGCGGGTGGAAGGGGGTCGTCTCCTTCTGCGGCGTCTCCACCACCTTGCCGTACATCTCCGAGCTTCCGGCCTGGTAGACGCGCGCCTTCTGGAGGCCCGCCTCGTGCACCGCGTCGAGGAGACGCAGCACGCCGAGGCCGGTGGTGTTCCCGGTGTACTCGGGCATCTCGAAGGAGACCTTGACGTGGCTCTGCGCCGCGAGGTTGTAGATCTCATCCGGGCCGATCAGTTCGAGCACGCGGGTGAGGCTCGAGGTATCGACGAGGTCGCCGTAGTGAAGCTGAAGGTTGTCGCGGACGTGATCGATGCGCCAGGTGTTGAACGAACTGGAGCGGCGAACCAGGCCGTGGACTTCATAGCCCTTTTGAAGAAGGAGTTCGGCGAGGTAGCTGCCGTCCTGGCCGGTGATGCCGGTGATGAGTGCTTTTTTCATAGTGTCCTAAAGTGTCCTGGCTAGGGCCGATGTACTCGGGCGGGGGACGGGGCTCAATCAACAAACCGGTATTTGATGAGCGTCCAGAGGGCGGGGAAACCGTCCCGCCAGGTGATCTTCTTGCCCTCGGAGTAGTCGCGCCCGTCGTAGGTGATGGGAACCTCGTAGACCCGGGCCCCCGCCTTGAACAGCTTCGCCGTGATCTCGGGCTCGATGCCGAAACGGTTCGAGTGCAGGGGCATCGGTTTCAGAATGTCCGCCCGGATGGCCTTGAAGCAGGTCTCCATGTCGGTCATCGTGGTGTTGTAGAGGACGTTGGTGACGAGGTTCAAGAAGAGATTCGCGAGGTAGTGGGTGAACAGATGGCAGCGGTGGCGGCCGATGAAACGCGAGCCGAAGACCGCGTCGGCCTTGCCCTTGATGATGAGATCGAGCAGGTCGGGATACTCCTCGGGCGAATACTCGAGGTCCGCGTCCTGCACCACGATCACGTCACCCGTTGCTTCCTTGATTCCCCGTCGCACCGCAGCACCCTTGCCCTGGTTCTTCTCCTGGTGGAAGAGTTTGAAGCCCTTCGGGCCGGCGAGGCGATCAAGGATCTCCCGCGATCCGTCGGTGGAGGCGTCGTTGACGATGATGACCTCCTTGCGGATCCCGGGCACCGCGATGACCCGGTCGATGATCTCCTCGACTGTGTTCTTCTCGTTGAACACCGGGATGATCACCGACAACAGCGGGTTGGGGAGGGGGTTTGGCCGTCTCATCGACCGGTACTGTATCCCTGCGGATGAGTCTTGCGCCATTTCCATGCGGTTTCGACGATCTCGTCAATGGCGGTGATCGCAGGTTCGAATCCGAGCACGGCGCGCGACCTGGCGGGCTCCGACACGAGGGCTGGTGGATCGCCGGCCCGGCGCGGGCCAACCGAATGCGGCACCTTTTGCCCGGTCACCCGCTCGACCGACTGGATGACTTCCCGCACCGAAGTGCCGCGGCCGGTGCCGAGGTTGATCGGCGTGAACGACGCTTCGGCGCGATCGACCGCCTCGAGGGCGAGAACATGGGCGCGGGCGAGATCATCCACATGGATGAAGTCGCGCAGGCAGGTTCCGTCGGGAGTGGCGTAGTCGTCGCCATAGATGGTCAGAGGTCCGCGACGTCCCCCTGCCGCATCGATGGCGAGAGGGATCAGGTGCTCCTCGTGGGTATGCTCCTCGCCGAGCGAGCCGTCGCGGCGGGCGCCGGCGGCGTTGAAGTAACGCAGGGCTATGGCCCGAAGCTGGCCGATGCGCGCATAAGCCTCGAGAACCTGCTCGAAGGCGCGCTTGGACGCGCCGTAGGGATTCACCGGCTCTTTGGGATGGTCCTCGTTCAGCGGCCCTTGAGGAGTGCCATAGGTGGCGCAGGTGGAACTGAAGATGAATCGCCTCACGTTCGCGGCGTTCGCGGCATCGAGCAGGACGAGACCCTTGACGAGGTTCGTCTCGAAGTACGCGCGCGGATCCTTCATCGAACCGGCAACGGAGAGAAGGCCCGCGAAGTGGATGACGGCGTCCTGGCTGGCCATCGCCGCCTTCATCGCGCCAAGGTCGCCGATGTCTCCGCGAACCAGGCGGGCGGCCCCCGGTACCGCGGCTTCATGCCCGGCCGAGAAATCGTCGATCACCGTGACGTCGTGGCCGAGGCCGACGAGTTCGGCGACCGTGTGGGAGCCGATGTATCCGGCCCCCCCCGTGACCGCGACCTTCACCGCCGGCCCACGCCGACGTATTCGAATCCCAGCGCCTTCACGGTCTTCGGGTTGAAGATGTTCCGCCCGTCGAAGATGAGGGGACGGCGCATCAGCGATTTCATTCTGGCGAAGTCGGGCTCGCGGAACTCGTTCCACTCGGTGGCGAGGAGGAGGGCGTCGGCGCCCTCGAGCGCCTCGTAGCCGTTCTTCGCCCAATGGACCGACTTCGGGAGGGAACCCCTCGCGTGATCCATGGCCTTGGGGTCGTACGCCGAAACCGAGGCCCCCTTCGCGAGGAGGCCCTCGATGATGAAGAGGGCGGGGGCTTCGCGGATGTCGTCGGTGCGCGGTTTGAAGGCGACACCCCAGACCGCGATCTTCCTCCCTTCGAGTCCTCCGAGCATCTGCTCCATCCGGGGCAGCATGATCGTCTTCTGCTTCGCGTTGACCCGCTCGACCGCGGCCACGATTTCCATGGGCGTGCCGTGTTCGCGGCTGGTGTGGTCGATGGCCTTCACGTCCTTGGGGAAACACGAACCGCCGTAGCCGAGCCCGGGGAAGAGGAACGCGGGGCCGATGCGCGAGTCGGTGGCCATGCCCTTTCGGACCATCTCGACGTCCGCGCCGGTGGCGTCGCACAGATTCGCGACTTCGTTCATGAACGAGATCCGCAGCGCCAGCATCGCGTTGCTCGCGTATTTGGTGAGTTCGGCCGAGACGTTGTCCATGGCCAGGATCGGCTTCCCCGTGCGCACGAACGGCTCGTACAGCTCGCGCATCACCGCCTCGGCCGCGGGGTCTGTGGTGCCGATCACCACGCGATCGGGCTTCAGGAAATCGTCGACCGCCGCACCCTCCTTGAGGAACTCCGGGTTCGAGACGACGCTCACCGGATGCTTGGTGCGCGCCTCGATCGCGGCCTTCACCTTGGCCGCGGTGCCCACGGGCACCGTGGACTTGTTCACTACGACTTTCGGCCCGTTCATGGCATCGGCGATCTGCTCGGCCACCTTGAGGACGTACCGGAGATCGGCCGAGCCGTCATCGTCCTGCGGCGTTCCGACCGCGATGAAGAGCACGTCGCACTCGCGCACCGCGACCGAGATATCGGTGGTGAACCGAAGGCGGCCCTCCGCGACGTTCTGGATCACGATTTCGGCGAGTCCGGGTTCGTAGATCGGAATCTGGCCGGCGAGGAGCGCCTTGATCTTGGCCTGGTCGATGTCGACGCCGATCACGCTGTTGCCGTTCTCGGCGAAACATGCGGCGGCGACAAGGCCGACATAACCCGTACCGACAACCCCGATTTTCATGCGGTCCTGATGTTCCCTGGTGGATCTGGCTTCGTTGGTTGGTTGAGGGGGTGGTTGAGGGTGCGCCCCTCGAGCCTCGACCGCGGTCCACAGGTGGCCTGCTTGAGGACGCGATGCCTGGTGAGGAGCGCGCAGTTTAGCAAAGGGGGGCCGGAAGGCGCGTGGCCTCCGCGGTTTGTGGCCCCGCCCGGCCTACGTATAGGATTGAGTTCCGGATACGTATCATGAAGAAACTGACTCTCAGCGTCGATGCCCGGGTGGTGGCGCGGGCGAAGACCTTCGCTCACAAGCGGGGGACCTCGGTGTCCCGGATGGTCGAGGAGTATCTGGACGCCGTTTCCAGCCCGGCTGCCGCGGTTGACGCGGACCTTCCTCCGGTGACCCGGCGGCTTCTCGGCGCGCTGCGGGGAACTCGGCTCGATTCGTCCGACTACGCGGCCTACCTGGAACACAAACACCGTTGAGGCGCGTTCTCTTCGATACGAACATCGTCCTCGATTTCGTCCTCGACCGTCAGCCGCATTCGGGGCCCGCGGCTCTCCTATGGGCGGCGGCCGAGCGGAATGAGATCGAGATGTTCCTCCCCGCGCACGGGATCACCACCGTCTTCTATCTCGTCGCGCGCCAGCACGACCCGCGATTCGCGCGGCGCATCCTTGATGATCTGCTCCTGGTTCCACGCATCGCACCCGTCGATGGGCCGGTCCTTCGGCGCGCTCTGGCCCTTGGTTTTGCCGACTTCGAGGATGCCGTCTGTGCCGCGGCCGCTGAAGGGGTTGGCTGTGACGCGATCATTTCGAGGGATCCCAAAGGGTTCCTGAAGTCTCCGGTGAGGATCCTCGAACCACCCGCGGCCGTGCTCCTGCTGCGGGAGAACACCCCACCCCTCTCGGAGCCGAAGTCAAAGTTCGGCGCCAGGAAGTCGGCCGCGGGCCCCAAGCCGACCGTGGCAGAGGGCCGCCGACGATGAGAGTGGCGCTCGACGTTCGTCCGGCGCTCTCAAGGCCCACCGGCGTGGGGGTCTACATTGGCGCGCTCGCGGCCTCCCTTCCGCGTCTCGACCCGGACTCCCGCTTCACTCTCTTCACCGCGTCCCTTCGCGAGCGCTGGTCCCACCCCCTGGCGGCGCCCAATGTCGACCTCGTCGACCGGCGCATTCCGGTTCGCGCGCTCAACCTCGCCTGGAACCGGATGTCCTGGCCGCCCATTGAGATGTTGTGCGGACGTGAGTTCGATCTCGTTCATTCCCCCCACGCATTGCTCACTCCCGCGCTGAGCGCCAAACGGATCATCAGCATCCACGACCTGTTCTTCTACAAGCACAAGGAGATGACGGGTGGCGAGATCCGTCGCGACTACGCGCCCCTGGTTCTTGACCACGCTCACCGCGCCGACGGGATCATCTGCCCCTCCGAGCACACCGCTCGAGAAGTCGAGCAGCTTCTCAAGGTGCCTCGCGAACGTATCTGCGTGACGCCATACGGCCTCGACGAGGCGTTTCGCCGCGCGCCGTCGGCGGGGCAGGTGGAAGGAGTGCTGCGAAGTCTGGGCCTCCCCCGCGGGTCCATCCTCTACGTGGGAAGCGACGAGAAGCGGAAAAACGTGGATGGCCTCGTCGCCGCCCATGCAGCACTCGCGGCCAGGACGCCGGACGTTCCTCCGCTGGTCCTTGTGGGGCCCGATCCTTCGAGATCCACTTCGGGCAAGGGTCGGGCGCGCGTGATCTCCACGGGGTATCTGCAGACCCACGAAATCCGCTGCCTGATGAGCGCTTCGGCGTGCCTGGTGCTCGCGAGCCTCGAGGAGGGCTTCGGCTTCACGGTGGTCGAAGCCATGGCCGCGGGGCTTCCCGTCGTCTGTTCCAGAGGATCCTCTCTCAGCGAGATTGCGGGAGAGGCGGCCGAGTTCGTCGATCCCCGCGATACGAGCGACATCGTAAGAGCGCTGGACCTCGTCGTCACGAACAAGGACCGCGCCCACGAGCTTCGCTCCCTCGGCCTCGAGCAGAGCAAGCACTTCGACTGGAACCGGACCGCGGAGGCGACCCTCGCGTTCTACCGGAAGGTCCTCGGCACATGAGCCTGTCATCGCGGGCGCTGCGGATCGGAATCGACGGCCGCGAACTCGAGGGCAAGGCTACCGGCGTGGGCCGGTACCTTCGCAGTCTGCTCCGCCGCTTCGTGCACCAGGACCGGCACCAGTTCGTCATCTACAGCGCATCGCCGGTGGCGCTGCCCATCGCCTCGCCGCGCCTCGAGACACGCGTTCTCCCGGGAGGGCAACCGCTGATCTGGGAACAGCGGACGTTGCCCGCGGCGCTGCGCGCCGATCGAATCGACGTTCTGCTTTCGCCTGCCTATTCGTGCCCGCTCGCGGGATCGGTGCCACGCGTCACCGCGATCCACGATCTGTCGTTCTTCGCGCGCCGCGAGGAATTTGGCCTCGTGCATGGCCTGCGCCGACGGGCCATGGCGCGCCTGTCGGCGCGGGTGTCGCATTCGATCCTCGCATGCTCGGCGTTCACGAAGGGCGAGATCCGCCGTCACCTCGGCGACGCCGCGGCCGCGAAGACCGAAGTCGTCCTGCTTGGACCGGACGACGACCTGCCGCCGGGACCAGGGCGGGAAGCGGCTCGAGCCGCGCTCGGGCTCGATGAGGGCGCGCCGTACATCGTCACCGTCGGGACGGTGCTGAGGCGGCGTAATGTGAGCACGCTCGTTCGCGCGGTGGCCTTCCTTCGCGAGAAGCATCCCGCGGTACGGCTCGGTGTCGTCGGCGAGAACCGTTCGCATCCGTTTGAGGACCTGAAGGCTCTCGCGGCCAGCCTCGGCTGCGAGAGCGCCGTGCAGGTTTCGGGTTTCGTCTCGGACGAACTCGTGGCCTGTCACTACGCGGCGGCCGACGTGGCGGTCTTCCTCTCCGAGTACGAAGGCTTCGGCCTTCCAACCCTCGAGGCGATGTCCCGCGGCGTGCCCACGCTCATCGCGAACCGCGGCAGCCTCAACGAGCTTTTCTCGAACGGTGCGCTTGTGGTCGAGCCCGACGAGACATCGGTCGCGGATGCGCTTACGCGAGTCCTCTCCGATTCGGTGACGAGCGCCGACCTGCGCGGGAAAGGTCTGGAGCGGGCGAAGTCTTTTTCATGGGAGCGGGCCGCGGCCCAGACCCTCGCGGTCCTCGAAAGAGCGGCGTCATGACTGGGCCCCGAGTCACGATCGTGATCGTTACTCACAACTCCGCCGACGTTCTTCACGACTGTCTCGCCTCGATTGAGCTGCACGCAGGCGGGGCCCGCGTGACCCTGGTCGACAATGCCAGCACCGACGCCACTTTCGAGGTCGCTCAGGGGGCATCTTTCGTGGCCGCCGTTCGCTCCAACGACAACGAAGGCTTCGCGAAGGCGAACAACCGCGGGCTTCGCGGGGTGGAGACGGAGTTCGCTCTCATTCTGAATCCGGACGCCCGCCTGACGACGTCCACGATTCCCGAACTGCTGACCGCGGCCGATCGCGATCCTGGAGCGGCGGTCCTGGGCCCGAAGACGCGGTACGGGGACGGCCGTCCGCAGGTGAGTTTCGGTCCCGACCTGACCCTCGCCTCGGAGTATCGCCAGAGACGCTTCGTGAAGGGGGTCAAGGCCGGCGAGCCCCGAGCACTCGAAGAGTGGGGCGCCGCGACCCTGGATGAGTGCTCGGTCGACTGGGTCTCGGGTTCCTGCATGCTCCTCAGGATGTCCGCCGCCCGCGACGTTGGCTTATTCGATGAGCGCTACTTTCTCTACGAAGAAGACGCCGACCTTTGCCTGCGCCTTCGCCAGGCCGGGGGCAAGGTCCTCTTCGTTCCCCGCTCGCTCGTCCTCCATGAACTCGGCACAAGCATGGCCAAGGCCTCGAAACGCGCCCGCGACGCCTACGACCTAAGCCATCGCCTCTACTACCGGCTCCACCGCCCCGCCTGGGAGCAAAGCCTCCTCGCGGTCCTGATCGCGACCCGGAGAATCCTCGGCCGGGATTAGTCAGAAGCGCGAACCGCCCCACAACCAAGCCAGTTGGACCTGTCGTCACCCCCGCGGAAGCGGGGGCCTGGCGCGAACTCCCCTTCCCTTTTCCGATCGCGACGCTTCCAGCCGAGGATCGCTTCGCTCCCCGCAAGAACGACGGGTCCGCTCGCGATGACGGTGGGGGTGTCAGAAGCGCCGCCGACCGCGGACCGGGTCCGCTCGCGATGACGGTGGGGGAGTCAGAAGCGCCGCCGACGGCGCACCGTCGACGCCCGGCAGGTCTTTCCCCGTCAAGCGTCGAAACGCTTCGAGGTATCGGGAGCGCGTTCCCGCGATGACCTCAGCGGGCAGATCCGGCCCCGGATACGTCTTGTTCCAGCTGAGCGTCTCGAGGTAATCGCGGACGAATTGTTTGTCGAAACTCGGCGGCGTCTTGCCCGGGACGACCGCGGAGGCTTCCCAGAATCGTGAGGAGTCTGGAGTGAGCGCTTCGTCGATCCAGATGAGGCCGCCCTTCACGATGCCGAACTCGAACTTCGTATCGGCGATGGTGAGGCCTGCCGTCTCGGCATGTCGGCGCGCCTTCTCATATATCGCGAGCGATGCGCCCCGCGCGGTTTCCGCGTGTTCGAAGCCGATCGTCTTCGCCATCTGGTCGAACGAGATGTTCTCGTCGTGACCGGTCTCGGCCTTGGTCGCGGGCGTGAAGAGCGGGAAGGGGAACTTCTGGGATTCAGCAAGACCCGCGGGAAGAGTGAGGCCGCAGATCGAGCCCGTCTTCTTGTAGTCCTTGAAGCCCGATCCGGCGAGATATCCGCGCACCACACACTCGACGGGCAGAGGATCGGTCTTTCGCACGACCATCGCGCGGCCCTCGAGAATCGCCGCATGCGGCCGGAGCGAAGCCGGGAAGTCCTTGATGTCCGCGGCGATGATGTGGTTCGGGATCGAACTCTCGAGGAGCTTGAACCAGAAGAGCGAGAGCTGATTGAGGACCCGGCCCTTGTCGGGAATCCCCTGGGGAAGCACCACGTCGAAGGCCGACAGCCGGTCGGTGGTGACGATCAGAAGCTCCGTGCCGAGGTCATAGACGTCGCGCACCTTGCCGCGGCGCAGGAGAGGGAGGTCTATGGCCGTGGAGGTGAGCGCTTCCCGCATGGCCGCGCATCTTAGTTCCCCTCGAGGCCGATCGCGGGGGCACGCCCGGACGGCCCGAGGGCTGAGGCTACCGTCCCTCGGGAGTGGGCGAGGGGATCGCGGGTGGCTCGGGAGGTGCCGGGGGCGCCACCGCTTTCGACTTCCGCGGAGCCTTCGGCAGCGCCGGTGCTTCGGGCGTGAGCGGGCGTGCGGGAAGCGGATCCGCCCCGGGGCGGGGCCGGAAACGCGCATCGACTTCCGGCGCGTCAGGGAAGTTCGGCTCGGAGACCTCGAGTTCGTCCTCGGTCGACACCTTGATGTCGCCGAGGCGTGATCGCAACTTCAAGAGAGGCCCGCCCGAGCCGATCGTCGCCTTCAAAAGGCGCTTGCCCTGCTCCGAGGACTTGAGCGCTCCAACCTCGCCCACCACGTCGCCCCGTTCGACGCTGGCGTCGAGGAGCGCGTTCACCGAGTCCGAAAGGGCCAGGCGCACGTCGCCGATATCTATCTGAACGTCGATAGGGGCGAGCACCTTGCGCACGGGCTTGACCGCGACATCCGCTCGCCTGGCGACCACGCTCAGGGCTCCTTCGAAGTCGGCGGCGTCCACGTCTTCCGTGTCGGTCTCGAGCCTCGCTCCCTTGAGGAAACGCCGGGCGCGGATCTCGCCATGCTCGCTCGTCACCTCGAGGAATCCGCCGACGTCCGAAACCTCGACCGAGTCGAAGGAGTTCTTCACGGAAACCGCGCCCGCAGCCTTGAGCAGGCGGACATGGCCCCGACGGTTTTCGATCGAGACCCTGCCGAGGACATTCTGGATGTCGATATCGCCACGGTTGGTCAGGGTGACGTCGCCCTTCACGTCGTCGATCCGAAGCGCCGAGTGTTCGCCTTCGCAGGTGAGCGCGCCCGCGATCTTCCGGGCCTGAAGGTCGGAGAACTTGAGTTTCGCGCTCAAGGCGGCCAGGTCCACGGCGTTCAGGCTGCCGTGCGAGACCTCGATCTGGGACGGAGCCATGAGCCGCTCCACATGCACATCCCCGTACTCCACCTCGACCCGGCAGCCGAGCGCGGCGGAGACCAATTCGAGGCTGCCGTGGCGGTTCTTCGCGTTGCAGTCGCCGGTGACGTCCACCACGCGCATTTCATCGAACTCGCCGGAAACGTTCACGGCCCTGGCCCCTTCCACCACGATCTTCCCGTGACGATTCGTGATCCTGGTGTCGAGGGGTTCGGGAGTGTCGATCTCGATGTGGGTCTTGACACGGTAGGAGGCCTTGGGATCCCGCGTGGTGGAGATTTTGAGGACACCGCCTTCGCGGTTCACCACGAGCTTCACTTTGTCGGAGATCGCTTCCGCACTCTCCGACCGGCGCGTGAAGACCTCCTTGCGCAGGCTGACGCTGATTTCGGCATTGGGATCCGTGGTGCGCCGCACTGTCACATCGCCGAAGGCGTTTGAGACCTCGACTCCCGAAACCCCCTTCGCGTCGCTCGTCTGCGCTTCCGTGAAGTCCTCGGAAGGACCCGAGAACTTCGAGACCCGGAACGGGAAATCTCCATCCAGGCGGATGCCGCGGAATCCTTCGAAGGACTCATCGTTGAGGACATTGCGGGTGACGTGGATGCCCTCAACGATGAGTCCGAAGGAGACGATCACGATGAAGAGCGCGACCTTGCGGAATTTCACCTCGCACCTCCGCCGCCATCCTGGGAAGCCCGGGATGCCACGATCTCCGCCGCCCCCCAGACCACGAGAAAGAGGGGCCAGATCTTCTTGAGTAGAGGAATAGCCTCAACCCAGCCGATGTTTGAGAGGAAGAAGACCAGCCCGACCGTGGCCAGGAAGAAGCCGAAGCCGAACGCCTCCGGCGAAAAGCCCCGGCTCACTGCCGGCTCCCGAAGAGCGACCCGCGGAGGAGAACCACACCCGCCGCGATCATGAGCAGCGGCCACATCTTGGCAATCCATTCGAAGGAGAAGAGGCCGAGGTTATGGAGGAGCAGCAGGCCCCCCATCGCCACCAGCGACCAGCCCCAGAGACGGTTGTTCTCGGGCTCGTTAACCGTGGCTACGCCGGAGAAGGACTGGAGGTTGATCCGCTCCGCCGAACGGTACGCCTCGATCATGTTGTAGAAGACGATGAACGGCAGGAGCAGCCCGAAGAACACGCTTCCGCCGTCCGTTTCCGCCATCACGAAGATGCAGGTCGCGAAGGCGGAGAAGAAGGCGAGCGCCTTGCCGATCTCGCCGTTGTAGAGGTGGCCGAATCCCGGGAAGAAGGAGAGGAACGCGGCGAGAGCCGGGCTCCGCCTGTGCGCCGAACCCGGGAACGGGGGGGCGATTCGCGGGGCCTGGGGAGCCTCCGCTCCGGCCTCGTTTCTGACGACGTTCTCTTCCATGATGTGGACCTTTCTGGGGCGGGCGGCCTTTTCAGGGGCTTTTGGGGCTTAGAGCCCCCTCGGCCGGCCTCGGGGAATTGCCCCCCGAAGGCTGGTTTTTGGGGTCTCTGGAATCCAATACGGCATCCGAAGCGGGTTTGTTCTTTGGGTTGGACGAATCGGCGTCCTTCCCGGAATTCACGTACTCATCAAGGGTTTGGCTCAGTTCCTCGGTCCGGCCCTCCACCGTTCCGACGGCCAGGGCCCGCAAGACCCTGAGATCCTCGACGAGTCTCTCTCCCCGATTTCGCCACCTGGAGAAGCTGGCTCCGAGGCGGTCCATCTGGGCCGAGGCCGAGGCGTTGAGGCCAGGGTGGAACTGGATGACCCCGAGGATGATTCCGACGGCCAGGAGCACCAGTCCCGCACGCCTCTGGGTCCTTGAGACCGCGTCGAGGGTGAGGAACAAGGTCGGGCGGGTCTCCCGCCTGGCCAGTTCCGGCGGTGGCTCGAGGAGCGGCCTCGGGGGCGTACTCAGGATGACCCGCAGCTGGCGGTCGAGACTCGAGCAATCCCCGCAGCCCCGCAGGTGTTGAGCGACATCATCGGCCAGGGGATCCGAAAGGAGGTTCTCTCCAAAGTCCGACAGCAATTCCCGGGGTCGTCGGCACTGAGGCGTTGGGATCGGGATCCGCATCAGGGTCGCGACCTGGTCCATGCGGCCTTTGTGGACGAGATGCCGCGCCCGGTCCTCCGAAACCAGGAGGGCGGCCCCCAGGTCCTCGTAGGTTGCTTCCCACGAGTTCATGAAGAACAGGAGGATGGCGGTTTCCTTGCAGTCCTTCGTCTCAAGGCGGCTCGGTCGGGGACGGTCGAGCTTCGTCCAGCGGGCGAGCGCCAGGCGTCTCAGCAGGGCATCGGCGAAGGGCGATTTGAGACCGCTCTTCCGGACGTCCTTCAGGAGGTCGTGCGCGAGGCCGAGCGTCTTTGCCGGGTCGGGGTTGAGGTCGAACGCGGCGGTGTAGGCGAGGGTTTCGATGGGCGAAACCCTCACCACACTCGGCGCGAGTCGCGCAGAGTCTTGCGCGCCCCCGATCGAGGGCTCATGGTTCGGGTTCGTCAAACGCCTCGGTCTCAAGCGAGAATACGTCTTTGCGGGCCGGGATTGTTCCGCCTCCACCTTCGAAGAAACGAACTCGATGCCTCCCGCGGACCCAGCCGGATCGCCCTCATGAGAAACGCCCTCCGCCTCGGCATCGGCGTCGTCCTCGCCGTCCTGCTGCTCTGGCTCGCCACCCGCGGCGTCGACTCCGGCGACCTTCTCTCCGCTTTGAGCCACGCGAAGCCCCTGCCCCTCATGGCTCTCGTGATCCTGACGGTGGCGATGTACGGGGTACGCGCGATGCGCTGGCGCCTTCTGCTGCCGTCGCTCAAGAAAGCTCCGATCTTCGACCTCTTCGGCATCACCAACATTGGTTTCATGGCCGGCCTCTTCATCCCCAGGGCCGGGGAAGTCCTTCGGCCGTATCTTGCCTCCCGCCGATACGGCGGGGGGGTGAGTGCGGGGCTCGCCTCCATCGTTCTCGAGCGCCTCATGGACCTGATCACCGTGCTCTCCCTGCTGGCGCTCTATATGTTCGTCCTGCCGCGGCCCGAGGCCGAACGGTCGGACGCCCTCATGACCACCCTGCGCGCGGGAGCAGGGGTCGTGTTCCTCCTCGCCCTTGCGGGCATGGCCTTTCTGGCCGCCTTACGTTCCGAAGGCGGCCCGGCGCGACGCCTTCTCGACTGGAGTCTGGGCCTGCTTCCCGCGAAGCTCGGCATTCGGGTGCGCGGCCTCGTCGCGTCCTTCATCTCCGGTCTCGATGTCTTCGGGTCCTCGCCCGCGCAGTGGGCGCGCCTGATCGCGGAGTCGTTCCTGCTCTGGGTCATGATCGGCGTGACGATTCACCTCAACTCCATCGCGTTCGGCTTCGACATCCCGTTTCAGACCTCTTTCCTGATCATTGCTTTCCTGACCGTGGGCGTGGCGATTCCGACGCCCGGTATGGTGGGCGGCTTTCACGCCTCGTACACGCTCGCCCTGACCGCAATCTATGGTGTCGATCAGGGGAAGGCGGTCGCCGCCGGTCTGGTGCTCCATGCGCTCCAGAACCTGCCCGTCCTCATCCTGGGCATCGCCTTTCTGGGGCGTGAAGGGCTGTCCTTCGGGGCCATGAGGAAGATCACCCAGGGCAGCCCTAAGTCCTGATACGATAAGGGCATGCGATGCCCCTTCTGCGATAGTGTCGAGGACAAGGTCGTCGATTCGCGAGAAAGCAAGGAAGGCGATGCGATTCGCCGCCGTCGCGAGTGTCTCAAGTGCGGCAAGCGTTTCACGTCGTATGAGCGCATCGACCAGGTTCCACATCTTGTGGTCAAGAAGGACGGAAGGCGCGAACGCTTCGACCGCAACAAGGTGATCGGAGGCCTGATGAGGGCCTGCGAGAAGCGCAACGTTTCGATCAACGCCATCGAAGAAATGGCGGCGAAGGTCGAGCAGATGGTTCAGGAGAGCCCCGACCGCGAAGTGCCCACTGAGAAAATCGGCGAGTACCTCATGGAACGACTCCGTGGCGTCGACAAGGTGGCGTTCGTCCGCTTCGCGTCGGTCTATCGTGATTTCAAGGACGCGTCGCAGTTCATGTCCACGTTGAAGAATCTTCTGGACAATTGAAAGTGAAGAGGGCCCGCCGGGTTCAGGGCACGCGCAACGTGCCCCTACGTGTTGATTGCGACGATTTAAGGGCACGCGCAGCGTGCCCCTGCGCCTTGATCGCGCCGGGTTCAGGGCACGCGCAGCGTGTCCCTACCAGCGGTGATAAGCGGGGTGGCCCGGCTTCACCGCCACGAACGTGCCGCGGCAGGTCGAGGTGACGACGCCCTCTGATTCGATCGTCGACTCAACGGTTGCGCGGTCGTCTGTGGATTCGACGACCTTTGACTTGATCACGACCGGGCCCATGGAGGGCGTCGGCTTTCTCAGTTTCACGTGGAAGTCGGCGGTCACCGTGGGCGGCAGGGTGTCGGATCCCGACCTCTTCATGAGGTGATACGCGGCCGCCCAGTTGCTGTGGCAGTCGAAGAGGCACCCGATGATCCCTCCGTTCACCACTCCTTCCCAGGCCTCGTGGTGCGGCTCCGGCGTGAAGGTCGCGACCACGAAGTCGCCGTCTGGAAAGCTCTTGATCCGGAGGCCCTTCGTATTGGTCGGACCGCAGCCGAAGCACTTTCCTTCCGGCCCGTAAATGTCCTGAAGCGCCTGGGTCATGACGCGCGACCATAGCACTGACGCTTGAGGGCAAGGACGGTTCGGCCGCTGTGGGTCGCGGCCTTTCCGACCCTTCGCCGCAGTCGAGCTTCGCCTGCGAGGAAGGGCTCGGCGTCGAGGTGGTCCAGCCTTAGCAGCCCGTGGCGAAAGTCCCTCCGCGTCGAAAGCGGATCTTTTCCGCAGAGCTCCGCGTTGCCAAACCTTGAAATACTCGCGGTATTCCTGCGGTTCGGCGCCTTGATCTGACGAAAAATCTCTCACTTTCGCTCGCGGTCGACTTTCACCACGGACGGTTAGGGTACGCTTGGCCTTGGTGAAGCGATCGAACTTCGGGGCGGAAGCCTGGGCCGCGGCACCCGGATGGCCCGCGTGGTTTTGGGGTGGTCTTGCGTTTGCTCAGCGATCGGGTGAGGGCGGCGGAGTCCAGCCGACGCCGCGATCCGCTTTGAATGAGAGGACCCTCACGCAGCGGGCCCGCAACTCCCGCAAAGGATAAAAGGTCCCTCGCCATCTGATGCCGCCCTGGCCGAGGGTGAGGAACACCGACCAGGCGATGACGCAGGGAAACAGGAAGGTCGTGAGCGGCATGGCGATCGCTTCGAGACCGGATCCGCCCGCGGTTCGGCGGGCCGCCGCAGCGACCATGAGGGCGCGCAGGGCGAGAGTGAGACCGCCCATCACCTTGAGGCCCGGTGTTGATTCAAGAACGAAGGGGGCCCAGGGCAGGAGATTCTGTGCGAAGAACAAGGGCAGGGCGAGAAGGGCGAGGGCCGCGTTCCACTCGAAGGCCGAGAAGGCGTTCTTCTCGAGGCCCCGAAGGCTCGCGAGGAAGCCCTGCTGCCAACGGACGCGCACCAGTCCATCCGCATCGAGGCAGCCCTGGGGGACGCCGGAGCGCCTCAGGAGCAGGCCGAGCTTCACGTCGTCCGCGACCTCGAACGCAAGCCGGTCATGGCCTTGAATCGAGTCGTAGGCGGCGCGGCGGACCAGACCGAAAGCACCCACGCCGATGAAGGCGAACGAACGGGCGAGGTGAAGGCGGGAGACATCCACCGCGGTCGCGAAGTGCAAAACGAACGTGGCGACGAAGGCACGTTCGAGAAAGCCCTCGGCCACGAAGTGCGGCAGGGCCACGAAGTGACCGAGGCCGTGGGCCAGCGCGAACGCCACCGACTTGCGTAAGGCGCCTGGTTCGAAGATCACGTCGCCGTCCGTGAAGAGGAGCCACTCGCCCTGCGCCACCGCGGCCCCCTGCTTCATAGCGTGATTCTTGCCGAGCCAGCCCTCGGGCAGCTCCGTCACATGGACGACGGTGAGGCGCGGATCCTCGCGGGCGAGCCGATCCAGGATCGCTCCCGTGGAATCCAGGGAGCGATCGTCGATGGCCACGATCTCGAGGTTTGGATAGTCCTGGGCGAGAAGGGATCGCGTGGCCTTCTCCACCTGTCCCCCTTCATTCCGACTCGGAACAATCACGCTCAGGCGGGGCCACTCCGCGGGCCCTGGTCCCTGCCACTCGCGGAGCGTCGGGAAACGACGCCTGAATCTCAAAAGGCGCAGAAAAACCGTGAGGGTGGCGAAGAGAATGAGGGCCAGGGCGGCGCCCCACAAGGCGACCGAGGTCAAGGCGTCGGCTGACTCGCGCGCCACTGCGCGTCCTGCATCGTCTGGAACAACGTGCCGGTCTCGAAGTCGTCGACTTCAATGACCTCGCGCGCGAGGCGCCGCGCGGTCGCCACCGCCACCGCTTCCTCGCTGGTCACGACCAGCGTCCGAAACGCCTCGCTGATGTCCGAGTCGGGGTGCTCGGCCAGCGTGTCTTCTTCGAAGCGACCCTTAAGCCGCGCCTCAGTGATTCGCTTTTCCGCCGGGCCGGCGATCGCTACCGCGATGAACACCGCATCCAGTTGAGTCAAGGGATCGTGCGGAGAACCCAGGGAGATGCCGGAGGTCAGCCGGTCGCGATCCGGCCCCGGAGTAGAGCAGGCCTCGACTGCGGCGTCGAGGTCCGCGTCGCGCGGACCGCGCGTGAGGGGATTCAGGCGCGCCCACCACAAGGCCGGCCCGCGCACGAGCAGACCGAGCACCGGGGTATCGAACTCCCGAAGGAGGGCCAGGAAGGCCTCGTCGCACCGAGCGAGACACGTCTCGACCGAAACGCGCACCAGCGGGTCCTTCTCGGTTCGACCTTCGTGGAGAGCGCGGCGCACCGCGCAGATGCCGAAGAAGAGGGACGACAGCACATCGGCGAGGCGGCCGTTGCCATGTCCCTTGCGCTTGAGCGCGGGGCCGTTCACGAGCAGGGTCAGGTCGGAGAGGGCGGCGAAACGAAGGGCCGCCCAGGACAACCGGCGTTTCTCGGAGGTGAAGGGCCCGCTCCAGGCGGAGGGATCGGCGAGGAGGCCGCGCGTCGCTTCGGCGAAGGCGAGGCGCACCAGGGTCCAGATCGAGAAGCCAAGATGCCGGGCCACGGTCGAGACGGTTCCGACCAGGTTGCCAAGCTCGATTGCCTTCAAGTGCCTGAGCGCGTGGGGGTGGCCGCGGAGAATGCCCTGACCGAAGATGATGAGAGTGCGGGTCAGGATATTGGCGCCCTCGACCGTGATCTGGATCGACGAACCTTCAAGCGCCATGAGCAACGGATTTCGCGGGCCCCGGCACAAGGCCGCGCCGCCCAGGACATCCATCGCGTTCATCACCGCGCGTCGCGTCATCTCGGTCTGTTCGTACTTCGACACCGCCGAGATCACCGAAGGCCTCTGCCCCTCCATCACCGCCCCCGCCACCAGGATCCGGGCGGCGTCGCTCAGGTAGGCGCTCACCAGGATCGATGAGATCTTCTCCTTGATGCCCTCGAACCTCGAGATCGGCATGCCGAATTGACGCCGCACCGAAGCGTAGGCCGTGACCACGCGCGCCATGCGCTTGATGCCGCCCGCGGATTGCGCGGGCAGCGAGAGGCCGCGGCCGGCGGAAAGCGCCTCCATCAGCATCGACCAGCCCCGTCCCGCACCCGAGTGACCGCCGATGATGGCGCTCGAGGGCACGATGACGTTCGTGCCTTCGGTGGGGCCGTTCGGAAAGGCGATGCCCATGGCATCGTGACGGCGGCCGACCACCGCGCCCGGCAGCGAGGTCTTGACGAGGACGCAGGTGATGCCGGGATTGGGCCCTTCGCCGAGCAGGTCCTGCGGATCCTCGAGGACCACGGCGAGGCCGAGAATGGTGGCGATCGGTGCGAGAGTGATGTAGCGCTTGCGCCAGTTCAATTCAATCTTGAGTTCGCCGTCGGCATCGCGGAACACGCGCCCGCGCGACACGATCGACCCGGCGTCGGAGCCGGCCAGGGGCTCGGTCAGGGCGAAGGCGGGCATCTCGTCGCCGCGCGCGAGGGCGTCCAGGTACTCCCATTTCTGTTCGTCGGTGCCGTGACGCTCGATCAGCTCGCCGGGGCCGACGGAATTCGGGATCAGAACCGCGACCGCGAGCGGCATCGAGTGAGAGCCGAGCTTGGCCACCACCGCGGTGAAACCAAGGGCGGAGAAGCCGCGCCCGCCTCGTTCGCGGGCCAGGGTGAGGCCGAAGAAGCGCTCCTTCTTGAGGATCTCCCAGGCGGTGAGGGGGAGGTCCATCGTCTCCTGGCAGAGCCAGGGATTGACCGCGCGGCACACGGTTTCGCAGGGACCGTCGAGAAAGGCCTGCTCGCCCAGGCTCAGCGTCGGATAAGCCTCCTTCGCGATCTCGTTCCAATTGAGACGACCCGCGAAGAGACTTCGCTCCAGCCACACCGTTCCGGCATCCAGAGCCTGTCGCTCCGTGGCGGAGATCTTTGGCGTGAAGCGATCGAAGAGCACGTCCCTGATCTCCTAGTGGCGCTTGCCCACAAGGCCCGCGTTGAAAAGACGCCGGTCGACCCTGGAGTAGGTGCGGATCGCCGCTCGCGTCGCGATCTTCGTGTGGGGGATCTTCACGAGGTGGTTCGGGATGTCCCACACCTCCTCCTCGGTGGTCATCCACTGGACGGGGTCGAAACGGGCGAGGTTCAGAGGCCGGGAGTAGGCGCGGAGGGTCTTCTCCCGCCGCAGGTTGAAGTACGACTCGAAGTAGGACATCACCAGCTCGCGGATTGAGCGGTACACCGGTTCTCGATACCGCAGGCCCGAGTAGTTCGACCGCCCGATGGCGCCCCAGCCGTGCTTCGTCTTGTAGACCGCGAGGACATGATCGTCGTCCTGGTCCGCCTCGAGGTCGAGGATCAGCGGCGGTCGGCCTAACACGCGCAATGCCGCGGCCGCGAACATCGCTCCGTCCATGCACTGGCACTCTCCGTCACGGATCACCCGGCGGGGCGAACGGCACGTGCCGCCTTTGGTGTCGTAGAGGAGCTTCGTGTCCAGGAACTCCTGAATGCGCCATTCGGGCGTGAGGGAACCGAGGAGCCGGGCCTCGGAGCGCGTCAGGTCGAACGGTGGTGTCCCCTTGGCCGTCATGACCTCTCTACGATAGTGGAGTCGCCGGGGGTTTGGCGCATTCACTCTCCTATACTCGCGGCGAATGTTGAGACGAAGGCGCTTCCCGCTCGCTGCGGGCCTCCTTGCCGCGGGCCTGGCGGGCTTGATCTTTGCGGAAGGTGCGGGGCTGGATTCCCAGACGGTCCAGGCCGACGACGGTGTGCGTGTGCTCGACCCGGCGTACCTTGAACTGCGGCAGGAGGAAGCTCGAACCGCGCTTCCGCCCCGGGTCATCGTCCAGTTCAGGTCATCGGTAGACGACCGGCAGGCCGAACGCTGCGTGGGCGATGCGGGCGGCGCGCGCGCCTCGAGGAGTGCCTTCGGCCCGCGCTATTCCGTCGAGCCCATGGCGGGACTCGATGCCCGGGGTCTCGTCGATCGGTTGAACGCCATGAGCGAGGTCGAGTTCGCCGAAATTGATGCGCCGGTTCGCGCCCACTTCACTCCAAACGACGAACGCTTCGCGCTTCAGTGGCACCTGAAGATGCTGGCCGCCGAGCGCATTTGGGATATTCAGAAGGGCGATCCGTCGGTCGCGGTGGCGGTACTCGACACCGGCGTGGCCTACGAGGACTTCGGCCCCTACCGCAAGGCCCCCGATTTCGGCGGCACCGTGTTCCTGCCCGGTTTCAACGTCTTCACCGGCGACGCGCACGCCAACGATGACAACTTCCACGGCACGCATGTGGCTTCGATCATCGCGGAATCGACGAACAACGGCGTCGGCGTCGCGGGCATCGCGTACCAGACCGCGATCATGCCCGTCAAGGTCCTCGACCGGAACGGCGACGGTTTCAACGCGCAGGTGGCCGAGGGCATCGATTACGTGGTGAACTTCCGACAAGGCGGCGTCAATCCTGTCCGCGTGATCAACCTGAGCCTCGGCGGAACCACGAGAACCCAGGCGCTCGAGGCCGCGATCAACCGCGCGGTGGCCGCCGGCATCACCGTGGTGGCTTCGTCGGGCAACGACAACATCGGGACGGTCGACTATCCCGCCGCCTTCGACAACGTCATCGCCGTGGGTTCGGTGGACGGCCGCAAGGTGAAAGCGCCCTATTCGAACTTCGGCACCGCCATCGACCTCGTGGCGCCGGGAGGCGACCTGCGCCGGGACGACAACGGCGATGGCCGCCCGGACGGAGTGCTTCAGCAGACCTTCGATCCAGCCACCGCCGCGCTTGGCCGATACGACAACTTCGCGTACTACTTCGTGGTCGGGACATCGCAGGCCGCTCCTCAGGTTTCCGCGGCCGCGGCGCTCCTGGCGCGGCAGGGCATTAAGGACCCGCGCGCGATTCAGGCGATCCTCGAGAGGACCGCGGAAGACCTTGGCGACCCCGGCCGCGACGACCGCTATGGCTTTGGACTGATTCGTCCGGCGGAAGCGCTCAAGGGCCTGGGGCTCAGCAAGTGAAGCGACGGATCTCCGTTTTCACCCTGGCGGTGTCGCTCATGGCTTCGCCTTCCGCTCAGGCGGGCTCGCTCACCCTTCTCGTTGACGCCGGCCTTCGCACCCTGTCGAACTCGCCAGACACCGAGAAGGCGATCTTCGGCACGAAGCAGGGGATCGGCTTGGGCCTCGGTGTTTCATACGACCGCGCTTCAAGCTGGCGCTTCGGCCTCGACGCGCGCCGGATCCGCCGAGAGGGCGAACGAGCGTTCGCTCTCGACCGCACCTCCGAAGCCTTCCGCCTCGGCCATCCTTTGACCCTCACCCTGACCGAGGGCGTCGCATCGGCCTCGTATCGTTTTGGCGAGGTGGGTCCCATTGCACCCTACGTCACGATGGGCGGGGGCGTGGCTTGGTGGAAAGAGTCGAGCAACATCGCCGGCTTGATCGAAAACGCGAGGGGCAGCGCCTTCTTGTTTGAGGCGCGGCTGGGGCTCGAGCGTCAGCAGGGTGCTTTGCGTCTTGCCCTCGAGGGCGGGATAACCATGATTCCAAACGCCGTGGGGGTGGGCGGCATCTCGAAGGTCTATGAAGAGAAGGACCTCGGCGGGCTCTTCGTGGTCACCCGGATCGGTTTCTCGCGCAGGTAGAGGGTCATGCATCGATATCACCGGCTGGGACAGCTTCCCGCGAAGCGTCACCTCACCCTGAAGCGGGCCGACGGGTCCATCCACTATGAGGAACTGATCGGCAACCGCGGTTTCAGCGGGCCGTCGTCGCTGCTTTATCACCTGCACATGCCGACCGCGATTCAGGCGAGCGAACGGATCGGGCCGGTGAAGCTCGAGGCCGAACCGGATCGCGATCTTCGCAACCGCCATTTCAGCACCTCGAAACTGGCCTGCGGTCCAAGCCTCACCCTTGACCGCGCTCCGATCCTCTTCAACTCGGACGTGACCCTGTCCCTCGCCAGGCCCACCACCACCGATGCCGTGTTCTCGCGCAACGGTCAGGCGGACGAGATGATCTACGTGGCCGAGGGCGAGGGCATGCTGGAGAGCGCCTTCGGCGAGATCGCCTACCGCCAGGGCGACTACGTGGTGGTGCCGCGTGGCATCGTGCACCGTTGCGTGCTGGGTACGGGGCCGCATCGCTACCTCGTCTTCGAAAGCCCCGACTACGTCCGCGCGCCGCGGCGCTATCGCGGCGATCACGGACAGCTCCTCGAAGGCGCGCCTTATTCGGAGCGCGACTTCCGCGTTCCGGAGAATCTGCGGCCGCGGGACGAAAAGGGAAGCTTCGACATCATCGTCAAGGCGCACGATGCGCTGACCCGAATCAGCCTCGCCCACCATCCCTTCGACGTGGTCGGCTGGGACGGCTCCTACTACCCGTTCGCGTTTTCGATTCACGACTTCGAGCCGAAGGTCGGCCGTACCCACCTGCCGCCCCCGGTGCACCAGACCTTTGAAGGGAACGGCTTCGTGATCTGCTCGTTCTGCCCGCGGCCGTACGACTTCGACAAGGACGCGGTCCCCGCGCCCTACGCGCACTCAAACGCCATGTCCGACGAAGTGATCTTCTACGCGAGCGCCGAATTCATGAGCCGGAAGGGCGTGGCCTTCGGCTCGATCACCCTGCATCCGGACGGCCTGCCCCACGGACCCCAGCCCGGCCGCACCGAAGCCTCGATCGGCGCTACCTGGACGGACGAACTAGCGGTGATGCTCGATACGTTCAAACCGCTCCACGTGGCGAAGGGCTTCCTCGAAGCCGAAGACCCCACGTACTGGAAATCCTGGGCCTAGCTAGCAGTCCGTGGTGAAAGTCGACCGCGAGCGAAAGTGAGAGATTTTTCGTCAGATCAAGGCGCCGAACCGCAGGAATACCGGGAGTATTTCAAGGTTTGGCAACGCGGAGCTCTGCGGAAAAGATCCGCTTTCGACGCGGAGGGACTTTCACCACGGGCTGCTAGAGCGATCGGGTTACGTGCGGGTGAGCGTGGACCCGATTTCACGACCAGGCAGATTGTCCGCAGCGTCATTGCAAGTTTCAGCACGGACTTCGTCCGTGACATTTGCGAGAAACTCTCCGTCACCCCGGCGAAAGCCGGGGCCTGGCGCGAAGAGTCCGTTTGGAAGCCGCGACGGTAGCCGTCAGCGCGAATTTCAGCACGGACGCTGTCCACTCCGTCACCCCGGCGAAGCAATCTCTCAAGCCGGGTTGTGGTGGGCCGCGTGGCCGGACACTGCGGAGGGCTCGCGGCGCCGGGTAGCGCGGAGCCTGGCCCAGGGCCACGCCTCGCGCGTCGGCACTGTGTCTACGAAACGTCGGAATCGTGTGCCTCCTTGCTCGGCTCAGTTGGGCGCAAATGCCGCGGACGGACCCATGCGACTCGCGCCCAAGCGCGAAGCCTGCCTCGGGGCACGCCCCGGCCACCAGCGACCCTCCGCAGCGCCGGCCACGCTCCTTCTTCGCCCCAAGCCTCGACTCCACAAACCGGTGAAATGGGGCCGTAAACGCACGCTTTTCTCCGCGGGAAGAAAACCCACTGTCGCATCGCGCTCGGCCCGGCCGTGTGCGGCTTGGTTTCTGCTTGACCTGGGAAGGGGACGGGAGTGTAATCCCAGCGTGGATGGAACACTTTGAGGGGTGCAGTGACGGCCTCCTTTGAAGCTTGGATAGCGGCCGTCTTCGATCACCCCGTCCTCGCGCGAGAGTGGTACTGGGGCGACGACTTTGACGAACAGTGGGAAGGGCTCGGCCTCACCGAGCAGTCCACCGTTGCGTGCCGACTACCGAACCAACCCCCGCTCCAGCCAGCCGTGAGACCGCATCCACTCCTCCCATCGCTTCGGCCAGTCTGAGGTTGGCCCGAGATCACGACGCGTGCCGAAGCCATGCGGTCCTTTCTCGAACAGGTGCATCTCAGCGTCGATTCTGAATCGACGCAGGGCATCGTAGAAGAGCAGACTGTTCTCCAAAGGCACGCTCGTGTCCTCGGCGGTGTGGACCAGGAACGCCGGCGGAGTGTCCTTCGTGACCTGCGCCTCCAGCGACCAGCGATCGAGAAGTTCGGGCGACGGACTCTCCCCGAGCAGCGCCCGCCGCGAGCCTGCGTGCGCGTGCGGGCCCTTCATCGTGATGACCGGATAGAGAAGGGTGATGAAGGACGGCCGGCCGCTTACCGCGTCGAGAGGAGCGCCCGTGCGTCCTTCCGGCGCGTCGAACATCGTGGCCGCTGATGCGGCGAGGTGGCCGCCGGCAGACGAGCCCATGACGCCGATGCGCTCAGGGTTCACCTCGAACTCCCTGGCGCGGGAGCGAATCAAGCGGCCTGCCCGCAACACGTCTTGCAGGGGCGCCGGCTGGCCGAACTCGATGAGCCGGTACTTCAGCACGAAGGCTGAGATGCCGAGGCGGTTCAGCATGCGGGGGATCTCGAAGCCCTCCGCTATGACAGCCAGGCGAACGTAGCCGCCACCCGGGCAGATGATCACGGCCGCTCCGTTGGCGGTTCCGGCATCGGCCTTGAAGTACGTCACCGTGGGTGATTGGACATTGAAGACCCGACCGTCCTCGACTCTCTCCTCGCCCGCGCCCGCTTTTGCGTTCGGGACGCCTTCGGGCCAGAGCGGGATGACCATCGGTTCCGGCCCCGCCGTCTGAGCCTGGGTCCAGGTCGCGAGGAGCGCTGAGCCGAGCAGGCTCAGGGCCGAGGCTCTGGTCATCGACGTGGGTCGCGCGATCACATCCGGAACACGCCGAAGCGAGTCTCCGGGATTCGAGTGTTCAAGGCCGCGGAGATGCCGAGGCCCAGAACCATGCGCGTGTCGCGCGGGCGGATCACCCCGTCATCCCACAGTCGAGCCGTCGAGAAATAGGGGCTGCCTTCTTCCTCGTACTTCGCGAGGGTGGGCGCCTTGATCGCGTCGATCTCCTCGGCAGTCATCGTCTGACCCGCCCGGGTGGCCTGATCGACCTTGACCTGGGCGAGGACCGCAGCGGCCTGCTCGCCGCCCATCACGGAAATACGCGAGTTGGGCCACATCCAGAGCTGACGTGGGGAGTACGCGCGCCCGCACATCCCATAATTGCCTGCTCCGAAGCTGCCACCGATGATCACGGTGAACTTTGGAACCGCGGCGTTGGCCACGGCATGGACCATCTTGGCTCCGTCCTTGGCGATGCCGCGCTGCTCATACTCCTTGCCGACCATGAAGCCGGTGATGTTCTGCAGGAACACCAGAGGTACTTTCCGGGCGCACGCGAGTTCGATGAAGTGCGTGGCCTTGAGGGCGCTTTCGGAGAAGAGGACGCCGTTGTTTGCGAGGATCGCGACGGGGAAGCCCATGATGCGCGCGAAGCCCGTGACGAGCGTCGTTCCGTAGAGGGCCTTGAACTCGTCGAAGCGGCTGCCGTCGACGATGCGCGCGATAACTTCCCGCACGTCGTAGGACTTCCGTGAGTTCAAAGGGATCACGCCCCCGAGCTCCGACGGATCGAACGCAGGCTCTTCCGGCGCGGCGACATCCCACGGCAGCTCCTTGCGCGAAGTGAGGGTCGCCACGATGTCGCGGGCCTTGGTGAGGGCTTCGTGTTCATTCAGGGCGTAGTGGTCGGCCACGCCGGAGATGCGCGCGTGAACGTCGGCGCCGCCCAGATCCTCGGCCGACACCTCTTCGCCGGTCGCGGCCTTCACCAGCGGAGGGCCGGCCAGGAAGATCGTGCCCTGGCCTTTGACGATGATGGTCTCGTCGCTCATCGCGGGGACGTACGCGCCGCCCGCGGTACACGAGCCCAGCACCACGGCAACCTGGGGAATGCCGAGAGCACTCATCCGCGCCTGGTTGAAGAAGATCCGGCCGAAGTGATCGCGATCCGGAAAGACTTCCGACTGAAGGGGCAGGAACGCGCCGCCCGAGTCGACGAGGTAGATGCAGGGCAGGCCGCTCTGTTCGGCGATCTCCTGGGCGCGGAGGTGCTTCTTCACGGTGAGAGGGAAGTAGGTCCCGCCTTTCACCGAGGCATCGTTGGCGACAATCATGACCTCGCGGCCGGAAACCCGTCCGATGCCGGTCACGATTCCCGCGCAGGGCGCTCCGCCGTCATAGAGACCGTGGGCCGCGAGCGCCCCCGTTTCGAGAAACGGCGAACCCTCGTCGAGGAGCAGATCGATGCGTTCGCGAACCGGCAGCTTGCCCTGCTCGCGCTGTCGCTTCTGCGCGCCTTGGCCTCCCCCCGCCCGAGCTGCGGCGAGAGCCTTCGACAGCTCCGCCTCCAGCTCATCCATGCGCGCGAGGTTCGCCGCGAAATCCTTGGAGGACTTGTCGATTCTGGACTGAAGGAGACTCATGCGCCCTGGAGTATGCCAGTCCTCGCCGCCGACGCGGGGTTTCCGCGCGTCGCGCTCCCGGGCTCAGGACGTCGAGAATTCGGGAGGGAACTGGACGACACCGCTTATTCCCACGGCGCCTCCGGGGACGAGGACGCAGGCCATGAAGGCCGCGTCGGGGGCGAAGAAGGGCGGCGTGATGCCGAGTGTGCTCGCGGGTGAAAAGCCGAAACGCGGGTAGTAGTCCACATGGCCGAGGACAATCACCAACCGATGACCGAGCTCCGCGGCCCGGCGCAGGCCAATGCGCACCAGGAGGCTGCCGATGCCGTGTCGCTGTTGAGCGGGAACCACCGCCATGGGCGCCAGCGAGAGGGCTGGATGCTCGGCTCCTTCGCCCTTGATCCGGATCCGGCTGAGCAGAATGTGTCCGACGACCTGCGCGCCATCCACCGCGACCAGGCTCAAAGCGGGGATGAAGTGGGGTGAGACGCGCAGGGCCTCCACGACCCGCCCCTCGGCGGGCCGGCCGAAAGCCATCTCGTGAACGCGCGAGATGGCCGCCTGGTCTTTGGGCGACTCCGCCCGGACCACCAGTCCGGGGTTTCTCGGTATCGAACCGGTGCGCAGCATGACCAGCGGATTTCACTCTTTGCGTGCGGAGCGAGTCAAGTTTCCTTTCGTCCCGATTTCACCGCGAGTCGCGGGCCGCGGATAAGCTCCTTTCATGTCAGCGCAGAACCAACAAAAAGTCGTCATCCTCGGATCGGGACCCGCCGGGCTCACCGCCGCGATCTACGCGGCGCGGGCGGATCTTGCGCCCCTTGTCATCGAAGGGGGGGGCAACGACGATCCCACCGATGTCGCGGGCGGGCAGCTCATGCTGACCACGGAGGTCGACAACTATCCGGGCTTCGAGAAGGGCATTCTCGGCCCCGAACTCATGGAAGGCATGCGGAAGCAGGCCGAGCGCTTCGGCACGCAGTTCGTCACCGGCTCGGTGAGTGCGGCGCAGCTCGGCGCCCGTCCGTTCGTCCTCAAGACCAGTGTCGGCGATATCACCGCCGAGGCTCTCATCGTCGCCACGGGCGCGCGCGCGAAGTGGCTCGGGATCGACGACGAAGTGGAGTTCCGGACGAAGATCGGCGGTGTTTCGGCCTGCGCCACCTGTGACGGTTTCTTCTATAAGAACAAGCATGTCCTCGTGGTCGGCGGTGGCGACACTGCGATGGAGGAAGCGACGTTCCTCACCAAGTTCGCCTCGAAGGTGACGATCGTCCACCGCCGCGACAAGCTGCGCGCGTCGAAGATCATGCAGGACAAGGCCCAGAAGAACCCGAAGATCGAGTGGATGCTCGATTCGGCCATCGAGAAGTATCTGGGCAAGGCCGAGGGCAAGCTCAAGGGCGCCCTCGTGCGCAACCTCAAGACCGGCCAGGCAACGGAAGTTGAATGCGGCGGCATTTTCATGGGGATCGGCCACGAGCCCAACACCGCCGTGTTCGCGGGCCAGCTCGAGACGGACCCGAGCGGCTACCTCATCACCAAGCCGGGCAGCACCGCCACGAGCATTCCCGGCGTCTTTGCCGCGGGCGATGTGGCCGATCATCAGTACCGGCAGGCGGTGACGGCGGCCGGAACCGGCTGCATGGCCGCGATCGACGCCGAGCGCTTTTTGAGTCATTGAGGCGGGGGGGCCGCAGGAGACCCCCGACGCCGTGCTCAGCCCCCCCGGCCCCCCCGCGCTCCGGCCCGAGTGAATCGGGCCTGCGCTAGAGCCTTCTCGGGCCTGCGCTAGGCTTCCACTGATTCATGCGCATTCTCTTCCTCGCGCCGCAGCCGTTCTTTGAGGTGCGGGGGACGCCGCTTGCGGTGGCGGCCCTTGCGAGGACCCTCGGCGAACTCGGGCACGACGTCGACCTGCTGACGTTTCCGCAGGGTGAGCCGTGGAAGGCCCCGCGGGTCTGTCACCTTCGCTCCGGCCGCCTCACGAACCGCCGGATTCGACCCGGTTTCTCGGTGGGCAAGGTCCTGCAGGACGTTCCCTTCGGCTGGCTGGCCCGGCGACTCGCTCGATCGCGCGCCTACGACGTGGTCCACGCGGTCGAAGAGTCGGCGATCCTGATCGCCCCGTTTCTTCCGCAGGGGGTGAAGTTCGTGGTCGACATGGACTCGGATCTTGGCGAACAGCTCGGCCACTCGAAGTCGGTTTTGGCACGTCTTCTGGCGCCGCTTGCCCGTCGCCTTCACGATTCAGCGCTTCGGCGCGCCGATCTCGCCATCGTGATCAACGCGCGCCTCGAAGAGGCGGCCCGGCGCGTCCGACCGGCGCTTCCCGTGCATCGGCTCGAGGACCCGCCTCTCGTCGCGCCGCCCACCGACGCCGATCGCGAGGCCGCCGCCGCGCTCCGGATCGAACTGGGGATCAACGACGCCCCGGTGGCCCTCTACACCGGAAACTTCGAGGCGTATCAGGGAGTCGATCTCATGGCCCGCGCCGCCGCCCTTTCCAAGCGCGCCGTCTTCGTCTTCGTGGGCGGCGAAGCCGACGACATCCATGAACTGAAGGTGCGGCTGAACCCGGCCTCGCTTTCGCGATGTCACTTTGTCGGAAAGTACAGTCCCGACACCTTGCCGCGCTGGATGGCGGCAGCCGATGTGCTGATTTCGCCGCGCACGCTTGGCGGGAACACGCCCTTCAAGATCTACACGTATCTTGCGTCCGGCAAGCCGATCGTGGCGACCCGGCTCGACACCCACACTCAGGTGTTGTCCGACGAGACCGCGTTCCTGGCGGAGCCCACCGCGATCGATCTCGCCGTTGCGATCGACAAGGCGCTCGAAGATCCAGCGGAACGCGCGCGCCGCGCCGCGAACGGAAGCGCGCTGCTCGATCGCGAATACTCGCTTGCCCGCTACCGCGAGAAGGTCGCGGCCGCCTACGCAGTCCTGGGCGGTTAGACACACTAGAGCTTCCAGCGGGCGATCACACCTTTCGGTCCTACGGCGAAACCGCCGCCTCCTGCGAACCCCGCGGTGTTGTAGGGCGTCGCATCGACCGCGGTCCACGACTTCCCGCCGTCGCCGCTGAGTCCGGTTCCGGCGAGGCCCACCGCGACGATCGCTGCCTCCTTGCCGGGCCCGCGGACCACGCTCGAAAGGAACCCTGTCGGGCTCGCGTGAATCGCCGTCCAGGTGGCGCCGGCGTCTGTGCTTCGCGCGGCGTTTGTGCCGAAAAGCGCGCTTTCGCGGTAGTCCCCGCCCACGGTGAGCAGGGTGGTGTCGTCGAGCCACGCCGCCGAAAAGAGCCCTTTCGATGGGGCGCCGGTGGGCACGGGGGAGGTCGAGACGCGGAAGCTCTTCCCGCCGTCGGTCGACACGAAGACCCGCGCCTCCGCAGCCCCGCCGGTTACGAAAGCGAGACGATTCGGTGGACCCGTCACGAGACACGATCCGCTGGCCGCGAAAGCGCCCTCGTTCTCGAGCGCGCCCGGCATCCCCGTATCGGCCACGCTCGTCCACGATTCGCCGCCGTCGCTCGTGGTGAAGAGCTGAAACCGTCCCCGCACCGGATCGCCCAAGACCGCGCCGGACCCTCGATCCCAAAAGGCGAGGGCGTCCCAGAATCCGGTCGGCTCGGTGTTCGCGAACACCCTGCGCCAGGAGTCCCCGCCATCGATGGTCTTGTAGACGCCCGACGTCTCGCCCGGCCCGATGCTCAGAGCGATGGCCGTCTTCTCGTCCCAGGCCTCGATGTCCCGGAAGTCGAGCGCCTCGGCGCCCGGCACGGGAATGACGCGCCAATTCTCTCCGTCGATCGTCCGGATCACGGTGCCCTTCGCTCCGCTCGCCCAGGCCACGCGATCGCTCACCACGGCAAGGCCGCGAAGCTCCACCGTCACCGGGCTCGCGAGCGGCCGCCAGGGCGAGGTGGTTTGCGGCGTCTGGGCGACCGCCTGTGTGGCGATCAACGTGGACATCAAAACGACCCGGAGTGTGGGCACGATTTCTCCCTCACCGGTTCTGCGGCGTGAAGCCGAAAGGAATCAGCGTTTCCGCGGCGATCCGCGGTCCCTCGGCGCCGAACCACGAACGGAAGGCGCCCGGCACCTCGGGGGCCACGGAGGCTCCAGGCTCGAGCGCTTCGAAGCGAAGTGTGAAGGCGGCCACGGACTCTCCACGGGGCTGGAGGCCGATCAGGCGCACCCGCACGCTCTTAGACGCCATGAGCGCAGATGCCTCAAGGCAGTCGCTTCCGAACTCGGCGGAGTTCATCCAGATCGCGGCGCTGCGGAGCAACTCGTGCTCGATCGCGAGCAGAGGCACCTCGAACATCCTCGTTCCCTCCGGCAGGGTTGAAATGTGCGTGCGACGCTTGGCCCGCAGGCTCGATCCGAAGATCGCCTCCCAGAACGAAGCCTTGGCGCTGCCCTCGCGATAGAGATGATCGGCCGCCGCACCCTCCACCGAGAAGATGGGTTCGGGCAGGCTCTTTCGGGCCTCGCTCATCCGCGTTCCTTACGGACGACCATGAGGCCGTCCCGGATCGGCAGAAGCACGTTGCTGACGCGCGAGTCGGCTTTCACCATCCAGTTGAAGGCGTGGAGCGCTTTCGTGTGCTCGTCCTGGTCCTTGTCCTTGAGGAGAACCTTGCCGCTCCACAAGACGTTGTCCGCGATGATGAAGCCGCCCGGACGGACGCGGTCGAAGACGAGCCGGTAGTAGTTCGTGTAGTTCGGCTTGTCGGCGTCGATGAAGACGAGGTCGAAGGTTTGGGGAAGGGTCGGGATGATCTCCGCGGCCCGGCCGAGGTGGAACTCGATGCGATCGGCGTAGGGCGACCTCTCCACGAAAGACTTCGCGACCTTGTTCGTCGTCTCGTCGATGTCCAGGGTGATCACCTTTCCCCCCGCGGCGAGACCCTCGGCGAAACACAGCGCGGAGTAGCCGAGGTAGGTGCCGATCTCGAGAACGACCTTCGGCTGGATCATCTTCGAAAGCATCGAAAGCACGCGGCCCTGAAAGAAGCCGGACAACATGGAGTGATTCGAGTAGTGCGCGTAGCACTCGCGCGCGAGGCCTTGCAGCACCTCGCCCTCGGGCGAGGTGAACTCCTCAGCGTACTTGGTCCACGAATCTTCCATAGGCGGGAGATTCTAGGTCCCCGGAGGTCCCGTGCCTTCAGTTCCGCGATGCCGTGACGGCATGCGGGCTCCCCTGGGGACGTGTGTCCATGCGTCGTCGTAGACTCACGCGGTTCCTGAGGCGAAGTTTGGCTTCGCCTCCGAAAGGCCCTCTATGAAGCGTCGATTCCCCGCCCTCTTCGCCGTTCTCCTCCTCGCCCTCGCTGCCCCGCCGGCCCTCGCCGTCAAGAAAGGCCAGGCCAAGTACATGGGCGGCACCATCAATACGATCAAGGAGAAGGCGGAGGGTCCGATCGATCTCAGCAATGAGAAGCGCCTCACTTTCATACCCAAGGACTCGGCGATGCTCGAGATCTCGTGGGATCGTGTTTCCCAGCTCGAATACGGGCAGAACGCGGCGCGGCGCTGGCGGAGCGCCATCCTCCTGAGCCCCCTGGCCCTTTTCTCCAAGGCCAAGAAGCACTTCGTGACCATCACCTACCAGGACAAGGACAAGGTCGAGCAGGCGGTGGTTCTGGAGTTCGACAAGGACGACATCCGCATGGTTCTCGCCAGTCTCAAGGCGCGAACGCTCCAAACCATCGTGATGCAGGACGAGGAGGCCAAGAAAGACCTCGGCGGGACGATAGAGAAGAAGTAGCCCCTCCTAACAGCCCGTGGTGAAAGTCTGCCGGCATTCGAGCGCGAAGCCAGCCCTTGGGGCTCGAACGCTGCATCCCGGCTGGGCTGCGTTGCTCGTCCCCCAAGGGGAGGCTTCGCGCTCGGCCGAATATTCCCGATACTCGTGCCTCCTCGGTGCCTTGCCATCCGGGGGCATCGCTCGTGGCCCAGGGCCAGGTGGCGCGCTCTCGGTGCAACGGCGGACTTTCAGCACGGACTGCTAAAGCGCGCGGAAGCGAGGGGAGCGGTAGAGGAGCGCGCCGCACAGCAAAGACATGCCGAGGAGGCTCGCCGACAAAGCCACGGCCGGGCCGAGCCAGGTGATCGAGTAGCCGAGCAGCAGTGCGCCCAGGGGAGACCCGCCACGGAAGGTCAGGCCGAACAGGGCCACGATCCGGCCGCGCATCTCCTCGGGAGCGAGTTCCTGGACCAGCCCGTTCAGGGTCGAACTGCCCGAAACCTGGACGATGCCGTAGCCGAACATCAGAATGGTGGCGAGCCATTGATTGCCGCACAGCACGGCGCCTGCCGCGAGCAGCGGTCCGACCATGAAGCAGAGGAGGACGAATCGCCCGCGTCCCTCGAACCGCCCGCGATGCGCAGTCCCGATCGCTCCCACGATCGCGCCAAGACCGATCGCGGACAAGAGCATGGAATAACCACCGGCTCCCGTTCCAAGCACCTCGTCGGCCACGACCGGCAGGAACGTGGTCAGAGGGAAGACGAAGAAGGAAAGAGCGCCCGCGAGCCACACGATCATGGCGATATCCGGCGACTTGCGGACGTAGGCGAGGCCCTCCTTGAGACTGCTCGCGACCCCCTGGGAGGTGGCCGGGCTCGAGGCGGTCGCGGGCAAGCGGATCATCAGGAGCGCCACCACGATGGCCACGAACGAGAAAGCGTTGATCGCGAAGCACCACGCCGCGCCCAGGGTCACGAGCACGGCGGCGGCGATGGGCGGTCCGATCGACCGGGACAGATTGAACTGCAGCGAGTTCATGGCCACCGCGCGCGGGATGACGTCCCGGGGTACCACACTGGTGAGGAAGGCCTGGTAGGTCGGAGCCGACTGCGACTGGGCGAGGCCGGTGATGAATCCCACGATCACCACCGCCCAGATGGACAGGTGGCCGGTGAAGTAGAGCAAGGCGAGGACCAGGGCCAGGGCCATCTGGACGAGCTGGGAGGCCAGCAGGATCGACTTCTTGTTGAAGCGATCGGCGAGCACGCCCCCGATCAGCATGAAGGTCACGAGCGGAAGTTCGCTCGCGAACTGTCTCCAGCCGAGATAGGCGGGGTTCTTGAACTCGGTGTGGATGACCCAGGACAAGGCGACATCCTGGATCCAGGTGCCGATGCTCGAAAGAAAAGCCCCGGTCCAGATCAGGCGGAAATTGCGCACCTCGAAGGCGGCAAGAAACGCGGGGAGGCGGTCAGGGCGCCCCCCTTCGACGGCAGAGGCGGGTTCTTCGGAAGTCAGGGTGTGGGTCTTCCTCTATCCGGGCGGGCGAGCCGCCTGAGAGGGCAGACTATTTCTTGGCTTTCTTCGCCGAGGCGGCGATCGCCGCCATCTTGCGGGCCTTCAGCACTTCCTCGCGCCGCTTCCGCCGCCGTTTGATTTCCTGGTTCCGTTCAATCATCGAATCTGCCTGTCTCCAAAAGTGTCGCGTTGCGCGAAGCCCCGATTCTACCGTGTCGCCCGCGATTGGCGCGACCGGGCAAGGATCAGCCCAGGATCAGCCCTCGTAGACGCAAACCGCCCGCGAGAAGCGCACCTCGTCCCCGTTCTTGAGCGGCCTCTCACCCGTCACCCTCTCGCCGTTCACCTTCGTGAAGTTGGTGGAGTCGAGATCGATCACCACGTGGCCTCCGTCCCGAGGCTCGATGCGGGCGTGTTCGCGCGAAAGCAGCGGAGTATCGATGAAGACGCCGCACTTCGGATCGCGCCCGACCACCAGCGGCGCCCCGGCGAGTTCGAAGACGACGTCGTCCGCTGAAGTGTCGTTCTTCTTCCAGATGAGGCGTGCCATGGTGCTTTGCCTTTCGCGTCCCTCGAGGGCGTGGTTAGCGAGCGCCGGAGAGGGCGGCGAGCCGCCGCCTCGCGATGTCTTGAACCCGGGGCCCGTCCTGCGAAAGAATGGTCGCTCCCGGATCCTGGGAAGCCTGCGTGTATTCGTCGACCGCTTCCTTCGCGTAGCCGAGGTGTTCGAGGGCGACGCCCGCGTAAAACCCCGCGGTTCCGCGGGAGAGGCCCGGCTGGGCCTTGAGCTCGTTCTTCGCCTTGATGAAGGCGTCGTGCGCGCCCGCGTAGTCACGGAGGGCCAGCAAAATCACGCCCAGATTCAGCCGGGCGAAGGCTGCGTTGTCCGAACCTGGGTAGCCCTCGATGGTCTGACGCAGATCCATGCAGATCTTGTTGGCGAGAATCCCGCTCTCCGCGATGGAGATCTCCCGCGGAGCCTCGGTGAGCGGCAACTCCACGGTCTTCGGCCCGCCTTCCGAGTTCGCGGTGATCGAGATCTTCTTCGCCGGACCGGCGGCGGCGATCGCCGCGAGGAGATCCTCGGTCTTCGTCACCGCGCGCCCTCCCGCCGATGTGATGACATGTCCCCGGGCGAAGGCGGCCTTGTCGGCGGGCGAGCCGGGGGCCACGCGAAGAACCACCGGGCCTTCGTGCAGGAGGGTATCGACGGTGACCAGGCCCGACCATGGTGCGGTGAGCGGCGCCTTTTTCTCGAAAGCCGCGAAGAAGCGCGAGAACGAAGCATCGTCTTCGATGACCACCGACGCCGTGTCGGGGAAGACGCTTCCCGCCGCGAAGAGGTGGACCGCCGCCGACCGCAGAAGCTGTTCCTCCGGAATCCGCGCGACCAGAAAACCCTGGACCTCGAGGGCGGCGGCCAGCTTCTCGAACACACGTCGCACGAGTGCGGGGTCGGGTTTCCCCGGGGGCAGGAGATCCACGAGTTTCAGCCGTTCCGCGAGAAGGGCCTTGTCGACCACCGCCCGGTCGGCCTTGACGAAGTTCATGGCGCGGATGGACGAGGACGCGATCCGTGCGAGCCGGGTGTCCATCGCGGCGAGGCTGCGCTCGCCCGAGGGGCCGTCTGCGACCACGCCGAGGTACGCGAGGGTCGGCCGGATCTGGGCCGCCAGTTCCACCGTCGCACGGGACTTGAGGTCGACGTCCTGGACGAAACGCCCGGCGGCATGACGCACTTCGACCCGCCGCACGCCCGCGCAAACCGAGCGAAGAGTCTTGGGCGCCACACCCTGAGACTCGCCGTCGATGAAGATCTGGCCGCCCGGCGGATCGGAGGTGAGGGCGAGCGTTCCGACCGATGGCTCGAGCTTGATGGGCGGAATGTCGTAGTCCTGGGGTTCTGGAACTTCGAGTCCGAGCTTCAGGCTTTCATAGCAGGGCCGTCGGAACTCGATGGTGTGCGAGCCCGACGGCAGGTCCGGAATCTCGAGTCGATTCGACGACTTCGCGGGATCGAGGCCGCGCGCCGCCGCGATCGCCGCAAGGGCGGGGTCGAGGACACCGCTCGTCGAGCCGCGGCGCACGCCGTCGATGAGGATCTCGACATCGGTGGGTTCGGTGATCACGTATCCGGTGGCCGATGTGCGGACGAGGTCGAACTGAAGGCTGAGCGTCTCCCCCGCGATCACGGAAACCGGCCGGTTCTCCGGTCGGTAGCCGCTCCTCGCGATGTCGAGGCTGTAGTCGCCCGCGACGACCTCAAGGGGGAAGAAGTCGGTGATCGAAAGCTCTTTGCCGTTGAGCGAAACCCGCGCTCCCTGGGGCACCGACTGCACGGTCAGGTAGCCGACCATCTGCGCCTTCACGCTCTTGTAGTAGTCGATGACCTTCGGCGAGATCGTGGCCTGGTCGAGGTTGTGCGAGGGTCTGAGGGTGATGAGATTGCGGAAGCTGTCACCCGCCCGGTCGGTGTTGCCGAGATTGAATTGGACGCGGGCGCGGTACTCATAGGCGGCCACGAGGAGGGTCGTGCCGGCCTCCGAGAGCGAGCCCTGGCGCCTTTCCGCCTCGAGCCGGGTGATGATCTCGTCGAAGCGGACGAGCGACTGGCCCTGCTGCGGGCCCTCGAACTCCGTGACCCCCTGATCCAGGGTGGCGCGGAGAGCCGCGAGGTCGGCGTCGGACTGTGCCGCCGCCGGCCCGGCGGCGAGGCCGCAGGCGAGGGCAAGGGCCAACCCCAGGAAACGCCGCCTCACCTGAACCTCACGATCGTCTCCGTGCGGTCGTCGTAGACGAGTGCGGCTCCCGCGAGGTCGATGGCGATGGCCCGGCTCTTCCTGACGTCCGAGGCGCCGAACGTGGTCATCAGTTCCCCCTTCGCAGAGAACACAAAGACGCCCTGGTCCTCATCGGCCACGTAGAGGTTCGAGAAGGCGTCGATGGTTACATCGACGGGCTTCTTCCACTCGAAACCGGGTCCGCGCGGTCCGAGTTTCAACACCAGCCGGCCGGAATCGTCCCAGACCTCGATCGACTTGTCGTCCTTGCGAAGCATCACCGCTTCGCCTCGCGGCGTCGTCACCAGCTTGACGACCTCGCGTTCGGAGCGATCCGGAAAGACCGCAGCGAAGGTATCGCCTTTGAAGCGCAGGACGCGCTTGCGCTTGAGGTCGGACACCAGCATGTCGCCCGAGACCATGATGGTCGCGGCCCCGATGCGGTCGACCGGTTCCAGGACGCCCGGCTTCTCCGAAGGCACGGCGAAGGCCATGACCCCCGAAGCGCCGGTTCTGACCGCGAGCTTTGAGGCGAAGACCACCTCGCCCCCGGGGGAAATGGAGAGGGTCTGAGGGTCTTCGGCGGGGAGCGAGGCGCCGATCTTCAGCCCAAGGTCGAAGGAAACCGCGGACTTTGTCTTGTTCGAGGCGATCCAGGTGACGCCCTCGGGGGATATGGCCATCGAGCGAACGTCCTTGAGAACCTCGCCTGCCTGCAGCGAGAAGGCGGGGTCCTTCAGGAAGAGCGGCCGTTCGTTGCCGTAGAGCCGGTAGAGTGCGGTCGCGGCGTTGAGGGCGCGCAAAGCCGAGGGTGAGGCGGGGTAGAGCGACCGCCCTCTCTGGAACTCCTCGATCGCGTTCAAGGTGTCGCCCGCCATGGCGAGCGAGAGCGCAAGCTCGAACTGAGCATCGGGGGCGAGTTCGCTTCGCGGGTAGTCGAGGACGGCGCGACGGGCCGCGTCGATCGCGGAGTCGTACCGTCCCCCGCGCCGGAAGACGGCCGCGGAGGCGACCAGGGCGTGCGGGACGAAGCGGCTTTCCGGATAAAGCCTGATGACGCGCTGGAAGTTGGCGAGGGCGTCGTCCATCGCCGCCTGGTTCGCGGCGGTCTTGAAGGCGATGAGGCCCATCTGCAGATAGGCGCCCGGAGCCGAGTCGCTCTGCGGGTACCTCTTCGCGATCTGGTCGTAGACCTCGCGCGCCTTCGTCAGGTTCTTCTCGACCTCCTCGGCGTAGCGTCCCATGTCGAGGAGGGCGTCGTCGGCGTGAGGCGAGTTCGGAAAACCCGTGACGATGGTCTGGAGCGCATCGAGACCCTGACGGGCCCGGCCGTTCGCGATATCGGTGCGGCCGTCCTCAAGGAGACGGCGCGCCTGATCGTCCGCGCGGGGCGGGACCTGGGCCCGAAGGGGGCTGGCGGCCACCACGAGCCCGACCGCCGCGCCCAAAACCTGCCGAGACCATTTCACGGCTTTCTTCCCTGAATGTAGGACGGCTTTCCAGGTTGAATGAGCACTTTCTCTTCGACCCGCGTCCCGTCGGGCCACTCGAAGGCGACAACATGGTTTCCCGCCGCGATGGTCCGGTCGAGAATCGGCGGGTAGTCCACGAACACGCCGTTCACGAAGACCTTGCAGTTGTCCGGCGTGGCCCGGACCCCGAGTTTGCCGGTGGCCGGCGTGCGGAGGGTGGTCGAACCGCCCGCTTCCAGTCGCACGGTTTCACGGTGCTTCAGGAAGATGGCCGACGATTCGATCAAGACGTCATGGCTCCCGGCGGCCACGGTGGCGGTCACCCCGGGTTTGTCGCTCGCGATCACGCGTCCGGAGACCGTGACCGTAACCGGATAGGCGCTTTCCACCACGAGACTCGCGGGAGGTCCTTTGGGAGCGAGGGTGGCGCTCACCGAGGACGGTATGGGCACGGCCACGTTCATTTCCTTCGACTCGTGGCCATCGAGAGAAAGAGTGATCGTGTGAGGCGCGTTGGCCGCGACCTCGGTGCGGAGCGGCGTCACCCCCACCGCCTTGCGGTCCACGCGGACCGTGGCCCCCTCGGGCTCAGAGGTGATCTCGATCGTCGTCTTCGGGACGATGGCGGCTTCAGCTCGCGAAAAAGGCGTCGCGGTCGGCCGGAGCTTCGCGGTCGGCGTCTCCGCGCCCGGCACGAAGATCTCGGTGATCGTGGGCGAAGGCCTGGACGGGGTGGCATCGGGCGCGCTCGCCCGGTTGAAGTAGAGGAACGCGGCGATGCCGCCGGTCACCACGGCCGCCGCGACCGCGGCGTAGACCATGACGTTCGACTGGCCGGGTGGGGGAGTCTGGTCCGTGGCGGCAGCACGGCCGCCCTGGAGAATGGTTTCCGCACTGCCGCTGATCGTCCGTCCCGAGCCCACGGTTTCCTCGCCCTGGGCCGCCGACCGACCAAACGTCGCGTCCAGTTCGGGAAAGGAGGCCGTCTCCGCGGCGGCCTGCGGATCCCTCGGCTTGCGGCTGACCAGCCGCCTTAGGCGCTGGGCCTCCCCGGCTTCGGGGTTGGCCCGCGCGATGGCCTCGACGACGCCCACCACCGCACCGTCGGCGCCGCGAGCCGCGAGGGCCTTTCGGGCCTGAGAGAGCGCGGCCACGTCTTCGACCGAGAGGGGAGAAGTGGGGTAACGCTCGCGGATGCGTTGCAGCGCGTCGGCCATCAGGGCGGCCGACGCGAAGCGCGCGTCGGCGTCCTTCTCGAGCGCCTGGTCGATCACCCGCTGGATCTCGGCGGTCAGGGGACCAGCCACCTCGAGCTTCAACTTCGGATGGGGTTCGTTGACGATGCGGTACAGGACGCGCGTCGGGTCGTCGGCCATGAAGGGTCGCTGGCCGGCGAAAAGCTCGTGCAGGATCACCCCGACCGCGAAGACATCCGTCCGTCCGTCGAGGACCCCGCCGCGGATGTGCTCCGGGCTCATGTAGTAGGGCGTGCCCACCATCATCCCCGCGCGCGTCACCGAAGTGCTCTCGACCTTCGCGATGCCGAAGTCGAGGATCTTGACACCTCCGTCGTCGAGGACGCGGATGTTGGAAGGCTTGATGTCGCGGTGGACAATCTGGTGCGCGTGGGCGAAGTCGAGCCCGCGCAGGGTCTGGATGACGACATCGAGGCGCTCCGTGGCCGAGAGTCGCTCGCCCGACCTAAGGAGCATCTCGAGATCCTCGCCCCCGAGGAGTTCCATGGCGATGTAGGGCAGGCCGCGATCCTCGCCGAGTTCGAAGACGGTGACGATGTTCGGATGCTGAAGCCGGGCCGCCGCCTTTGCCTCGATCTCGAAGCGCCCGCGGCTCTCGTCGTCCGGCGAGCCTTCGAGCCTGAGGGTTTTGATGGCGACATCCCGGTCGAGGGTTTCGTCGCGGCCGAGATAGACGATTCCCATCCCGCCCTTGCCCAGCCGGGCCCTTACCCGGTATCTCCCGATGTTGTACCCGGGCGCAGGATTCCTCTGGGCGCCGCTGATCGAGGTCACGGGAATCGACCGCGGAAAGGCACCGAGGGAAAACCCTTTGCGCTCACTCGTCCCGCTTTATGAGCAGGACCGTGATGTTGTCTTCGCCGCCGTGGGCGTTGGCTTCGGCCACCAGGGCGTGGGCGGCCTTCTCGGGATCGGGGTTCTCACGGACGAACTTCTCGAGGTCGGAGTCGACCACCATCCCGGACAGACCGTCCGAGCAGAGAAGAAGCACGTCGCCCACCGCCATCGCATGCGATGTGATGTCGACGTTGAGGTCTGGCGCCGCCCCGATCGCGCGCGTCACCACGTTGCGCAGAGGATGAGCGCGCGCCTGCTCGTGGGTCAGCACACCCAGGGCCACCTGCTCGAGCACCCAGGAGTGATCCACGGTGATCTGAGAGATCCCGGCCTTGTCAATCAGGTAGAGCCGGGAATCGCCGACGTGGGCGATGTGAGCGGTCGCGTCCTCGAACAGGACGCCGACAATGGTCGTGGCCATCCCCTCGTAGTCGGCCTGGGTGAGGCTCAGGTCGAGGACTTTCTGATTCCCGAAACGGACCGCGGTTTTGAGGCGATTGGCGACGAGGGAGAGATTCGGGTCGACGCCCCAGGGCCAGGTGATGTCGGTTTCGGTGGCGGTCAGGTCCACGAACTCGGCCAGGGCCTGGACCGCGGTGCTGGAGGCGATCTCGCCGGCGGCGTGCCCGCCCATGCCGTCGGCCACGACGAAGAGCTGGTCCTTCTCGAAGACGCCGAAGTAGTCTTCGTTGTTCTTCCGCCGCCTCCCTACGTCCGTGGCCCCGAAGAAGTTCAGCTTCAAGGTCTTGTGCCTTTGCCGGGGCGGCGGGAATCGCGGGACATCGGTCGCCTCATTGGGATTCGGTAAGTAGACATCAAACGCTGAAGGGGAAGCAACCCGAAGAATTCTTAGCGTTTCCGCAGGCGGTCGAAGATCCCCCGCGGGGTCTCCGCGGTGGTGGGGCGCGGGGTTTCAGGTCCCTCGGCCCCGATGGGGATCTCCTTGAGCGCCCGGGCCACATCCGGATGATCGGGCTTCAGGGCCATCGCGCTCTCGAGGGCGCGCTTGGCCCGAAGTTTCAGCCCCTGCGAATGCAGGAGGAGAGCGTACTCGACGAGGTAGGAGACGTTCTTGGGCTCGATCTTCGACGCCGTCTCCATGTGATTCATCGCGTCGCGAACCCAGTTGGGGTTCTTGGCCATGGCCAAGGCCAGCGTGGCGTGAGCGCGGGCGTTGCCTTCGTCGTTGCTCACCGCCAGGTTCAGGAGCTGAACCGCGGTGTGGTAGTCCTTTTTCTTGAGGGCCTCGATGCCCTGGCCCAGCGCGTCGAACTCCACCCGGCCGCTCGAGGCCATCGGGGTCGCGGCCGCGGGCACCGGCTCTTGCGGAGCCCCCGCCCTGCCCTCTTTGGGAGGCAGCGGGGGTCCCTTGACCATCGGGGGAGCCGCCTTCTGAGCGGGAGGCGTCCAGCTCTCGTTGTTCGGGAGCTTCGAGCTGTAGTCGCGCCGAGAGCGGTCTTTGGAAAGAGTGTCGTACGCGGCCGTCACGTTTTTGAAGACGTCCTCGGCCTTTTTCCGCGCCTCGGGGTTTTTTACCTTGTCTGGATGGGTGTCGCGGGCCAGCTGCAGGTAGGCGTCACGGATCTCCGTGCTGGTCGCGGTGCGGGGAACGCCCAGGGTGGCGTAGTAGTCGATCATATTCAGGACTCAACGGGGAGTGCCCGCGAGGATACCCGATTGACCCGCGCGCTAAAACCTGCTCAGTCCTTAGTGCCTTTCTGGGTCTGGGCCTTCACGAAACGCTGAGCGGACCTCCGGATGGCCTCGGGCACGTTGCGATCGACGGAAAGGGCTTTGATGTCCCGCGGCTGCAGCCGCGAAACGAAGCCCATGGCGATGGGCAAAGGGGTGCGCGGGTTCTTCACCAGAGAGTTGATGACCGTGTACTTCTTTGTCCAGTCGCGGTTGGTGCCGATGCGCCGGAGCACCTCGTCCGAGACGTTCTTCATGCCCGCGATGCCCTCGATCTCGGCCTCGGTGATCTTGGGTGAACCGAGGACGGCGAGAGAGACCAGCCGGTTCGGATCGCGGATGAGGAAACTGCGGGTCTGCGAGTCCTCGGTGAGCGCGGCCTTGATCTTCTGGCCGGTCTTGAGGCTGAACAGGCGCTGCAGGCTGCTCATCGCCTTCTCGTCCTTCTTCTCGTCCTCGGTCAGGATCGCCTCGGCCGCGTCCTCGGGCCTGATCTCGATGAGATTCTCGTCCGAGGCGGCCGCAGCTTCGGGTTCGGCCTCGACCCTGGGCGCTTCGACGATGACCGGCGGGGGGGGCGGCGCGGGCGCTTGAGGTG